>Ga0209706_10000431_pt1 | contig 24039 bp, 16 predicted proteins | sample PPLLaktember2015_6_FD_187263 | JGI IMG/M metagenome (GOLD analysis project Ga0209706, IMG submission 187263) | Freshwater sediment microbial communities from Prairie Pothole Lake near Jamestown, North Dakota, USA - PPLs Lake P8 Core (1) Depth... | ecosystem: Environmental > Aquatic > Freshwater...
TCGGCCTGATCCTCCTTGAGGGCCGGGCTGGTGAAGTACTGCTCGCCGTTCCAGAGCTCGTTGGAGAACGAGAGGATGCCCAGGCCGTCGTTGGTCCAGTCGATGACCCCGCCGTGCACGGTGTAGAGCCCGCTCCAGATGACGAGATAACGGTAGAACGGCAGGATGCGCTCGCCGTTCCGCCCGAGCTCGTCGTAGGCCCGGACGTCGGTCATCGGGTACTCGCCGGTCGATTCGGCGCCCGGCCCGCGGAGGATCATGCCGCCGCTGTTGTGGTAGGTCTGGACGCCGGCGATGTTGGGATGGGCCATGAGGAAGTCGTTGACCGCCTTGGCCTCGGGCAGCTGGAAGGGATAGTCCATGGCCCCGCTCTGGATGTAGTTCGGCTGCCAGTCGCTGCCCCAATTCCGGTTCTGGTCGTAGCTCCCCGGGCCGTCCTCGTTGACCAGGCCGTCGCCGTCGTTGTCGACGCCCTCCTGGCCGAGCATGATCCAATCGCCCGTCTCGCCGAAAGGCACCGGTTCGAGGACGAGGGGATTGGCCCGGCTGACGCGGAAGTTGCCCCGGCCGGGGACGTTCAGGCGGATCTGCTCGACGATGCCGTTGCCGTTGATGTCCTCGGGCGCGTCCTCGTCGAAGGCCCCGTCGTTGTCGTCGTCGACCGGGACGTGGCCCGACCGGGCGTTCCCGCCGGGGCCCTCCATGAAGAATTGCCGGCCGTCCGGGTTGACCGTCGGCACGATGTAGAAGACCCTCTCGTCGACGAGCCGGGTGACGTCGTCGATGCGGCCGTAGTTCTCCATGAGATACCAGATCGTGTAGAGGCAGACCTCCCCGCCCTGGATCTCGTTGCCGTGGATGTTGGCCTCGATGTACATGGCGGCCTTGCCCATCTCCGGCCCCGTCGCCGGGTTGTTGATGGTCATGAGCATGAGGTCGCGGCCGCGGGCGCTCTGGCCGATCGACTCGAGCTTGAGGAACTTGGGGAAAGCGGCCTGGAGCCGCTTCATGTCGGCGTAGAGCTCGTTCGTGTCGTGCCAGCGGTTCCAATCGAGCTTGACCTTGAAGGCGGGGTCCGAGGCCTTCTGCGCCGGTGCGTGGGAGACCGTCAGGGCCAGGACGGCCGTCGCGGCCAGGACGAGCGTCAGGATGTGTCGTTTGTTCATTGTCGTCCTCCCGTCACTTCAAGGTGACCCGGGCCGTCGCCGACCCGCCTTTTTGGGATCGGACCAAGAGCTCGACGACCTCGCCGGTCTTGCCCCGGATGAGCCATTCGTACTTGGCCCGGCTGCCCGAACCGGCGAGCGCCGGCAGGAACGACGTCTTGGCGCTGCCGGAGATGATCGCCCCCGCTTCGACGCCGAGCTGGACCATGGTCGGCTTGACCGCCCGGGCCGTCAGGCCGTGGGCGAACGACGTCGGCCAGAAGCCGGCGTTCTCGATCTCGGCCTTGACCCGGAAGAGGCCTCCGCCGTGGCCGAGAGCCTCGAGGCTGGCCACCTTCACCCGCGGGAAGAGCGAGGCGAGGTGGACGGCGAACTTGGCGTGAGCGGCGCCGAGCCCGGCCAGCTTCTCCGCCGGAGGATTGGCGACGGCATAGGGCTTGAAGCCGCCGACCTCGACCTCCCCGAACTCGGGGTGCTTGGCGGCCGTCCACTTGACGAAGCCGTCGATCTTCTCGGCGTCCATCCACTTGAGGACCTGCTTGTCGATGCCGGGCGTCATGGGCGCGGCTTCGGCGGACGCGCCCGTCTGGGCCTGGCCGAAACGGAAGGCGCCGCCGCCCGACTGCATCATCTGCATGAAGTCCTGTCCGCCGGCGGGAAGGACGACCGTCGTGGATACGCCGCCTCCCGTGACGGCTTGATGGCCTGACTGGGTCCCTTGGACAGTCTCCTGGACGGCGCCCTGAACGGCCTGATGGCCGGCTTGCGACGCTTGCGTGCTTTGGGGGGGCCGGGCAGCCTGCCCCGCGGGGCCGGCCACGCCCGCACCGGGCGGCATGACGCCCATCCGGCGCTGCCCGGGTGCCGGCTCGATCGTGGTCAAGCCGAACCCGGGCGTGGAGAAGGAAGGCACGCCGAACTGGAAGTAGCCGTACTGGAAGAACGCGCCCTGCGGCTCGCGCACGCAGAGCGGCTGGCGGAGACCCGTCAGCTCGATGTACTTGTCCGAGACGGCCTTGAAATAATCGTAATCGGCCGTGGCGACCGTCGTCGCGGGCTTGCGGTCGGGCATCATCCTGCGGGGCGAGGCCTCCTGGGCCTGCTGACGGGCTCCCTGCCGCCCTCCCCCGCCGCCCAGGAGCATCTCGATCGAGAATTCGCCCATGAAGCGCCCGCCCCGGCCGCCCATGGCCCCGCCGGTCTGGATGAAGCCCGAGGTCCGGGCCCCGGCCACGGAGGCCTCGGCGAAGCGGACAAGGTCGAGCTCACGGGCCGGCCCGAGGCGGCCGGCGCTCGTCGGCGGAACGATCAGGTTATCGCTCTCGCCGAAGGTCAGGACCGCGGCGATGTTCCGGTGGGCGAGGACCCAGTCCATCAGGGCCCGGGACTCGGCCTCGCTGACCATGTGCGGGCCGGCATCGGGCTTGCTATAAGGGTAGTCGTGGGTGAAGTTGCGGTTGATGTCGACGCCGCCCGGCGGGTCCTCGTTGATGAAGCCGTCGCCGTCGTTGTCCGTGCCCTCGAGGAAAAGCCGATAGGCGCCAGACTCGCCCTTCTTCGGGTCGGCCCGCTTCATGAGGCGGGGCTCCTCCGGGTCGACCATGTATTCGCCGCCCGGCGTTTTCACGCGCATGACCGTGATCAGGCCGTCGCCGTTGAGGTCCTCGGGACCGTCCTCGTCGAGCCGGCCGTCGTTATCGTCGTCCCGCGGCGCGGCGTTCGTCCGCCGGTCCGCCTTGAGCGGGGCGAAAAAGCCTTCGGCCCCGTCGGGATTGACGCGGGGGACGATGTAGATCGTCGAATTCGCGAGCCGCTCCTTGACCGCGGCGTCCGCTCCCGCGCCCGTCAGCAGGGTGGAGGCCACGGCCAGGGCGATCTCGCTCCCGACGAGGTGATCGCCTTCGAACCCGGCCGCGATGAGGAGGGCCGGGCGCTCGGCCGGCGCGACGCCTCCCGGGCCGGCGATCTCGAGGGCCCAGATATCGCGCCCGCCTCGCGACTTGCCGATCGATTCGAGACGGGCGATCGTCTTATGGGCGGCCGCCAGGCCCTGTAGGGCCTTGGCGAGGCCGGCCTGATCGTGATACTTCGGCGGCTCCTGGGCCCGGGCCGGACCTGCGGCCAGGGCGAGCCCCAGGATGACGAGGACCGGCAGGACGGCCGCCGGTCGAGCGGACCTGATCATGAAAAGGCGCACGGGGACCTCCTCGCGGGGTGGGGATTCGGGGCCGGCGGGCGCCCTCCGTCCGGGAGGACGGCGTTCTCGGGGAACGGGCGCAACTCGGCCATGCACATTCTTAGACTCCCGAAGTACCGGATTCTTCCGTCCGATAGACCTGGATCGTTAATCATAACACCCGGTCTTGGGTTTTCGTTTCTGACCGAGAATACCGGCGTTTTTAGTAATAGTGGTGTAATATAATGTCCGAAATGTCCGCCAGGAAGGATCGTCCCATGCCGAAATCCCGACCGATCTCCCGCCGCCGCTTCATCAGCGCGGGCGCCGCGGCCGCCGCGTCGTTCGTCATCGTGCCCCGCCGCGTCCTCGGAGGCCAGGGCTTCACCGCCCCGAGCGATACCCTGACCAAGGCGGTCATCGGCGTCGGCGGCATGGGCCGGGGCCACCTCGGCTATCCGGGCTCCGTCCTGCGGGCCGTCTGCGACGTCGACAGGGGCCATCTCGCCTCGGCCCTGGAGATCGCCGGTCCGGGGGTCGACGGCTACACCGACTTCCGCGAGGTCCTGGCCCGGCCCGACATCGACATCGTCCACATCGCCACGCCGCCCCACTGGCACGCCCTGATCTCGATCGCCGCGGCCGAAGCCGGCAAGGACGTCTGGTGCGAGAAGCCCCTGACCCGGACGATCGCCGAAGGCCGCGCCGTGGTCGACGCCGTCCGGCGCACGGGACGGATCTTCCGGGTCAACACCTGGTTCAGGTTCCAGAGCGGATTCTACGGCTTCGGCACGGACGTCCGGCCGATCAAGAAGGTTGTCCAGAACGGGCTCCTGGGCTGGCCGATCAAGGCGACCGTCAGCGCGACCACGGGCTTCGACTGGAAGTTCTACTGGAGCGGTTTGACCTACGCCAGGCCCGAGCCCGTGCCGCCGGAGCTCGACTATGACTTCTGGCTCGGGCCGGCGCCCTGGAAGCCCTACCATCCCCACCGAGTCCACGGCACCTTCCGCGGCTACTGGGACTACGACGGCGGCGGGCTCGGGGACATGGGCATGCACTACCTCGACCCGGTCCAGTACATCCTCGACAAGGACGGCACGAGCCCCGTGGAGATCGCCGCCGACTGCCCGCAGCAGCACCCGGACGCCTGCGGGGCCTGGCGGCGGATCGAGATGAAGTACGCCGACGGCTGCGTCATCGTCCTCGACGGCGAGAACCGGGACAAGTCGGCGCCCTTCCTCGAAGGCCCCAAGGGCAGGCTCTTCCGCGGCTTCGAGTCCGACATCCCGAACCTCAGGGACGAGCTGGCCTCCCTCCCCGATCCCGCGCCACAGGTCACCGACTTCGCCGAGGCCGTCCGGACGAGGACCCGCTTCGCCCTGAACGAGACGAACGGCCACCGCTCCTGCACCATCGTCAACCTGGCCAAGATCGCCGTTCAGCTCGGCCGTCCCCTCCGCTTCGACCCGGAGCGCGAGGTCTTCCCGGGCGACGAGGCCGCCAACCGGCTCGCGAGCCAGCCCATGCGGGCCCCGTGGCACCTTTGAGACGACCGTGAGGAGAGAACCGATGAAAAGAGCCCTGACCTTCGCGATAGTCCTCACGGTCCTCGCCGTTCCGCTTCTCGCGGGACAGCAAAAGGCCCTCTCCGCGGCCGGCCCGGACCTCAAAACCCGGGCGGCCGCGATCATCGACCGCTTCCCCGCCGATAGCGCCGCGGCGCGCGACGCCCTCTGCGCCGAGCTCATCGGCCTCGGCCCGGGCGCCCTGGCCGAGACCTTCGCCCGGGTGCTGCCGGCCGGCGCGGGGAACGACGCCAAGGCCCGCTTCGCCGTGAACGGCCTGGCCGTCTATGTGACCAGATCGGGCGGGGAGACCGAGCGGCTCCTCTTCACCAAGGCGGCGCTCGGCGCCCTGGCCGCGAAACCGGACAAGGAAGTCGCGGCTTTTCTCATCACCCAGGTCCAGCTCGCCGGAAAGGCGGAGGCCGCAGCGCCCCTCGCCGCGCATCTCGGGGACGAGACCCTGGCAGGTCCGGCCGCCGCGGCGCTCCGTACGATCGGAGGCCGCGAGGCGGCCAGGCTGCTCTTGAAGGCGCTCGATACGGCTCCGCCGGCCGCCCGGCTTCCGATCGTGAACGCGCTCGGCGAGATGCGGAGCCTCGAGGCCGTGAAGAAGCTCCTCAGCTTGGCTCAGGGCGGGGACGGTCCGCTCCGGCGCGCCGCCCGCGCCGCCCTGGCCAATATCGGCGACCCGGCCGCCGACCGCGCGCTCGCGAATGTCGGGGTCGCCGCCTCGTATGAGGAAAGAAAGGAGGCGCCCGCTCTCTATCTGCTCTTCGCCCGCAGGCTCGCGGAGGTCGGCAAGACATCCGCGGCCCTGGCCGCGGCAAGATCGATCCTCGGCTCCTACGGCAGCCCCGCGGAGGGTCACTTGGCCGCGGAAGCGCTGGCGCTTGTCGTCGAGATCCTCGAGGACAAGGCCCTGCCCGACCTCCTCCTGGCCGCGGAGAGCCCCGTCCCGGACCTGCGCGGCGCCGCCCTCGAGCTCGCGACCCCGCTCGGCGGGAACGCCGAGACGTCCCAATGGGCCGCCAAAGCCGCGAACTCGGACCCGGAGCTCCGGGCCGTGATCGTCGCCATGCTCGGCCGCCGGGGCGACGCGACGGCTCTGCCGTTCGTCCGTGAGAGCCTCCGGAGCTCCAACGGGATCTTCCGCCTGGCCGCCATCCCCGCCGCGGCCCGGCTCGGGGGTGAGACCGTGATGCCCGATCTCCTCGCCCTCGTCGGCGCGGCCGACGAGACGGAGGTCGCGGCCTTGAAGTCGGCCCTGCTCGGCTTCGACGGCCGGCGGGTCGTCCCCGAGGCCGTCCGCCTCGTCGATTCGACCCCCCACCCGGGCAAGGCCGCGCTCATCGAGCTCCTCGGCGAGAAGGGGGCTCGCGGCGAGATCGAGCGCGTCTTCACCCTGGCCGCCGACGCCGATACCGCGACCCGGGCGGCGGCCCTGGGCGCCCTGGCCAAGCTGGCCGGCGAAGGGGACCTCCCCCGCCTCGTGGCGATGCTCGAGAGGGCATCGGACAGCGACGACGTCCTCCGGCTTCAGGACGCCGTCGCGGCGGCGGTGCGTCGAGACCCCGATCCCGGACGCCGGGGCGAGGCCCTGGTCGCTCTCCTCGAAGACGCCCCCGCTGCCCGCAAGGCCGTGATCCTCCGCGTCCTGCCCAAGGTCGGAGGGGCAAGAGCCTTGCGCGCCGTATCCGCGGAGACCTCGAGCACGGACTCCCAGGTCCAGACGGCCGCCGTTTACGCCCTTTCCCAGTGGCCCGATTTTCAAGCCGCCGAAGAGCTCCGCCGCATCGCCACGACGACGGGGAGCAAGCGCTATCGTCTCCTGGCGATCGAGGGCTTCGTCCGTCTCGTGGGCCGGGCGAACATGACGGGTCCGCGCAAGCTGGCTCTATTCGAGGACCTGCTGGCTCAGCCCTTCGACGACGCCGACAAGAAACTTGTCATCGCCGGCGTCGCGGCCGTCCGCGAACCCGAATCGCTCCGACTGCTCTCCCGGCATCTTGACCATCCCGTCCTCGGCGAACCGGCGGCGGCCGGCCTCCTCGATCTGGCTTCGGAACAGGCGCCCCAGGAGCGCTGGCTGTCCGGTCATGAGGCCTACTCCGTCCTCCGGCGCGTCGAGGACCGGACCGCGGACCCGGCCGAGAAGGCGCGGATCGGCGGCCTCATCGCGGCCAGGCTGCGCCAGGGCGGGTTCGGGCCGCTCTTCGACGGCCGCACGCTCAGCGGCTGGAAGGGTCTCGTGGCCGACCCGCCCGCCCGGGCGAAGATGAGCCCCGAGGAGCTGGCCGAGGCCCAGTCCGCGGCCGACGACAGGATGCGGGCGCACTGGAAGATCGTCGAGGGCGTCCTCGTCTTCGACGGCAAGGGCGAGAGCCTCTGCACCGCATCCGACTACGGCGATTTCGAGCTCCTCGTCGACTGGAAGATCGAGCCGGGCGGCGACAGCGGCCTCTATCTCCGGGGCTCGCCCCAGGTCCAGATCTGGGACCCCGGCCCGAACCCGGTCGGCTCGGGCGGCCTCTACAACAATCAGAAGGGCAAGAGCGCTCCCCTGGAGAAAGCGGACCGGCCCGTCGGCGAGTGGAACTCCTTCAGGATCGTCATGATCGGCGAGCGCGTCAGCGTCTATCTCAACGACAAGCTCGTCGTCGACAACGTCGTCCTGGAGAACTACTGGGAGCGGGACAAGCCGATCTATCCGGCCGGCCAGATCGAGCTCCAGGCCCACGGCAATCCGCTCTATTTCAGGAACGTCTTCCTCCGCGAGATCCCCCGCGACGAGGCCCGGCCGCAGATGACGGAGGCCGAGGCGGCCGAGGGGTTCGTGCCCCTCTTCAACGGCCGCGACCTCGACGGGTGGGCCGGCGATACGAGGGGCTACGCCGCCGAGGACGGCAAGATCGTCATCCATCCCGAGCTCGGCAGCGGCAACCTGTACACGGTGAAGGAGTACGCCGACTTCACGCTCCGGTTCGAATTCAAGCTCCCGCCCGCGGCCAACAACGGCCTCGGCGTCCGCGCCCCGGTCGAGGGCGATGCCGCCTATGCCGGCATGGAGATCCAGATCCTCGAAGACGGCTCGCCCGTCTATTGGGGGCTCCGGCCCTACCAGTATCACGGCTCGGTCTACGGGATCGTCCCGGCCCGCCGCGGGTTCCTGCGCCCGCCCGGGGAGTGGAACACCGAGGAGGTGGCCCTCGAGGGCCGGCGGGTCAGGGTCGTCGTCAACGGCGCGACCGTCGTCGATGCCGATCTCGACGAGGCCTCGGCCGGCGGCACGATCGACGGCAATGCCCACCCGGGGCTCCGGCGCGAGTCCGGCCACATCGGCTTCCTGGGACACGGATCGCTCGTCGAGTTCCGCAACATCCGCCTCAAAGAGCTGAAATAAGGTCCTTCTCCCGATTCCGGGGAGTTGCTCTCTCCGGCTTTTGAGAAGAGGGTTCTCTTGAGATACTTCCCAGAATAGCGGCTCCGAGCCGCTCCGCCGCCATTCTGGAGCTCCGCTCCGAAGACTTCGCTACGCGCCGATCCCTCGCCGCCTCGAGAGGATTGCCGGAAAAGGGAGAAGAACCTGAGATGATCCGTCAGCGGGAGGGCAAGCCCAGGGCCCGCCGGAGGGCGGCGTTGATCTGGGTGTTGTCGAGGATCGGACCGGGGTACCAGCTGCCCCGGAGCCCCAGGAAATTCCCGGTCGCGGCCCCGGTCGCGGCCAGGTTGACCAGCTCATTCAGATGCCCCGCCGTGCTGTAGGAGACTTCGCCGTCCGGATAGACGTAAGGCGAGGCATAGTCCGGCTTCTTGATGGTCGCGCCGTTCGGTCCCATCCTGTCGCTCCCCTCGCGGGGCGGTTCTTCGACCCGGGCGTCCTGGCGGGGCAGGTCGCCGAGGCCCAGCCTCAGGCCGGGCTCGAGGAACAGTCCGCCGGTCGCGTGATCGGCGGTCACGAGGAGGATCGTATTGGTCCAATCGACCGCGTCAGCGGGCCGGTCGACGAAGGCCAGGGCCGTCCGGACCGCCGCATCGAGGTCGGCGACGCAACCGACCATGGTCCGGAGGTCGTTGTCGTGATTGGCCCAGTCGATATCGCCCTGCTCGACGACGAGGAAGAAGCCGTCGGGATCGCGCGAGAGGTATTCGAGGGCGGCCTCGGCCGCCTCGGCGAGCGACGGGTTCTCCTCGCTCCCCGGAGCGACGCGCGGCGCGCCTGGGGAATCCTCGACCCGCGCGACATCGAAGTTCCCGCCTTTGCCGCCGAAGAGCCCGAAGAGCTTGCGGCCTTCACGCGCGGCGGCCGCCGCTCCCTCGGCGAGGGCCCGCCCGCCGTCCTGGCCGGGCTTCCTCTCCACGAAGACGTAATCCGTCGAGGCTTGGAGAGTGCGATAGAGGGCTTCCGAGATATAGCCCCTCTTCGGGTCGAAGCCGGGGTTGTCGAGAAGCGGCGACCCGCCGCCGATGACCACCTCCGGCTTCGTCCTCAGGATGATCTCGTCGGCGAGGCCCACGCCTCTGTAGCCTTTGAGCCCCGTGTAATAGGAACTGCGGCTGGTGTTGTGGCTGACGAAGGAGGCCGGGGTGGCATGGTTGAACGGCACCGTGCTCACGACCCCGATCGAAGCGCCTTTTTGAGCGCGCAGCTCCTCGGCGATCGTCTCGATGGCACCGTCAGGCGGGTCCCCCGGCAGCCAGGCGATATTGCCCGAGTCCGTCTTGAAGCCCGTGGCGAGGGCCGTCGCCGCGGAGGCCGAGTCCGTGGCCGGACCCCGCGGGAAACCGAGGGCGGCCTCCGGGCCCACTCTGGGCCTCGCCCCGGCGGCGCGGACGTCATAGCCGAAAAGGGGCGAAAACGAGCCTCTCGAATAGGGGGACCGGCCGGCCCGCCGGGCATTGGCGTTGTAGACGTTGACGTCCCAGGTCGCGACGTAGGCCCTGGCGGGGAGGGCATGCCAGGCCAACCCGTCGTCCTTCCCGTAGAGATAGCGGCTGGCCGCGATCTCCGACCCGGCGGACATCCCGTCGCCGACGAAGAAGATGACGTGCTTGACGGCGGGCGGACGCCTACGGCACGCGGGCTGGGCAAGGAGGGCCGCCGCGACACAGAGGACGGCGAGGAACGGCCACGCCGTCCGTGTCCTCCGAACCCTGGGCCTGATCATAACGATCTATTATAGCCCAGGGCCCAAAATCCCGCTTACCACTCTACGAGGCCGGCCAGCTTCAGGATCTCGAGGTGATTGAGGACGGCCTGGAGCGACGAGCGGCGCTCGTGCTGGGCGTCGAGCATCTTCTGGATGTCCAGAACGCTGCGGCGGCCGTTGATGAGCATCTGGAGCTCGGACGGGTTGGCCAGCGAGAGGTCTTTACCCGCCACGGGGAACTTGAGCCGCTCCGTGGCCGGGACGGCCGTGATGAAACGCTGATAGCCGCGATATCCGGCTTCGCGGACCTTGGCCGTCGGCTTGGGCACGATCTTGGCAGCTCTCTTCTCGAGCTCAGTGGCGACGAGCGGCTGGGCCTTCAGCCCCAGCCTACGGGCGACGTCTGTCCGGAGGGTTTCGAGGGCGGCCATCCCGGCCGCGCCGGCGCCGTCGACGGACTTGGCCAGGCGGGCCACGTGGCCGGACAGGGCTGCGTCGCCGGGGGCCAGCTCCAGGACCGTCGCGAGCGTCTCCTGTTCGTTCATGACGGCAGCCTCGAGGACGCCCCGGGCATAGCGGGAATCTTCGACGAACGAATCGGCCGTGGCTTTCTTGAGCGCTTCCATGGCGGCCGCGAGCGTGTGGCCGAGGCGCCCGATCGCGTTCGAGGAGATCTCGCCGGCGATCGCCGCGGCCGCCGACGCGTCCGCGGAGGCGACGGTATAGGCGCCCGCGGCGCCGATCACGGCGGCCCGCTTGAGCTGGGTCGGGTCGGACTTGTCGGCCGTGTCGCCCGAAGTGTGGTACCACTGGTCGGGCCAGGCGATCATCATGATGCCCGGGACGCCCACGGCCCAATCGTTGAAGACCTCATGGTCTGAAGCCCCGTAGTGGGTCTCGATCGAATAGAGGAAAGGCTCGTCGGCGCCGGTCGGGGCCACGATGCGGACCGGCACGCCGGCCGCGCCGGAGCGGTTCTGGATGCGCTCGCGGCTGCCCTCGCCGACATAGCGGTAGTAGTTCTCCATGACGTCGTTGATATAGTGCGGGTTGGCGAAGGTCGTCCGCATGAGGCAGAAGAAGGCCTTGTTCTTCGTCAGCCACTCCCCGACCATGTCCATGTTGATGTTGCAGAGCGTCCGGTCCATGATCTCGGGGTGGGTCCGGACCCACTCGCCGATGCCCGAGAACTCGGGGCCCCAGATGAAGCGGATGGTCCGCTTCGGCCGGGGCACGCGGCCCTCGGCGATCAGGGTGTTGAGGATGCGGGCGACCTCGAGGATGGTGGCGCTGCCGGAGATGTTGTCGTTGGCGCCCTGCTTCTGGAAGCCCTCGAAGAGATGGGCCGAGAAGATGACCTCGCCGGCGGCCGGGTCGGTGCCGGGGATGTGGCAGATGACGTTCTCGAGGTCGGCGGTCTCCATCTTGGTCTCGACCTGGGCCCGGACGGTGATCTTCTCGTTGGCGAGGAGCCGGCGCTTCAGGATGTCGCCGTCACGGACCGGGATCTGGAAGGCGAAACCCGTCGGGGGCTGAGGCGGGACGGGCGGCTGTCCCGCCTGGGCCGGCGGGGGCTGCTGGCCGCCCGGAGGGGGGGTCTGCCCGGGTTGGCCGGGCGCAGGTCCGCCGGGCCGGCGGCGCTGCATGATCCCCGCCCAGGGCATCTGCAGCGGGTCGAAGTAGGGCCGGGACATGCTGATGGCCACGACGCCGAGAGCGCCCTGCTGGGTCGCCCCGCCGTAGACCATCATCAGATTGCCCTCGGCCACCGCGATCTTGCCCGCGACGTTGGCGTCGGCGATCTCCTTGGGCGTGCCGCGGCCGACCCAGACGAGCTCGGCCGTGACGTCCGCGTTGGCGCTTCCGGCGGCCAGCATCGGCAGCATGTCGTGGATCGAGGCCAGCTTGGTGCGCCCCGGCTTGGTCTCCCAGAGCTCGCCCTTGACCGCCACCCAGGCCTGGCCGCCGGGATAGGTCACGATATCGACGCCGGCGAGGCCGTAGTCCTTGAGCTTGCGGGCGACGACCTGGGTCTCCAGGAAGTTGCCGGCGAACTCCTCGCCGAAGCGCTCCCGGTTGAAGGCGTTGATCTCGGCGATGGTGTTCCAGGCGGATTCGCCGGAGGCCTCGCCCACGATCTCGTCCACCTGGGCCTGCGGCAGCAGGGTCCAGTAGAGCCAGGGCGTGTATTGGGCGGCGGCGACGGCGGCCAGGATCAGGCCGACGGCGATGACGGTCGCGAGTCTCTTGGTCATAGGAGTCTCCTCTCGGGACGGACCGGCGTCACTGACAAACAGTTTCCTGGCCGGTCCATGAAAGAGGGTTATATACCAAAGCGCGACGAGCCGTCAATGCTCCCTACCGGCGGTCCTCCGATCAGGCCGATCCGAGGAAATCGAAGCTGATCTTCTTCTGGATGTTGGCGATCTGGGCGAGGGCCTGCTTGAGGAGCGTCGATTCGATATGGGTCAGCTCGCGGGGGTCGATGTCGTTCCCCGGGGCGTCATTCCGGTCGAGCGAGGCGACCTGCCGGGCCAGCCTCAGCTGCATGAGGTAATCGTACACCTGGACCGCCTCGTCGTGGAGGTTCTCCCGGAGCACGCCGATCTCGAGGAGGGCGTGGAGCCGGTCCACGGTGTTGACGTCGGCGACCCCGTGGCGGAACGCATAGAGACGGGCGAAGTTGACCACGGGCATCAGGGCTTCCTTGATGTTGAACGTCCTCTGCCCTTCCTTCCCCTCCCCGAGGACGATATGGCCGAAGAAGCTCAGGGGCGCCTTATATTGCAGGGTGTACTGGGCGAAATGGAGGAGGAAGGGCGGTTCCTGAGCCAGGACCTCGTCGATGTGCTTGCGGAGCGCGCGGGCGTACTCCTGTTCGCCCTGGACCGTCCGGAAATCGAAGAAGATCGTGATATCGAGGATGTCCTTGGGCTCGGCCGTCCTGAGCCAGTCCGCGAAATACGCCTTCCAGGTCCGCAGGGGCTGGCACCAGCGCGGATTCCCGGCCATGATCTCGCCGAGGCAAAGAGGGTACCCGGCTTGGGCCAGGCCCGCGGAGACGAACCGGCCCACCTTCAGGAAATGGGCCTGGACGCCGGGCACGGCCTCGTCGGGGACGTCCTCGAAGATGATGGCATGGTCCTGGTCCGTGGCCAGCGTCTGTTCTTCCCGCCCCTCGCTGCCCAGGGCCAGGAAGGCGAACCGCGCGGGAGCCGGCCCGTACTCGGCGGCCGCGAGCTCGAGAAGGCGCGTCACGGCAGCGTCGGTCACCGCGGTCACGGCCCGGGTGATGCTGCGGGCCCTGGCTCCTCCCTCGACCAGGACCTTGACGAGAGGGGGCAAGCCGCGCCTGGCTGCGGCGATCGCCTCGGGCGAAGCGGCATGCCGGACCTCCTGCGTCAGGACGGCCAGCGAATATCGATGGAAGAGGAGCAGGTCGCGGTTGCGGACGATGCCGGCCACCTTCCCGCTCTCGTCGCGGACGAGGAGGTGGTCGACGTTGCGCTCGCGCATGACCAGGATGGCTTCATACACCAGGGCATTGGCCTCGATCGAGACGAGCGGGGCGCTCATGATGGCATGGAGCGGGCTCGCGCCCCCGAGCCCGGCCGCGACCATCCGGGAACGGATATCGTGGTCGGTCACCAGGCCGACCGGCTCGCCGGCCGCGGTGACGACGACCGCGCTCGCCCCTCGGGCCGTCATCAGAGCCGCGCCCCGGGAGACCGGATCTTGGACGTCGCAGAAGACGGGCGGGCTGGCCAGGGGCGCGACCGGCTCGTTCAAGAACATCAGGGAGGCCTGGAGCTCGGCGATGAGGGTTTCGCGGTCGCGGCTGCGGCGCTCGGGCCCGATATCGTCTTTTCGGCCCGCGCGCAGGGGCCGGGCGGCGAGCGCGAAGCCGGGACGGCCGGCGAACGAAATGCGGGCGGCCGAGAGGACGACGCCCACGCGGCTTCCATCCCGCCGCCGCAGGCTAGTCTCCTCGGGGGCCAGGCTGCCCGAGCCTTCGAGGCTGGCCAGCGCGCGCCCCGGCAGGACCTCGGCGAGGTCGAGCAGGCCGAGCTCCTCCGCGGTGACGTCGAGCAGCTCCAGCATGGTCGGATTGGCGAAGGCGGGACGGCCGTCGAGGACCATGAGCGTGCCCTCGGTGGCCGTTTCGACGAGGGCCCTGTATCGCTCATGGGACTCCCGGAGCTCGTCTTCGGCCTTGGCCCTCCGGCGCTCGATCCTCATGCTCTGGGAGGCGACGAAGAGGAGAAGCAGGGCGCAGAGCGCGGCGATGGCGACGGAGACCCGGGTGAGGCGGGCGGCCATGGCTTGGATCTCCCGCTGGACGTCCTCGAGATAAAGCCCCGTGCCCAGGATCCAGCCCCAGGGCTCGAACTTCTTGATATAGGACTGCTTGGGCTCCATCCGCTCGGGATCGTCCTTCCACTGCCAGACGTATTCGACATAGGCGTCGTCCCGGTCGCGGAGGATGTTGGCGAATTCGACGAAGATCCGGACGCCGCGGGGGTCCTGGAAATCGGAGACGTCCAGGCCGTTCAGGTCGGTCCGGTAGGGATGCATGATCATCCGGACGTCCAGGTCGGTGATCCAGAAATAGTCCTTGCCCTCGTTTCCGTAACGGAGGTCCTGGATCCTGGCGGCGGCCGCCCGGCGGGCTTCGTCCATCGGCAGCCGGCCTTCCTGGGCGTCGGCATCGTATTCGGCGAGGATCCCCCAGGCGACGTTGGTCAGCTCGCGGATGGTGTCCCGCTTTCGCTCGAGCAAGCGGTCCTCGAAAGACGGGATGAGGACCCGGAACAGGAACACCACGAACAGGCCGATGGCCATCGCCGTCGGGAGCAGGATCCGGACGAGGAAGGAGTTCCAGGCCGGCCGCGGCAGGGACTGGGCGTCCGGGATCGCCGGGCGCGCCGGCCGGTTGGCCGGACCGGGCCCCCGGTCCAGAAGCCGGTCGCGGAAGGTCCGCCAGAGCTCCAGCGGCAACTCCGCTGCGAGCTCCGTCGAGCCGGGCAGCCCGGGCCCGTGATAGTCGCTGCCGGCGCTGACAACCAGTCCCAGCCGCCCGGCCATGGCAACAAGGTCCCTGCTGATGTCCGCTGTGTAGCCGGGGTAATACGCCTCCAGACCGTCCAGCCCCCAGGCCTTGAGCCGGGAAACCAGGCGCTCGAGGGCGGCCAGCTCGGGCGTTCGCCCGGGGAGCACGGGATGGGCGAGGACGGCCAGGCCGCCGGCTTCGTGGAGGACCCGGATCGCTTCGGCCGCGGAGGGCGTCCCCGGGGCGGGCCGGCCGCCGGCTCCGTTCAGATGGTGGCCGGAGGGGCGGCCCCGCTCGAACGCGGACGACAAGGCCTGGAGGTATGTCGGCTTGCGCTGGGCGGAGATCCGGTCCAGAAGGTCCCGCAGGGCGTCGTGGTCCGGATCGAACCCGTAGCCGAGGATGTGCTTCTCCCCTTCTTCGGGATCGACCACGGTCAGCTCGATGCCGGCGATGAATCCGACGCCCTTCCTCGCCAGGGCTTCGCGAAAGGCGGGAAGGCCCTCGACCGTATCGTGGTCGGTCAAGGCCGCCGCCCGGACCCCCGAGGCGGCCAGCCGCTCGGCCAGCTCGCCCGGAGCGAGGTCCCCATCGCTCAGATGGGAATGGCCGTGGAGGTTGACGAGGACGGTTTCTGGCACGTGGCTTCCGGCCCGGGACCGGGCCGACCCACCATAGCACCATGTCCGAATTTGTGTCAATAGCGCGGGGTGCCTTGATTTTCGATCCGGTCTATGAGATAAAAGCGGGCATCATCGGAGGGTCGGAAGGATCTCCGCCGGGCCGGCGGAGACCGACGGTCCGCCGGAATCGCAAGGAGGTAAGAGACCGATGTTGCATGAACCAGCCGCAAAGACGGGCCCGGATCCCGCCTTCATGTACAAAAGGCGCCTGGGCGCCCGGATGTTCATCATCTATGCGCTCATCTACGCCGGGTTCGTCGTGATCAACCTTGTCAGTCCCGGCGCGATGGAGAAGATCGTGTTCGGCGGATTGAACCTGGCCGTCGTCTACGGCTTCGGCCTGATCATTTTCGCGCTCATCCTGGCGCTCATCTACAGCCAGGCTTGCGGACGGCGGGAAAAGCTCCTCAGCAAGGCCGAACCCCAGGGAGGGCGCTCATGAACATCCTGTCGATCCTCCTGTTCATCCTTTTCGTCGCCTTCGTCCTCGGCATCTCCTTCTACTTCGCGGGCCGGGCCAAGTCGGCCAGCGGCTATTACGCCGCGGGCAGCCGGATCCACTGGGGCGTCAACGGCATCGCCTTCGCCGGCGACTACCTTTCGGCCGCGTCGTTCCTGGGCATCTGCGGCATGATCGCGACGGCCGGATACGACGGCTTCCTCTATTCCATCGGCTATCTGGCCGGCTGGATCGTCGCCCTGTTCATCGTCGCCGAGCCGCTCAAGCGCCTGGGCAAGTACACCTTCACCGACGCGCTCGACGCCAACTACAACCATCGGGGCATCAAGCTCATGGCCGCCATCAGCACCCTGCTCGTCTCCATCTGCTATCTTATCCCGCAGATGGTCGGAGCGGGCGTCCTGGTGACGCCGCTCCTCGGGCTGCCCCACGCGGTCGGGGTCATCATCGTCGGCATCATCGTCATCACCATCGTCGCGACGGCCGGCATGACCTCGACGACCTATGTCCAGTTCATCAAGGGCGCCCTCCTGCTCGTCTTTTCGCTCGTCCTCGTGAGCGTCGTCCTCATCCGCGGCCTCTCGACCAAACCCGATCAGGGCGGCCGGGTCCCCTTCCAGGAATACCAGACGCTCCCGGCGGTCGAGGCCGGAGGCGGGATCACCCTCGAAGATCCTTCGTGGCGGATCGCCGCGGTGCGCGAGGTCAAGGGTCTCCGATTCGTCAAGCTCATCCGCGACGGGGGGGAGAGCTGGTGGAAGGCGGAAGCGGACGCCGAGACGGGCGGCCTGAGGCTCCTCGAAACCCAGTTCTCGGCCCGTCTCGCCGACGGGACCCAGACGATAAACGGCGCGCCGGCGTCCAAGGAGAACGAGCTTGCCACCGTCGGCAACATGGAGGCGATCGCGGGCAAGACGGGCGATGAAGCCTCGACGGGCAGCCTCAATCCGTTCAAGTTCCTTTCCCTCGTTGGCGACTCCAAGAGCCGGATCAAGCTGTGGAAAAACGCGTCCTTCGACGACAACGGGGGCCGGGTGACGGTCTACTATCCCGTCCTCGCGACCGGGAACCGGATCCTTCGGCCGGGCCAGCGCTTCAAGGTCGAGGGGACGGCGACCGACAAGATCGACTTCCTGTCGCTCATGCTGGCCCTCTTCCTGGGCACGGCGGCCCTGCCGCACATCCTGATCCGCTACTACACCGTGCCCAGCCAGGCGGCGGCCAGGAAATCGACCATCGTGGCCATCGCCGCGATCGGTTTCTTCTATATCCTGACCCTGTTCATGGGCCTGGGGGCGATGACCAACGGCGTCGTCAACCTCCTCGACGACAACATGTCGGCTCCCCTGCTGGCGCGGTCCTTCGGAACGTTCCTGTTCTCCATGATCTCGGCCATCGCCTTCGCCACGGTCCTGGGCACGGTCAGCGGCTTGATCATCGCCGCGTCCGGGGCCGTCGCCCACGACCTGCTCGACCGCTACGGCAAGGTCATCAAGAGCGACAAGCAGAAGGTCGCGGCCGGCAAGATCGTCGCCTTCGTGGTGGGCGCGCTGGCCATCGTCCTGGGCATCCTCTTCAAGGGGATCAACGTCACCTTCCTGGTCGGCCTGGCCTTCGCCGTGGCCGCGTCGGCCAACCTCCCCTCCATCGTCATGATGCTCTTCTGGAAGCGGACGACCGCACGCGGCATCACCGCCTCGATCTTCGTCGGCGTCACCTCGTCGATCGGCCTGATCCTGTTCTCGCCGACGATGTACGAGCTCTACGGCAAGGACCCGCTCGGGGCGCCGTTCCCCCTGAAGAATCCCGGCATCGTCTCCATTCCGTTGAGCTTCCTGACCTTGGTCCTCGTCTCGCTGTTGACACGGGCGCAGGCCAAGGCCGGCCCGGTGACGGCCGACTGACCCGCATAACAAAAGGGACGGCCCCCGCGGGCCGTCCCTTTCCTCTTTCCTGCCTGGACATCTCCGGCGCCAGGGACGCCGGGGCGAGATCACATGCCGTATTTCGCGATGATCTCCTGCTTGGTCTTGCCCAGGATGTCGAACTGCTTCCCGACCTTGGTGAACGCGGCCAGGGCCTTGTCGAGGTGACGGGTCTCGTGGCCGGCCGAGATCTGGGTCCGGATGCGGGCCTGGCTCTGGGGCACGACCGGGAAGAAGAAGCCGATGGCGTAGATGCCCTCGTCGTAGAGCGCCCGGGAGAAGTCCTGGGCCAGCTTGGCGTTGAAGAGCATGACCGGAACGATGGGCGTGTCCCCTTCCCGGAGGACGAAGCCGGCCTCGGTCAGGCCCTTGCGCCAGTAGGCGGCGTTCGTCTCGAGCTTGTCCCGCCGCTCGGTCGACTTGGTGACGATGTCCATGACCTTGAGGACGCCCTCGACGACGACCGGGGCGATGGTATTCGAGAAAAGGTACGGCCGGGCCTTCTGCCGGCACATCTCGACGAGCTCGCGGCGGCCGCTGACGCAGCCCCCGGACGCCCCGCCGAGGGCCTTGCCGAAGGTCGTCGTGATGACGTCGATCTTGCCGACGACCCCGCATTTCTCGTGCGTGCCGCGGCCCGTCTTGCCGATGAAGCCGGACGAGTGGGAATCGTCGACGAGGACCATGGCGTCATATTTGTCGCAGATGCGGACCATCTCGTCGAGCTTGGCGGTGTCGCCGTCCATCGAGAAGACGCCGTCGGTGACGACGAGCTTGAAGCGCTTGTCGGCGTGGAGCTGGAGCTTCTCCTCGAGGTGCTCCATGTCCGAGTGCTTGATCGTGTCGTGCATGGCGCTGCAGAGCCGGATGCCATCGACGAGCGAGGCGTGGACGAGGCGGTCGGAGATGATGACGTCGTCCTTGGTCAGGATGGCCTCGAAGACGCCGGCGTTGGCGTCCATGCAGGACGGGAAGAGGAGCGTGTCCTCTGTCCCAAGGAACACCGTCAGCTTCTGCTCGAGCTCGCGGTGGATGTCCTGGGTGCCGCAGATGAAGCGGACCGAGGACATGCCGTAGCCGCGGGAGTCGAGGCCGTCGTGCGCCGCCTTGATCACGTCGGGATGGCTCGACAGCCCGAGGTAGTTGTTGGCGCACATGTTGATGACCTTCTTGAGGGGGGCGCCGGCCGGGAACTCGACCTCGATGTCGGCCGCCTGGGGCGAGTGGATGAAACGCTCTTGCTTGAACAGCCCCGCATCCTGGATGCCCTTGATCTGGGCCTGGTAGGAACCGCGGATCTTGTCGCTGTAAGCCATCGTCTTATCCCTTCTTGGCCACGAACCGCTCGACGAGCGAGACGATCTTGTTGACCGAGTCGAAGGCCTCGGGCGTGGCCTCGTCGTCCGGGATGGCGATCGCGTACTTGTTCTCCAGGAAGCGCTTGAGCGAGACCATCGAGAACGAGTCGACGATGCCGCCCGAGATGAGGGGCGTGTCGTAGGTCAGGGGCTCGCTGTCGTCCTCGAGGTACTCTTTGGTGACGTACTTGAGGACGACGTCCTTGAGTTCTTCGGCCATGATGGGACTCCTTTTTATATCAGTCGTTTTCGAGAGTGGACGTGTCGCCGATCTCCTCGCCCCATTCCTTGGCGTGGAGGAGGCGGCGCATGATCTTGCCGCTCCGCGTCTTGGGGAGCGACGGCACGAATTCGATCTCCTGGGGCATGGCCAGGGGCGAGAGCTTCTTGCGGATGAAGTTCATGATCTCGAGGTCGAGGTCCTTGCTGGCCGTGAAGCCGGGCTTGAGCGCGACGAAGGCCTTGACGACCTCGAGGTTGATCGGATCGGGCTTGGAGACGACGGCCGACTCGGCCACGGACGGGTGCTCGAGCAGAGCCGACTCGACCTCGAACGGGCTGACGAGGTGGCCGGCCGTGTTGATGATGTCGTCGTCGCGGCCGGCGAACCAGAAGTAGCCGTCCGCATCGAGCTTGGACCGGTCGCCGGTGATATACCAGTCGTTGCGGAATTTCTTCTTGAAGGCCTCTTCATTGTTCCAGTAGGTCCGCATGCGCGAGGGCCAGTCGAACTTGAGGCCCACGAGCCCGATCTTGCCGTGGGTCGCATAGGGCTCGTTCTTGACCGGATCGAGGACCGTCCCCGTGATGCCGGGGAAGGGCTTGCCCATCGAGCCCGGCCGGACCTCCATCCCGGGGTAATTGCCGATGACGATCGAGCCCGTCTCGGTCTGCCAGTAGGTGTCGTAGAAGGGCTTGCCGAAGACCTTCTGGGACCAGACGACGGCCTCGGAATTGAGCGGTTCCCCGACGCTGGACAAGTGGCGGAGGGACGACAGGTCGAACTTCTTGATGATCTCGTCGCCGGCTTTCATGAGCGAGCGGATGGCGGTTGGCGCGGAATACCACATCGTCACCCTGCGCTTCTCGATCCACTTGTACCAGGCCTCGGCCGAGAAGCCGGCGTCGAGGACGCACTGAGTGACGCCCAGGGCGAACGGGGCGATGATGCCGTAAGACGTGCCCGTGACCCAGCCGGGGTCGGCCGTGCACCAGTAGATGTCGTCGTCCCGGAGGTCGAGGGCCCACTTGGCGGTCAGGTACTGGGAGATGAGGGAGTAGTGGACGTGCTGGACGCCCTTGGGCATGCCCGTCGTGCCCGACGTGTAGTGGAGGACCGAGGGCGACTCGGCCAGCGTCGGGTGAACGTCGAAGTGCTCGACCGGCACGGCCTTCTCGAGCGAGAAGGCGACCTCGCGGTCCTTGAGCGGCGCGACGCCGTCGTGGTCGACGACGATGATGTGCCGGAGGTGCGGCATCTTGTCGAGGATCTTGCGGACCTTGGGGGCGTGCTTCTTCTGGGTGATGACGGCCGAGGTCTCGGCGTTGGACAGGCGGACGAGGAGCGATTCGTCGCCGAACGCGGAGAAGAGCGGCTGGGCGATGGCCCCGGTCTTGAGGATGCCCAGGAAGCCGAGGTAGAGCTCGGGGATGCGGTCCATGAACAGGCAGACCCGCTCCTCGGGCTTGATGCCCAGGCCGCGCAGGAACGCGGCGATGGTGTTCGTGGCCAGGCGGATGTCGTTGTAGGTGTAGGTCTTCTCCGCGCCGGTGAAGCCCTCCCAGTAGAGGGCGACCTTGTCCGCTTGGCCCATCTGGCAGATGCGGTCGGTGCAGTACCAGCCGATGTTGATGACGTCGCCGGCCTTGTAGCCGAGCTCCTTCTCGGCGATCGACCAGCTGAAGTTCTTGACGCGTTCGTCGTAGGAGCCGATGTTCGACATGAGCGATTCCTCTCCGTTCAGGTGGATTGCGGGGCTTTCTTCTCGAGGACGACGACGGCGGAGGCCACGTCCTTGATGTGGGTGAGCGAGACCTCCATCGCGCCGATGCCGTGGGCCTCGCAGAACTCTTTGACCTTGCCGTGGACGAAGAGCTCGGGCTTGCCCAGGGCGTTATTGACGACCTCGATGTCCGAGAACTGGTGGCCGCCCGACCAGCCCGTGCCCATGGCCTTGAGGAAGGCCTCCTTGGCGGCGAAGCGGGCGGCGAAGTGCAGGGCCGGCCGGTGCTTGGACTCGCAGTAGGCGATCTCGGTCGGGGTGAAGAGATTCGTCTTGAGATGCTCCGTGCGGATGAGCTTCTCCTCGACCCTCTGGACCTCGATGATGTCCGTTCCAGCCCCGAAAATCAAAGACTTGAGCGCCTTTCTCCGTGGTTGTCGTGCCCGTAAAAACGGACCCTTATTATAGATAAGCCCGCCGAAATGTCAAAGGCGCTCGACGGCGGCCTTGAGCTTTTCGCGGACCTCGAGACCGACCGCCCCCAGGTCTTCGTTCTTGACGGCGGCCATCGAGGCCAGCGGATCGATCGCGGCCACCTCGACCCGGCCGGGGGCGAGCTCCTGGACGATGACGTTGCAGGGCAGCATGGTGCCGATCTTGTCCTCGGCCATCAAGGCTTTGTAAGCGTAGGGCGCGTTGCAGGCCCCGAGGATGCGGTAGGGCCGGAAGTCGACGCCGAGCTTCTCCGCGAGCGTCTGGCGGACGTCGATCTCGGTCAGGACGCCGAACCCGTCCTTCTTAAGCTCGGCCTTGACCCGCTCGACGGCCTCGTCGAACGGCAGGGCGATCGTCTTGCTGAAGTAGTAGCTCATCGACCTTTCTCCCTTCCTGTGTCCCTGCCAGCCAGTATATCAGGTAAGACGCCGCCCAGGAAACGGGCCGGACCGAGCGATCTGATAGAAAAGGCGCTTTGCCGGGCGATCCGAGAGAGCAGTTTTACGTCACCGGTAATGAATAAATCCGCTTGGCCCATGGCGGCCGAGGCCAGGACAGGCATCGCCTTGTCAGCGGCGGCTCCCCGGAAAGGCTCCAATTCGTCGGGGAACGGTACGGGGATGAGGTCGAGATCGAGCTTCTGCAAATATTCGTGGAAGATCACGAGTGCCGCCGGGAGCTTTTTGGCGATATCTCGCTCTATTTCGGTCAGATTGTACCGTCCTGTGACGCCTTGCAGCACGGGGAGGTCCAGGGTGAGAACGTCGAGGATCAGGCGGGGGGCGCCCCGGTCGGAGATGAGGCCTGAAAGAAGGACGTTCGAGTCGAGGAAGATCCTATATTTTTTCTTCTCCATAGGTTTCCTCGAACAGCTTGGCTCTCTCCTCCTCCAATCCCTCAAGCAGATCGTCGAGGCTCGCGCCGGAATCCCTCATGATCCTGCGGATCTCCCTCCGGGCCTCTTCGAGACGGAGCTTCCGGGGAGTGATCAGAATAGAATCCCCGATAGGTATGATCGTGACGGCCTCCCCGTCGTACAGCGCCCCCTTCTCGCGGACCTCCTTGGGAATGGTCAGCTGCCCGCGTTCTCGGATGTGGGAATTATGTGGCTTTGAGTCGGCCATTGCGCATCTCCCTATGATATGATTCGGATATCAGATTATCCGTTTTCTGATAACATGTCAAGGCGAGAGCAATCGTTGTCTTTCAGCCCTGGTCATGGCTGAACCGAGGATCCGGCTCGCCTCGACGCCCTAGAAATTCTCGGCCAGGACCTCGTAGTAGGCCTGGGGGTGCTTGCAGGCCGGGCAGACGGCCGGGGCATCCGGGCCCTCGTGGACGTAGCCGCAATTCGCGCAGTGCCACTTGACCGGAGCCGGCTTCTTGAAGACCTGGCCGGCGTCGATGTTCGCGGCCAGCTTGCGGTACCGCTTCTCGTGGAACGCCTCCACCTCGGCGATCTGCTTGAAGGACGCCGCGACCTCCGGGAAGCCCTCGTCCCGGGCCGTCTTCTCGAACCCGGCGTAGAGATCGCTCCACTCCATCTTCTCGCCGTTGGCCGCGGCCTCGAGGTTGGCCCGTGTGTCGCCGATGATGCCGGCCGGGTAAGCGGCGGTGATCTCCACGTCGCCCCCCTCAAGGTGCTTGAAAAAGACCTTGGCGTGCTCGCGTTCGTTCTCGGCGGTCTCGATGAAGATGTTGGCGATCTGCTCGAAGCCGGCCTTGCGGGCCGCGCCGGCGAAATACGTGTAGCGGTTCCGCGCCTGCGACTCTCCGGCGAAGGCCTTGAGCAGGTTCTTCTCGGTCTGGCTGCCTTTGATCGATTTGCCCATCTGAGATCTCTCCTTTTATTGAATTTTGCCTATTTCTTCGGGTAAGCCGGCTTGGGGGCGAACTTGAGCGGATTGGCCTTGATCCTCTCGAGCATGACCGCGATGGCCTTCTCGAGCTGGAGGTCGCGGCCGGCCATGACCGAGCCGGGGTCGTTGTCGACCAGGATGTCCGGATCGGCGCCGTGGTTCTCGACCAGCCACTTCCCGTCCCGGCCGTAGAAGGCGTTGTTCGACTG
>Ga0209706_10000432_pt1 | contig 24005 bp, 26 predicted proteins | sample PPLLaktember2015_6_FD_187263 | JGI IMG/M metagenome (GOLD analysis project Ga0209706, IMG submission 187263) | Freshwater sediment microbial communities from Prairie Pothole Lake near Jamestown, North Dakota, USA - PPLs Lake P8 Core (1) Depth... | ecosystem: Environmental > Aquatic > Freshwater...
CGCCCCGGCCGGCGCTTTCAGCCTACTCGGAGGCGGGCTCGTCCAGCTTCGACGACAGGAAGATGTGGCTCAGGATCCCCAGCATGGCCGCGAAGACGAGCATCCCGCCCGCGACACGGTAGGCCGTGGTGTAGGTCCCGCTCGCGTCGGCGATCATGCCGGCCAGGTTGGGCCCGAAGACGCCGCCGACGCCCCAGGCCGTGAAGAGGATCCCGTAATTGAGTCCGAGGTTCTTTGTCCCCCAGTTGTCGGCGGCCGTCGCCGGGAACAGCGACAGGCACGAACCGTAGTTGAAGCCCACGAGCGCGGCGCCGAAGAGAAACCCCGCCGTGGTCGAGAACTGATCGAAAAAGAACATGATCGTGGCCTGGAGCAGGAAGACGCTGATCATGGCCCCCGCCCGCCCGATGATGTCGGACGCGAGGCCGGCCACCACCCTTCCGCCGGCGTTGAAGACGGCCATGAGCGCGACGAAGACGAACCCCGCCTTGATCGCTCCGCCCGATTGGGACGAGACGATCTTCGCGATGTGGCCGATGACCATCAGGCCGGCCGTGGCGCCGCAGGCGAACTGGAGATAGAGTGACCAGAACCGGGGAGTCCGGATCATCTCCCGCCAGGTCGCGTCGGCCAGCGGGGGAGCCGCCCTCTTTTTCGTCTTCCTGGGGGCGGCGCTGACGGAGACCTGTCCGGGCTTGGGATTGACCAGGAACTGCGCGGAGATCCCCGCGACGAAGAGGAACACGATGCCCAGGGTGCGGAACGCCCCGGCGATCCCCATGGAGGCGAGCAGCGACTTGGACAGGGGGGCGATGTAGACGGGGGCCAGGCCGAACCCGGCCACGACGATCCCGGTGATGAGGCCCTTCTTCTCCGGCCCGAACCACTTGACCGCAGCCGGCGTCGCCGCGGCATATCCCAGGCCGATGCCCGTCCCGGCCAGGACGCCGAATCCCACGATCAGGGGCCAGCTCCGGTCCGCCGCCCCCAGGCTGGAGACGACGAGCCCGAGCCCGCACAGGACGGCCCCCGCGGTGGCGATGACGCGCGGCCCGAGCTTGTCCTGAAGCCGCCCGGCGGGGACCATGATCAGCGCGAAACAGGCGATGGCGATCGTGTACGGCAGGGTCGCGGCCGTCCGGGACCAGCCGAAACCGCCGCTCGCGACCGGCTCCGTCAGCTGTTTGCTGAACATGCTCCAGGCATAGAGGATGCCCAGGGCGAGATTGAGGCCGAGCCCGGCCGCCGTAACCAGCCAACCCTTCTTGGACATGAATCTCCCTCGATCGTTAAGCCGGTGATATTAGTCCAGGCCGCCGAGCGCTGTCAACCGGCCGGCCTCCAGTTCTCCCTAATTACGGACGGTGTCGAGCCGCTCTAGCATGCGAGCTTCCTATCCGTTCTGCGCCACCGTTTGATCGAGGCGATGATCCGCGACATCATCTGGACCGTCTCCACCGGGTACTTCCCGATCGCGGTCTCTTCCGAAAGCATGACCGCGTCCGCCCCGTCAAGGACGGCATTGGCGACATCGGTCACCTCCGCCCGCGTGGGACGGATATTATCGGTCATCGATTCCAACATCTGGGTCGCCGTGATGACCGGCTTATGCAGCAGGTTCCCGCAGTAGACGATGCTCTTCTGGACCCCGGCAATGTCCTCGATGGGGATCTCCACTCCCAGGTCCCCGCGCGCGACCATGACGGCGTCGGCGGCTTTGATGATCCCGCCGAAGTTACGTATGGCGTCCTTACGCTCGATCTTCGCGACCGCGTCGATCTTCTTGCCTCTTTTCCGGGCGAACTCCTTCACCTTGATGACATCGTCGGCGTGGCGAACGAACGAGATGCCGAACATCGATACACCTTGCTTTAGCCCGAAATCGACGAGAGCCAGATCCTCGTCGCTCACGGCCTCCGCGGAGATCTTCGCCTCGGGGAGATTGATCCCTTTGCGAGAGAGAACCGCCCCGCCGATAATCACCCGGCACCGCACATCGGTCCGGGTGACGCCCAGCACTTCCAGCTGAATAAAGCCGTCGTTGATATAGATCGTACCGCCCCGGGATACGCTCTCCGGCAGGCGCTCAAAGACGACGGGTATAACTCGCTCGGTACCAAGGACCTCGCGGGTGGTCAGAGTCACCTTCTGGCCATTTTTTAGCATGAGCGGTTGGGCCCTCAGCTGCCCGATTCGTATCTTCGGTCCGGGAAGGTCCAGTAGGATCCGTATCTTCTTCCCCACTCTCGCGGAGACCTTCGCAAGCGTCCGAATATCCCGCCGGTGCTCGTCGAGGCTGCCGTGTGAAAGGTTGAGACGCGCGATGGTCATGCCGCTCCTTGCCATGCGCTCGAGAACGCTTATCCGGCGCGACGCCGGCCCTATCGTGCAGACAATCCCTGTCATTGAGCCCCCGCCTCCCTGCGAAAAGATGTTTCGTCGGTTCTTTTTGATCCTGGCCATCGGGATATCATGCATGAGAGCATTCGACCCTCCGACCTCCAGATCCGGAGTCTAAGTCGCTGGCGGCCGCCGCGACTGCGCACGGATGTCTTCGCGCAGAGCGAGCAGCTCCTCCCGAAGGGCGCCAAGCTCTTTGGCCCCCGCCAGCTCGGCTTCGCTGTTCTCCGCATCGCGGCCGACAAAGAAGGTCGCAAGCGTCGCCGTCACGTAACCGAAGACGGCGAAGGCGTACAGCGCCAGACAGACGCACAGCACGCGCCCCTCGACCGTCTGCGGCCAGTCCTGCGAACCCATCGTCGTCATGACCATCGCGGTCCACCAGAGCGCGTCGCCATAGCTGTTCAGGCCGACGGAAGCCCTGTTCTCGAAAGCGTACATCCCGGCCGCGCCCGCGAAAACGACCAGCACCGTGAGGGCGACCACGTAGCCGAATCCCCGGCGGCGCAGGCTCGCGCCCAGCGCGCGCATGCCGCGGTTCAGCGAACTGACAACGCGGAAAAAACGAAAACCCCGCCCCACGCGGGCCAGCCGGAGGAGCCGAAATACCCGGAAGACGCGGATGAGGCGCAGCGCCGGTATGAGCAGCGAAATTGCGGTCAGCCAGTTACTCTTGAGATAAGCGACCTTGCGCGGGGCCAGGACGAATTCCACCGCAAAATCGAGGATAAAGACGACCCAGATGATCGTGCCGATAATCTCAAACGAAAGATTCGCGCCCCAGATCAGTTCCCCTACCAGCAGCGCCAGCCAAACGAAGGCGAGTACCAGCATTGGCTTTTCCAGCCAGTCCTCCAGGCTTTGGAGCAGCTCGTATCGCTCCCTTTCCAGCGCCTCCCGGCCAGCCGCCTTCGCTTTCTGTTTGTCGCCAACGCTGACGTCGCTCATTGTGTGTCCTCGCGCCCGGCCCGGCGGATCGCGGCCGTCTGGATCGTCGCCGCGCGAGCCCTGTTCGCCTGAGGCCAAGATTTGACGTTCCCCGTCGCGAACTGATGATATTCCCTGCCGCGGAAAGGGTCAAGAGCTTGACTTTGCAAATAACATACTGATATTATTGTCAATAAGGAGGGATTTCATGAAAAAACCGTTTCGGGATATGTATCCTTATTTTCTTTCTATTTCGGCGGTTCTGGCGCTTATCCTGGCGATTTCGGGTTGCACCATGCTGGGCATCGGGGGGGGAGGAACGACCCGCCTCTCATCGAGCCCGACGCTGCCGGCAGTGGATGGCCGTGCGAAATTCACCGCCACCAAAAACGACAATACGCGTATCGAGCTGACGGTGAAGCATCTCCCTCATCCCGGAAAACTCACGCCTCCTGCCAACACCTATGTCGTTTGGACGCGCGCCACCAAGTACGCGCCGGCCCAGAACGTGGGGGCCTTGCTGGTCGACAAGAACCTCAACGGCAAGCTCGTCACAGAAACGGCGCTTCACAGCTTCGAGCTGTTCATCACCGCCGAGGATTCGGGCCAAATCCAAGAGCCCTTGGGGCAGCCTCTGCTTTGGATGAACTACAACCGCTAGCCCGCCTGCTTGCGGATTAATTGGCCTGCGAGGCGCGGCCTCTCCAAGATCAGCACTCTCCAAATGCGAGGGCCCGGCTAACCTCGCCTTGTGAAGGAATATGAAAGCAATAATTTACACTGAATACGGACCGCCGGAAGTGCTCCGGATGCAGGAGATGGAGAAACCCGCGCCCCGGGACCGGGAAGTGCTGGTTAAAGTCCACGCCACCACCGTCACCATCGGCGATACGATCATGCGCGATCTCGACATGCCCCTCCATGGCTTGAAGCGGCTCCTGGCGCGCATTTACCTGGGTTACAATAAGCCCAAACGCCCTATCCTGGGGATGGAACTGGCCGGAGAAGTTGAATCCATCGGCCGGAAAGTGACCCGCTTCAAACCTGGCGACCCGGTTTTCGCCTCCACCTTCGCCGTCAATTTCGGAGGCTATGCCGAGTACAAATGCCTGCCTGAAAAAGGGGTGATAGCGCTCAAACCGGCCAATCTCACATACGAGGAGGCCGCCGCCATCCCCGGCGCGGGGCAGACGGCTTGGCACTGTCTCAACAAGGGGAGGATCCAGCCCGGGCAAAAGGTCCTCATTTACGGCGCATCCGGCGCGGTGGGCACCTACGCGGTGCAGCTGGCCAGCCGCCATTTCGGGGCCGATGTGACCGGAGTGTGCAGTAGCACGAATTCCGAATTGGTCAGATCCCTGGGGGCGAGTCAGGTTATCGATTACACCCGGGAGGACTTCACCCGAAGCGGCGCGGCCTACGACGTGGTTTTTGACGCCGTCGGAAAACTGCTACCGGCGCAGGGCAAAAAAGCGCTCAAGCCGACCGGCATTTACATCAACGTCATGACCGGTTCGGACCGCAGCGAAAAGCTCGAATGTCTGCTCTTGCTCAAAGAGCTGATCGAGGCGGGCAAGCTCAAACCGGCCATAGACCGCGTCTATCCGATGGAGCAGATCGTCGAAGCGCATCGCTATGTCGAGAAAGGACATAAAAAGGGACATGTCGCGATAACCGTCTTCAGGGCCCCTGGTTGATCTGGAACCGGCCGATGCGCTCAGTCGCCTTCAACTTGACAGGGTGGCCCCATAACTGATAAACTACATGACAAATAACTGCCTTACGCGGATAAGAACCACGTTGCCGTAACCCTCGGATACCCCTGGCTTCTTCCTCCCGAACGCAGAGTAATTAGGAGTTTGTATGGAATTCAGTAATTTTGATCTTCACCCCGGCGTCGCGGCCGGGGTCAAGGCCATCGGCTATCTCAGGCCGACGCCCATCCAGGAGCAGGCGATCCCGCCGGTCCTCAAGGGACGCGACGTCATGGGGCTGGCCCAGACCGGAACAGGGAAGACGGCGGCCTTTGCCCTGCCGATCCTCGACCGTCTGATGCGGGGACCTCGCGGCCATGTCCGCGCCCTCATCGTCGCGCCTACGCGAGAGCTGGCGGAGCAGATCCATGAGGCTTTCGCAAGCATGGGCAAGGCGACACGCCTTCGAAGCATGACGATCTACGGCGGTGTGGGCGCAAACCCGCAGGTACGGAATCTGCGCAACGGCGCCGAGATCGTGGTCGCATGTCCGGGACGTTTGCTCGACCATATCAACCAGCGCACGATCGACCTGTCGAAAGTGGAGACGCTCGTCCTCGACGAAGCCGACCGGATGTTCGACATGGGCTTCCTGCCCGACGTCAGGAAGATCATCAAGCATCTGCCCTCGCAACGACAGACGCTCCTGTTCGCGGCGACCATGCCCGAGGATGTCCGTAGACTGGCGCACGAGATCCTTCGCGCTCCGGTCACGGTGCAGGTCAATTACGCGGCGCCCATCAGCACCGTCGCGCACGCCCTCTATCCCGTCGAGCAGCACCTGAAGACCGCGCTCCTTCTTGAGCTGCTGCGTCATACCGATACGGGTTCGGTCCTGATATTCGCGCGCACCAAGCACCGCGCCAAGCGCCTGGGACAACAATTGGAAGCCTCCGGCTACCGCGCCGCGTCCTTGCAGGGCAACCTCTCGCAAAACAAGCGGCAATCGGCGCTGGACGGATTCCGCGCCGGCTCTTATCAGATACTCGTCGCGACGGACATCGCGGCCCGCGGGATCGATGTCTCGAGCATATCCCACGTTATCAACTACGACATGCCCGACACCGTCGACGCCTACACCCACCGCATAGGGCGCACGGGACGCGCCGCCAAGACCGGCGATGCCTTCACCTTCACGACCCTGGAGGACGGGGAGATGGTCCGCAATATCGAACGCGTCCTCGGCAATCGCTTGGAACGCCGCACGCTGGACGGCTTCGATTATAAGAAACCGATGCCGGGCCGCGATATTGAATTCGCCCGTCTGCCGAGAAAGCCTCAGCCGCGCAGGGGGCAGAAGATCGCGAGACCGTCCGTAAACAAGCCCGCGACCTCCCGTCCGCCCTTTCGCCGGGGCGCCTTTTCTCACTCCTCATGATCGCGGCCGCCGTCGCCCCGTGCTAATGCTCCAAGCCCGCCCGCCGCAGTCCCCGGATATCGGGAACTTCTCTTGTGGCACATCCGTCAATAAAGCATACGGAATTAACAACATGCGCATCAAACGAACAAACCGCTTCCCCGAGCTCTTTCGCGCCGGGCTGCTTTCGATTCTCGCTCTAGCCGCCGCGAAGCCCGGCGTGCCGCCGGCCATCGCCTCGGGACGATCCTTCCAGGCGCCAGAGACCATCGAGAAACTCGTCGACGTCGGGGGGTACGATCTCTACTTCCGGATCATCCCGGGCCAGGGCCCGGTGATCCTCCTCGAATCCGGGGGCGGAATGGACAGCACCCAATGGACGGCGTTGGCCCCGCTGCTCTCGCGGGAAACCGGGGCGACCGTTGTCGCCTACGACCGCGCCGGCTACGGCAAGAGCGACTTGCCGGAGACAAAATATGACCTGCATGAAGACACCGAGGCGCTGTGGCGGGGGCTCCGGCAGCTCGGGCTCGATCGGGACCTCATTCTCGTCGGACACTCCTACGGCGGCTTCCTGATCCGCTTCGAAGCCGGCGAACATTCCGCCTCGGTCAAGGGGCTGGTGTTCGTCGATCCGTTCACGCTCGAATTGGTCGACGCGCTGGGGATCGAGGCCACGGACGATAAGCTCGGAAAGCTCCCCTTCGATGCATCGCATCCCGAGAAGCTTACCAAGTATCAGCGGGCCGAGGTCCGCATGACCGGCGCCCCGGGCAGCAACCTGGGCGAGAAGTGCGCCGCCGCCCGCAAAGTGGCTCTTCCGCCGCATCTTCCCGTGCGGGTCATCACCTCCGGCAAGGATTGGCTTCCTCCTCAAGATCAGAAGCTCTGGCGTGAATCCCACGAGCGGTTGACGGCGTCGATCGAGGGCGCGAAGCTCATTATCGCCGAACAAAGCGACCATATGATCCCGGAGCGCCAGCCGGATCTGGTCTTGTCCGTCGTGGCGGAAGTCGTGCGTTTAGCGAAATGAGCCTTTTGGTTGGACCTTCGAGCGGACCTCGAGCAGGCCATCGACAAGGCCTGAACGAGCGTCCAAGCAACCCGAACGATCCTTGACAGGCCCGGGGTCTCCCGCTATAATTGGCATATGCCAATTATATTTCTATGGATCGTTCATTGACCAGACCGTTGATCTGCCGCCGGGTCTCCGGCTGTCCCCGGAGCGAGTATTTCAAGCCGGCCGGGATTCCATTGTCCGGTCTCGAGGAGGTCTGTCTGAAGCGCGATGAGCTCGAAGCGCTCCGCCTCGCAGACCTCGAGGGCTTGTACCAGGCCGGGGCCGCGGCAAAGATGGGAGTTTCCCGACAGACCTTCGGGAACATCGTGGAGTCGGCCCGGCACAAGGTCGCCGACGTCCTGGTCAACGGACGGGCATTGAGAATCCAAGGAGGAGCAATTCAGATGAGAGTTTGCATTCCGACGGAAACAAACGAGGGCCTTAAGGCCCGGGTCTACGGGCATTTCGGCAGCGCCCCCTTCTTCACCCTTGTCGATATCCCGGCGAAGAGCGTCGAAGTCATCGACAACGGGAACAAGGCCCATGCCCATGGCCAATGCCACCCGGTCGCGTCTCTCCAAGGACGAAAGGTCGAAGCGGTCATCACCGGAGGCATGGGTCTCAGGGCCGTGCAGATGTTCCACGATGCCGGGATCAAGGTTTTCCGAGCCGGGACGGGGACCGTTGAGGATGTCGTTCAGGAGATCGCCGGAGACAGGCTCAAGGAGATCACGCTCGACGATGCCTGCGGGCATCACGGAGGCTGTCGCTGAGCGAGCCCGCTCAGCTGTGATCTGTCAGCCCTTATTATTATCCGGAGCTTTGGGCCCAGCGGGTTCGGTTTCTTCCGCCGGCTTGGGCTTTTTCGATTCCAGGCGTTTCTTCGTCGCGAGCTTCGCCGACTTCTGCCATTTTGCCTCTCTCGCGATCTCCGCCTTCCCCCTCGCCACCCTGTATGTCGAGCCCGTTAAGTTGATCTTCGCCATGATACGGATATCTCCTTACTGGAGATCATAATGCCTTGCCGCCCCTGATTCAATCCCTTTCTCCGCTCCGTCCGGGAAGGCAAGATTGGTATAATGCCTGTCATGAAGAAAGACGTGGTCATCGTCGGCGCGGGCGCGGCCGGCCTTTTATGCGCCGCCGAGTGCGGAAAGCGGGGCCGGTCGGTCGTCCTCCTCGAACACACCGGGACCGTCGGGAACAAGATCCGGATCTCGGGGGGCGGGGCTTCGAACTTCACCAATCGTTTTATGGACGAGACTCATTTTCTCTCGTCAAACCCGCACTTCGCGAGATCCGCTCTTTCCCGTTTCACGCCGCAGGACATGATAGCGCTCCTCGAGCGTCATAAGATCCGGATCGTTGAAAGAAAATGGGGCCAGCTCTTCACCGCGGACGGGGCCGGGGGGATCGTGAGGATGCTTCAGGACGAGTGCGCCCGGGCGAAGGTCGCGATCCAGCTCCATTGCCGGATCGAGGCGGTTTCAAAAAGAGAGTCGTTTGAAGTCGTTTCCAGCCAAGGCCGCTTTGAGTCTGGATCGCTCGTGATCGCGACCGGAGGCCTGGCGATGCCGAAGGCCGGGGCCACCCCCTTCGGTTACCGGATCGCCCGGCAATTCGGGATGAACGTTATCGAACCTGTCCCGGCCCTGGTCCCGCTTTTGTGGGGAGAGCACGATCTCGCGAACTTCAAGGGCTTGGCGGGACTTTCCTTCGATGCGACCGTAGCATGCGGGCGCCATCGTTACCGGGAGAACATTCTTTTCACGCACCGGGGATTGAGCGGGCCCGCCGTCCTGCAGATCTCTTCGCATTGGAAGGAAGGCCAGGCGATCTCCATCGACCTGTTTCCCGAAAGGGATATATTCCGGGAATTAATGATCCATCGGAAGGAAAGAACGGAGATGAGCACTTTTCTCTCCTCGGTCCTGCCGAAGCGGTTCGTCAAGAAATGGTGCGAGCTCCATTCCCCTTCCAAACCCTTGAACCGGACCTCTGAAAGAGAATTCAGAGCGGCCGCGGAGCGATCGCACGATTGGCGGGTGACGCCCCAAAAAAAGGACGGTTACGGCGCCGCGGAAGTGACGGGCGGGGGAGTGGACACGCACGAGATCTCTTCGAAAAGAATGGAATCCATGAAAAATCCCGGCTTGTTCTTCGCGGGGGAAGTGCTGGACGTGACGGGCGAGCTGGGGGGGTACAATTTGCAGTGGGCGTGGTCTTCGGGCTGGGCCGCCGGCCAATTTGCCTGAAGAACAGCCGGATCTGGTCTTGTCCGTCGTGGCGGAAGTCGTGCGTTTTACGAAGTGAGCCCTTTTGTTTCAGCACAAGGTTAGTTCTCGACCTTGAGCCGGCGGGGTCCTCGGCCACGGCCGGAATAAACCTTTAGGGCGCCCAGCGAGTATTATCTTCAGATGCGGACTGAATCCTGTCCCAGGACACCTGGAGGAACCCCATGAATCCCGCCAGCTTCAAACGGCTTTGCGTTCTTGTCATCCCCGTCGCCGTCGCGGCGGCGTTCGCCGCCCAGCCGTCCATCAAGCCTGGCCAGGCCGCCGTCGACGTCCGTGTCGCCCGCGTCGAGAGCGGGCTCCTGCCGCCCATCGTCATCGCCGGCCGTCCTATGCCCGCGAAAACGCTGGTCCAGCGCATGGCCGACTTGAAAGTCCCCGGCATAAGCATCGCGGTCATCAATGACGGGGCCGTCGAGTGGGCCAAGGGCTACGGCGTGGCCGAGGCGGGGGGGACGACGCCGGTGACCGCCCATACCCTTTTTCAGGCCGCCTCGATCAGCAAGCCGGTCGCCGCGCTGGCCGCGCTCCGGCTGGTCGAGCAGGGCAAGCTCGTCCTGGACGAGGACGTCAACGTCAAGCTCGCGTCCTGGAAAGTCCCCGAGAATGACCTCACCAAAACCGAGAAGGTCACGCTGCGCCGGCTGCTCAGCCACACGGCAGGGCTGACGGTCTCGGGCTTTGGCGGCTATCCGGCCGACACCCCCGTGCCGACGCTCGTCCAAGTGCTCAATGGAGAGAAGCCGGCCAACAGCGCCCCGATCCGAGTGGATGTTCTGCCCGGGAGCCGCTGGCGCTACTCGGGCGGAGGATTCACGGTGGCCCAGCAACTGATGATGGATGTCTCGGGCCGGTCCTTTCCCGTTCTTCTCGCGGACCTCGTCTTGAAGCCCGTCGGGATGGACGACAGCACCTACGAGCAACCCTTGCCCGGGTCGCGGCGTCAAGTCGCGGCCAGCGGGCACACGTCTGACGGCAATCTTCTGCCCGGGCGTCATCACACCTATCCCGAGATGGCCGCAGCCGGGTTGTGGACGACCCCGACCGACCTGGCCAAGTTCCTTCTCGAGGTCCGGCAGGCTCTTGCGGGGGGCTCGGCGGTCCTGACTGCCGAGACGGCCCGGCAGATGACGACCGTCCAGAAGTCCGGCTATGGCCTGGGGCTCGGGATCGAGGGGTCTGGGCCGTCGGCCAGGTTCGGCCACGGCGGCTCGAACGAAGGGTTCAAATGCCAGATGACGGCCTTCGTCGAGAGCGGGAGGGGCGCGGTGATCATGACCAACGGCGACCGGGGCGGCTTTCTTGCGTCCGAAGTCCTGCGGTCCATCGCCAACGAATACGGCTGGCCGACCTTCCAGCCGGCCGAAAAGAAAGTCGTCGCGGTCGATCCGAAGGCCCTGGCCCTCTTCGAGGGACGCTATGAGCTCCGACCAGGGAAGTTCCTGGACGTGAAGCTCGAGGCCGGGACGCTTTTCGTCATCGACGGAGACGAGAAGGTCGAGCTTTATCCGGAGTCCGAAACGCGCTTTGTCGAGACGGACGAGGGGCACACGCTCGTCTTCGTCATAGGCCCGGACGGACGGGTCACGCACATGATAGTCGACGGCCAGCTTAAAGCGCCGCGCCGCTGAGCTTCGGGTAGTTCCGGCGTTTTTCCGTCGATTTCGTCACACCTTTAGCACACGGGGAGAGGTCTGCCAGGATGGAAAGAAAAGATCTCTAATGCGCTTGGGCGGTTGTTTGTTCTTGATCGTTCCGGCCACATCGAGTTTAGCCACCCGATCGTACCGATGCCTATCGTAGAAGTAGGCGGTCGTATGCGGATCCACTTGACGTTCCGGAGGCCGTTGGGATCGATGAGCAGCGTGTCGACCCGGGGTGGCCCATCGGCCTTGGTCAGCGTCACTTGAGTTCCTTGATAAAGCGTATTCTTAACCAAGATTTGAGCATTCCTTAATCGTTCCTTAACCCGGTCTCGCTATCATGGCCGTGGAAAAACATTAAAACCAAGGAGACACCTGAATGCGCAGGATCTTAAGCATGCTGACGCTGATGATGGCGGGCGTCGTGGGCCTCATGGCCCAGACGGCCACCCCGCCCCCCCAGACCTTTTCGGCCACGGTTTACCTGGATTACCGCGCCTTCCTGTCAAACGCCGGCCCCGTCACGCTCGAGCCCGGCGCGAACACCGCGGCCTATCTCAACAACCAGTTCGTGTTCCGGAGGGCCTATTTCACCTACGAGAACAAGATCAGCGACAACCTGAAGTTCCGCTTCCGCGTCGACGGCGACAATACGGCCAACGTGACCGGCGTCACGCTGACCGGCTCCCCGGCGACCGGGGTTTCCCTGGGCAAAGACGACAAGCTGCGGCCCTTCATCAAGCACCTCTACGTCGAGTACGCGAACTTCCTCGTTCCCAAAATGGTCCTGAACGTCGGCATGATCGAGACCTTGACCTTCAAGCCGGCCGAGGAGCGCTGGGGACTGCGCAGCGTCGCCAAGACCCTGGTGGACGGCTACCAGGACATCACCAAAGCCAATATCGCGGCGACGAGCGCCGACATCGGCGTGACCCTGAAGTACTCCGTCTCTAAATACTTCCGCCTCGCGGCGGGGATCTACAACGGCGCCGCCTACTCCCACGCCGAGAACGACGGATTCAAGGAGGTCGAGCTTCAAGCCCAGATCACTCCCGTCCCCGGACTCTCGATCGTCGGCTACTACGACTACGAACGGAAGCTCCCGGTCGCGGCCCTGCCCGCCGAGATCAAGCCGGCGGCCGCGACCACCAAGATCGACGCCTTCTTCGAGATGGTCAAAGACCTGGTCATCGGCGGCGAATGGGTCACGTTCAAGGCCGACCTCAATCAGACGGACGGCGCGAAATACGGCCGGAGCGGCTGGTCCGCCTTCGGCCGCTATGCCCTCAAGCCCAAGCTCTCCCTGTTCGCGCGGTACGACAGCTACATGCCGAACAGCCTCGATCGGGACCTGGACATGAGCCTGGTCATCGCGGGCTTCGACTGGGCGCCCTACAACGCCGCCTGGAGGCTCCAGCCGAACGTCTGGTTCTACAATTACAGGAGCGGCGTCCGCTACAACGCCAACGCGACGAAGGACAGCGACGTCGTGTTCAATCTGACGTTCTTCCTGTCCTTCTAGGACGGATCGACAAGAGATATCAAAAAGGAGAATGACAATGAAAAAGATCGCGATCATCGCCCTCGCGGCGCTGGCCCTCTTTGGCAGCATCCTCCCGGCCGCCCCGGCCAGGAAGATGATCCAGGTCAAGGGGTCCGACACGATGGTCAACCTCGTCCAGATCCTGGCCGAGGAGTACATGGGCAAGACGCCGGGCGCGGCCATCGCCGTACTCGGCGGCGGCTCGGGCACGGGCATCACCGGCCTGATCAACCAGACCTGCGACATCGCCAACAGCTCCCGGGAATGGAAGCCGAAGGAGATCGACCAGGCCTGGGAGAAGGGGGTCAGCCCCCGGTTCTTCGTCGTGGCCGTCGACGGCCTAAGCGTCGTCGTCAACGAAAAGAACCCGCTCGAGCAGCTGACCGTAGCCCAGGTGGGCGCCCTCTACCGCGGCGACGTCAAGAACTGGAAGGCCGTAGGCGGGTCCGACAAAGCCGTTTCGCTCTACGGAAGGCAGTCCAACTCCGGCACCTATGTCTTCATGCAGGAGTTCGTCCTCGGCAACAAGAACTATTCGGCGGACATGAAGGAGATGAACGGCAACGCCCAGATCATCGAGGGCCTCCTCCAGGACGAGGGCGCGGTCGGCTACGTCGGCGTCGGGTATCTCTACGATCAGAATGGCGGGATCCGCAAGGGCCTTAAGATCCTCAACATCTCCAAGGAGCCGAACGGCACGGGCTATCTGCCCACCGACAAGGCCGCGGTCGACTCAGGCGCCTATCCGATCTCCCGGCCCCTCTACATGGCCACCAACGGCAAGCCCAAGAGCGATGTCGCCCAGTTCCTGGCCTGGATCGTCGGTCCCGAGGGACAGTCCATCGTCGAGCGCGAGGGGTTCTTCACGGTCGGCGAAGGCAAGTACAAGGCGGCCAACGACAAGAACTTCAAATGAAAAAAAGGCGGAGGGACCTCAAGGAAGCCGCGATCAGGGCCTTCTTCCTCACCTGCGGCGTCCTTGCGGTCCTCGTCCTCGTCGGCATCTTTCTGACGCTGGTCACGACCGCCGTCCCCGCCTTCCGCGAGATCAGGCCTTCCGAGTTCCTGCTGAGCAAGGCGTGGGACCCGACATCCCCGGAAAAGGCCGAATACGGCATCCTGTCCATGGTCGTGAGCACGCTTATGGTCACCGGCGGGGCCTTGCTCCTGGCCGTCCCGATAGGGATCGCCGTCGCCGCCTACCTCTCGGACGTCGCCCACTGGCGGGTCCGGGAGGTCCTCAAGCCGGTCGTGGAGATCCTGGCCGCCGTCCCTTCCGTCGTCGTCGGCTTCCTGGGCATCGTTCTCATCGGGCCGGTCCTGGCGAAGATCTTCCATACCGGCAACGGCCTGAACGCGGCGAACGGCAGCATCCTGCTGGCGATCATGGCCCTGCCGACGATCATCAGCATCTCGGAGGATTCCCTCAACGCGGTGCCCACGGCTTACAACGAGGCCTCCCTGGCCCTCGGCGCTTCCCGCTGGCAGACCCTCCTGCGGGTCAAGCTGCCGGCCGGCCTCTCGGGCATCATCGCCGCCACCATGCTCGGCATGGGCCGGGCCATCGGCGAGACGATGACGGTGCTGATGGTCACGGGCAATGCCCGGGCCTTTCCCCACGGCTTCCTGGATTCCGTCCGGACGATGACCTCGGGCATCGCCATCGAGCTGGGCGAGGTGCCCTATTACACCACCCACTATTACGCCCTGTTCGCCATCGGCCTGGTCCTCTTCGTCATCACCTTCGCCGTCAACCTCGTCGCCGACGTCGTCCTGCGCAAGTATCAGGAGCGGGAGCAATGAAGACCTCGACCAGGAAGGGGATCGTCCAGGCCATCGGCTTTTTCGCGCTCCGGGCGGCGATGGGCCTGGTCCTGGCCGTTCTCCTGCTCTTCCTTTATGACATCGGCAAGAAGGGGGGAGGGGCGATCTCCTGGGAGTTCCTGAGCCAGGCGCCGCGGCGGGGCATGACGGAGGGCGGCATCTTCCCGGCCATCGTCGGCACTTTCCTCGTGACCCTCATTACGGCCGTCCTGGCCGTGCCGCTGGGCATGAGCGCCGCGATCTATCTCCATGAATACGCCAGGCAGTCCCGATTGACGCGGCTCATCCGTCTGTCCATCCGGAACCTCTCCGGGGTGCCCTCCATCGTCTACGGCCTGTTCGGGGTCATCCTGTTCGTCAATGTGATGCGCTTCGGGACGTCTATCCTTTCGGCCGGGCTGACGCTGGGGCTGATGACCCTGCCGTGGACGATCACGGCCAGCGAGGAGGCCCTGAAGACGATCCCCAATTCCTACCGCGAAGGCGCGATGGCCTTGGGGGCGACCAAATGGCAGACCATCCGGACCAACGTCCTGCCCTATGCGGTGCCGGGCATGCTGACGGGGACCGTCCTCGGCCTGGCCCGGGCCGCGGGGGAGACGGCGCCCATCATGTTCACCGGGGCCGCCTTCTACCTGCCGTTCCTGCCGAGGTCCCTGGGCGACCAGTTCATGGCGCTCCCGTACCATCTCTACATCATGGCCACCCAGCATCACGCCATCCAGCAGGTCCGCCCGCTGGCCTACGGCACCGCTCTCGTCCTGATCGTCCTCGTCCTCGGCATGAACATGACGGCCGTCGTCCTCCGGTACCGGCTGCGAAGGAAACAGCGATGAGCAACGATAGTCACCCGGTCAAGATCAAGACCGAGAACCTCGATTTCTATTACGGACAGGCCCGGGCCCTCAAGAACGTCACGATCGGGTGCTTCGAGAAGAAGGTGACGGCGATCATCGGGCCCTCGGGGTGCGGCAAGTCGACGTTCATCCGGACCATCAACCGCATGAACGATGTCATTCCCGGGACGCGCGTCGGGGGCCGCATCCTCATCGACGGCCAGGACATCCATGCCCCCGATGTCGACGTCGTCGAGCTGAGGCGCCGCGTCGGCATGGTCTTCCAGAAGCCGAATCCGTTCCCGAAATCGATCTACGACAACATCGCCTACGGGCTCCGCATCAACGGTCTGAAGGACAAGCGAGCGATCGAGGCGACCGTCGAGAAGAGCCTTCGGGGGGCGGCGCTCTGGGACGAGGTCAAAGACCGGCTCAACGACAACGCCTTTGCCCTGTCCGGCGGGCAGCAGCAGCGCCTCTGCATCGCCAGGGCGCTGGCCGTGGAGCCGGAGGTCATCCTCTTCGACGAGCCCTGCTCGGCGATCGACCCCATCGCCACAGCCAAGATCGAGGACCTGATCGAGCGCCTCAAGACGGACTACACCGTCGTCATCGTCACCCATAACATGCAGCAGGCGGCCCGCGTGTCCGATTACACGGCCTTCATGATGCTCGGGGAGCTCGTCGAGTTCGACCGGACCGGGAAGATCTTCACCGCCCCGGCCCACAAGCTGACAGAGGACTACATCACCGGCCGGTTCGGCTGATCGCGGCCGCGCCGCCCGCCGCACGAGGAGGAGCCATGTCGAAGATCGAACGCCCGTTTGATGAAGAGCTGAAGGCGCTCAAGCAGAAGCTTCTGGAAATGGCCTTCGGCGCCGAGGAACAGATCGCCAGGGCCGTCCAGGCGCTCAAGGACCGCGAGGAAGGCCTGGCCTGCCAGGTCCTCGACCGGGAAGAGGCGGTGAACCTTCTCGATATCGAGATCGACGAGATGTGCATGCGGCTCCTCGCCTTGCGGCAACCCCTGGCCACGGACCTCCGCTTCATCACCTCGGCCATGAAGATCAGCGGCGACCTCGAGCGCATCGGCGACCTGGCGGTCAACATCGCCGAGCGGACGATCGACCTCCTGAAAAGCCCCCAGCTCAAGCCCCTCATCGACATCCCCCGGATGGCCCTGCTGGCCCAGGAGATGGTCCGCGACGCCCTCACCGCCTTCATCAACGGCGATGACGGGCTGGCCCGGGACGTCTGCGAACGGGACGATAAGGTCGACCAGCTCAACGACCAGGTCTTCCGCGAGCTCCTGACCTACATGATGCAGGATCCCGGGACGATCTCGCGGGCGGTCGACCTCATCCTCGTCGGCCGGCACCTGGAGAGGATCGCGGACCACGCCACGAACATCGGCGAGGATGTCATCTACATGGTCAAGGGGAAGACGATCAAGCACCACATCGAGGAGGGCCGGGCGACCGGCCTCAAAGGCTGCGCCGCCGACGGCCAGTCGGCGAAGTCGCGAAATAACCGGAGCTAGGGACCGAGAAGAATATGAAGGGCGAAGATCCCAATGACGGCGGCGGCCGCGAACGCCACCGACAGGAGCCACGGGAATCCCAGAAGCGTGCGATAGCGGCGTATGATCCCGCGGAAGCTCCAGATCGCCAAGGCGAGGGTGACGGGGAGGAGCGCGGCTGCTGCGAGTTCGGTCATGGGGGCATTCTTTCGGGGCCATTTGAGCATCGAATTGTTAAGAATTGATAAAAGCTGTGTTAAGAAGAATATATTGTCTATAATGATCCCTAATGAAGATCGCGAGGTGAGATGATGCCGCAAATCATCGCCGCCCTGGATGACGAGCCCGACATTCTCGAGCTTCTGAAGGTCAGCCTCCGGAAGGCCGGCTATCGCTTTGAAGGATTTCAGGAGGCCGGCGCTCTTTACCGCTATCTGGCCAAGGAAAAGCCCGACCTCATTCTCCTCGACCTGATGCTGCCGGGCACCGACGGCCTGGAGGTCTGCCGTCATATCCGGAAGACCGACGGCCTGGCCGGCATCCCGATCATCATGCTGACCGCCCGCGGCGACGAATCCGACAAGGTCGTCGGGCTCGAGCTCGGCGCGGACGACTATGTGACCAAGCCTTTCTCCGTCAAGGAGCTCGTGGCCAGGATCCACGCGGTCCTGCGGCGGCCGGGGGGAGCGGATGTCGCCCGGAGGATCGTCGCCGGCCCATTGGTCATCGACCTCGACAAGTTCGAGGTCACCGTCGACGGCGCCAAAGTGGACCTGACGGCGACCGAATTCAAGATCCTCCAGCTCCTGGCCTCGCGCAAGGGCCGGGTGTTCGCCCGGGACCAGATCCTCGATTTCCTCTGGGGCCAGGAAAAGGCGGTCATCGACCGGACGATCGACGTCCACATCCGGAATCTCCGGGAGAAGCTGGGCGGGGCGGCCTCGCTCATCAAGAACATCCGGGGCGCGGGGTACAAGATCGAAGAATGAAAAAGACGTTGTTCCTCAGGATCTTCTCCGGCCATGCGGCAGGCATCATTCTCCTGGCCGCCGCGGTCATGCTCTTCGCCCCGCCGTTGATGCGGAAACAAAATATCGAGGAGAAATCTTCTTCCCTGGAGCACCTGGCAATCCTGCTCGAGCCCCAGATCGTTCCTTATCTGACCGGGACAGGGGCGGGTGACCTGCAGGGGCTCGTCGCCTCCTTCAGCCGGCAGACGGGGACCCGGATCACCGTCATCGACATGACGGGCACCGTGCTCGCCGATTCGGAGAAGGAAGCCCGCGATATGGAGAACCACTTCTATCGCCCGGAGATCCAAGCTTCCCTCAACGGCGAGAAGCGAATGTCGATCCGGCGGAGCGCGACGCTGAAGCAGGAGATGATGTACATGAGCGTCCCGGTCGAGGACTCCGGACGGGTCGTGGGAGCCCTGAGGCTGAGCCTGTTCATGAAGAGCCTCGAGGCGCTTCTGGGCGTCTTTCGCGGCGAGCTCTTGAAAGTGGTCGGGCTGATGCTTCTGGCGACTCTCCTGATGGTCTTCTTCCTCAGTAAATCCGTATCGGGGCCGGTCCGGGAGGTCATCGACGCCTCCTCCCGGGTTGCCGGGGGGGATTTCCAGGTCAGGGTGTCGGCACGCCGGAGCGGCGAATTCAAGAGATTCGCCCAGAGCTTCAATGCCATGACGGGAAAGCTCCAGACCATGTTCGACGAGATCCGGATGAGGAACGAGGAGATCCAGGGCATCCTTGGCTCCATGCGCGAGGGCCTGTGCGTGCTCGGGGGGGACGACCGGATCGAGCTCTGCAACGCGAGCTTCCGCCGCATCGTTCTGAACGAGAGCCCCGAAGGCCGGCATTTCTGGGAGATGGTGAGGAGCTCGGCCCTCGCCGAAGCCGTCCGGAAGGCCCGGATCTCCAAGGGCGGGACTTCCGAAGAAGGGACGATCGGGGAGCGCGTCTATTTTTGCAGCGTCGCCCCTCTCGCGACCGGGGACCGGCTGGTGGTGACCCTCCATGACATCACGGACATCCGGGCCCTCGAGAAGACCAAGAAGGACTTCGTCGTCAACGTTTCCCACGAGCTCAGAACCCCCTTGACGGCGATCAAAGGATTCCTCGAAACGATCGAGCCCAGGGCGGATGCGGAGAACAGGCCTTATCTGGAGATCATCCGCCGGAACACCGAGCGCATGATCGCCATCGTCGAAGATCTCCTTGTCCTGTCCGCGCTCGAGGAGAGGGGACCGAGGATCGATAAAACCGACGTCGACTTCAAGCCCTTGGCTGAGTCGATCCTCAAGATGTTCGAGAAGCGCGCGAACGAAAAGGGGCTCGTGCTTTCTCTGGAAGCGCCCGCCGATCTTCCCATGGTTCAGGCCGATCCCGGACAAGTGGAGGGTTTGCTTCTCAACCTCGTCGACAACGCCGTGAAGTACACGGACAAGGGCTCCGTGAAGGTGCGTCTGTCGGTTCGTGGAGCCGATCTGGCCGTCGAGGTCGAAGACACGGGGCCGGGCATCGCCGCCGAACATCTGCCCCACATCTTCGAACGGTTCTATGTCGTCGATAAATCACGCTCCAAGAAGCTGGGCGGCACGGGCCTCGGGCTGTCCATCGTCAAGCACATCGCTCTGGCCCACAAGGGCTCGGTTTCCGTCAAGAGCCGGGTCGGCGAAGGGACGACATTCTCGGTCCTATTGCCTTTCGCTTGACGGAACGGACCGGTCTCCGGGGATGGCCCTTTCCCCAGGATCGAGGATCTCGTATTTCACGACCTCGAGCCGGCCGTCCTCGAAGGCCTCGAGAACGAGCATCGTGCGCCCCGTGATCGTCAGGGGATGGAGGCCCAGGGCGTGCAGGTTGACTCCCTTCGGCAGGGGAAGGAAGAAGCTGTCGAGGTACTCGCCCCTGGGGGCTGACGACATCGACGAGAACGCCTTTGTCCGGGTCCAGGCCGCCAGGCGGCGGGCCCCGGCTGGCGCGTCCGGGTAGCTATCCGGCTCATATTTCACGCGGTGGTAATCGCGGCGGAAGCCTGCGCTTCTCGCCGCTCTGCTCCAGGCCATTTGACTCGGCCGACGGGGCATGCTATCTATTCTCCGGTTTCGCAGTCGCGCCGATGGATAAGCTCAGCCGCTTTGGGGTTTCGATAGGCAGGGACCTTCTCCGCCGGTTCGACGCCCTCGTCGCCGAACGCGGCTACGCCAGCCGCTCTGAAGCCTTCCGCGACCTCATCCGCGGCTCCCTCGTCGAGGAGGAGTGGCGGAAGGGCTCCGAGGTCGCCGGCGCCATCACGGTGGTCTACGACCATCACAAGAAAGACCTCGTCAACCGTCTCACCGACCTCCAGCACGACGCCCACGACCTGATCGTCTCCACCCAGCATATCCACCTCGACCACGACCATTGCCTGGAGATCATCGCCGTCCGGGGGCCGGCCCCCGAGGTGCGACGGCTGGCGGACGCCCTCCGCTCGGTCAAGGGTGTTCTCCAGGGCACGGTCAACATGGCCAGCACGGGCAAAAAGCTCGGCTGACGATCGTTTCCCCGCCTTGACAATGCCGAGGGCCGCCCCTAGAATGCTAGTGCTACGAATCTAATGATGTGTGCTACCAAGAGATATCGATCCCCGGCCCGCGATCTGGCGTATTGCGGCCTCTTCGGCGCCGCGGCGCTGCTCTTTCCCGTTGTTTTCCATCTGGTGCGGCTCGGCCACGTGTTCATGCCGATGTACCTGCCGCTGGTGACCCTGGCCTTTTTCGTCCCGCCGCGCCTGGCCGTGATAACGGCGCTGGCCGTGCCGCTCCTGTCCGGGGCCGTGACCGGGATGCCCCCGTTCTATCCGCCCGTGGCGGTCTTCATGTCCCTGGAGCTTGCGGCCATGTCGTTCCTGTTGGCGGCCGTTGTGTCGCGATGGCCGGGAGCGAACGAATACCTCGTCCTCGTGCCCGTTTTGCTCATGGGCCGGGCTCTGTATGTCGCGCTCGTCTACGCGTTCTCGCTGGCGATCAAGCTACCGGCGGGCTTCATGGCCGGATTGTCGCTTGCGGCCGGGTGGCCCGGGATCATCCTGATGATCGCCGTCGTCCCCCCAGTGGCCAGACTGAGAAGAAGGCCGGGTCAGCACGCGGGGCGGGCGTCGGGCTTCGTCCAAGGAGAGCCAGGATGATCGACGATGCGAAAGCCGCGTTCTTCGACCATATCGCCGAAAAGTGGGACGGCTGGGAAGACCTCCCTTCTCTCGCCGCGAAGCTGGGCGCCGGGCTCGACGAGCTCGGCGTCGGTCCGGAGGAGTCCGTCATCGACGTCGGCTGCGGGACCGGGAACCTAACCTTGGCCCTTCTTTCCAGGCTTTCACCGGCGGGGCGGGTCGTGGCGGTCGACATCTCGCCTCGAATGGTCGAGGAAGTCGGCCGCAAGATCCGGGACCCGCGCGTCGATCGGCGCGTCGCCGACGTCCGCCGCCTGCCGCTTCCGGACGCGGCCTGTGACCGGGCGATCTGTTTGTCCGTTTGGCCGCACATCGAGGACCGCGAAGCGGCCGCCGAAGAGCTCGGTCGGGTGCTCAAGCCCGGCGGATATCTCCATGTCTGGCACCTCTCGTCACGGGAGGAGATCGCACAGGTCCATGCCTCGGCCGGCGGGCCCGTCGGGAACGACCGCCTCCCGCCGGCAGCCGAGACGGCGGCGCTTCTGGAGAGGCACGGTTTTCAGGCGACGGCCGTGATCGACGATGCGGTCCGCTATCTGGTCACGGCCGTCCTCGCCCGGCCGCGCCAAGGCACGGGAAGGATGATCAAGGAATAGGGGATGTGGACGTCCTGGCATGAGATATGGGGAAGCGGCCGGGGACCTGCGGCCAGGCTAGCGCCTCAGACCCGGATCCTCGCGGGAGCGATCCTCTTTGCGGCCTGCCTGGCGTCTCCCGCGCTCTCCTTGCCGGGGACGGCCCTGGTCGCCGTCACGACGGCCGCTTGGGTCTGTGCCAGCGGCATGCCCCGCCGGACGCTCCGGTCTTCCGCGCTCCTGGGCTTGGCCATGTTCCTGCCGTACCTTCTTCTCGTTCCCTTTATTGCCAAGGGGCCATCCGTTCCGGGTCAGGGGACAGACTGGGCGAGAGCGTTGGCCGCGCCCTGGGGCATCCTGATCCACGGCCTGGCCGGACTGCTGATCGCGACGGCGACCGTCACCACGCTCATGATGAGCGATCTGCGCAGCGGTCTTCTCGCGCTCCCGTTGCCGCGCGTCTTCACCGCCATTGTCGTTCAGATCGTCCATCAGACCTCCGTCCTGCTGGCCGAGACGGAGCGGGTGACGGCGGCCGTAGCCGTGCGGGGGGGCTCCGGCAAGCGGAGGGCCGTCGTCCGGATGCTGATCTCGCTGCCGCGCGTCTGGCTTCCGAGGATCCTCGGCCGGGCGGACCGGGTCGCGGCGGCGATGGAGCTCCGGGGCTTCGCCGAGGCCGATCTGCGTATCTTCGGCCACAGGCCGGCCGGAGCGCCCGACATCATCGCCACGGTCACGGCCGGAGCGGTGCTGGCTGCGGCCGTGACGCTGCGCTTGAGGCTGCTTTGACGGCCGCCGCTCCCGCCCTGGCCTTCGACCGGGTGACCGTCCGGTATGAACCGGACGCGGGCCCGGCCCTCGACAACGTGACGTTCTCGCTCGCCGCGGGAGAGAGGGCGGCCCTGATCGGCCTCAACGGTTCGGGGAAGACGACACTTCTCATGGCCGCGGTCGGGCTCGCCGCCCACGAGGGCGAGATCCGTGTCCGCGGAACATCCCTCTCACCGCGGACGGCGGCCGAGGTCCGCGATCAAGTCGGTTTCCTGTTCAACGTCCCCGAGGACCAGCTCCTTTTTCCCAAGGTGATCGAGGACGCGGCTTTCGGCCTCTTGAGGCGTGGCAGCGCCCGGACGGACGCCTATCGCAGGGCGGCCGAGACGCTCGACAGTCTCGGCGTCGGGGCCTTGGCCGAATGGCCGCTGCAGCAACTGTCACACGGCCAGAAGCAGCGTGTGGCACTCGCCGGGGCGATCATCTCGGCTCCCCCGCTTCTTCTACTCGACGAGCCCTCGGCCAGCCTGGATCCGCCGGGGAGGGTGTCCCTGGCGCGCCTTCTCGATCGTCTCGACGCGGCCATGCTGATCGCCACCCACGACCTCGATTTCGCCGCCCGCATCTGCCGCCGTTTCATCGTGCTCGACGGCGGGAGGGTCGCCCACGACGGAGAGGACGTCAAGATCCTGGAGAATCTCATCCCGGGCCGATGACCCGGCCCGAACCCCGCAGCCGCCTCGTCGACCGGCCGGGATGGCAATCCCGCCGCCGCCGGGTTATAATCCCTCACTCGTGACCGGCCCTATCTCAAGGATCGTTCGAAGGTGAGGCCCATGACAAACAAGCTCTTTTCCGTTGCCGACATCCCCCGGCGCAAGTTCCTGGAGCTCGGCCTGAAGGGCGGCATCGCCCTGGCCGCGTCGCCGGCCCTGCTGCGCGACGCCCTGGCCGGCCAGGCGCCGCCGCCGCCGCAGTTCGCCCTCGAGGACTTGAACAAAGTCATCCGGCGCGCGCTGGCCAAGGGAGGCGAGTTCGGCGAGGTCTACATCGAGAACCGCATCTCGCGCTCGATCCTCCTCGAGGAGGGCAAGTTCAAGAGCGCCGTTTTCGGGATAAGCCAGGGAGCGGGCGTTCGCGTCATCTCGGGGGACAAGACGGGCTATGCCTATACCGACGATCTGACCGTCGAGGCGTTCCTGCGCGCGGCCGATGTGGCCTCTTATGTCGCGCGCGGCTCGAAGGCCGTGAAACCGGTCGACATCCGGGAAGAGAAGCGGCCGTCCTACA
>Ga0209706_10000435_pt1 | contig 23969 bp, 22 predicted proteins | sample PPLLaktember2015_6_FD_187263 | JGI IMG/M metagenome (GOLD analysis project Ga0209706, IMG submission 187263) | Freshwater sediment microbial communities from Prairie Pothole Lake near Jamestown, North Dakota, USA - PPLs Lake P8 Core (1) Depth... | ecosystem: Environmental > Aquatic > Freshwater...
ATCGAGAGCGACACGAAGGAGCCCTGGAGCATGCGCGCGAACACGTCGCGCCCGAGCTCGTCGGTGCCGAGCAGGTAGACGCCGAAGGCCGGCAGGTCCGCCGCGGCGATGCGGTCCGCCCGCGCCACCGAGAGCGGCGGGAGCAGCTTGTCCGGGAGGCGCACCACGGAGGGGTCGAAGACCACCCACCATTCCGTGAGCAGCTTCCCGGCGACGGCCGCGACCACCAGCGCGGCCAGCACGAACAGCGCGGCGAACGCGAGCCGGTCGCGCCGGAACGCGCGCCAGGCCTCGCCGCGCGCTCCGGCGAGGGGCGGCAGCTCGGGCGTCGGTGTGGCGACCGCCACGCTCAGCGCACCCGGATGCGGGGGTCGACCGCCGCATACAGCAGATCCGAGAGGAACGTGCCCGCCAGGGTGAGCGCCGCGGCGAACAGGTTGAGCGTCAGGATCACCGGGAAGTCCCGGCTCAGGATCGCGTCGTAGCCGAGCCGCCCGAGGCCCGGCCAGGCGAAGATCTGCTCGATGATCACCGAGCCGCCGATCAGCCCCGGGAGCATCAGGCCGAACATGGTGACGAACGGCAGCAGGGCGTTGCGCAGCGCGTGCCGGTAGATCACCTGGTCTTCGGGCAGCCCCTTCGCCCGCGCGGTCCGCACGTAGTCCTGCGCCACCACCTCGAGCATCTGGGAGCGCACGTAGCGCGACATCACGGCGATGCCGGTCAGCGCGGCCAGCAGCGAGGGGATCGCGAGGTGCCAGACGCGGTCCATGGCCCGGTACCAGAGCTCGGCGCTCTCCATGCCGAAGGTGCGCATGCCGATCACCGGCACGTCGAACGCCTCCACCAGGCCGACGATCACGAGGTAGGCGAGGAAGAAGCTCGGGAAGGAGATCAGGGCGTAGGAGAGCAGCGTGCTGCCGCGGTCGAAGGGCGAGCCGCGCCGCACCGCGGCGCGGATGCCGGTGGGGAAGGCCAGGCACCACTCGATCAGCGTCGCCAGCAGGAAGATCGGCACCGAGTTGAGGAAGCGCTCCCAGATCTTGGGCAGCACCGGCTGCCCGTCCTTGAAGGAGCGCAGCTCGCCGCTCAGCAGGTCTCGCATCCAGTAGGCGTATTGGAGGTGGAGGGGCGCGTCCAGGTGGAAGGCGGCGCGGATGCGCGCCACGTCCTCGGGCTTGAGCCGGGGGTTCATCGGGTCGACCTCGCTCGGCTCGCCTGGGGCGAGCAGGATCACGGCGTGCGCCACCACCGAGATCACCGCGAGCAGCGCCAGCCGCTGCCCGAGTGCGCGCGCCAGAAAGCCCCCCATCCCCTCGCTCTCCTCCTCAGAAATCCGGCGTGTGGTCGAGCTTCTTCCAGCGCGTGAACCAGTAGTCGAGCTGCCCGGTCGGCGACGGCCGCAGCGGCACCAGTCGCTCCCGGCCCTCCGCGTCCCGCTCGACCATCACGATCTTGCGGTCGACCACCTGGGTGCCGCGCTGGGCGAACAGGAAGGTATACGGCTGATCCGCCGCGATCAGCCGGTGCAGGCGGTGGGCGAGCTCGCGCTGGCGCCCGCGGTCGTACTCGAGCCGGATCGCCTCGATCAGCCGATCCGCCTCGGGATTCACGTAGCCGGTGAAGTTCAGCTGCCCCGGCCCGGTCTGGCTCGAGTGGAAGATCTGGTAGAGGTCCGGGTCGATGCCGGTGCTCCAGCCGAGCACCACCGCGTCGAACTTCCCCGTGTTCACGAAGTCCTTCAGGAACACGGCCCACTCGAAGAGCTGCACGCGGCAGTCGATGCCGAGCCGGCGCCAGGCGTGCTGGGCGATGGTGGCGATGGCCTTGCGCTGGGGGTTGCCGTTGTTCGTGATCAGCGTGAACTCGAAGCGTTTGCCGCCCTTCTCGAGGATGCCGTCGGGCCCCGGGCGCCAGCCCTTCGCCGCGAGCAGCGCGCGGGCGGCCTCCGGGTCGTAGGGAAGCGGCGCGACTGTGCGGTCGTACCACTCGGTGGTGACGGCGAAGGGCCCGCTCACGCGCTCGCCCTCGCCGTAGAGCACGTACCGGATGATCTCGTCGACGTCGACGGCCATGCCGAGCGCGCGGCGCACCTCGGGGTCGGCGAGCAGCTCGCTCCGCGCGTTGTAGCCGAGGTAGCTGTAGCCGAACTGCGTCGAGGAGAACGACTGGTAGCGAGGGTCGTCGCGGTAGCGCGCCGCCTGGTGGGGCTGCGCGGGGTAGAGGTCGAGGGCGCCCGCCCGGAACTCGAGCTCCTGGGTCACGAGGTCCGGGATGACGCGCATGGTGTACTGGCGGTACTGAGCGGGGCCGGCGAAGTAGTCGCCCCAGCGCTCGAGCTGGATCATGTCGTCGCTCTCCCAGCGCGCGAAGCGGAAGGGTCCGGTGCCGACCGGGCTGCGTGTGAACTCCGCCTCGCGCAGGCCGAAGCGCTCGCGCGCCTCGGCCGCGATTCCCCGCCGGTCCATCTCGCGCGCCAGGGCCTCGGCGTTCAGCAGGTGCTCCGGCAGGATGCCGTAGCTCGCCCAGACGTAGACCGCGGGCGAGAACAGCCGCTTGTAGACCACTCGCACGGTGTGGGAGTCCACGCCTTCGACGGCCTTCACCGGCTCGAAGTCCGAGCTGCGCGGCGAGACGTTGCGAGGGTCCATGAAGGCTTCGTAGGTGAAGCGCACGTCGCCCGCGTCGAGCTCGTGGCCGTCATGGAAGCGGACGCCGCGGCGCAGGTGGAAGGTGAGGACCGGGTTGTGCTCGAGGGCGGGCAGCAGCGCCGGGATCTCGGGCCGCAGCGCCTCCCCCGCCGGGCCGTCGGGGAGCTCGACGAGGGGCGCCGGATCGAAGTCCGCGAGGTAGCCCGGCCCGAGCAGGGGGGCGAGGCGCTCGGCGAGATCGGGCATCACCTCGCCCAGCTCGAGGGCGATCCGCTCCGGGACGCGCACGCGGAGCTCCGCCGCGACCGGCGGAGCCGCCTCCCCTTCCGCGCCGGGCAACGGCAGCTCTCGCCGCTCGCTGCGCCGCTCCGCGGGCAGCACGCGGATCGAGGCGGCCTCGCTGCCGAGCGCCGCCGCGAGCCGCTCGCGCAGCGCGGCGGCGGTCACCGGGCTCCCGTCCGGGAAACGCGCCTCGGGCCTCACGACCAGGTAGGCGCGCTCGGTCACCTCCCAGCGCTCGGCGAGCTTGCCGCGCAGCGCCAGGTTCTCGTCCAGGTCGAGCAGCGGGTCGAAGACCAGCGACAGGATCGAGCTCGCCGCCGAGTCGGCCGAGAGCACCGGGTTCAGGAAGTGGGCGTCGCCGATGCTGCCCTCGACGAACTTCTCGAGGCGCCCGGGGTTGCCGCGCGTCTGGTGCTCGTAGCTCGGCACCCAGAGCCAGGACTGGAGCAGGAAGGCCACCAGCACGAGCGGCGCCAGGATCAGGACGCGCTTCGTGGCCATGGTCCCCTCGACGCCGGGCTTCGCTTCGGCAGGCGGAACAGGTCGTCGGCGAGCTCGGGGTTCAGCTCCACCCACTGGAAACGGATCTCGGCGCGGCTCGCGGCCGCGGGCAGCTCGACCTCGATCTGGTGGGCGAAGCGGCTGCCGCCGACGTCGCGGTAGTCGCCGTAGCGCGCCTCGAGCAGCAGCGTGCCCTCGGGGTCGAAGGCCGCGTAGCGGCGCAGGTCCGCAGCGGCGTCGAACTCGAGGGTGCGCCGCACCTCCCCGGCGCGATAGCCGAGCTCGACGCGCACGCCTCCAGCCGGCAGCTCCGCGCTCCCGGCGACGCTCGGCTCCTCGCCCGGCGCGAGGGGCGCGCCGAGGGCGAGCTGGACGGCCTCCTCCGGCGTGAGGGCGAGGCCCGCCACCTCCCACAGGATGCCCGGATGCACCTCGCCCGTCTCGATGCCCGGCCGCTCCGCGCGGAAGAGGTCGTACTGGGATCCGTCGGTCGCGAGCACCGCCACGCGCTGGCCGAGCACCCCCATCACCTCGAGGCGCAGCCGCGCGGGGCGCTCGAGCAGCAGCAGCTGGCGCGCGAAGGAGGCGCGCCGCTCGCCCTCGATCGAGACGCGCGCGGCGGCGCGCAGCGAGCCGCGCTCGGCGGCGAGCAGGCGGAGCCCCTGCAGCAGGGCGGCGGGGCGCGCGTCGTCCGCGGGCAGCGGCCGCACGGCCGGAGCCAGGGTGCGGCAGCCGGCGCAGGCGAGCAGCGCGGCGAGCGCCAGCGCGGCGCGTCCGCCCGCGGCGCGCCTCAAGGGCGCCCGAGCTCGCGGCGGAGCCGGTCGAACTTCTCGCGGAGCTTCGGCTGCTCGTCCTGGCGCGGCTCGAGGCCGAGCGCCTCCTCGTAGTGCTCGAGCGCGCGCTCCTTCAGCCCCATCGAGAGGTACACGTCGCCCATGTGCTCGGAGATCACGGAGTCGCCGCCCGTCAGCTGGTCGGCGCGCTCGAGCTCGCGGATGGCGCGCTCCATCAGCTCGCGGCCGTCGCGCGAGCGGCCGCTCTCGACGAGCGCGCGCGCGCGCATGTAGTAGACCCAGGCCAGGCTGTCCGCGATGTAGCCGTCGTCGGGGCGGATCTGGAGCGCGCGGTTGATGTACTGCTCGGCCTGGTCGAGGTTGGTTCCGCTCTCGGCCCAGGTGTAGCCGATGTAGTTCAGCGCGCCGGCGTGGTCGGGCTGCTTCTCGAGGGCCTTCTCCATCCACGAGAGCGCCTCCGTGGTGCGCTTCGCCTCGCCGTGGATCACGCCGATGTTGTAGAGCAGCTCCGCGTCGTCGGGGGAGGCCGCCAGCAGAGCCTGGAGGAAGGCGAGCGCGCCGTCGAAGTCGCCCGCCCGCGAGCGCAGGCTGGCGACGTAGAGGTCGAGGGGCCGCGCCTCGCCGTGGGAGCGCGCCCGCTCGACCTCCGCGATCGCGCGCGCGTAGTCGCCGCGCTTCTCGTAGATGCCGGCGATCTGGGTGCGCGCCTCGGGGAAGCGCTCGTGGGTGTCCGGCACGCGCTCGAAGGCCTCGATCGCCGCGTCGGGCTGGTTCAGCCGGCGCAGCGTCACGCCCAGGAAGTAGTCGACCTCGTGCTGCTCGGGGTTCAGCTCGAGGGCACGAGCGAAGCGCCGGCGCGCGTTCTCGTAGTCGCCGCTCTCGAACTCGAGGAAGGCGAGCCGCAGCACCGTGCGCAGGTCGTCGGGGTGCGCCCGCTCCACCTCCTCGAGCACCGGGATCGCCTCCTCCAGGCGCTCGGCCTGGATCAGCGCCTCGGCGAGGGCGATGCGCGACGCCTGGTGGTCGGGCTCGAGGGCCAGGATCTCGCGGTACACGGCGATCTCGCCGTCGCGGTCGCCGCGGTCGCGGCGGCCGCGCGCGATCGCGCCGTAGAGCGAGAGCTCGCCCGGGTTCTGCTCCAGGGCCTGGCGCAGCGCCGTCTCGGCGGCCGCGGGATCGCCGAGCTTCTCGTGGGCGTCGGCCAGGGCGAACCAGCCGCGCAGCCCGTCGGGCTCGTGGGCGATCAGCCAGCGAGCCGTCTCGAGGGCCTCGGGGTAGCGCTGCGCCTCGCTGAGCGTGCCGTAGAGGAGCAGCGCCGCGTCGGCGTCGAAGGGCTGGCCGTTCGGCTCGCGCAGCACCTGCTCGACGCGCACGGGATCGCGCAGGAAGCGGTAGAGGGTGCCGAGGAAGAGGCGCGTGCTGCGGTCGCTCGGATCGAGGGCGTAGGCGCGCTCGGCGTGGGCGACGGCGTCCTCGAGGCGGCTGGCCCGGGCCGACAGCTCGGCCACCTTGCGCAGCAGCTCCGGCGAGTCGGGGTCCTTGGCCAGCGCCCGCTGGTAGGCGGCCAGGGCGTCCTCCAGCTCGCCGTCGAGCTCGAGGTCCCGCGCGACGAGGTAATCCAGCTCGGGGGGGGCGTCGCCCGGAATCGCGGCGCCGCCGGCGCCGCCGAACAGGCGCGACCCGGAGGCGCAGCCTGCGGACACCCACAGCGCCAGCGCTGCGATCGCGAAGCGGCCCAGCGTCGAGCGGCCCATCGCACTCCCCATCGGCCCGCTCCGGGCCGGGGCTGAACGTCCCGCGAGCCGGCGCGCGGAGCAGCCCCCGCCTCCGGCCCCCGCGCTGCCTACGCGGCGAGGTATCCCTTGCCCTCCAGGTAGCGGATCAGGGTGGCCACGCTCTCCTCCACGGAGAGGACGCCCGTGTCGAGCACGAGCTCGGGCCGCTCGGGGGCTTCGTAGGGCGCCGAAATGCCCGTGAACTCCGGGATCTGGCCGGCGCGGGCCTTCTGGTAGAGCCCCTTGGGGTCGCGCGCCTCGCAGGTCTCGAGCGCGGTCGAGACGAAGACCTCGATGAAGTCGCCCTCGCCGAAGATCGCCCGGGCGGCATCGCGGTCCGCGCGGTAGGGCGAGATGAAGGAGGTGAGCACGAGCGCGCCGCAGTCCGTGAACAGCTTCGCCACCTCCGCGATGCGGCGGATGTTCTCGGTGCGGTCCTCGGGGGAGAAGCCGAGGTTCTTGTTGAGGCCGTGGCGGACGTTGTCGCCGTCGAGCACGTAGGCCAGGTGGCCGCGCTCGAGGAGGGCCGCCTCGGCCGCCACCGCCACGGTGGACTTCCCCGAGCCCGAGAGCCCGGTGAGCCACAGGGTGGCGCCCCGCTGGCCGAGCAGGCTCTCGCGATCCTTGCGGGTCACGTGCCCCGCGTGCCAGGTGATGTTGGTGCTCTTCGCCTCGGCCACGTCTACTCCCGGATTCGTGAGGCAGGGAGACTAGCGGGCGGGCCTGCGGGGGGCGAGGCGGCTCGCTCCGCGCGCAGCCGCTCGGCGGTCGCCGCCAGCAGCTCGGCGGCGACGTCCACGTCCCCCTCTCGCGTGCCCCGTCCGAGCCCGATCCGGAACGCCTCGCGCACCCGCTCCGCCGGCAGGCCCAGGGCGCGAAGCACCGGGCTCGGCTCGGGCCGCGCCGAGGCGCAGGCGGAGCCGGTCGAGAGCGCCAGCCCGGCGCAGCCCGCGACGAGCGCATCGCCGTGCACCCCCTCGATCGAGAGGTTCAGGTTCCCCGGCAGCCTTCGCTCGAGGTCGCCGTTCACGCGAACCCCCGGCAGCCGCGCCCGGAGCCGGCCGAGCAGACGCTGACGCAGGGCGAGCAGCCGCGCGGCCTCGGCGTCGCGCTCCGCCTCGGCGATGCGCAGCGCGGCGGCGAAGCCGACGATCAGCGGGACCGGCAGCGAGCCGGAGCGGAGCCCCCACTCGTGGCCGCCCCCGTGCAGCAGCGGCTCGAGCCGCAGCAGCGGGCGCCCGCGTCGCACGTAGAGCGCGCCGACGCCCTTCGGGCCGTAGACCTTGTGCGCGGAGAACGAGAGCAGGTCGATGCCCTCGCGCTCGACGTGGACGGGCAGCTTGCCGACGGCCTGGGCCGCGTCGCTGTGGAACGGAACGCCGCGCTCGCGGCAGCGCTTGGCAAGCTCCGCGACCGGCTGCACCACGCCGATCTCGCTCTGGGCCCAGATCACCGACACCAGGCCGGTGGCCTCTCCGAGGAGCTCGGGCAGCGCCTCCGGGTCCACGAGCCCGCTCTCGGCGACCGGCAGCACGCGGGTCTCGAAGCCCTCCGCTGCGAGCGCGGCTGCGCTGTCGGCCACGGCCGGGTGCTCGACGGCGGAGATCACCAGCTCCCGCGCGCGGCCGCTCCGCGCCCGCAGCAGCCCCTTCAGCGCCAGGTTGTCGCTCTCGGTGGCGCCGCTGGTGAAGACGATCTCGCGCGGCTCGCGCGCGCCGATCGCGGCGGCGATCTCCTCGCGCGCCTGCTCGACGGCCGCCTCGGCGCGCCAGCCGTAGACGTGGGTGCGGCTGGCGGCGTTGCCGAACTCGTCGCGCAGCCAGGGGAGCATCGCCTCGAGCACGCGCGGGTCGAGCGGCGTCGTCGCGTGGTGGTCGAGGTAGATCGGATCGGGCATCCGCCTGGATCCGGGCGGGCGCTGGCGTCAGGCCCCGAACGACTGTCCGCAGCCGCAGGTGGACTTCGCGTTCGGGTTCTGGATCTTGAACCCCGACTCCATCAGCGTGTCGACGTAGTCGAGGGTGGTGCCGACCAGATAGAGCGCGCTCTTCTCGTCGACCACGAGGCGCACGCCGCTGGCCTCGATCTCGGCGTCGTTCTCGCGCACCTGGTCGTCGAAGGCGAGCTGGTACTGGAGGCCCGAGCAGCCTCCGCCCACCACCTTCATGCGCAGGGCATGGGTTCCGAGCTTGCCTTCCTGGTCGAGCAGGCGCTTGATCTGCTGGGCCGCGGACTCGGTGACGTTTAGGACCGACATGGCGGGGAGTCTAGCTCAACACGGAATCCGTACCAGTACGGTCCCGTTTGGGGAGGAGACGCACGAACACCTCCCGGTTGCCCTTGGGGCCCGCCAGCCGGCTCTCCGCCTCTCCGGCCGCCTCGTAGCCGAGCGCCCGCGCCGCCGCGCGGACCCGCTCGACGGCCTCGGCCCGCAGCGCGTCGTCCCGCACCACCCCGCCCTTTCCGACGCGCTCGGGTCCGACCTCGAACTGCGGCTTCACCAGCACCAGCAGCTCCGCCCGGGGCGCCAGCTCGGCGAGCCGCGGCAGCAGCAGGGTCGCGGAGATGAAGGAGACGTCCATCACCACCAGCTCGATCTCCGCCGCCGCCGCGTCGCGCACGCGGTCGGGGTCGAGGGTCCGGAAGTTGCTGCGCTCGAGCACGGCGACGCGCGGGTCCGCGCGCAGCCGCGGGTGGAGCTGCCCGTACCCCACGTCGACGGCGACGACGCGCCGGGCGCCGGCCTGGAGCAGGCAGTCGGTGAAGCCTCCCGTCGAGGCCCCGACGTCGAGGCAGACGCGGCCGGCGGGGTCGACGCCGAGGTCGGCGAGCGCACCCGCGAGCTTCTCGCCGCCCCGCGACGCGAAGCGGCGCTCCTCGCCGCGGATGCGGAGCGCCGCGCTGCGGCGCACGCGCGTGCCGGGCTTCTCGACGGGGACGTCGTCCACGAGCACGCGGCCGCTGCGGATCAAAGCCTGCGCCCGCGTGCGACTCTCGGCGAGCCCCGCCTCGACCAGCAGCTCGTCGAGGCGCTCCGCCTTCGCCGGGCGGGCCGGCGCGTCCCGTTCAGGCATCCGGCGGGAGGCGGCTCGGCTTCCCAGTCAGGTCCGGAGTCCCCATGTGCGTCATGCGGCTCATCGTATGCGATCCGCTGGCGGCGAGGCACCTCCGGACCTGGGGACCGGGCGGGCCGCGCCCGCGACAGCGAGGGGCTACGCCGGCCTCCCGCGCCGCATCGCGAGGCCCCACATCACGGAGGCGGCGGTCATCAGCATCAGCGGCCCGGACGGCTCGGGGGCGTCGACGAAGGCGCAGCGGGTGAGGCGCACGTCGTTCAGGTTCAGCTTGTCGCCGATCACCTGGGTGCAGCCCTGCACGTTGTTGAAGGCGACCTCGCCGGAGGCGTCGCCGAGGTCCCAGAAAGCCACGCCGTTCACCACGGCATTGCTGAAGCTGAAGTGCGCGTCGTTGTCGGGCTTGTCCGTGTAGAAGAGCACGCTGCCGGGCTCGACGCCGCCGTCCCCGAGCAGGATTGCAGCCTGCGAGACCAGGAAGTTCGCCGCGTCCGGGATGCGGAAGATCGCGCGTGCGCCCGCGGGGCCGTCGATCACGAGGTTCCGGTTCTGGAGCAGAAGGTCGTTGCCGCCGGTGTCGAAGTCGAACACCGTGAGCCCGGGAGCGAGATCGATGCGCAGCATCGTATCCCAGTCGCCGCCGTCGAACTGGAGCAGCTCGTCGCCGGGGAGCGCGGGGATCGCGCTCCGCTCCGCGCTCAGCCCGGCGCGCAGGGCGGCGAAGTCGACGTCCCCGGTGAGGCCGCTCCCGGGGAAGCTCGACCCGTTGAAGGTGGTGTTCGACGTGCCGTCGTTGCAGCTCGAGGCCGAGCCCGCGCAGCGGACGCCGAGGTCGCCGCGGATGTCGAGGTTCGAGAAGTTGAACGTGCTCGCCGGATCCGTGAGGGCCATGTTGCCGTCGCCGGTCACGCCGGTCGGCACCGGGATCGTGTCCGAAGGGATCGGCTCCACGAGGCTGAGCCCCGGCATGGGCACGGACGCTTCGTTCGCGCCGATCTGGAAGTTGCTGATGGCGATCGTGGTCCCCGAGACGTCGGCATCACCGGTGCCGACGAGGACGAACTCCGACGCCGCCGGGAGCCCGACGACCGGTACGCAGAGAAAGGGTGAAAAGAGGAGGAGGCCGAGGAGCGCACGACGCATGACAGCCCTCTCAGCGCCTGCGCGTCGAGCGCAGGTCCTGGAAGCCGACCGCTCACCCCCCGGCCTCCAACCTTTAATCCTCGGAGCGAGGCCGTGTCAATGCGGCGTCCGGCCCCGCCGATTGTGAAGCGCTCCACAGTCCGGGGACGCGAGCACGGCCATGCTTCCGTCGGATTCGGGAGAAAGGCGGCCTCGAGGGCGAGCGCCGCCGCTCCGCTGGGCGAAAGGACCGACATGCTTCGCAACTCCCTGGCTGCGCTGGTCGCCTCCCTCCTGCTCCTCGGCGCGCTCGGCGCGGAGGCCCAGCCCGCCATCGGCGACGGGAGCTCGAACACCATCGTGTTCCCCGAGATCCCGGTCGAGCCGGAGCCGCCGGCGCCGCTCTTCACCCACGAGTTCGGCGAGTTGGCCCGGCTGAAGGGCGAGGGCTTCAAGACGACCCAGCCCTACACGCTGCGGATGCACTTCGACACCGCGGCGCTGATCTTCCTGGCGATGGATGGCGAGGGCACGCTCTACAGCGGCCACCTCGTGCCCAGGGGAACCCAGGGCACCCGCTTCCGGCTCTTCCTCGACAGCGCCTCCGAGGACGCCTTCGCCGCGGACGTGGCTTCGCGAGGCGCCGCGGCCGCCGGTCGCAGCGCGGGGAGCGCGCTGGGCGAGAGCTCGAAGCTCACGCTGAAGCAGAACCCCGACGGCTCGACCTCGCTCAAGATCAAGAGCGAGGTGCTGGTGAACGGGGTGGGCGAGGTAGGCTTCAAGGCGAGCCTCTCTGCCGCCCCCTTGCTCTAGGGCTCGGACCGCCGGGCGCCCCGGCCGGCCGCAGTGCGGCGGTATGCTCCCGGCACCATGCCGGCGAGCCGCGACCTCGATCCCCCCCACGACCCGCAGCGCCTGGTCTCGGCGCCCTTCCCGGAGCGCGTGCGGCTGGTCTGCCTCGGCTGGGCGTCGCAGGCGAATCCGACCCCCCTGGTCGTGCTGGCGATGTACTGGGCGAAGTACCTGCTGCTCTTCGCCGGCGGCTGGGCGTTCTTCGTGTCGTTCTCCGCGGGGTACCCGGGCTTCGCGTCGCCGGGCGCGTGGGCGTTCACGGAGGTCGCGTTCCAGAAGGCGCTGCTGTGGGCGGTCTTCTACGAGCTCGCGGGCTTCGGCTGCGGAATGGGGCCGATGAACGGGCGCTTCGTCCCGCCGCTCGGCGGGTTCCTCCACTTCCTGCGGCCCGGCACGACGAAGCTGCCGCTCTTCCCGGGTTTCCCCGTCATCGGCGGGATCCGGCGCGGCTGGCTCGACGTCGCGCTCTACGCAGCCAACCAGGTCCTGCTGCTGCGCGCGCTCGTCGCGCCCGAGGTGACGCCCGCGCTGCTGCTGCCGAGCGTGGTGCTGATCCCGCTGCTCGGCGCCAGCGACAAAACGCTCTTCCTGGCCGCGCGCGCCGAGCACTACTGGGTGGCGCTCGTCTGCCTGTTCGCGGCGAGCGACGGCGCGCTCTGGATCTCCGCCTGCAAGGCGGTCTGGGCGGCGATCTGGTTCTGGGCCGCGACCTCGAAGCTCAACGACCACTTCCCGTCCGTGACCATGGTGATGATGAACAACGGGCCGTTCGTCCCGAAGGCGCTCAAGCGGCGCCTCTTCGTCGCGTACCCCGACGACCTGCGCCCCTCGCGCCTGGCGACCGCAGCGGCGCGCATCGGAACCCTCACCGAGTACCTGATTCCGCTGGTGCTCCTGACCAGCCAGAGCCCGGCGCTCACCGCGGCGATGCTCGTCGTGATGTTCGGCTTCCACGGCTTCATCGCCCTCAACAACCCGAGCGGCATGCCGATCGAGTGGAACATCCTGATGGTCTACGGCGGGGTCTTCCTGTTCGGCTTCCACCCCGAGGCCAGCGTGCTGGCGCTCGGCCAGACGCCGTGGCTCGCGCTGTTCCTGCTGGTCTGCCTCTTCGTCGTGCCCTGCTACGGCAACTTCGTGCCCGCGCGCGTCTCCTTCCTGCTGTCGATGCGCTACTACGCCGGCAATTGGGCGTACAACATCTGGCTGCTGCGCCGGGGCAGCGAGCGCAAGCTCGCGAAGCTCACCAAGGCCGCCGGCACGATGCGCGAGCAGCTCGAGAAGCTGCTCCCCGACGCCACCGCCGTGGAGGCGGCGCTCGCGGCCTCGCTGGCGCACCGCTTCATGCACCTCGAGGGCCGCCCGCTGCTCGAGGCGCTGCCGCGCGCGGTGGACGACATCGAAGCCTACGAGTGGATCGACGGCGAGGTGCTCGGCGGGATGGTGCTGGGCTGGAACTTCGGCGACGGGCACCTGAACGGCCTTCAGCTCCTGCGGGCGGTGCAGGAGCAGTGCGGCTTCGAGCCGGGCGAGCTGCGCGTGGTGATGGTCGAATCGCAGCCGCTCTTCGGCCGCACGATGCAGTGGAAGGTCGTCGACGCGGCCGACGGCGTGCTGGAGCAGGGAGAGACCGAGATCGCGCCGATGCGCGGGCTCCAGCCCTGGCCGGCCGGCGAGCACGCCGCGGCGCTGCTGCGCGGCCGGGCGCGCGCGAGCGCCTGAGGCGCGCGCAGGGTGGCGGAGCCGGCGCTGGACGCCGTCGTGATCGGCTCGGGCCCCAACGGGCTCGCCGCGGCGATCGCGCTGGCGCAGGCGGGCGCCTCGGTGCGCGTCGTCGAGGCCGCGGACGAGGTGGGCGGCGGCGCGCGCAGCGCCGAGCTCACGCTTCCCGGCTTCGTCCACGACGTCTGCTCCGCGGTCCACCCGATGGGGATCCTGTCGCCGTTCTTCCGGCAGCTCCCGCTCGCCGAGCACGGCCTCGTGTGGCTGCGGCCGCGCGCCTCCGTCGCCCATCCGATGGACGACGGTCCCGCGGTGATGCTCTACCGTTCGCTCGAGCGCACGGCGGAGGGGCTCGGCCGCGACGGACGCGCCTGGACGCGGCTGGTGCGCCCCTTCCTCGACGACCCCCACGCGCTGCTCGCGGACGCGATGGCACCGCTGCGCCTCCCGGCGCACCCGCTGGCGATGCTGCGCTTCGGCCTGCGTTCTGCCTTCTCGGCGAATCGCCTGGCTCGCCTGTGCTTCCGCGGCGAGCGGGCGCGGGCCCTCTTTGCCGGCTGCGCGGCGCACTCGGTGCTGCCCCTCACGCGGCCGCTCAGCGCCGCCCTCGGCGTGATGTTCGCGCTCACGGCCCACGTGGAGGACTGGCCCGTGGCGCAGGGCGGCTCCGGTGCGATCTCGCGGGCGCTCGCCTCGCTGCTGCGCAGCCTCGGCGGTGAGATCGAGACGGGCCGCCGCATCGAGCGCCTGGACGAGCTCCCCGAGGCGCGCGTCGTGCTCTTCGACACCTCGCCCGAGCAGCTCGCGCGGATCGCCGGCGACGCGCTGCCGGCGGGCTACCGCCGCCGTCTCGGGCGCTACCGCTACGGACCGGGCGCGTTCAAGCTCGACTGGGCGCTCGACGGGCCGATCCCCTGGCGCGATCCGGCGTGCCGCGAGGCGTCCACCGTCCACGTGGGCGGCACGCTCGAGGAGGTGTGCGCCGCCGAGGGCGATGCGTACCGCGGCCGCCCTCCCGCGCCGCCCTTCCTGATCCTCTGCCAGCAGAGCGAGGTCGACGCGAGCCGCGCACCCGAGGGGCGGCACACGGGCTACGCCTACTGCCACGTCCCCCACGCTTCGACCGTCGACATGACCGATGCGATCGAGAACCAGGTCGAGCGCTTCGCGCCGGGGTTCCGGGACCGCATCCTCGCGCGACACGCGATGGGCCCTGCCGACTTCGAGCGCTACAACCCGAACTACCGCGGCGGCGTCATCACCGGCGGCGTCGCCGACCTGCTCCAGCTCTGGAACCGCCCGGTCACCCGGCTCGATCCCTACGCGACGCCGAACCCGCGCCTGTTCCTCTGCTCCGCGGCCACGCCGCCCGGCGGCGGCGTGCACGGCATGTGCGGCTACTGGGCGGCGCGCTCGGCCTCGAAGCGGCTCGGAATGCGGCCCCGGGCCGAAGCGGCTCCCAGGCAACCCTAGTCGAGCAGGCGGCCCGGGCGCTCGAGCCAGCCGCGGAGCTGCGCGTAGACCGCGGGGTGGTTCAGCAGTCGCAGGTGGTGCATCGCCCCGACGTGGTGGCCGTGCTCGTCCCGGAACGGGATCCGGCGCGCGACGGGTGCGCCGCGCCCCGTCGCGCTCGAGTAGCGGACCAGCGTGTCGCCGAGCAGATGCGAGAGCGGGTGGTGCGGGCTGCGCGTCAGCGTCGCGGCCACGAAGTAGTGCGTGGCGGTGTCGAGGAACGGGACGTCCTGGCGGTTGTCCTCGAGGAGGGCGTCGGGGTCGCGACCCTGCCAGTCCTCCTCGACGAGGTAGCCGAAGCGCAGGTCTTTGATCCCGGCGCTGCGGCCGTTCACGATCCGGGCGAGCGGACGCGTGACGTCGAGGGCGCCGAGCGCCCAGCCCGCGACGTTGCCGAGCTTCTCGAGGGGCGCGCCGAGGTGCGGCGTGCCGAGGCAGACGACGTGCCGGACCGCGTCGACCCAGCCGCTGGCGCGCAGGCTTCCCGCGTGGCAGGCGCTGCGAGCCACGAGCCCGCCCATGCTGTGGCCGACCAGGACGATCTCCTCGACGGGCACGGGCCAGGCGCGCACCAGCTCCGCCAGCCGCTCGTCGAGCCGCGCGCCGTTCTCGGAGATGTGGAGGCCCGAGTTGTAGCGGAGGAAGAGCGGCGTGTAGCCGAGGTCGCGCGCCAGGAGCGAGCCGTAGGTCGTGTCGCGATCTCCGTAGTGCTCCTCGGCGTAGAAGCGCCAGACCGCGTCGGTCCCCGTGAGCCCGTGCACGAACACCGCGAGCCTCCCGCTCGCGCCGGGGTGAGCGCGCCGGATCGCCGGCGCCTCGAGCGGCAGCGGGCGGCCGGCGTGGCGGAACTCCATGCGCATGCGCAGGCCGTTGCCCCGCTGCTCGAGACGGTCTCCCACGAAGCCGTTCAGCGCGCCGATCGCCAGGTCGAGGGCGAGGGGCGCCGGGCGCTCGTCGTCGGGATCGCCGTCGCCGAGGGGCACGAGCGCCGCCTCCGCGGCCACGCCCGCGCCCTTCGCGAGGCCCTGGATCGTCCAGTACACGCCCTGCGTGATTCCGTCGTGTAGCACCCGCGTGGCCGTGGCCGGGAGCCGCGTCACCGGCAGCCGCTCGAGGAGCGCGAACGGGTAGCGCGCGATCGCGCCGTGGACCTCCGCCACGGTGCCGACGCCACCCGAGAGCACCGTCACCAGAAGATCCTTCAAGCCGCGAAGCTGCTCCGAGCGGGGCATCGATCGCCTCCTCGGGGGGTGCTTCGGGTAGTACGCCTCCGCGGTATGCGAGGTCAAGCGAAATCGCGGGCTCGACCAGCGGCCACCCCGGGCCTAAGGTCGCGGGGTCGTCGGAGGACCGAGGAGTGGAGCTCCGGCAGGGAAGCGTGGCGCTCGTGACCGGCGCGGCCAGCGGCCTCGGCCGTGCGCTCGCCGGACGCCTCGCGGGCCAGGGAGTGCGGCTCGCGCTGGCCGACCGCGATGGCGCGGGCATGGCGCGGGTGGAGGCCGAGCTCTCCGCACGCGGCGGCGACGTCGCCTCCTTCCTCGTCGACGTGCGCGACCTCGAAGCGTGCCGCGCGATGGTGCGCGCCGCCGTGGAGCGCTTCGGGCGGATCGACGCCCTCCTCCACTGCGCCGGCCTGGTGCGCCCGGCCCCGTTCCGCGACGGCGCGCCCGAGGACGAGACGCTGATGGTGGAGGTGAACCTTATGGGCACGATCCACGTGTCGAAGGCGGTGCTTCCGGTGCTGCTCGCGCAGAACGCCGGCCACGTGGTCCACGTCGGCTCCCTCGCGGGCCGCGCGCCGGTGCCCGGCGAGGCCGTCTACTGCGCCTCCAAGTACGGCGTGCGCGGCTTCTCCCTGGCCCTCGGCCTCGAGCTCCGCGACACGCCGATCCGCGTGTCGCTCGTCTGTCCCGACACCTTCGATTCGCCGGCAACCGTGGAGGAGGCCCGCTCGCTGGCCGCCCCGCTCTCCTTCTCCGCGCCGGTGCTGCCGGTCGAGCGCGTCGTCGACGGCGTGCTGCGCGCGCTCCGGACGGAGAGCCCCGAGATCTGCGTGCCGGCCCACCGGGGCTTCCTCACGGCGCTGGCCGACCTGTTCCCCCGCCTGCGCGGCCCGCTGCTGCCGCTCCTCGAGCGGGCCGGCCGCAAGCGCCTGGCGGAGCTGGCGCGGGGCGGCGTCAGCGGAGGACGGCCATGAGCGATCCCCGGGCGCGGTCGCCCCTGCCCCATGCGCGGATCACCATCGCGGTCCTCTGGCTCGCAGCGGCGGGAATCGCGGCGTACTGGATCTCCTTCTTCGCCGGGGGCGAAGTCCACGCCTCGAGCGACCCCTGCTACCTCGTCTTCGAGCGGAACTTCCCCCTGCCGGACGGCTTCGTCGCCCTGTGCGCCGTGCTCTGCGCCGAGGGCCTGCGGCGGCGCGCGCCCTGGGCGCTGCTCTTCGGGCTGCTGGCCGCGGGCGGCTTCTTCTTCCTCGGCTTCATCGACGTCGCGTACAACCTGTGGAACGACATGTACCTCGCGATCGACGCCCCGATGGCCGCGGAGATCGCGATCAACGCGTTCAGCCTGGGGTTCGCAACGTGGCTCAGCTTCTTCCTTTGGCGCGAGCGGCGCGCGCTGGGGGTCTGAGGTGGCCTTCCTCGCAGCCCTCGGCATCGGAGTCGCACTCGGCGCCGGCGCCGAGGCGCTCGCGCGCGCTCTTCGCCTCTGGGTCTACCGGAGTCCCGTCTACCCGGTCGTGAACGTCCTGGCGATGTTCGGGGTCGTGATGGGCGGGCTCTCGCTGCTAGCCCCCCAGCTCGGATTCGCGGCGCTGTTCGCGATCGGCTGGGCGATCGGCTTCGGCTACGAATGGCTGAACTTCCTGGCGCTCGACTGGTGGCACTTCCCCGGCGACCGCTTCCTCGTCTTCCGCGGCCGCATGGCCTGCGCCGCCGCCGTCGCGGCGCTCTGGGGCGTCGTGCCGGTCGCCAACGCTCTGCTCCGCGGGGCGCTCTAGCCGCCACGCCGCTCCAATTGCAGAATCTACCCGGATCAGGCGTTGTCGCGCAGCGCCGTCGCGCCGGCTCTCCGCGCGCAGCTCGCGCAGCAGAAGAGCGAGCCTTGCTGCTCGAGGCCGTGTCCGATGATCTGTACGCCGCAGGACTCGCAGCTGGGCGCGAGCTTGTCGATCGCGCACTCGAAGCAGTCGAACACGAACCGCCTGCCGTCCATCGAGACCTCGAAGGAATGGGCGTACTCGTTGCCGCACGCATCGCACTTGCCCATCAGGACCTCCTGTTCATCTGGAGTGCAAGCGGGGTGCCTATTCGGCATGCGCACTTGTACAAACCCGATCCCCTGAGTTAGCCCCGCCCGGCCCGAGAGTCTCGGGGGTGGGCGATCGCCGCGATGATCGGGGTGGCAGCCGGCACTGGAGCCTGCCTCCCGCCGCCGCCGTGGGCGTTCCACCGTCACGGGAACGTCGAGCGCCGGGACCGCTGGGAGCGAGACCCCGTCTACCGTGACCGCTGGGAGCGGGGCGAAGATCGACGGGAGCGATACGAGCGGGGGCGCTGGCGCTCGCGATGACGCGCCGGCTACGGCGCCTTGCCGAGCAGCTCCCGCACCGCGCGCGCGATGCCCTCGGTGTCGAGGCCGAAGCCGTGCTGCTGCTGGTCCGGGTCGCCGTGCTCGACCAGCACGTCGGGCACCGCGAGGCAGCGGACCGGCCCGGTGTGCCCCAGCTCGCCGAGCAGCTCGAGCACCGCGCTCCCGAAGCCGCCCATGCCGGCGTGCTCCTCGACGGTGACGACCGCGCGGCAGCGCCGGGCGAGCCCGCCGATCCGCTCGCGATCGAGGGGCTTGGCGAAGCGCGCGTTCAGCACCGCCGCGGAGATACCCTCTGCGGCGAGCTCCGCGGCCGCCTCGAGGGCGGGGTGAACGCGCGTGCCGTACGCCACGATCAGCGCGTCGCCGCCGTCGCGCAGCAGCTCCGCCTCGCCGATCGGCACGGTCTTCACTTCGGGGTCGAAGGGCACGCCGAGCCCGGCGCCGCGCGGGTAGCGGACCGCCGCCGGCCCCGGGTACTCGACCGCCGTCTTCAGCATGTGCTGGAGCTCGTTCTCGTCCTTCGGCGCCATCAGCACCAGGTTCGGCAGCGTGCGCAGGTAGGCGATGTCGTACATGCCCTGGTGGGTGGCGCCGTCGGCGCCGACCAGGCCGGCGCGGTCCATCGCGAAGGTGACGTCGAGGTTCTGCACGCACACGTCGTGCACCACCTGGTCGTAGGCGCGCTGCAGGAACGTGGAGTAGATCGCCGCCACCGGCTTCATGCCCTCCGAGGCCAGGCCGGCCGCGAAGGTCACCGCGTGCTGCTCCGCGATGCCGACGTCGTAGAAGCGGCTCGGGAACACGCGCTGGAAGCGGTCGAGGCTGGTGCCGTCGGCCATCGCCGCGGTGATCGCCACGATGCGCTCGTCCTCGCGCGCCAACCGGATCAGCGTGTCGGCGAAGACGTTCTGGTACTTGGGGGGGCCGGGCTTGCTGGGCCGGAAGGCGCCGGAGTCGACGTCGAAGGCGCCGACGCCGTGGTACTTGAACGGGTCCTGCTGCGCCGGGCCGTAGCCGTAGCCCTTGGCGGTGATCGCGTGCACCAGGATCGGCCCGTCGCCGTTCGCGAGCATCGCCTTCACGTTCTCGAAGGTCTCGAGCAGTACCTCGACGCGGTGGCCCTGGATCGGGCCCACGTACTTGAAGTTCAGCGCCTCGAACAGCAGGCCCGGCGAGAAGAACACCTTGAGCGACTCCTCGGCCTTCTGCGCCCAGTGGATCATGTCGCCGGGCAACGAGCCGAGGAACTCCTTCGCCCATCCCTTCATGCGGCGCACCATCGGCGCCGAGAGCTTGCGCGAGAGATAGGAGGAGAGCGCGCCCACGTTGGGCGAGATCGACATCTCGTTGTCGTTCAGCACCACCACGAGGTTGCTCTGCTTCAGGTGGCCAGCGTGGTTCAGCGCCTCGAAGGCCATGCCCGCGGTCATGCCGCCGTCGCCGATCAGCGCGATCGCCCGGCGGTCCTCCCCGTGGTGCTGGAAGGCGCGCGCCATGCCGAGGGCGGCGGAGATCGAGGTGCCGGCGTGGCCGGCGCCGAAGGGGTCGTAGGGCGACTCGCTGCGGCGCAGGAACTTGCCGATGCCGCCTTCCTTGCCGATGCGGTCGAACCCCTCGCGGCGCCCCGTCAGCATCTTGTGGGCGTAGCCCTGGTGGCCGACGTCGAGCACCAGGCGGTCGCGGGGCGTGTCGAAGACGCTGTGGATCGCGACCAGCAGCTCCACCGCGCCGAGGCTCGAGGCGAGGTGTCCCCCCGAGCGTGAGACGCGCTCGACGATCTCCGCGCGGATCTCCTCGCAGAGCCGCGGCGCCTGCTCGCGCGGCAGGCGCCGCACGTCCTCGGGGCTCTGGATGCCGTCCAGCAGCCGCTCTCCCATGCTCTCCTCTCCCCCCGCCTTCAGCGGTCCCGCGACACCGCGAAGCGCGCCAGCTCGCGCAGCGGCTCCGCGCGCTCGCCGAGCTCTTCGAGCTCCGCCAGCGCGCGTGCGAGGCGCTGCTGCGCGCGCGCTCCCGCCGCCTCCGCGCCGAGCGCGCGCACCAGCGAACAGGGCTCGTCGTCGTCCCGATCCAGCAGGTCGTCGGCGATCTGGAACGCCGCGCCCGCCTCGCCGCCGAAGCGCCGCATGCGCTCCGCGAGCTCGGGCGGCGCGCCGCCGAGCCGCGCGCCGCCCGCCGCGGCGGCCGCGAAGAGCGCCGCCGTCTTGCGCTCGTGGACGCGCTCGACTTCCGCCGCGCCGGCGTCCTCCGGGAACGCGAGATCCTCCGCCTGCCCGCCCGCCAGCGCGCGCGAGCCCGCCGCGGCCGCGAGATCCGCCAGCGCGGCGAGGCGCGCCTCGGGAGCGATCGGGCCGCCGGCGCGCGCCAGCACCTCGAAGGCCAGCGCGAGCAGCGCGTCGCCGGCCAGCACGGCGACGGCCTCGCCGAAGGCGACGTGCACCGTCGGCCGCCCGCGCCGCAGGACGTCGTCGTCCATGCAGGGCAGGTCGTCGTGGACCAGCGAGTAGACGTGCACCAGCTCCACCGCCGCGGCGACGGGCAGCGCGCGCTCGGGCGGGCTGCCGGACGCCTCGCAGGCGGCGAAGGCGAAGGCCGGGCGCAGGCGCTTGCCGCCCGGGAACATCAGGTGACGCATGGCGGCGTGCAGCGTCGCCGGCTCCGCGCCCGCGGGCGGGAGCTGCGCCTCGAGGAAGCGATCGACCAGGGCCGCGCGCTCCGCGAGGTAGGCGCGCAGGTCCACTAGGCGTCGTCCTCCGCGGGCTCGAGGGGCCGCGCGACCAGCACCCCGCCCGCCCGCACCAGCTCGGCGATGCGGCGCTCGGCGTGCTCGAGCTGCTCGGCGCAGCAGCGCGAGAGCGCCACCCCCTGCTCGAAGGCGGCGAGGGCGGACTCGAGCGGCAGCTCGCCCGTTTCGAGCCGCTCGACGATCGCCTCGAGGCCCTCGAGCGCTTCCTCGAAGCTCGGCGCGCGCGGCGGCGAGTCGGCGGGCTGGTCCATCGCGTCCGAAGCTACCGGTGCGGTTTCCACGCGTCAAACCCCTCGCACGGAAAAGCGCTTCGAAATCAACGCTCTTCGCCGGAAGACGGATGCCGGGCAGAGACCGTCGCGTCGAGCTCGCCGCTCGCCAGCCGGACGCGCAGCGCGTCGCCCGGCGCCACCTCCGAGGCGCGCCGCACGATGCTCCCGTCGGCGGGCCGCCGCACGATCGCGTAGCCCCGGCCGAGCACCGCCAGCGGCGAGAGCGCGTCGAGCCGTGCAGCGCCCGCGCGCAGGCGAGGCAGGCGGCGCTCCGTCGCGCGGCGCGCGGCGCCTTCGAGGGCGCGCCAGGCCGCCTCGAGGCGCAGCCGGCGCGTGCGCAGGCGCTCCCAGGGCGCGTGGGCGCGCAGCGCCTCGTGGGCGCGCGCGTGGCGGTCGTCGAAGCGCTCGAAGGCGCGGCGGCCCGCGGCGAAGAGCCGCCGCGTGTCGCGCTCCACGCGCGCTGCGAGCACGGCGCGCTCCGGCACCGCGAGCGCCGCGGCGGCGGACGGCGTCGGCGCTCGCACGTCGGCGGCCAGGTCGGCGATGGTGACGTCCACCTCGTGGCCGACGCCGCTCACCACCGGCACGCGGCAGGCGCGCAGCGCGCGCGCGACGCGCTCGCTGTTGTAGGGCTGCAGGTCCTCCAGCGAGCCGCCGCCGCGCACCAGCAGGATCACGTCGACCTCGGGGACGCTCGCCAGCGCCTCGAGGGCCGCGGCGATCTCGTCCTCGGCGCCGTCGCCCTGCACGCGGGTCGGCGCGAGCAGCAGCGGAATGGCCGGGAAGCGCCGCCCCGACACCTCGATCACGTCGTGGATCGCCGCGCCGTGGGCCGACGTCACGACGCCCACACAGCGCGGGAGCGGCGGCAGCGGGCGCTTCTTGCCCGGCTCGAACAGCCCCTCGGCCTCGAGCCGCGCGCGAAGCTGCTCGAAGGCGACCTGGAGCGCCCCGCGCCCGCGCGGCTCGAGGTGCCGCACGAGAAACTGGAGATCGCCGCGCGGCTCGTAGACGGAAGGCTCCCCGTGCACCAGCACCTCGAGCCCGTCCTCGGGCTCGAAGAGCAGCCGGCGCGCGGTGCTGCGGAACAGCGCGGCGCGGAGCTGCGCGCCCGCGTCCTTCAGCGTGAAGTAGTAGTGACCCGACGCCGCGCAGTGGAGATTGCTGACCTCGCCCGCGACCCAGACCCGCCCGATGCGCTGCTCGAGCAGGCCGCGCACTCCCGCGACGAGCTCGCTCACGCTGAGGACGCGGGGCCGCGCGGAGGCGGCGGCGCCGGCCGCCCTGTCGTCGGGCTCCCTCAGCGCGTCTCGCTCGGCAGCGAGGCCTGGGCCGGCGCCGGCTTGGCGCGGAGCTGCTCGAAGTAGGTCCAGCTCTTCAGCACCTCGACGGCGCGCGCGAGCTGCACGTCCTCGGGCTCCGCCGCGGCCTCGCCGGGGGCGCCCGCGGCGCCCGGGGCGCCGGGCTCGCCGGCGATCGGCGGCGACGGGCGCGCGGGTGCCGCGCCCGGCTTCTCGAAGTGGCCCTCGAGGTCGCGCTCGCGGATGGCGGGCGGCAGCGCCTCACTCTGCTGGGCGACCTCCGCCGGCAGCTCGACGACGATGTCGGGCTCGATGCCCACCGCCTGGATCGAGCGACCCGACGGCGTGTAGTAGAGCGCGGTCGTCAGGCGCAGCCCGGAGCCGTCCTCGAGCGGGTACACCGTCTGCACCGAGCCCTTCCCGAAGGTGCCCGCGCCCAGCAGCAGCGCGCGCTTCTGATCCTGCAGCGCCCCGGCCACGATCTCCGACGCGCTCGCGCTGCCGGCGTTCACCAGCACGACCATCGGGTAGCTCGGGCCCTCGTCCTCGCGGCGCGCCCGGAACTCCTGGCGCTGGCTCTCGACGCGGCCCTGCGTGTAGACGATCAACCCGTCGCTCAGCCAGAGGTCCGCCACCTTGACCGCCTGGTCGAGCAGGCCGCCCGGATTGTCGCGCAGGTCGAGCACGAAGCCGGAGAAGCGGCCCCCCGCCTGGTCGCGGAGCTTGCTCATCGCGCGCTCGAGGTCGTCGGCGGTGCGCTCCTGGAAGGAGCGGATCCGCACGTAGCCGTAGCCGGGCTCGAGCAGCTTGCCCTCCACCGACTCGACCTTCACGACGTCGCGCACGATGGTGTAGGGCTCGGGCTTCGAGAAGCCTTCGCGCACGATGTGGATGGTGATCTTCGAGCCGCGCGGGCCGCGCATGTAGAGCACGGCCTCGTGCAGGTCCATCCCCTTGGTGCTGTGGCACGGCTCCGTCCACTCGGGCGGCACCTCGGTCGGGCAGATCGCCACCACCTGGTCGCGCGCACGCAGGCCGGCTCGCGCGGCCGGGGTGCCGTCGATCGGGGCGACGACCTCGATGAAGCCGTCGCGCCGCTTCATGATCTCGATGCCGAGGCCGTGGAACTCGCCCCGGGTGTCCACCTGCATCTCGCGGTGGGACTCGGGGTCGAGGTAGGAGGAGTGGGGATCGAGGTCCGCGAGCAGCCCGCGCACGGCCCCGCGTACGAGCTTGCTGTCGTCGACCTCCTCGACGTAGTTCTCGCGCACCAGCTTCATCACGCTCGCGAAGAGCGAGAGCTCCTGGTAGCGGGTGGAGACCAGGCCGCTGGCCCCGCCGGTCGAGAACACGATCAGCGCGGCCGCCGTCGTGCCGGCCAGGAAGCCCATCAGGAAGCGGTTGGGAGCAGGCATCGGCCCTCTCGATTTCGGCGGGCGACGGGTGGCGCTTGATCGCCGGCGGGGGCGGAAGCCGCCGCGCGGCGGGGGATCATTCTAACGCCTGGGCGCGCGCTCCGCTGCGCAGCCACGGCGCCGGGTCGAGCGCCTCCCCGCCGCGCCGGATCTCGAAGTAGAGCCGGGGGCCCGCGAGGGAGCCGGTGTCGCCGGCCGTGCCGAGCGGCGTGCCGCGCCGCACCGCGTCCCCCACCGAGACCGCGATCTCGGCGAGGTGCCCGGAGACCGTGAAGTAGGCGTCGCCGTGGTCGACGATCACGATCTTCCCGTAGCCGCGGAACCAGCCGGCGAAGCGCACCACGCCGTCGGCGACGCCG
>Ga0209706_10000436_pt1 | contig 23963 bp, 22 predicted proteins | sample PPLLaktember2015_6_FD_187263 | JGI IMG/M metagenome (GOLD analysis project Ga0209706, IMG submission 187263) | Freshwater sediment microbial communities from Prairie Pothole Lake near Jamestown, North Dakota, USA - PPLs Lake P8 Core (1) Depth... | ecosystem: Environmental > Aquatic > Freshwater...
GACCGCAGCGCCGGGTGCGGGTGCCGCCGTCCCCGTCGCGAAGTTCACGAGCGGGATCAGCGACGAGAGCCCGATGCCCTCGAGCACGCCCGCGACGAGGAGGCACGCGAGCATCGTCGCGCAGTACCCGGGATTCTCGCGCGCGAACTCTCGTAGCAGCCTCATCGCGCGCTCACGACCGCCAGATCAGGCGCACCGCGAGGCCGGCGAGGATCGGCAGCAGGATCGACACGGCGAAGCGGAGCAGCGCGAAGCGCGCGCCCAGGATCGGCACCTCCCAGGCGACGAGGCGATGCAGGGCGAGCAGCGACCAGGCCGTGAGGTACGCGACCACGACCGAGGTCGCCGCGCCGGAGCGCACGAACACGGCCGCGAGGGGCATCGCGGTGAAGGGGCCCGCGGGCGTCATCGCGCCGGCGAGCGTGGCGATCACGAGGCCGCGCAGGCCCGATTCCTGGCCGAAGTTCGCGCGCACCCACTCCGTCGGGACGAGCACCTCGGCCACGCCCGCCGCCAGGAAGGAGATCGCGATCAGGAGCCCGAACTGGAGCAGGAGCTCGCCGCCGCGGCCGAGCCCCTGGCCGAGCAGCACCGCCCCGCCCTTCGCGTACGCGATTCCCGCCAGCACCGCGAGAGCGCCGAGCACGATCAGGAGCCCGCCGTCGAGCACGGCCTTCCTCCGCGCCGCCATCAGTAGTAGACCGACCGCGTGCGGTGTCGCGGCGTGGCCTTGATCTCGGGGCTCTGGCCCCGCGTCCAGAGCACGTAGTCGAGGAGGCGCGGCGGCGCTGGAACGCCGCGGTGCGCGAGCGCCGCCGAGAGGCCCTCCACGGCGTGCACACCGCACGCGCGGATCTCGACCTCGTCCTCGCCACCCGGCGGCAGCAGCTCTTCGCGTGCGATGCGCGCGGCGAGCTCGGGCGTGTAGACGAGCACGCCGTGGTGCCGCAGCACGTGGGGCACGAGGTTGTCGGCGAAGATCGTCATGCGGTCGAGATCGCGGAAGGCGCCGGGGCCCTTGCCGTCGAAGGCGAGCGCGAGATCCGAGGCCGTGATCTGGGCGCGCTTGTAGAACGGCACCTCGCGGCCACGCCAGCTCGCGACGTCGCGGTAGTACGGCATCTCCGCGAGCCGCGTGACGAGGCTCGCGGCGGAGCCATCGGCGGCGGCGACGAGGGCCTCGAAGGAGCCTGCGAAGTCCGCCAGCAGGAACGCGCCGAGCTGGCGCAGCGCCGCGGCCCAGAGCCCGACGATCTCCGCGGCCTCGGGCTCCGCGAGCGTCTGCCCGACGATCGGGGCGAGCTCCTCGGCCTCGATCTCAGCCAGCTCCGCCGCGCTCCAGGGGCCGCCGGAGTCGAAGCGATCCTTCAGCCCGGTGAGGACCGTGAGCGCGCCCGAGAGCCGATCGCGCTTTCGGAGCTTCGGGAACCAGCCCGAGCCGAAGTTCACGGCGTTCCAGGTGACGACGAAGGCCAGCGTCGAGTGGGCGGGGCCCGCGTGGTGGTAGCGGGGGTCCCAGGTCGGCGCGGGCGGCGGCGCGGCGGCGAGCGCGTCGGCGAGGGCCTCGAGGCGTGCGGCGTCGATCTGCACCTGCCGCGCCCCCGCGGCGACCCTCGCGGCCCCGGCCCGTACGGCGTCGAAGACGTCGCTCACGGGCCGACTCCGACCAGGGTCAGGGCGCCGGGGAGCGCCTCGATCCGAACCGGCAGCGCACCCAGGGGCTCGCCGTCGATCTCGATTCGCAGCGGCGTCGCGCCGCCGACGGGCTCGAGCTCGACCACCCGTCCGCGCGCCGAGCCCACGCCGGCGACCCGCAGATGCGCGCCGGTGTAGAGCTTCGGCAGGTGGCGCAGGAGCCAGGCCTTCGAGCGCCCCTCGATCCACACCACGTCGAACAGACCGTCGTCCGGTCGCGCGTAGGGCGCGATCTGCATGCCGCCGCCGAAGTAGCGGCCGTTCGCGACCGCCGCGAGCGTGAGCGGGCCTTCGTGGAGCGTGCGGCCGTCCACGCGGAGCCGCGCGGCGGCGGGCCGGAAGCGCACCAGCGCACGCACCGTGCCGACCAGGAACGAGACCGTGCCGCCGAGGAGCTTGGGCGTGTCGTTCACGAGCTCGGTCACGAGACCGCTCACCCCGGCGCTCGTCACGTTCAGGAAGAAGAGCTCGCGCACCGCGCCTGCGTCGCCCTGGAAGCGCACCGACCCCGCGTCGAGCGCGCGGATCTTGCCGCGTGCGATCGCCGCGATCGCGGCGTCGAGATCCCGCGGCACGCCGAGGGCGCGCACCAGGTCGCCGCCGGTGCCGAGCGGCAGCAGCGCGAGCTCGACGCGCCCCCCGAGCCCCGCGGCGAGCAGGCCCGTCACGACCTCGCTGGCCGTGCCGTCGCCGCCCGCGACGATGATGCGCGCGGCGCCCCCGGCCGCGGCCTCCCGGGCGATGCGCTCGGCATCGCGCGGACCGCGCGTGGTCTCGACCACGACCTCGCCGAGCGCGCTGCGCAGCTTCGACGCGACCGCTTCGAACCGGTTCCCGGTGGCACCGTTGCGGCTCGCCGGGTTCATGATCACGACCGTCCGGGACGACACGGCGCCGAGCGTACCGCGCTGCGCGCCCGGGAGTGTCGGCGGACGCGGGGCCCGTCCCGATCCGCCCCAAAGCGAGGCAAGGGGGCGCCTCGACCCCCGGCCTTCGGTTAGGATGCGCGCCGATGACGCCGCGCTCGCTCCAGCTGACCGGGGCCGACGGCCACGCGCTCCACCTCCTCTCGTGGAGCGACGCCGGCGTGCCCCTCCTGCTCCTCCACGGCTTCGGCAACGACGCCCACGTCTGGGACGACTTCGCGCCGGCCGTCGCCCCCTACTACCGCACCCTCGCCCTCGACCAGCGCGGCCACGGCGACTCCGCCCACGACCCCGAGCTCCGCTACGACCACGACTCGATGGCCCGTGACGCGATCGCGGCCCTCGACGCCCTGGGCATCGAGCGCGTCGTGCTGGTCGGGCACTCGATGGGCGGCCGCGTCTCCATGCGCTTCGCGCGGCGGCATCCGGAGCGCCTCGCGGGCCTCGTGATCGTCGACGCCGGCCCTGAGCTCGACGCGCGCGGCGTGCTGCGGATCCGGCTCGACGCGGAGGCGAACATCGATCCCTCGTTCGGGTCGGTGGAGGAGTACGAGCGCGTCCTGGCGCGCGCCTACCCGCTGGCGCGGCCCGAGGTCGTCGCCCGGCTCGCACGCCACGGCCTCCGCCCCCGTGCCGACGGCCGGCTCGTGCCGAAGACCGACCCGGCCTTCGCGAAGAACTGGGGGAAGGTTCCGCCCGAGGAGGCCGCGCGTCGCAGCGCCGAGGAGACGGCGATCCTGTGGGAGGCGCTGCGCGGCACGCCGTGCCCGACCCTCGTGGTGCGCGGCGCCGCGAGCGACGTGCTCTCGCCGGAGACCGCGGACCGCATGGCCGACGAGGCCCTGCCCCGCGGCAGCCTCGCCGTGGTTCCGCGCGCGGGACACTCGGTGATGCTCGACAACCCCGAAGGGTTCCAGGACGCCGTGCTGCGCTTCGTGGTGGGCGACGCCTGAAGAATTCTCCCCGGACTGCGACCAACCCGCAGCTAGGGTCGGGACGAGGTGGCACGCACCGCGTCGGAGGAACCATGACCGCACTCACGCACCGCGCCGGCCGCACCCTCCGGGTCGCCCTCGCCGTCGCCTTTGTCTTGCCGTTCGCGCGCCCCGCGCTGGCACAGGAGACGGACGGCGCCCGCGCCACGGTCGAGCGCTTCCACGCGACCCTGCTCGAGGCGATGAAGGAAGGCCCGAAGCTCGGCTACGCGGGCCGCGAGAAGCTGATCGCGCCCGCCGTCGAGAGCACCCTCGACCTCCCCTTCATGTCCAAGGCGGCCCTCGGCCGTCACTGGGCGGCCCTCGATCCGGCGACGCAGGAGAAGGTGCGGATGGCCTTCACCGGCTGGTCCGTCGCCAACTACGCCTCGCAGTTCGCGAGCTTCGGCGGCGAGCGTTTCGAGACCGTGGGCGAGGGCGATGGCGGCCAGGGAACGACGCTCGTGCGCACGAAGATCATCGAGGCGAGCGGCAAGGAGACGCCCCTCGACTACCGCATGCGCAAGTCGGCGGCGGGCTGGCGCGCGGTGGACGTGCTGCTCGACGGCACCGTCAGCCAGCTCGCGCTCTACCGCGCCGACTACTCGGCCGTGCTCGAGCGCGGCGGCGTCGATGCGCTGCTCACGACCCTCGCGGAGAAGACGGCCGCGCTCGAGGCCGCCCCGCCCAAGCCGCGCTGACGCGCGGCTGCGACGCTCCCCTCAGCGCGCGGCCGGCTCCGCCGGCGCCGCGACCGGCGCGACCGCAGGGTCCGCCGCGGCCTCGTAGATCGAGCGCGACGACAGCTCCGAGTCGAGCTTGCGCTGCTCGAGCTCACCCTTGCGGTTCATCAGGTACGCGCCGCGCAGCGCCGAGTAGTAGTCGAGGGACGAATCGCGGAGGGCATTGATCTGGTCGAGGTGCGACTCGCGGTGGCTGAGCCCGGCCGTGGCGTCGAAGAAGAGCCGCTCCGCCGGACCCAGCACCCAGAACTGCGGGCGCAGAAACGAGTCGATGCCGTCGCCGATCGCGTCGCGCGCCGTCGAGGGACCGAAGAGCGGAAGAACGAGATAGGGGCCGGCCGGCATCCCGTAGGTGTAGAGCGTCTCGCCGAAGTCCGACTCGTGCTCCGCCAGGCCGAGGCGCGAGGCCGGGTCGAAGAAGCCGGCGACCCCGATCGTCGAATTGATGGCAAAGCGGAACACCGTGACGATCGCGTCGTGCGGCTCGCATTGCAGGACGTCGTTCGCGAGGACGCTGACCGAGTTCAGGTTGTCGAAGGCGCGGCGCAGCGCGACGCGCGCCGGGGCCGGCACCACGAAGCGGTACGCGTTCGAGATCGGATCGAGCACGGCCCAGTCGATCGCCTCGTTCACGCGGAAGAAGCCCCGGTTCACGGGCTCCAGGGGATCGCTCGGCTCCCGCTCCAGGCTCGCGAGCAGCGCCGCATCGCTCGCGGCCTCCGCGGGTGCGGCGGTCGCGGCCGGCTCTTCGGTCATGCGCCCGGCTTCGGAGGGTGCCGTCCCCGCGCAGCCGAGCGCTCCCACGAGCGTCGCGGCGAGCCCGAGAGCGCGATGGCTCCAGGAAGGGCCCGCTGCTCGCCGCACCGGGAACGAAACGACCGGCATCCCACCCCCAAGCATCGAAGTGCGAGCCCCGAGGTGGGCCCGGTTCCGACACGCCCATGGTTTCGACACGCCCATTGTACGGAGCGAGACGCTCCGGGCCAGGGAAGGGGCCGGGAAGGGATTCGCCCGAGGCGCGTGCCCCGGCGAAACTGGCTACGTTCCGCGCGCCCCCCGGGAGGCCGCACGCATGGACGTGTTCCAGAAGTGCTTCGACTACAAGTACGTGGATCAGGTGCGAGAGCTCGGCGTCTACCCGTACTTCCGGGTGCTCACGTCGGGCCAGGACCCGGTCGTCACGATCGACGGTCGCGACGTCGTGATGCTCGGCTCCAACAACTACCTCGGGCTCACGAGCCATCCCGAGGTGAAGGCCGCCTCGATCGCTGCGATCGAACGCTACGGCTCGGGCTGCGCGGGCTCGCGCTTCCTGAACGGCACCCTCGACATCCACGTGCGGCTCGAGGAGCGGCTGGCGGCGTTCATGCGACGGCCCGCGGCGGTCATCTTCTCCACCGGCTTCCAGGTGAACCTCGGCGTCATCTCCTGCCTGCTCGACCGCTCCGACGTCGTCTACCTCGACAGCCTCGACCACGCCTGCATCCTGGACGGCGCGCGCCTCGGCTTCGCGCGCCACGCGAAGTTCCAGCACAACGACATGGAGGACCTGGAGTCGAAGCTCCGGGTCGCCGCGCCCGAGAAGGGCAAGCTGATCGTCGTCGACGGCGTATTCTCGATGGAGGGCGACCTCGCCGACCTGCCCGGGATCGTCGCGCTGAAGCGACGCTATGGCGCGCGGCTGATGGTGGACGACGCCCACGGCCTCGGCGTCTTCGGCGCGAACGGCCGCGGCAGCGCCGAGCACTTCGGCCTCGAGGACGACGTCGATCTCGTGATGGGCACGTTCTCGAAGTCGCTGGCCGCGATCGGCGGCTTCGTCGCCGGCGAGCCGAAGGTGATCGACTGGATCAAGCACCACGCGCGCACGCTGATCTTCTCGGCGGCGCCGCCGCCGGCCAGCATGGGCGCCGTGCTCGCGGCGCTCGACATCCTCGAGCGCGAGCCCCAGCGGCGCGAGCGGCTCTGGGACCACACCCGCTACATGATGCGCGAGCTCACGACGCTCGGCTTCGACACGGGCGCCTCGGCATCGCCCGTGATCCCCATGGTCGTCGGCGAAGACCTGACCGCGTTCCGGATGACGGCCCGCCTGTTCGAGGAGGGCGTGTTCGTGAACCCGGTGATCTCGCCGGCCGTCCCGCCGGGCCACGCCATGATCCGAACCTCGTACATGGCGACCCACGAGCGCTCGCATCTCGATCGAGCCCTGGAGGCGATCGGGAAGGTGGGGCGCGAGATGGGCGTGATCCGCTAGCGGGAGCCCTGCTCGAGCCCGAGCCGGCCCGCGAGATCGTCCACGAACTGCCTCGCCACGCGCCCCGAGCGGCTCGAGCGATCGAGGGCGAAGCGCAGCGCCTCGGCGCGCAGGCGCTCCGGCGCGACCGCGAGCCCGGCCCGGGCGGCGTGGTGCGCCACGATCCGCAAGTAGGTCGCCTGGTCGAAGCCGTAGAAGCCGAGCACCAGGCCGAAGCGGTCCGAGAGCGCGAGCTTCTCCTCGAGCGCCTCGCCCAGATGGAGCTCGCCCGCATCGTCGAGGCGCGCGGCGCGGTTCTCGCCGACGCGCTCCGGGATCAGGTGGCGGCGATTGCTGGTGGCGACGATGCGGACGTTCGCGGGCGGCGCCTCGAGGCTGCCCTCGAGCGCCGCCTTGAGCTCGCGGTAGGCGGGCTCGCCCTCGTCGAAGGAGAGGTCGTCGCAGAAGAGCAGGAAGCGGTGCGGCGCGCCGCGCAGCGCGGCCAGCACGTCGGGCAGGTGTACGAGGTCGGATTTGTGCACCTCGACCAGGCGCAGGCCCCGGGCCGCAAAGCGCGGCAGGAGGCCGCGCACCGCCGACGACTTGCCCGTGCCGCGCTCGCCGAAGAGCAGCACGTGGTTCGCGGGCAGGCCCCGCACGAACTGCTCGACGTTGCGAAGCAGGCGCTCGAGCGAGCGTTCGACGCCGACCAGGTCGTCGAGGTCGTAGCTCGCGGGCGCGAGGATCGGAACCAGCCGGCCGGGCCCGCCGCGTGCGTCCCAGCGGAAGGCGGTGTGCCGCTCGAAGAGCGCGGCGTCGGGCGGCGCGCCGGCGAGACGCGCGAGCACGGCCTCGGCCAGCGCGAGCACGCGCGCCCAGCGCGCCGCCAGGGGGCGCTGCGGCGCAGCGGTCGCACCGGTTTTCGCGTCGCCCTTCGGTGTGCGGTCGGCTTCCACGGCGCGCGATTGTAGACTGCGCGCGATGCCGGAGCCGGAGTTCCGCGAGGAAGGTCTTCTGGGCTTCGCGCCCGGCCCCGAGGGCGGGGTGAGCCTGCGCCTCGACGGCGGCATGGCCGCCGTCACGATCGCCCGCGATGGCAGCGTCCGCCTGCGGGCAGCCGCAGGCGCGCTCCCGCCCGACGCCGGCGAAGCGGTCGGCTTCGCGCCCTTCGCGCCTTCGACGGCGGAGCCCTTCGCCCTCGACGACGGCGGCGTCGGCCTCTCCTTCTCGGGGCCCGAGGGCGCGGCGCGGGTCGAGGTCGATCCCGATCCCTTCGCACTCCGCGTGCGCGACCGCGCGGGGCACGTGCTGGCGTCGCTCTCCGGCCTCGGCTTCGCGCCCGACGGCCGCGCGCGGGTGGCGCTGGCCGCGCCCGTCGGCCAGCGCTTCCACGGCTTCGGCGAGAAGACGGGGCCGTTCGACCAGCGCGGCCGCGTGCTCCGCATGCGCAACCGCGACCAGCACGTCCGTCCCGAGATCGATCCGCTCTACGCCTCGATCCCGTTCTTCCTCTCTCTCTCGCCGCCGACCCCGCTCGGCGACGAGTCGGTGGCGACCGGCGTCTTCCTCGACGCGCCCGCGCCGTCGCGCTTCGACCTCGCCGCGAGCGACCGCACCCGCGTCGTGATGGAGACCGCCGCCGGCGGCATCGACCTGACGATCTTCCCGGGCCCGCGACCGGCGGACGTGTTGCGCCGCTTCACGGCGCGGGTCGGGCGCACGCCCGTCCCGCCGCTCTGGGCCCTCGGGCACCACCAGTCGCGCTGGTCCTACGGCAGCGAGGCCGAGGTGCGGGCCCTCGCGCGCGAGATCCGCCGCCGCGGCATCCCGACCGACGTGATCCACCTCGACATCGACTACATGGACGGCTTCCGCGTGTTCCGCTTCGACCCGCGGCGCTTCCCGCAGCCCGGCCGTCTGCTGCGCGAGCTCGCGGCCCAGGGCTTCCGCGTGGTGACGATCATCGACCCGGGCGTGAAGGTGGACCCCGAATGGGACGTGTTCCGCGAGGGTGTCGCCCGCGGCTTCTTCTGCCGCGAGCGGGCCGGCGCGCTGCCGGCCCTGCGCGTCTGGCCCGGCGACGCGGCGCTGCCCGACTTCAACCGCGCCGAGGTGCGCGCCTGGTGGGGGGGCCTCCACCGGCCGCTCGTCGAGGCCGGCGTCGCGGGAATCTGGAACGACATGAACGAGCCCGCCGGCTGGACGAAGGACGTGCGCCTCGGGCGCTTCCTCCTGCCCTTTCGCCCGCAGGATCTCTCCCGCACCGAGCAGGCCCCGGCGATCGGCGGCGACGCGCGCGTGCCGCACGAGCACGTCCGCAACCTCTACGGCCAGCAGCATTCGCGCGCGACGCGCGAAGGCCTCGAGGCGCTGCGACCCGAGCAGCGTCCCTTCGTGCTGAGCCGGTCGGGCTACGCCGGCATCCAGCGCCACGCGGCGCTCTGGACCGGCGACACCTGGAGCACCTTCGCGCAGCTCCGGCTCTCGGTGCGCATGCTGCTCCAGCTCTCGGTGTCGGGCGTCGCGTTCTGCGGCGCCGACATCGGCGGCTTCGCGGGCATCTGCAGCCCCGAGCTGTTCGCGCGCTGGATGCAGATCGGCGCGCTCTACCCGTTCGCGCGCACGCACGCGATGTGGCTCAAGGGCCGCCAGGAGCCCTGGAGCTTCGGGCCCCGGATCGAGGCGATCGCGCGCGCGGCGCTGGGGCTGCGCATGCGGCTCATGCCCTATCTCTATGGGCTCTTCCACGAGGCGGCGGCGAGCGGCGAGCCGGTCTGGCGGCCGCTCTTCTACGCGTTCCCCGACGATCCCGACGCCGCCCGCATCGACGATCAGCTGATGCTCGGCCCGTCGCTGCTGGTGGCGCCGGTGCTCGACCGCGGCGCCCGGCGCCGCGAGGTCTACCTGCCCGAGGGCACGTGGATCGCCCTCGACGACGGCGCACGCTACGCGGGCCCGCGACGCATCGAGGTGTCGGCTCCGCTCGAACGCCTGCCGATCTTCGCCCGGGGCGGCGCCGTGGTGCCGATGCGCAGCGCCGTGCAGCACGCAGGCGAGGCGCCCGCCGAGCCCCTCGTGCTCGCCGTCTTCCCCGGCGGCGACTCGGCCGGCGTACTGATCGAGGACGACGGCGAGACCACCGCGCATCTGCGCGGCGCGATGGCGCGCACGCCGCTGCGCGTGCGCGACCGCGCGGGCGGACGGCTCCGCCTCGAGCTCGGCGCCCGGGAGGGTGGGTTCGCGATCGCACCGCGCCCGGCGCGCGTCGTGTTCCACGCCGCGGGACGCCCGCGAGCGGTGCTCCTCGACGCGCTCCCGCTCGAGGAGGCCGCCGGCGCCCCGGGCTACGAGCGGCGCGACGGCCGGGTCGAGGTGCGCTTCGAGGACGACGGCGGGGCCCGCTCGATCGAGCTCGAGCCCGCGCCGTGAGCGACGCGGACACGCCGCGCGGAAGCGGCCTGCTCGCCCAGGTCGGCCTCTGCTCGACCTGTCGCCACGGCCAACGTCAGCCCAGCGCACGCGGAAGCACCTTCTGGCGCTGCCTCCGCGCCGACACCGACCCCGCCTACCGGCGCTACCCGCCGCTCCCCGTGACGCGCTGCGCGGGCCACGAGCCCACGCCGCCGCCCGAGGGAATCGGGCGGCGGGTTGCCACAGAGCGCGGCTGAGCCCCACTACCCATGGAGGCCGGGACGCGACGTCCCGGACAGGGAAAGGACGGCACGATGCTCCTGCTGCGCCCGCTGGTCGCCGCCGCGCTGCTCTGCGCGAGCCCGGCCGCCGCGACGACCCTCACGGTCCTGGTGGTCGACTCCGGCCAGAGCTTCCTCATCGCCGAGGGGGGCCCGATCGAGAGCCTCGCAGGCTCGCTCCAGCTCGAGGTCGGCGCCCTGCCCGTCGGCCCCGGCAACACCACCCTCGACGTGGTAGGTCTCGACCTGCACGCCTCGGGCGGTGGCACGATCGTGCTCGACCCGGGCCAGCCGAGCCCCGGCCTCGGCGTGCTCGCGTCCTCCGGCGCCTTCCTGATCCCGACGCTGTTCCTTCGCCTCTCGGACGGCGTCACGAGCGTCGACCTCGCGCTCCCGGACGTCACGGGCTCCGTCGTCTTCGGGCCCGGCGGCGCGTCGATCGCGGAGCTCTCGACCGGCTTCGGCGTGCTCACGCCGAGCGGCCTCGTCGACGTCACGCTGCTCGCAGTCGTGCCCGAGCCGTCGAGCGCGATCCTTGCCGCTGCCGGCCTCGCCGCCCTCGTCCGACGAGGACGCCGCGGGGCGAAGGAGATCTCCCGATGACGAAGCGGTCCCTCATCGCCGCGCTCGCGCTGGCGGGCGTCGCCGCGAGCGGCGCCACGATCGCGAGCTGCCCGGCGGGCCCGCAGGTGCAGCAGGAGTACGTGGTGCGCGCCGGCTACGTCGAGCCCCACACGCCGGGCTCCGGGGTCGCGGGCGTCGAGATGCCCGCGACCACAATGGTGCAGAAGATCCTCGGCCCGACGCCCGACCTGAACCGCGTCTCGTACCTCCGCACCCACCTGCCGAAGCCTTCGGGCGCGCCGCCGCGCGCGATCCTGATCCTCGTGCCGGGCTTCATCAGCGGCGCCGGTCCGTTCATGCCGTTCGCGCGCCAGCTCGTGGCGCGCGCGAACGGCACCCTCGAGGTCTGGGCGATCGACCGCCGCCCGAACCAGCTCGAGGACGCGCGCGCGACGCACTACGCCGCCGAGCGCTTCGCAGTGGGCGACGTGGGCGGTGTGCTCGACGCGCTCCAGATGCTCTTTCCCGACGTCGATGCGCCGGGCGCCGATCCCTTCCCGGGCGCAGGCGACGTGGACGTGGATGGCGACGGCGTCCTCGATCCGCCCTTCGCGCTGCCAGACGCCCTCGGCGGTGCGAGCCCCTGGCTGAAGCTCGGCCAGAACGACATGCGCTTCGGCGCGTACTGGGGAATCGACACCTACGTGCGTGACTGGAAGCTGCTGGTCGACGAGGCGCGGAGCGTCGTCGGGCCGACGGGCCTCGTGCTCTTCGGCGGCCACTCGATGGGCACGAGCTGGGCGACGGTCTTCGCGGGCTACGACTTCGACCCCTCGAGCGGCGTCGACGCGGCCTACAACCGGATCGACGGCCTGCTGCTGCTCGAAGGCGGCGGCGCGGGCGCGGGCGCGGCCACGAAGCCCACGCTCGCGCAGTACCAGCAGACGATCGCGAGCCTCGCGGCGACGGACGGGCCCGACATCTTCCTCGCGAGCTTCAGCGGCGCCGATCTCGCGGCGCTTGGCGCCTCGTCCGGGATCGCGGGCCTCGACGGCCTGAACCGACCCGGCCAGCCGGCTCTCCTCCAGCGCACGTCGATCGCGAAGACGTTTCCGCTCTCGATCCTGTTCGGCGCGCCGATGGCGACCGAGACGATCGCCGGCGCCTTCCTCGACGACGACACGTCGCCGGTGTCGGCCCTCGCGGGCTCCTTCGGCTTCAGCGACGACGGCCCGAACGCGCTGGTGCCCGCGGGCGTGTTCCCGGGTGCGGGCGAGTTCTATCTGCTCACCGACGACCTCGACCCGCAGACGATCCGGAAGTGGAAGAACTTCGACGATCCGACGCTGCCGAGCTGCCCGCCGAACGCCCCCGAGGTGAGCCCCGGCTGCGCGCTGCGGAACAACGGACCGCGGCCGCTCCCGACCGACCCGCCGGTGCAGTGGGGCGACGAGAAGGAGGTGTCGGACATCCGGGATGCGCTCGGCATCTTTGCCGCGCGGGCGGACTTCATCGAGTGGTACTTCGTGAGCGGCCGAGTGAACCTCGACTTCCAGTTCGGGCGGGACTCGAGCGCCCTCGGCGACGAGTCGCTGCTGGCGGTCACCCAGACCGCGAACGTGAACGTCCCGATCCTCGGGATCGGCGGCTCGAACGGGCTCACGCCGAGCGAGCGTTCCTACGCGAGCTATTTCGGCGCCGTCGCCACGCCGCTGGCCGACGAGGAGGTCTTCATCGCCGAGGGCTACGCGCACCTCGACGTCCTCACGGCGGCCGACAACGTCACCGTGCCGCCGATCGTCGCGTGGGTGAACCGGCTGCTGCAGCGCAAGCTCCTGGCGGGCTTTTGAGGGCCCGCTTCAACCGCACGGGCACTGGGTCCGACCCCGCGAACGCGGTCCGACTGACCGCGCGCGGACGCGCTGCTAGGGTGAGGCCATGCGCCACTTCTTCATCCTCTCGGCGATCGGGCGCGACCGGCCCGGCCTCGTGGCCGAGCTCGCGCAGCTGATCTTCGACTGCGATGCGAACCTCGAGGACTCGCGCATGACGATCCTCGGCAGCGAGTTCGCGGTGATCCTGCTCGCCTCCGCCGGCGACGAGCGCGCCGAGGGCGCCCTGGCCGCGGGCGCGAAGCGCCTCGAGCGCGACCACGGGCTCACGATCCTGGTGCGGCCCGTGAGCGGCGCGCCGCGCCCCGCCGTCCCGGCGCCGGGCACGCGGCTCCGCCGCGTGGTCGCAGCCGGCGAGGATCGCGCCGGCATCGTCGCCGGCGTGTGTCGGGTGCTGGCGGAGCACGCCGTGAACATCGTCGAGCTCTCGAGCGTGGCGCGACCCGGCCCCGGCGGCTCGCCGCACTTCGAGATGACCGTGACGGTCGAGGTGCCGGAGCACGTCGCCGAGCCCGCCCTGCGCGCGCTGCTCCAGCGCGAGGCCGACCGCCTCGTGGTCGACGTCGCGCTGCTCTCGGCCTGAGCCAGAGAGGGCGCCGCGCGCCCGATCAGTACAGCCTGGCGCTGCGCGCCCGGTCAACGCAGCGCGGCGCTTCGCGCACGCTCAGCGCAGCGGGATGGTCCGACCGAGCCGCGAAAAGAACATCTGCAGGAAGCGGAAGGTCAGCCCCCACACCACGTGGCGTTCGGGGTGGCCGACCACGATCCCCGGGTACACCGCGCCCGGCGCCAGCGTGTAGGCGTAGTCGACGTGGCGGCCGGGCTCGAGCAGCGCTTCGAGCGGCACCCAGAACGTCTCCCGCACCTCGGCGCTCGGCACGAGCGGCGTGCGCTCGGACACACGGTAGACGAAGGCCGAGATCACGAGCTCGACGGGACGGCCCGCGTGGCGCCCCTCGACGTCGTCCAGCCGGCCGAGCTCCTCGGCGGCGCCGAGCGTGACGCCGACCTCCTCGAGCGTCTCGCGCTCGGCCGCGAAGCGCGGATTCGGATCGAGACGTTCGACGCGCCCGCCGGGGAAGGCCATCTGTCCCGACCAGGGATCTCCCTCCCGCTGGGCGCGTTCGATGAAGAGCAGCTCGAGGCCCGCCGCCGAATCGTGGAGCACGAGCGCCACCGCGGCGTGACGCTTGCCGTGGGTGTCGAGCAGGAGGGGCGGCGCGGCCTGCAAGGCGCGCCGGATCTCGTCGAGGGTGATCACGCTCCGCCGCACGTGAGCCGGAGCTCGACGAGCCGCTCCTCGATCGCATCGGCCGAGGCGCGGCGCTGTCCCAGCACCAGCGTGCCGCCGTCGGGCGCGACGGCCACGCCCGTCGGCTCGCCCCAGGCGGCGACCTCTCCGAGCGCAAGCTCCGCGCCCGCGTCGAAGGGCTCGCCCACGCGAACGCCCGTCCCACGAAAGCGCGGTGCGTCGGGGCGCGACCGGACGAAGGCGTCGACGAGGAAGCCGAGACGCGCCGGAAGGAGGCCGGCGGGACGCGCGCGCTCGGCGGTCGCGAGCGCAAGCCAGCCCCCGTCCGCGTCGTGGGATGCCGGCGCGCCCACCACGACGCCATCGCCAACCGGACTGCGGGCCGCGGTGGCGAGATCGATCGACTCGGCGCGCGCGGGCCGGAGCGGCGTCCCGAGCGCGACCACGAGCGAGCGAGCGTCGGGCGACCAGGCGAGCGGCACCGCCAGCGCGCCGCGGCCCTCGACCAGGGGCGCCGGCCGCCCGAGCACGAGGCCGCCGTGGCCCGAGCGGACGACGGCCGAGACGACGGCGAAGCGCCCGCCCTCGCCCCGCGACCAGACCAGGAGGCTCGGCGAGGGCCCGAAGAGCGCCTGCTCGTCCGGTCCCGGCGACACCGTGAGGCGACGCGATCCGAGGCCGGGCCCGTCGCCGCCCGCGGAGGCGAGCTGCAGCTCGGTGTTGGCGCGATTGCGCCAGGTCGCGAAGCGATCGGTGTCGAAGACCACGCCGGTGCCGTCGAGGGAGGGCGACGGGCGACGATTGTTGCCCGGCTCGTCGCAGCTCCAGCAGACCGCGCTCTCGCGCTCGCGATCGAGCCGGTACACCTGGCGGCGTCCGTCGGGCGCCGCGGCATCGAACCAGAGGAAGCGGCCGTCCGCCCCGAGACGCGGGTGCGCGCCGGCCACCGCGAGCACCCGTGCCTCGGCGACGCCGGGCCCGCAGCGAGGCAGCGCCCGCGTCGCGACGCGCGCGTCGAGATCGAACACCGCCGCGCGCTGCGACTCCGTCGGCGCGGGCGCCTCGGGCCCGAGCGCGGCCCGCACCGCGGCGCTGGCGACGAAGAGCGCGCCTCCGACGACGATCGCGGCGCCCGCGGCCACGAGACAGCCCGCGAGCCCGCGCGTCGGGCCATGGCGCCGAGCGCCGCGCACGAGGGCGAGCGCCAGCACCGCGGCCAATGCCCCGAGCCACGCCCCCGGGCCGGGCGCCAGGTCGAAGAGCGCGCCGGCCGCGGCCGGCAGCGCCGCGAAGCCGACGCACGCCGACGCTGCAAGGTGTAGACCGCGATCGGGATCGTCGTCGCGCACGCGGGCGATCCAGGAGGCCACGCCGAGCAGCAGCAGGCCGCCTGCGGCGACCGCGAGCTCGACCAGGACGAGATCGGAGAGGGTGGGAAGCCAGGCGGGGCGTGGAGATCCGGCCCCCACGACGGCGAGACCCGCGAGCAGCCCGAGGCACGCCCCCGACGCGAAGCAGATCACGCGCCAGATCAATTGTGCCTCCCCTTCGCGCTTTCCGCGAGCGCGGCATGGTAACACCGCCTCGGCTAGGGTCGGCGCGATGCCCCGTCCGACCGATCTCCCCCCGGAGGCGTCGCGCGTCCTCGCCCTCGCCCGCCGCGACCGTACGGCCGCGAAGCAGGCGCTCGCCGCGCTCGACCTGCCGGCCCAAGTCAACCTGGTCTGCGAGACGCCGCTCGCGCGCCGCGCCGAGCTGTTGGAGCTCCTGCCGGAGCCGGAGCGCGTCGTGCCCGCGCTGCCCGAGGCCGAGCTGTGCTTCACCGCGAAGGCGATCGGCCTCGCCGACGCCGGCTGGATCCTGGAGCACGCGACCTTCGAGCAGCTCCAGACCGCCGTCGACCTCGACGCCTGGCAGGGCTTCGTGCCCGACCGCGGCCAGCTCACCGCCTGGCTCGGAGCGATCGCCGAGGCCGGCGACGACAAGCTCGTCGAGACGATCCAGGGTCTCGACCTCGAGCTCATCGTGCTCTGGCTGCGCGATCTGGCGACCGTCCACATGAAGGCGAACGACGACGACTGGCAGCCGCCGTCCGGCGGGATGACGCTCGAAGGCGTCTTTTTCCTGGTGCCGAAGCGCGACGCCGACGACCTCGAGCTCGCGATGCGCTGCCTGCACGGGATCTTCGAGCGCGACTACTGGCTCTACTTCCGCATCGTCCAGGGCGCGATCGCAGAGCAGGACACCGACTGCGAGGACTTCGCGCTGCGCTGGCGCACCGCGCGGCTCGCCGACCTCGGCTTCCCGGCGTGGGACGAGTCGATGCGGATCTACGGACACCTGCGCCGCGACCAGTGGGCCGTGGTGCCCGAGCAGGCGACCGCTCTCGAGATCGGCGCCGACTCGCTGCCCGCGGAGTCCGCGGCCCTCCCCGCGGCGATCGACAGCCGGCACGCGATCTTCCGCGCGGTCGCGGAGCTCGACGCCAGCGAGCGGCGCGTCTTCTTCCACCGTTTCGTGACGCTCGCGAACCAGGTCGCCGTCGCGGACGGGCTCTCCCTCGGCGACGCCGAGTCGATACCGTCGGCGATCGAGAAGGCGGCCGCCCTGGCGAGCCGGGCCCTGGAGCACGTGGCGCGCGAGCGGGGACTCTCTCCGGTGGAGGTGCTGCGGCGTCTCCCGCTCGAGCGCCTGTTTCGCGTGGGCGCGAGCCTTGACCCTTCCGCGCGCCCGAAGTTAGCCTCAGAAGCATGACAAGGCCCTCTTCTCGCGCGTCGAAGGCCCCCGCTCCCAAACCTGCTCGCAGCCCGAAGCGCCCGAAGGGTGGCGCCCCTGACGGGGGCCGGAAGATCCGGGTGGCGATCGCCGGCGTCGGGAACTGCGCGAGCTCGCTGCTCCAGGGCATCGAGCACTACCGCAGCGTGGCGCCCGAGGCGCACGAGGCATGGGGCCTCATGCACCTCGAGATGGGCGGCTACCGCCCCTCCGACGTCGAGGTCGTCGCGGCCTTCGACGTCGACCGGCGGAAGGTCGGCCGGCCGCTCCACGAGGCCGCCTTCGCCGCGCCGAACTGCACCTCGGTGATCCGCGGCGAGATCGCCAGGAGCCGCGTCGTGGTGCAGATGGGCCCGGTCCACGACGGCGTCGCGCCGCACATGAAGGACTTCGCCGCGGAGCGCTCGTTCCGGGTGGCGGAGGAGACGCCGGTGGACGTCGCGCGCGTGCTCGAGCAGAGCGGCGCCGAGATCCTGCTCTCCTACCTGCCGGTCGGATCGTCGAAGGCGGCCCAGACCTACGCCGAGGCGTGCCTCGCGACGGGCGTCTCGTTCGTGAACTGCATGCCCGTCTTCATCGTGTCGGATCCGGCCTGGGGCGAGCGCTTCCGTGCGGCGGGCATCCCGTGCGCCGGCGACGACATCAAGTCACAGGTCGGCGCCACGATCGTGCATCGCATGCTCGCGAAGCTCTTCGTCGACCGCGGCGTGAAGATCGACCGGACCTACCAGCTCAACACCGGCGGCAACACGGACTTCCTGAACATGCTCGCCCGGGAGCGTCTGGTCTCGAAGAAGGTCAGCAAGACGGAGGCCGTCACCTCCCAGGTTCCCTACGACCTCGGCGCGGACAACGTGCACGTCGGACCGAGCGACTACGTGCCGTGGCAGAACGACAACAAGATCTGCTTCCTGCGCATCGAAGGCCGCGGCTTCGGCGGCGCGCCGATCGAGCTCGAGGCGCGTCTCTCGGTCCAGGACTCGCCGAACTCGGCGGGCATCGTGATCGACGTGATCCGCTACGTGAGGCTCGCGCGCGAGCGCGGCCTCGCGGGCCCGCTGCTCCCGATCTCGGCCTGGGCGATGAAGCACCCGCCGCAGCAGATGGCGGACGTCGAGGCCCAGGCGGCGATCGAGCGTTTCCTCGCCGCAGCGCGCTGAATCGATTGACACGTCCGCCACGCGAGGTGGAGACTCGCATCCGGGGGGAAGATCGGAGGGCCCGTGTCCCCTCGTCGCCGCCCGCTGCGCGGTCTCCTGCTCGCGCTCTCGAGCCTGATCCTCGCGCCCGCAGCCACCGCGCTCTCCCTCTTCGTCACGAGCCAGACGACGGACTCGGTGCTCCGCTACGACGGCGCGACCGGCGCGTTCGTCGACGCCTTCGTCGCGTCGGGTGCGGGCGGGCTCGACCAGCCGCGCGGCCTCGCGTTCGGGCCCGACGGCGACCTCTACGTCGCGAGCTTCGGCACCTCCCAGGTGCTTCGCTACGACGGCGAGAGCGGCGCGTTCCTCGACGTCTTCGTCGACGCCGGCACGGGCGGGCTCGGCAGCCTCTTCGACCTGACGTTCGGACCGGACGCCAACCTCTACGTCTCGAGCGGCGCGAACAACTCCGTGCTGCGCTTCGACGGCGCGACCGGAGCCTTCGTCGACGCCTTCGCCACCGGCGGCGTGCCGGGCCTGAACACCCCGCGCGCGCTTGCCTTCGGCGAGGGCAATCTCTTCGTGAGCGGCGAAGGCGACCGCGTCTGGCGCTTCGACGCCGCGACGGGCGCATTCCAATCGACCTTCCAGGCCGACAACCCGCGTGGCCTCGACTTCGGACCGGACGGCAATCTCTACGTCGCGCAGAACATCTCGGACAGCGTTCTGCAGCGCGACGGCGCGACCGGGGCGCCGCTCGGTGTCTTCGTCCCGTCGGGCTCGGGCGGTCTCGGCGCGCCGCTCGGCGTGCGCTTCGGGCCCGACGGAAACCTCTACGTCGCGTCGCGTTCGAACGACGCGATCCTCCGCTACGACGGCGCGAGCGGTGCGTTCCTCGACGAGTTCGTGGCGGGCGGCAGCGGCGGGCTCGACGAGCCGCAGTTCCTGGCCTTCCGCGACGGGCCGAGCGCGGTGCCGGAGCCTTCTGCGGCGCTCGTCTTCGCAGCGGGCGCGCTCGTCGTGGCGCGCGCGCTCCGTGGCCGCGCGCGCGCCCGCGAATGAGAAAGGGCCCGCGGACGCTCCGTCCGCGGGCCCTTTCGTTTCGCAGCCGGGCGTCGACTAGAGGTCGACGGCCTTCAGCGTCTTGCGCTTGTTGCCGATCGCGCGCGCCTCGGCGGCGGCGATCATCCCGCGCACGGTCTTGTCGAGGGCGCCGTAGAACTCGCTCCCGACGTTGCACTTCTTGGTCGCGGCCTTGGTGCGGGACTTCGAGATGATGAGATCGCCGCCGGACGACTTCGCGGCCTTCGCCGCCTTCTTCTTGGCTGCCATGTTCGGTTCGCTTCCTCCGTGGCTCGTCGCGTCTTCGCGGAGCCGCGATGTTGGGTCGCAGGATTGGATCGCGCCGAGCGAGTCTCACCCCCCACGACGCGCGGCGCATCATACGCGCTCGATTTCGGGGGTGAAAGGGGGAATCCTGCGAAATTCGCCCCGAGAAGCCCGAATTCGGGGGTCTGGCGCAATCGCCCGACGGCGGCCGGCGTCAGAGCGGTTTCACCCGGAAGCCCGCACGCGGGAAGTGCACCACCACCTCGCCGACCTCCGGCGCGCTCCGTCGCAGCGCCACCTCGTGCACGCTCGACGCGACGAGCTCGCCCTCGACCGGGTCGAAGCCGTAGTCGTCGGGCACGACGGCGACCTTCGCGCCCGGCGCGAGGCCGCGCGGATCGCCGAGGTCGCGCGCCGCCGTGGTCGTCGGGGTCGCCGCCCGGGCGATCGCGAGCGCCTCGTCGGGCGCGCACTCGCTGCGCGTCCCATGGCCGATCGCCTTCACGCGCTCGGCCCAGGCCTCGAGCCGCGGGAACTCCGCAAACGCGCCAGCCGTCGGCGGAATCGCGCGCAGGAACCAGACGGGGTGATACGCGGAGGCGTCGGCCAGGGACGCCGCATCGCCGAGCAGGAAGCGCCGGCCGTCGGCAAGCTGGGCTTCGAGGAGCTGGGCGTGGGCGCGGAGCTGATCCGCCGCCTCGGGCCCGCTCGCCATCAGGTCCCGGAAGTCCACGCGCCCGGCCATCAGCTTCGTGCGGTCCTCGATGAAGGCCGGCGGCACCGAGGCGCCGATCTTGCCGAAGAGCACGGGCACGGCGGCCAGGAAGAGGAAGCGGTCGCTCCAGAGCTGCACCGCGCCACAGACGCCCTCGGAGCCGCCCGGGTAGAGCGTCGGACTCGGGCGCAGGCGCTCGAGCACCCGCACGATGAGCTGGGTGTCGCAGTAGACGTCCGCGCCGATCTGCAGCACCGGGGTGCGGCGGTAGCCGCCGGTCAGGGGCAGCAGGTGGGGCTTCGGCATCATGTTCGGCTGCACGACCGAGCGCCAGGCCAGGCCCTTCAGCCCGAACAGGATCCGCACCTTCTCGGAGAACGGGGAGGCGTCGTAGTGGTGGAACAGGAGGTCCGTCATGGCGACGAGTATACGAACGGTCCCCGCCGCCGGATGCGAATCGCCGTCCGGGGCCCGACCTCCACTGGTAGACTGAACGCCCGGTCGGGTCCGCCCCGCTGCGCCCCGCCTGCCATGAGAGGTGCCCATGTCCGAGCTGCTGCGACGCCCGCTGACGGAGATCGTCGATCGCCTGGCCCGGCGCGATCTCTCCCCCGTCGAGCTGATGGAGGCGACGCTCGATCGCATCGCCGAGACGCACGAGCGCGTGAACGCGTTCGTGCAGCTCCGCGAGCGCGACGCGCTCCTCGCCGACGCGCGGGCCGCTGCGGCGCGCATCGCGAAGGGCGAGGCCCGGCCTCTCGAGGGCATCCCCCTCGGCGTAAAGGACCTCGAGGACGCGGCGGGCCTGATCACGACCCACGGCTCCGTGCCGTTCAAGGACCATCGGGTCGAGCACGACTCGATCCAGGTGGCGCGCCTCAAGGACGCCGGCGCGATCGTCGTCGGCAAGACCAACGCGCCGGAGTTCGGCTGGACCGCGATCACGAAGAACCTGCTCTTCGGCGAGACGCGCAATCCGTGGAACCTCGAGCGCACGCCGGGCGGCTCGAGCGGCGGCAGCAGCGCGGCGATCGCCGGCGGCATCGTGACGCTCGCGACCGCGAGCGACGGCGGCGGATCGGTGCGGCTCCCCGCCACCTTCACCGGCTGCTTCGGGCTGAAGCCGAGCCTCGGCCGCATTCCGCACGGGCCCGATCACCAATGGGTGACGGTCGACACCGCGACGCACGGACCGCTCACCCGCACGGTCGAGGACGCGGCGCTGCATCTCGACGTGGTGAACGGCTCGCACCCGCTCGACCCCCAGTCGCTGCCGCATCCCGGCTTCTCCTACCGGGCGACCCTGCGCGACCTGCCGAAGCGCCTGCGCATCGGCTACTCGCCCGACCTCGGCTACGCCGTGGTGCAGCGCGACGTTGCCGACGTGGTGGGCGACGCGGCGCTGACCTTCGAGCAGCTCGGCCATCACGTCGAGCTCGTGAAGGGCGGACCGCCCGAGGCCGGGCGCGACTGGGGCCTCGTGAACTGCTTCGACACGGCCTCGCGCCTGTACCCGCTGCTGCCGGAGCACGAGGCCGAGTTCGGGCGCCAGTTCCTGCACGGCGTGAAGTTCGGCTGGAAGATGACGCCCGAGATCTGGGGCGCCGCACAGAAGCGTCGCGAGGGCATCAACCGCTGGTGCGCGCAGATCTTCGAGCAGTACGACCTGCTGCTGACGCCGACCACGCCCTACGATCCGCCGCCCGCGCGAGGGCCCTTCCCGACCGAGATCGACGGGAAGAAGCTCGCCGACACCAGCGTCGCGAGCTTCACGATTCCGTTCAACCTGTCGTGGCATCCGGCTGCGACGGTGCGGGCCGGCCTCTCGAAGGCCGGGCTCCCGGTGGGGCTCCAGATCGTCGCGCCGCGACATCGCGACGACCGCGTGCTGCAGGCGGCCTTCGCCTTCGAGCAGGCGCGGCCCTGGGCCGACCACTGGCCGACGCTCTAGCGCGACGCGCGGCCAGCCGCGCGGCTAGGTTCCGGCGACGAGCTCGCTGAAGGCCTCCTCGATGCTGCGCGCGAGCTTCTCGAGGTCGGGCACGAGCTCGGGATCCGCGTTCAGCCCGACGTGCAGCGCGCCGTCGTAGCTGAAGACCGCGAGGCCGAGGCCGATGCCGTCGCAGATCGGCACGATCGGGTAGATCGCCTCGGTCTTCTGCCCGCAGAGCCAGCGCGTCTCGCGCGGGCCCGGCACGTTGGTCGAGATCACGTTCGCGAGACGGCCGAGCCGCATGCTACGGCCGAACGCGGCGACGAGCGGTGCGGGCAGACCGTCGAGGGCGCCGAGCAGGGCGTCGATCCCCATCCAGGCGCCGTTCGCCTTGAGCGCGTCCGTCACCGCACGCGTCGCCGCGAGGCGCGGGACCTCCGCCGTCGGGTCCACCGCCAGGGGCACGAGCATCGCCGAGATCCTGTTGCCAAGGGTCAGCACCTCCTCCGCCGAGCGCAGGCTCACGGGCACGAGCGCCGTGAGCTCGAGTCCGCGGGTCGCGACGCCGTTCGCGCGCAGGTAGCGGTGCAGCCCGCCCGCGAGGACGCAGAGCACCACGTCGTTCACCGTTCCACCGCGCAGCGCCCGGATGCGCTTCACGCCCGCGAGCGGGAGCCGCGTGAAGGCGAGGCCGCGGGTCGCGCCGATCGGCGCGTTCCACGGCATCTCCGGCACGTCGCCGATCGCGAGCTGGATCGCCGACCACGCCGCCGTGCGCAGCTTGCGCACGGCCTCGCGCGCCTCGGCCGGCTTTCGGATCACGGCCGACGCCGATGCGACCTGACGCCCCAGGGTGTCGAGCAGCGCGCGCCCGAGCCGCGCGCCGGCGCGCGGAACGGGCGGCGCCACGAGGCGCGGCCGCTCGGTGTCGCGAACGTCCGGCTCGGCGTCGAGCAGCACGTCGAGGAGCTGCGCGCCCGAGACGCCGTCGATCATGCAGTGGTGGACCTTCTGGAACAGCGCCGTGCGGCCGCCGTCGAGGCCCTCGATCAGGTGCATCTCCCAGAGTGGCCGCGAGCGATCGAGCGGTCGCGCCAGCAGATCGGAGACCAGCTCCGCCAGCTCGCCGTCGCCGCCGGGCGCCGGCAGGGCCCAGCGATGGACGTGGTCGCGCGGATCGAAGCGCGGATCGTCCTCCCAGGTCGGGTGGCCGAGCGAGAGCGGCACCGGCACCGCGCGCTGCGCGTAGCGCTGCATGCGTGGCAAGCGCGATGCGAGCCGCCGCATCAGCGCGTCGCGGGTGACGCGCCCTTCGAACACGGCGACGCAGCCGATGTGGAGCAGCGCGTGGTCGCGCTCCAGATACAGGAAGCCCGCGTCGCGGGTCGTCATGCGGGACGGAGGGCGGGGGAAGCGCACGCTCGCCATGCCCTCCTCGGAGAGCAAGACACGTGCCGCCCCGGGGCTTCACCTCAAGCGCGGATCTCGCGCAGGGATCGGCACACGACTGCATCCTGGGCAGCGCGGGGCGTCGCGTGCCCAGGCCGTGGGCAGCCGCCGCGCGCCGGGCTCAGGTTGACACGCGTCGGGCCGACGAGTACTGAGGCCATGAAGATGACCGCACGCCGCCGACTCGCCGCCTGGCTCGCCCTCGCCGTCCTCACCCTGGGGATCGGCTGCGGCGCCGCCGCGCTCGCGGCGGGCCCCTGCTGCTGCGAGGAGATGGCCTCCTCCCGGTCCCACGATCCGGCACCGGCGAGCGTCACGCCGTGCTGTGACGTCGACTACACCCTGGACGCCGCCCCGCCGGCTTTCGCGCCGCTCCTCACGTTCGCGCTGCTCATGGCGCCGGCGCCGATCGCGCCCGCCGCGCTGCCGCCGGTCGCGCTCCACGCCGCCCGCCTGCCGGGCGCCGACCGGCTCGCGCTCGCCACCCGCGTCCTCAGACTCTGATTCCACTCCTCGCCCTGGTTCCGCGATCCCGCGCGATCCCGCGTGGCGCACGCCCGTGCGCCGTCGCGAGGCGAAGGAGTCCACTTGGCTGCTCTGGCTGTCCTCACCCGCGGTGCCGCACGCACCGCCCTGGCTTCGGCTG
>Ga0209706_10000437_pt1 | contig 23959 bp, 19 predicted proteins | sample PPLLaktember2015_6_FD_187263 | JGI IMG/M metagenome (GOLD analysis project Ga0209706, IMG submission 187263) | Freshwater sediment microbial communities from Prairie Pothole Lake near Jamestown, North Dakota, USA - PPLs Lake P8 Core (1) Depth... | ecosystem: Environmental > Aquatic > Freshwater...
TAAGTTATAACAGGTTTTTTAGTACTCCCTTTTCTGGTTGTCACAAGTATCACGCCGTTGGCTGCCCGGACTCCGTATATGGCTGCCGCTGATGCATCCTTAAGGACAGTTATTTCCTGGATATCACCCGATGACAGAAAATCAATGTTATCCACAAAAACTCCGTCGACAACATAAAGAGGATTGGCATAATCACCTATTGATCCCACTCCCCTGATCTTGACTGTCGAGCCTCCGCCGGGAATGCCGCTGTTGATGATCTGGACTCCCGCCACTTTCCCCTGCAAAGCCTGCATTGCGTTTGATGTGATCTGTTTGGTGAGTTCATCTCCTTTGATTGAAATGATTGGAGCCGTCAGATCCTTCACCTTCTGAGTTCCATAGCCGATTATAACAATCTCCTGAAGCCTGGTTGTCCCGGTGAGCATTTTTAAGTTGATCACCGGCCTGTTCCCAACCCGGATCCTCTGGCTCACCATACCCACCATGGAAAAGACCAATGTATCGGAAGGGGATGCTAAAATGGTGTAGTTCCCGTCCGGATCGGAAAAAGCTCCCCGAAGGGTATTCAGAACCTGGATCGATACTCCCGGCAGAGGTGCATCGGATTCATCAACAACTTTCCCGCTAACCTGCTGCTGGGCACTCAGAGGAATAGTAATTGCTATAAATACTATACTAATGAGCAATTTATCCATGGTTATTAGAATTGGATCTGTGATCAAACAGAAAACATTTTCAGAAGGCTTTTGTTTAAATTTTAAGAATAATTAAGTCCGGTTTCGGTGAGGCTGATCTAACTTTATCGGGAAAATTTTTTCCGTATATATATCAAATGAATAGTAAAAAAGTACGTTTTGTAACGTAATAAACTGAAAGTTATGGGAATATTATCCTGAATTTTAATGGGTTAAATTGTGGGGTTGCTGGCAATATTCATAATGCCGGGCAAAGATCCCGGAGGAATAATTATTACCATTCTGCCTGGAACAGGTGGCGGTTTGCCGGGAGGATTCATCGGATCCTACCCCGGTATAGGGACTCTGACAGGATTTGATGTCAGGAGCATACTGATAGCCACCGGTGGTGCAATTCTTATTCTGATCCTTTACAGGTTTATAAGAAGGTGAGGATAAACAACCGGGCCTGGTCAATGTTTGAATCTTTCGGGATAAGATGTCGCCAAAACATCAACGTATTATAAGCCGTTTTATAAGCCGTTTTATAAGCCGTTGATATTGTCTGCAGGAATTTATGGAAGAGGGTGATTACGACCTCACTACGTTCGGTCGTGATCCCTTTTGGAGTTCCCTGCTAAGCCTTCATGAACCCTTCGGGTATCATTCATTTTCCCTCAGTCCCTTCAGAAAGCATGCGGACTGCGTCCGCCGAAGCCCGGAGTAGTTTTAGCGATTTGAAATACCTTTAAATGGAGAAACCCTCCTTCGCTAAAGCTACGGAGGGCGAAGGCGGAGAGAGGGGGATTACGACTTCGCTCCGCTCGTCGTGATCCCTTTTGGGAGTTCCCTGCTAAGCCTTCATGAACCCTTCGGGTATCATTTATTTTACCTCATTCCTATCAGAAAGCAAGCTTTCTTCAGGACTTCGGTAAAATAAATGATCCCGCGTTCCGCGGGATTCATGAAGGCTTTGCGGAGAGAGGGGGATTCGAACCCCCGGTACAGTTACCCATACGGCAGTTTAGCAAACTGCTGGTTTAAGCCACTCACCCATCTCTCCAAAAATACCAAATGAACTACGGCAGTTTAGTCCCGAATTCTCGGGACTGGTTTAAGCCACTCACCCATCTCTCCAAAAATACCCAAATGAACTACGGCAGTTTAGTCCCGAATTCTCGGGACTGGTTTAAGCCACCTTCGCCCTCCGAAGCTTCAGCGAAGGAGGGTCACCCATCTCCAATACCTAATCATCAAATCGCCACCTTCGCCCTCCGAAGCTTTCTTTGGCATCCGAAGCTTTAGCGCAGGATGCAGCGAAGGAGGGTCACCCATCTCTCCAATCCCCCCAGATTCCGGGCGCGACAAAAATAGAAAAAACCGGAAATAAAGGCAAAATAATTTAATCGTTATTTCAGACCCTTGAATTTATCTAATAAAAGCCTGAAATTCTCCTGCGTCTCCTCATCAAAATCGGATAATTTAATAGCGCCATCTGTAACTTCGCTCAGGAATCTTGAGAACATAAAATTTCTCGGCATCTCTTTTTCTCTCATATACTCGGAATTCGACATTGTTATCCCTTCCCGGGTCTTCAGGATATGATTCTTGAAATCGAGTGTCGATAACAGATCCTCTGCATTCAGGAAAGAATCCGGCATCCTTAATATAAGATCCCTGCCACTGTGATTGGTCTTGAAGATAGTCTCCTTTAACATGCTCTGAATATTATCCTCCTTATCATTCCCAAACAGCAGAACAGCAAATTCAAGTCCCCATCCCATAAGAATATTGCATAATAATGGGATCGAGGAGATATTGGTTGATGGAACAATGCTTATCCTGCTTCGGAATCGTGTGAGCTGTATAATACCATTCAGAAGGTAAAAAGTTCCTGTATCATTTACCACCAGGTTAAATCTTTTTGAAGAAAATCCCTCTCCTGTCACAAAATTCCCCAGAATACTCTGTAACGGACTAAGTGTATCCGGTGCTGCGGTGGAGAGTTGCATCGGATCAATGAGTCTGGTAGTACTCCTCATACTGTCGACATCGTCCCTCTGAACAGCCAGTACCCGGTGGATTTTGTCAATCTCGACAAGGTGCGGGGAGTGTGTTGTGTAGATTATCTGAATTTTGCCCCTTATATCCTCAAAAACTCTAAGTACATCTTCCTGTGCCCGGGCATGAAGGCTCACTCCCGGTTCATCAACAAGCAGTATCATATGCTTGTTGAGGTTTGCCGCAGCTTTTAACTCCATATAAAATGAGAGGAACCAGCGGACTCCCCGGCTTCTTTGTTTAGGATAAAGTCTCTCCCGATCGTCCTTTACCCAGAATTCGAGATAGGGCTGGCCTGTTTTATCGCCACAGGATGTATTATAGTGGTCAAGTTCAAACTGAATGTGAATCTTATTGTTAGACCCTATTGACTGCTGCCAGAAATCCTGAAAATTCCTTGTCAGTGTCTGATTAATGTTCTCAATCTTTTGTTTCAGAATCCGGTTTGAAGGTTGCTGGAAAAATGTATAATCAAGCTGTGCGAGTGCGAGAAAGTTACGGGCAGCTTTATACCCTTCGACATTCTCATTTCCTGAGATGATATCCTCCATATCAATCCGGTTCGGAAGAAGGCTGCCGAAATCTTCAAACAGTTCAAAAACAGGACAGAATTCAAAATATTTTTTCCCAAGTATCTCACTGTTATACTGTGACTTGTAAGACTGAATAACTTCGTCCACCTTCTTCTCAGCCACATCTTCAGAAGTACCTTCCATAATATACCCCGACATTGCAATAACCCTGTCTAATTCAGCCTTTTTCTGATCCCGTTCTTTTCGTGTCTTTCTGTAGTCACTAAGAACATTCTTCCACGCAGTTTCGTCATCTTCACTAATCGGTTGCATAAAGAGGGCCATCTGCTGATGCCTTTCCTCAAGCTTGACTGAAAGTTCACCAAGGTGATTTTCAAGTTTGGTGCAAGTCTCCAGAAGTTCTTTCCATCTTTCCCCGGTTTTTTTAATCTGTTGTCTTTCTTTCAGTTCACCATTTAACCTTTCCCTGTTCTCGATGATTTCATTCAACCGGCGCCTTACCTCAAGGGTTTCAATGGTTGGCGCGACCTCAACAACAGCAGGTTTCCTGGCAAACATATTCATTACATTCTTCTTGCCATTCTTGCCATTAAGACTAAATTTCAGGTCAGCTTCCTCCTGTCTTATAGATTGCAGAGTTCTTTCAAGGCTGGTAGTATGGTCTATTTCCTCTTCCAGTTTAACAGTAACATCACCGAGATAAATTCTCCAGGCATCTTCAAGCGAATCAAGATACTGGCTGATAGCACCGCTTACTTTAACAAATGAAGTCAGGTCTGCTATCCACACCCTTGTTAATTCTATAGTACTTAGTCCGGATAAAAGCTCTTTCAGTTCAGTCCCCGGATTATCGGTAATAGTAAGAAGCCAGCCTTCAGGGACGTTGAAGCGACAGCTCACCTCAGGTAATGTAAGGTCGCTTCGAAGGATATCTTCGGTAATGGTGCCGGTATAAAATACCTTCAATGCTTCCAGAATAGAAGTTTTTCCTGATTCGTTCTGCCCGATAAGGCATGTCACATTATCAGGAGAGAGAGATTGCCAGCCGGTATCAATTATTGACCGGAAATTCCTGATCCTGAAAGCTGTGAGCTTCATCATGGTCTGGAAATTATAATTGAAAACCAAATATCAGCACATCATCAATCTGCTGTGTATTGCCCTTCCATTCAAAAAAGGTGGCTTCCAGATATTCTCTCTGTCCTGAAAGCGGGAGCCCTGTCATGGACTCTATTACATATTTTAACTGTTTATACTTGAATTTTTTATCGGTTAATTCGCTGAACTGATCAGAAAATCCATCAGTGAACAGGTAAAACCTGTCGCCCGGTAAAGTATCTATCAACACATTTGTAAATGAATGCTCTTTAAGGGGAGCAAGTCCGATAGTCATTTTATCAGGTTTAAATTCGGTGAGTTCTCCGTTCCTGACTCTTATTAAAGGCCTGTTTGCTCCTGAATACTGTAATATGTTTGAATAGCTGTCTATAACACATAAACCGATATCGATGCTGTCTTTTGCTTCTGATCTCTCCCCGGTTTGATGAAGAGATTTCATTACTTTTTCCCGCATCAGATTCAAAGCTCTGTTGGCTTTCGGTTCCATTTTCACCTGAAATATTTCATTAAGGAAGCTTATTCCCATTATACTGAGAAGAGCCCCCGGAACACCATGACCTGTGCAGTCACCCGCAGCGACACAGATATATTGTTTGTTGCGGATTGCATAATAAAAATCACCGCTTACAATGTCTCTCGGAAGAAACAATACTAAATGATCCCTGAAAAGGCTGCTGAGATGGTCCTCATCAGGCATAAGGGCCTGCTGTATGATCCCGGCATACCTGAGGCTTGCCAGATGATCATCCACCCCCTGACTCTGGGTTAATGAAATAAAACCTGTACTATATTGACTTTCGGACACCATCCCCTTAATTAATAAAGAGAGATGTTAAAGATACACTATTTTTGTTTTGATTAAAAACCATTATCAAACTTCCTTTTCAGAAGAGTTACATTTTCAACATGATGTGTCTGCGGGAACATATCCACAGGCTGTATTTTTGCTACATTGTATTTTTTGGAAAGAATCATGATGTCACGAGCCTGTGTTGCGGGATTGCAGCTCACGTACACAATCCTGTCCGGAGTTGCATTCAGTATGGCTTCCACTACATCATTATGCATTCCGGCCCTTGGAGGATCGGTTATAATTACATCCGGATGGCCGTTTTCTTTAAAAAAATGTTCTGACAAAACATCTTTCAGATCCCCTGCATGGAAAAAAGTATTCCTGATATTATTTATCGCGGAATTTGTGGATGCATCTTCGATTGCCTCTTTAACATATTCAATACCAATTACTTTCCTTGCTGATGATGCTATAAAGTTCGCGATCGTTCCTGTTCCCGTATAAAGATCATATACAATTTCATTCCCTGTCAAACCAGCATATTCCCGTGCAACATTATATAACCTGGCTGCCTGAATACTGTTTGTCTGGTAAAATGATTTTGGTCCGACTCTGAACTTAAGACCATTCATCTCCTCCATCATATGATCCGTACCTTTAAAAAGTACCGGAACCTGGTCGGTCAGAGAGTCGTTCATCTTTCTGTTTATAATATACCAGAGTGAAGTTATCTGCGGGAACTCCGAAATGATAAAATTAAGAAGAGCTTCCCTCCTTTCGGGTTCATCGAGGAAAAAAATCACAATCACAAGTACATTTCCGGAAGCAGAGTTGCGTATTATAAGGTTCCTTAGAAAACCACTATGCTGACGGGGATTAAAGAATGCATAACCTTTTTTATGTGTAAACCTCCTTACTGCATCACGAATTGCATTTGAGGGCTCTGGCTGCAAATGACATTCCCTGATATCCAGCACTTTATCAAACACTCCCGGAACATGAAATCCCAGGGCATCCTCCTTATCAAAATCATTATCCGAGCTTACTTCCTCCCTTGTGAGCCATCTTTTATCCGAAAATGCATACTCCAGTTTGTTCCTGTAAAAATATATCTTCTCAGATCCAAGGATCGGAGTAATCTCAGGCAGCTGAACTTTCGCTATTCGTGTAAGATTATCCCGTACCTGCTTTTCCTTGTATTTAAGCTGCAGATGATATGGAAGATGCTGCCATTTACAACCTCCACAAATACCGAAATGCCTGCAAACCGGTTTTATCCTGTCAGGAGAGTACTCATGAAACTTAACTGCCGAACCTTCAAGATAATTTTTTCTTTTTTTTCTGACCTTGATATCAACAACGTCCCCCGGGATCAGCATAGGTGCAAAAACCACCTGGTTTTCAACCCTGGCTAATGCATTTCCTTCTGCTCCAATATCAGTTATCAGAACTTTCTCCAACAATGGCAATTCTTTCTTTCGGCTCACCTTTTTTGATTTAATCTGGTTCCGGATCCTATTGATTCCTGAGTTCGACAAGAAAGATTATACCCCTTGTCATACAGGGAACAACTCCATCGCCATGGTCGAGTCCGGGGAATATAATTTTTTCACAGATCGAAGCGGATGTTCCGGCTCCGATCATCGCACTATACATTGTTTCAGTTGCACTGACATTCACATGGGTGTCGTTTTCGCCATGAACAAAGAGTAGAGGTTTTTCAGAGTTCCATGGACTGATACTGTTATTTACCAAAGCCTCCCGCACTGATGCATAATCCGGGGAAGAGGAAATACCCGTTAGAAATTCCTGCTTAAACAGTCCGGATATGGAAGTTGTAAGTTGATTATTGATCTGTCCGAGTGAAAGGATTCCCCTATAAAGTGAACTCAGTCTGGTGACATAAGGTTCATTCAGAATGTCGGAAACCTGGTTCGTGAACTGGTTGTACTCCGAATAGGCATTGATTATATAACCAAGGTAGGATGGCATGGGATATGTATCTGATCCTATAATTGATATGAAAAGCTCTGACATATTATAAGATCCTGCTCCACAGACACTTCCGCTCAGGTTGAAATCCATATTATAGTCGAGCTCAAGCGCTTTGTGGAGTGTAAGTGTTGCCCAGCCTCCCTGTGAGTACCCGAGCAGGTAATATTCATTTTTGATCGTGATACCCGGAAATCTTGTACTGCCCGCTTCACTAAGGGCATAAAACATATCAACGACAGCCCTGACGGTTGGCTCTGCAATCAGGTACGGATGAGCTATCTCTTCAGAGTTTCCAAAACCCGGATAATCCGGTATCACAACAATAAAACCCATTGAAGAAATCGATTCAATAAGTGTATATGACAGATCAGTCACATTCAGGCTTGGTGCATTGGCATGCAGAGTGTTGGTACCGTTCTGAAAGCTCAGTACCGGGTATTCTCCCGGTGTCCCCGGAACACAAACCAGTCCCGATGCTTCGATCTCCCTGTCTTCGATGGTTGTTGAATAAACCATCCTGTATATATCAATACCTGATTCGATATAGGATTTTATCCCCGCCAGTTCGGGATAAGACAAAACAGCCAGGTCCAGAAAGCCGCTGATATTTGATTCAGTATAGGACAGTTCAAGTTCATTTGATATGAAATAATCATAGACCGGTTCCTCATTCTTTCTACAGGAGGAAACTATTACTGAGATTATTGAAGCAAGCAGTATTACCCTGATTATGTATTGATTAACTTTCATCTTTTTCAAATTTCAATTATTTAATTCTTTGACCTCTTTGAGTGAAGTTCTTTTCTTTTCAGCTTAAATCGACCCCCTTTCCCGTTTCCCCAAGGGGGTAAGGCTGAGCTTACTCCTTCCCCCGGGGGAAGGTTGGGATGGGGGTATAAACTATATAAAAAGAAATATCTCTGGAAACATTTTAGGTATCAAAAGTATTCCACTTCATTTTTGAAGTTCAAAGATAATCCATATTGAGATACTCTCCTCATTCAAGCCTGACATACTTTTTTATATCTTTGCTCAATTTTTCGGATATGGTTTCGGTTCAGGATCTCTCGGTATCTTTTGGAAGCTTCGATCTGCTTACAAATATCTCATTTCTGATTAATGATCAGGACAGGATCGGACTTACCGGAAAGAACGGATCAGGCAAATCGACACTTATAAGGATCATTGCAGGACTTCAGAGTCCGACATCAGGACAGGTTGACATGTCGAGGGAAGTTACTATCGGATATCTTCCGCAGCAGATGAAGGTTGACGACTCAACAACAGTAATGAATGAGGTTATTAAAGCTTTTTCTGAAATTACCGGTCTCTCCGAAGATATTGAACATTGCAGTGCTGAGATTGCAGGAAGAGTTGACTATGAGTCACCTGAATATCTCAGATTGTGCGACCATCTGACAACTATTGAGGAGCGGTACAGGCTCCTGGGAGGTGCCAATTACCTGGCAGAAGCAGAAAGAACCCTTACCGGGCTGGGATTTGAGCGGAAGGATTTTGACCGGCCAACACGGGAGCTGAGTGGCGGATGGAGGATGAGAATTGAACTTGCCAAGATTCTTCTGAGAAAACCTTCACTCTTCCTGCTCGATGAACCTACAAACCATCTCGATATTGAATCAATACAATGGCTTGAATCATACCTGGCTTCATACCGTGGAGCAGTGATGCTTGTTTCTCATGACAAGGCATTCCTGGACAATGTTACTACAAGGACCATAGAATTATCGCTGGGCAGGATATATGATTACAAGGTTTCATGGTCAGAGTTTATCGAACTGAGGAAAGAGAGACGGGAACAGCAGATCGCTGCATACAGGAACCAGCAGAAGATGATCGATGATACCGAGAAGTTTATTGAGAGATTCAGATACAAGGCCACCAAAGCAGTTCAGGTTCAGTCAAAAATAAAACAGCTGAACAAGCTTGACAGGCTTGAAGTTGATGAAGAGGATTTCAGTAAGATGAATCTGAGGTTTCCTCCATCGCCCAGGTCCGGCACCAATGTAGTTGACGCTGAGGGGCTTTCAAAAAGTTTCGGAAATCTGACTGTGCTTAGAAAAATTGATTTCAGGATACACAGGGGCGAGAAGATTGCATTCGTAGGGCGAAACGGAGAGGGAAAAACTACATTTTCAAAGATCATTATTGGACAGCTGGATTTTGAAGGTGGATTGAAAATCGGGCATAATGTTAAAATCGGATACTTTGCCCAGAACCAGGATGAACTTCTTAATGAGGAAAAAACTGTTTTTGAGACAGTTGATGATGCTGCAAAAGGAGAAATAAGATCGAAGATCCGTGACATGCTGGGAGCATTTCTTTTTCATGGTGATGATGTTGACAAGAAGGTGAAGGTTCTCTCGGGAGGGGAACGATCAAGACTCGCTCTGGTCCGGCTGCTCCTCGAACCACATAATCTGCTGGTTCTCGATGAACCTACAAACCACCTCGATATGAGGTCGAAGGATATCCTTAAGCAGGCCCTGATAAAATATGATGGCACATTAATTGTGGTTTCCCATGACAGGGATTTTCTTGACGGTATCACCGGGAAGATCTATGAATTCAGGAATAACGCTATTAAGGAACATATCGGTGGAATTTATGATTTCCTCAGAAAGAAAAAGATCGATAATCTGAAGGAACTGGAGAGAAAAGAGATCCGGGTAAGAGAAAACGGATCCGGAATCGTTTCAGTCAACAAGCAGAGGTATCTTGAAAAAAAGGAGTATGACCGGACCCTCAGAAAGCTCAGGAAAAGACTTGAAGACTCGGAAAGGGAGATAGAAAATCTTGAAGCACAAATAGCTGAAATTGATAATCTGCTGGGTTCACAGGATCATTCCGCAACTGAAGCTGACGACTTCTTCACCAGATATCAGGGATTAAAGGAAAAGCTTAATGAAGAAATGAACAGGTGGGCACAATATACTCTAAATGTTGAAGTTTTCTTAAAGGAAAATGGGTGATTCTGAAAGGGTTCAATTTGAACAGGGATACAGGATTCATGTTTATGAAACTGGTCCTGACGAAAGGGTGAATCTGTGTTCTCTTTTCGATTATATGCAGGATATTGCTGCGGAACATGCCAATAGACTGGGATTCGGAAGGGATGACCTTTTAAAGAGTAACCATTTCTGGGTTCTTTCAAGAATGTATTGTGAAATCTCAAACTGGCCATACAGAGGTGATTCTATAATAATAAAAACATGGCCTGCCGGTACTGACACTGTTTTCGCGATCAGGTATTTTGAGATCAGGTTTGCCGACGGAAGAAAGATTGCATCAGCCTCATCATCATGGCTGATAGTGGACCGTACGACGAAGAAGATACAAAGGCCGGATGGGTTGCTGTCAAGGTACAATTCTGAGATTAAGCCGGATAAACCACCAGTCAGATCTGCATCAAAACTGATGGAAGCTTCCGGTAACGGGCAACAATCTGACAAATTCAGAGTCAGGTTGAGCGATCTCGACGTTAACCTGCACACCAATAATGTTAATTATCTCAGATGGGTTAAAAATTCATATGACCTTGATTTCGTGATGAATCATTTTCCTGTTTCGGCAGAAATAAACTATCTTGCAGAATCGTTATTTGGTGAGGAAATAACGATCAGAACAACAAGAGAAGATGAAAACAAAAGTGTCTTCAGGCATTCCGTGATCAGAAAAAACGATAACAAAGAGCTTTGCAGAATAAGGCTTGAATGGAATGAAGGAAGCAAAAAAAGTTAAAAAAATATGTTCAGGGATAATAATATCATATTGAGGTTTACGCGTTTAATATTCATATTTACACTCCTTCTGACTGTATTGATTTCCTGTGGAACCATGCAGCCTGCATTTGATTCAAAGGATTTGTCGTACCTCTATAATCCAACAAAAAATTCAGTAAATCCTCGTTACAGTATTATCAATCAGTTTGAAAACCAGTCAATTCTGGCAGTGAAGTTCTTTGCAACCGACCTGAGTTTCTCCGAGGCAAATCCACAGGGTGTACCCATGGCCCAGCTCCTTATCACGGTAAAGCTTTTTGAGATCAGCCGGGGAAGACAACTGGCAGATACTGCTTATTATAATGTAAATATTGTCAAGGAAGAGGGCAGACCTGAATATGTTTACAAAATTCCATTACGAGTTAATCCCGGACTGGATTATATGGCTGAGGTTAAAATCCTTGACAGACTCAGGCAAAGAGTTATCCAGGCGTTCGTACCCTTCAACACACTGAACTACACCAACAGGTATAATTTTGTCGCACAGGGGCATTTTGCCAAGAATGAACTCTTTAATCCCGTGGTCAGAAATAACGAGTATGTAAACCTGCTTTATCTTAAAGACAGACCCGATTCAATCTATATATCTTCTTATAAACAGTTCACACTGATCCCCGATCCTCCCTTTATGCTTCTTCCCGAGAAAACCATCGATTATGGGCCTGATACAATCATTCCGCTTCCATATTCTGACACATTACCGATGATGTTCCCCAGGGAAGGCATCTATTTATGCAGCATTTCAAGAGAGTTAAAAGATGGCTTCACATTTTTAAACTTCGGGGAAACATATCCACAGCTGACAACAGCAGAGGTTATGTTCGATCCGCTTGCTTATCTGGCCAATGAGAGCGAGCTTTATAATATGCGTACGTCAGAAAGGCCCAAAATGGCCCTTGACGAATTCTGGATCAGCTGCGGAGGGAACATAGAAAGAGCACGTGAGCTGATCAGAATTTATTATACCCGTGTCCTCTATTCGAACTATTATTTCACATCCTATAAAAAAGGCTGGCAAACGGAACGAGGAATGATCTATATAATTTACGGACCGCCTGACAAAGTTTATAAAACCAACGACGGAGAGAGCTGGGGCTACCGTAATCCTGTCCTGAGATCCTCATGGGGTACCAGGTACCGGGTGAAAGAAGAATATCTTTTCTTCACCTTTAAAAAGAAGGAGAATGTCTTTTCAGATAATGACTTCTTCATAAGCCGGTCTGAAACTCTTATAACCCAGTGGGATCAGGCAGTTGCGAGCTGGAGGAAAGGTATTGTTTTCCGCTTCGATAATCCTGAAGATCTTTAATCCTGATGCTTAAGGAATCAGATTGCATTTTTGGTTTGCGGCCTGTTATTGAAGCCATCAGGGCAGGGAAACAGATCGATCGCCTCCTTGTAAAACAGGGGCTTCAAGGTGCCATATACCATGAACTCATGACCGAAGTTAAAAACCATAATATTGTATATCAGATAGTTCCCATAGAGAGAATTGATCTGGTTACAAGAAAGAATCATCAGGGTGTCCTTGCATGGCTTTCTGTTATTGAATACCATCAGATTGCCAACCTGCTGCCGATGATTTATGAAAAGGGAGAAGATCCGCTTATTGTTGCTCTGGATGGTGTTTCTGATGTCAGGAATTTTGGTGCAATTGTACGTACCGCAGGATGCCTGGGGGCACATGCCGTTTTAATCCCTGAAAAAGGATCGGCAAGGATTGGCTCCGATGCAGTAAAAGCATCTGCAGGGGCACTTCTTACAGTGCCTGTCTGCCGCGAAAGATCCATTGTCAGGTCAATCGAATACCTTAAAGATTCGGGATTGAAGGTGATCTGTGCAGTTGAAAAATCAGGGAAACAGGCTGCTGAAACCGATCTTACAGGACCTGCAGTACTAATACTGGGTTCGGAAGATAAAGGTATCAGCCGTGAGCTGACATCCATTGCCGATCAGGTTGTAAGGATCCCGATGACCGGCAACATAGCCTCACTTAATGTTTCCGTCGCAGCGGGTATACTTATTTATGAGATAATGAGGCAGCGTGCTTTCTGAATCATGAGATGATACCCAGTATCCTTTCATCAAGCATTTTCTGATCAGCCGTAAATGATGCCAGGCCTGCAAGATTCAGCAGAGTGTCAGGTGCAATGGTTCCTTCTTTAATTCTCTTCTCCCACCTCGAAAAGACAGGTATTTTGCCATCGGAGGATATAAATGATTTTTCCTCTTTCGTGAGTGAGGGAAACATATCCTCGCAACCTTCTTCATGTGCTATTCTGATTAGCTCAGTACCGGTTTCAGGAAGTTTAGAAGAGAGTTTTTTAGCCAGATTCAGAACATTATCATTGATTGCCCAGAATTTCTCTATCTGTGCGTCTTTCGCGGAGCTGAACATGCTCACTTCGTAGTTCTCATGCATACGTGATTTAAATTTACCCGGCAGATTTTTTCGTCCCTCGGACGCAACTTTAGGAGGTATGGTATAGACATCCGTACCTGCAAGCAGTTCAAGCTGATTGTAGTTCCTGAGGCTTGCAGCAATCTGCTTTGTAGGCCATGGATTTTTCGCTGAAATCCCCGTTGCCCAGTTCTGTGATGCTATTACCGCCATTTCGCCGGCACCGGTGCCATCACCAAGCTTGTTGTCGATCATAAAGGCGCCTATCCTGCCAAGGAATACATTCTGATAGTCAGGTCTTGCAACACTTGATACAATTACATTCTGCCGTGCACTGAATTCGAGTGTCATGTTAATCCTTACTCCCGAATCCCTGAGGTTCCTGGCTCCTATTAATCCCTCTGCAGTATAGGGAACCTTAACAATGAACTGGTCGGGACATATTTCGTGGATCCTCTTTCCATAATATTCAATAGCCTTTATATCATGCGCAGTATCAGTATGAAGCTCAACACTTACCTGTCCTCCGAATTTTGAAGCCAGTCTGAGACCGTGCCTTGCATTCAGGATGAAAGCGATCTCCTTAACCTTCTCGTTTATCGGAAGATCCCTTACTATATTTTTTGCTTCTGAAATGAAAACATCATATATTCCTTTCTGTATCTCATTGTTAAGTAGCGTGTTATTAGTCGTCAAAGCACTTATTTCAGCTGACCAGTTGGCTTCAGCCTCTTCAATGTTCCCGGTGTCCAGCCATAATTCTGTTCCGGTTTTGCGAAGTGATTCCCAGAAAGGATCCTGTTTGCCTGTTACACGTTTCTCATTCAGATTCTTCCATACGAAATCAAAAATTCGGGTATTCAGGTCTGCCATGGTACGTAAAATTATTTAATTAACATTTCTAAGCACATTTTGTTTTTCTCATCCGTTATAACGTGATTTAAAACAAAAAATATTAAATGTTAAAACTCAATTCATACTCGGATAAATTTATCCGGCAAATTTAGGCAATTTATTAATCCGTGAATCATCGAATATCTTTAGCTTTACACCTTCAACGATTAAACAGATGCTCATGAGACCCATTCTGATAGTACTTCTGGCTTGTTATCCACTCATATCATCAGGACAGGATAGTTTTGATAAATACTTCACTGACAAGGTTCTGAGATTCGATTATATGTTTGCCGGCAATAGTGCAAAAACTACAGTTTATCCTGTCGGGATGAAGGAAGAACCTTTTTACGGGGGATCAAAAACACAGCTCACAGATCCATTCGGATACGGGAATTTCAGATATGAGCTTTTTGACGCTGCTGAAGGGAAATTACTCTATTCACGGGGTTTCTGCACACTTTTTCAGGAATGGCAGACTACTGCGGAAGCAAAGGTTATGGAGAGAGCCTTCCATGAAGTGGCAACCATGCCCTTCCCCAGGAACAAAGCCAGATTTGTGCTTAGCAAACTGGAATCTGATGGTTCATTTACAAAGCTTTATGAGAAGGATATTGATCCGGCAGATTATTTCATAAGGAAAGAGAAAACCGTAAATGCCGGAGTTACTAAGATTTACTATTCCGGCGAACCTGCTGTCAATGTCGACCTGGCATTCATCGCTGAAGGTTATACGGCACAGGAAATGGGCAAATTCAGGGAAGATGTAAAGAAATTGGCCGACATTCTGTTTGCCGAACCGCCGTTCGATACATACAAAAATAAATTTAATATATGGGCTGTTGAAGCAGTTTCTGAAGAGTCAGGAACCGATATCCCCGGAGACAGAACTTATGTCAGTACCGCATTGAATGCAAGCTTCTTTACCTTTGATCTCGATCGCTACCTGACCACACAGGACATTAAATCGGTTAACGATTTTGCAGCTGTTGTACCACATGATAACATTATTATACTGATCAACAGTCCAAAATACGGAGGAGGAGGTGTTTATAATTATTATAACTGTACAACTGTCGGACATCCAATGTCACCGCATGTATTTATGCATGAACTGGGTCATGGATTTGCCGGCCTGGCTGATGAATATTATTCCTCGACTGTAGCTTACGAGGATTTTTATCCTCTCAATATCGAACCATGGGAGCCCAATATTACTACCATGGTTAATTTTGAATCGAAATGGAAGAATATGATAGCCACCGGTACTCCGGTTCCAACACCTGCAGAGGCAAAATACAAGGACAAGGTCGGATTATTTGAAGGCGGAGGTTACATGGCTAAAGGTATATTCCGGCCTGAAATGGAATGTACTATGAAGAGTAATACTTCCGGAGGATTTTGTGATGTATGTCGCCAGGCAATTAAGGAAATGATAGAATTCTATATTAAATAAAACAGTAGCAGAAACTCACAATCTGTGCGTCCCAGCTACTGAACCCATGTGTCACTGCTATTATATGCTTCTCCTTTCCAACAAATAAAACAGGACAAGCGCAAGACCACCGAAGAAGAATATCATCGCCGGGTACAGAGCATGCTCATCGAGTGAACTTGTCTGTTCCAGTATAGCCGCAACAACAATACCCAACGCAATCCCCATAGCAAGCATCCCCATCTTTAGCGTAAACTTTCCCCAGTTCCAGGAAGATTTCAGCCCCTCTTTTCCTGTATTAAAAAGAGTGGCATCAGCTCCTTTTTCAATCAGCGCAAGCCTTTCCTTGTTTCTGGTTGTGTAAAAAACATACATTATCCCAAAGATTGTGGCAAATAGTGCGATAAATGCAATCAGTGTTTCCATGACTTTTTTTTTGGTTAGAACTCTTTTTCACCTTTAGACACAGGTTTATTTATAATGGTTACATTGAAACTGATAATAATTATTTTTTTATTCCGGTAACCAATCAATAACTTTAGGCGTCAAAAGACAGGAATGGACCATGATGGTGACATAAAATGTATTGAGCAGGTACTGGGAGGTAAGGTTGAAGCATTCAGCCGGCTAGTTGATAAATATAAAGACAGAACATTTAACCTGGCATTCAGGATTTGTTCAAATCGCGAAGAAGCGGAGGAGGTTGCCCAGGATGCTTTTCTGAAGGCATTCAAATCGCTTAAAGGATTTGAAATGAAGAGTAATTTTGCGACGTGGTTTTACAGGATTGTTTACAACACTTCAATTTCATATATCAGGAACAGGAAAAAAGGGATGATATCTATTGAGGATCTCCCTTCTGAAAATGCTGACTTCAGAAGGATCAACCTCAGTGAGGAGGAATCGGAAAAGGATTACAGAAATGCTCTGATAAACTTTGCATTGCAGAAAATAAATGAAGTAGAAAGAGGTTTGATCAGCCTCTATTATTACGAGGAAATGAGTACCGAAGAAATATCGGAATGTACCGGTATCAGCAAATCAAATATTAAAGTGAAGCTGTTCAGGGCAAGACAAAAGATGCTTGAAATAATTCAAAATGCCGAAAAGAAAAAATTGAAATATCATGAACAGTACTGACAAATATGACAATGATATTTTAAAACAGTATTTAAATGCTGAAAGCGCCGAGAAAGCCCCGGAGGATTTTACCTGCAATGTAATGACTAAAATCCAACCCGAACTTGAACCGTTAAAAGTAAATGGAAAATTACACACTGTTAAAATTTTACCGGCAATAGCTGCTATCTTTATTCTGACACTGATTATTATAGCAGTCAATATCCCCGGAAATGACCGGGAATCTCTGTCTCTGATCAATATGCTTCAGAATGTTGATTTTTCTGACTTGAATACCAGTTTTAAAGCACTGTTGAATCTGGATCTGCCCGGATTGCTTACTTATCTTTGCGTTGGCATACTTTTTCTGGGTATTTTCGACGTTGCTTTAAATGGATTATTCCACAGGGAGAGGAGGTAATGTAGTGTTCCGGGGAGTTCTGACCCGCTTTATTCCAGTTTCTCAAACAATTGTTTTGCAGTATCAACCGGAATTTCTTTCTTTCCCAGCCATGCAACAACTTTTGAATCACGGTAACCGTTTCTCCTTAGCAAGTCGGCATATTCCTCTGCACTTTCATAGGTAATAAAACTTCCTATCAGGTATGTGATACTTCTGTCAGGGAGTGTTACAATATCAAGACCTCTGGTACCTGACAGTTTTTTCATTCCTTCATAAATCTCTTCACTGACAGGTTTGGCTCCCCTGGTAACCTCCACTCTGAATGCAAGAACAGGCGGAATGGTATCTATCGGTGTATCAGGCAGATATTTAGAATCCGCGATAAAAGGTATGTTGCCCCATTCTTTTTCAACCAGGGCTGCCCTTTCGGATGATACTGGCTTTCCTTCTGAAAATGCAACAATGAAAGCATCTTTAAATCCTTTCTGCTTCACCTGGGTAAAAGCTTTATTCGCATCTGATAATTTCCGGAACATTCCGGCATAATAGGTAGTCAGTGTTGCTCCCTTGTTTTTGATTCCGTATACAGGAGTGATCCCCTTGAAATGAGAGGGAACCACAGGATTCCTGAATACTCCTATCTGAATACGATAGATCAATCCTGAAGGTTGTATCGGATTTATCAATACCTTTTCTCCGGGCGCATAAACTGGTTTTGGATCTACTCTGAACAACATTAAAACACCCTCAGTCTGACCTGCGGGCACTGCAATTTTATTTTCCGGTATTGGTTTGGCAGGCGATGTCTTTTGGGTTCCACTTTCAGGTTTTGCAGTACCAGGTTTTACTGATTCACCGGCAGGACTGATAGTGGTTTTTGTCTGTTGCGGAACACTCTTTACTGCCACCGCAGAATCTTTTTTTATAGCTGACTCTACCTCAGTAATTTTCTGATCGGCCTGTTTCTGATTCAGCACTGCCAGGTCCTTGTTTCCGGGATTTGTTGCATCTCCTTGAGCAGTTGCATCCGCAGGTTTTTCTGGTCCTGTTTCAGGCTTATTACCCGGTACAACTTCCACTAATCCGGTACTGGCCAGCTGACCCCTTTTATCAGCACATTGCTGAATGTAATCCGAAACCCTGAGATCCCTGGCAGCTTTCTTCCCTGCTTGCGTTGTAAAGTCATTGTATGATCTGACAGCCTCATCGAACCTGCCTGTCATCTGCTGTGCCCTGCCAAGCCAGAACAATACATCTGCAGGAACTGTTCTCACTACAGCTCCATCTTTCGCAGCTCCGGTCAGAAGGATAACGGCATTTTCCGGATCCTTTTCCATCTTCACCAGGCATACTCCTGAATAATACTTATACAGGGGATCCCTTGGGAAGGTGACCAGAAGCTCACTAAACTGCCTGTAAGCTGATTCATAATCTCCCTTTTTGAAGGCATCGAGGGATGACTGCCGGGTAGCTTTGGTCTGATTACCCTGTGAAATGAGATCATTCCCGGTAAACAGTGTAATCATCACAATCAGAACAGGGATGAATCTAATTCCTGCGGTTATTCCGGTATTAATATTTTCTTTCACAAGTCACTAATTACCAATCCATTAAAAAATGATACGAGATAACAGTACTATAATCTATGTTAATAACAAATTACTAACTTCCTCATAAGAATACGATTCAAACTTCGTAAATTTACCCATAATAACAAAATAATTATCCGAAGGCGCAATTAAAAGAAAATTAATAGAAATTAATATGAGCAACGAAAGGAAAGAGATCAACAAGGAAAAACTCAAAGCACTTGAAGTGACCCTCGGAAAGATCGAAAAAGATTTTGGTAAGGGTACAATAATGAAATTAGGTGATCATGCAATCGAGAATATCCAGGTAATTTCGACCGGATCCATAGGGCTGGATTCCGCACTTGGGATCGGCGGATTACCACGGGGACGTGTTATTGAAATATATGGTCCCGAAGCTTCAGGAAAAACAACACTGGCCATTCATGCTATAGCTGAGGCTCAGAAGAACGGAGGAATAGCGGCAATCATCGACGCAGAACATACTTTCGACCGTAACTATGCTGAAAAGCTGGGAGTTGATGTAGAGAACCTGCTTATCTCACAACCTGACAACGGTGAACAGGCCCTGGAGATAACTGATAATCTTATCAGGTCAGGTGCACTTGATATAGTCGTCATTGACTCGGTTGCAGCACTTACTCCCAAAGCTGAAATAGAAGGCGAAATGGGCGACTCAAAAATGGGACTGCAGGCAAGGCTTATGTCACAGGCGCTCCGAAAACTCACTGCAAATATCAGTAAAACAAATACTTCCTGCGTTTTCATCAATCAGTTGAGAGAAAAAATCGGTATAATGTTCGGCAATCCTGAAACAACAACAGGCGGGAATGCCCTGAAATTTTATGCATCAGTCAGGCTTGATATTCGCAGGACCAGCCAGCTGAAGGAGGGCGAGGAGATTATAGGTAACAGAACCAGGGTCAAGATCGTAAAAAATAAACTTGCGCCACCGTTTAAAAAAGCTGATTTCGATATTCTCTACGGAGAAGGGATATCCCAGCTTGGTGAAATTGTTGACCTTGGAACCGAATTCAATATTATCAAGAAAAGCGGTTCATGGTTCAGCTATGGCGAAACCAAGATCGGGCAGGGACGTGACGCCGTGAAACAGATACTTAAAGACAACCCCGAACTGTATGACGAGCTGAAGGCAAAAGTGACAGAAGCTCTTAAAAAATAATAATCTTAAATAATCCTTATCAATGAAAAGATATCTGATCCCGATAGTTCTTGGGGCCAGTCTATGTTTTGTTTCGTGCAAACAAAAGACAACCGTCAAAGAGGAAGCTGTACCGAGGTTCAGCAATCAGCTTACAGATGAAGAGAAGGCAGGAGGTATAATGACGCCGGAGATTCTTTGGAAATTCAGACGCCTCGGCGGTTTTTCCCTCTCCCCCGATGGATCACAAGTGATTTACACTCTCACCGAATATGATGTACAGACTGAAGCCAGAAGAACAAATATCTTTAAAGTCCCCTCTTCGGGAGGCGAACCGGTTCAGCTTACAACCGACGGTGGAAGCTCTCCGCAATGGTTCAGCAATGGCACATTAATAGCATTTGTGAGGGAAGGCAGCCTGATGACCATGAGTGCTGATGGATCAGAAAAACTGGAGGTAGAAGGTCCGGAGAACTTTGAGAGTTACAGCATTTCACCCGAAGGAAACAGAATATACTTTACAAGGAGAGTAAAGCTTGATCTTACAGCCAATGAAAAACATAATCTTCCCCGGGCAAATGTCAGGATCACCGACGATCTGATGTACCGTCACTGGAACTCCTGGAGCGACTATTCATACAGCCACATTTTTGTTGCCTCATTCAATGGCAGAAGAGTCTCAGGAGAAAAAGATATTATGGAAGGACAAAAATATGACTCACCACTTGCTCCATATTTTGATGAAGGTGAGATATCATGGAGCCCCGACGGCAAATACATTGCCTACACAACTAAAAGAATGACCGGAAGGGAGTATTCCAGGAGCACCAATTCGGATATAATCCTGTATGAGGTCTCATCAGGAAAAGAAATCAATATAAGTGAAGGCAACAATGGCTATGACAAATATCCTGTGTTTTCTCCCGACGGATCGAAAATTGCATACCAGAGCATGGCAAGAGACGGTTATGAATCAGATCTTGACAGACTTTTCATTTATGATATCATAAAAGGTAACCGTTTCCGGGCCACACAGGGATGGGATTTTGATGTTGAGAATATCAACTGGGCTGACAATTCAACTATTTATTTTACCTGTGCATATCGGGGAACCGGTCAGGTGTTTAAAACAGGGATAACAGGTAAAGGAGTTGAAAAGGTTACCGAAGGTATTCATGATCTCGGCCCTCTCAGTCTGAAATCCGGTGTACTGATTTCAGGAATTATGTCGATGTCGATGGCTTCAGAAATATCAAGGATCGATATATCAACCGGCGAGTTAAAGCAAATAAGCTTCATAAACAAAGCCATTTATGAATCGGTAAGAATGGGTAAAACTGAGGAGAGGTATATCAGGACAAAAGATAACAAGGATCTCCAGATGTGGATAATCTACCCGCCCGACTTTGACCCTTCAAAGAAATACCCGGCACTGCTCTACTGTAAGGGAGGACCACAGGGTCCGCTGGGACAAAGCTGGTCATACCGCTGGAACTACCAGATGATGGCTGCCAAAGGTTATATTGTTATTGCGCCCAACAGACGGGGCAGTTCGGGTTTTGGTCAGACCTGGAAAGAACAGATCTCCGGGGATTACGGCGGGGCGAATATCCAGGATTACCTTGATGCTACAGATGCCATGGCAAAAGAACCATTTGTGGATCCTGAACGTCTGGGTGCCGTCGGTGCAAGTTATGGAGGGTCTTCGGTCTTTTATCTTGCAGGAATGCATGGAGGCCGGTTCAAAGCATTCATTTCACATTGCGGAGTTTTTAATTTAATAAGCTGGTACGGGTCAACGGAAGAGCTCTGGTATCCGGATAAGGACATTGAAGGTCCTTACTGGAACACACCAAAAAGCTATCAGTTCTCACCCCATCTGATGGCGGACAACTGGGATACCCCCATTCTTATTATTACGGGAGCCAATGACTTCAGAATACCATACACACAGAGTCTGGAAGCATTCCAGGCAGCTCAGCTCCATAATGTGCCAAGCAGGCTTCTCTTTTTCGAAAATGAGGGGCACTGGGTGCTGAAACCTCAGAATTCGATAATATGGCAGAGGGAGTTTTTCGGATGGCTGGAGACATATCTGAAATAGCCTCCCCCGCTCTCCACGGGAGCGGGGGACGGGAAGGGGTGAGGTTATTTATACAGTAGTTTCATCACCTTCTCCACCTTCTCCTCTATCGGTAACGCCCCGTCAATCCAGTGGATCAGAATCCCCTTTCGTTCCATACCCCGGAACCAGGTCATCTGCCTCTTTGCGAACTGGTGAATGGAAATCTCAAGGCTCCTTACCATTTCTTCATATTTCATTTCACCAGTAAGATAAAGAGTAATGAATTTATACTCAAGCCCATAGTAAACAAGTGTCTCTTTACTGATACCATTATCCAGCAATTTCTTCACTTCATCAATCATACCCGCATCCAGGCGCTCCTTCAGCCTTTCCGTGATCCTGTTACGTCTTGTTTCCCGGCCTGTCACTACACCAATCACCAGAGATATTAAATCAGGCAATTGTGATTGTTTTTTCCTGCTGAACCGGTTAAAATGCTCAATCTCAATTGCCCTGATGACACGTTTTCTTGTGTCGATATCGGTAACATTATGCAGCTTTCTGAATGTTGACAGTATCTCTGTGAGCTCCGTCATCGTTTTCTTCTCAAGTCTTGTCCTCAGATCGCTGTCGGGAGGGACTTCGAACAGTTTGTATCCGGTAATGATGCTGTCGATATACATTCCTGAACCTCCGCACATTATCGGCAGGACATTCCTGCTTTTCAGGTCATTATATACATTTAAAAAGTCACGCTGGTACTCAAAGACATTGTATTTATATCCGGGATCGGTTATATCAATGAGATGACAGGGGATTCTCTTACCTTTAATAATATACTCACTAAGGTCTTTCCCTGTTCCAAGGTCCATTCCCCGGTAAACCTGGCGTGAATCAGCACTGATGACCTCACCACCGGTATGATATGCCAGTGAAGCTGCAAGAGATGTTTTACCAGACGCAGTTGGTCCGGTTATGACTAACAGATCGTAATGTTGTAAATAATTATCCGGCATTATGCAGGCTGGTTATTCAGGAAAAGAAAGTTACCATAAAATTATTAATTTTGGCGATCCCGGTCAATTCAATTATGAAAAGAGGTTCAGGCGATATCGTCATAAAAAACAAAAAGGCATCTCACGATTATGAGTTTCTCGATAAATATATTGCCGGAATCAAATTAACCGGAACTGAAATAAAGTCAATAAGACTTGGGAAGGCTGCTATTGCTGATTCATATTGCTTTTTCAGTAATGGGGAACTCTTCATAAAAGGTATGCACATTGCCGAATACTGGTGGGGAAATCTGAACAACCACGATCCTCTGAGGGAAAGAAAGCTTCTGCTAACCAAAAGGGAGCTGAAGAAAATTGAAAGAAAAGTGAAAGAGACCGGATTGACGATCATCGTCATCAAAGTCTTTATCAACGACAGAGGACTGGCGAAGGCCGAAATTGCAGTTTCAAAGGGTAAAAAGGAATACGATAAGCGGGAAACCATCAAGCGAAAGGATTCAGCAAGAGAGTTGGATAGAATTAGGAAGAGGTAGGTTCCTTGTGGGGAAATAACAAACTTAAATCTATAAACTTTCTCCTCCTTTTCAACGGAGGAGTACCCCTGACGGGTAACCGTCAGGGGGGAGGTGGTTTGCTTCTTAATAACTTTGATCTGTTACTCTGAACCACCCCGTGGTATACAATATCTTATCCTTAATGCTGACCAATTAACGAATTAACCAATCCTGAAGGGCAACCGTCAGGGGGGAGGTGGTTTACTTCTTAATAACTTTGATCTGTTACTCTAACCACCCCGTCAACTTAAGGAATATTTTAATAACGAAAACCACTATAATTATCTGGTTTATAAACAAATAAGTTTCCCCTCCTTTTGAAGGAGGGGTGGCCGGGATTGCT
>Ga0209706_10000438_pt1 | contig 23892 bp, 21 predicted proteins | sample PPLLaktember2015_6_FD_187263 | JGI IMG/M metagenome (GOLD analysis project Ga0209706, IMG submission 187263) | Freshwater sediment microbial communities from Prairie Pothole Lake near Jamestown, North Dakota, USA - PPLs Lake P8 Core (1) Depth... | ecosystem: Environmental > Aquatic > Freshwater...
GCGCTGCGCGTCCATCACCAGACCGGCGCCCGACTCCTTCGCCAGCTCGCTCATCTCGTCGCCGTGCTCGAGGAAGTGGAGGTCGGAGCCGCAGATGCCGCAGGCGAGGGTGCGCACCAACACCTGCCCGGGGCCGGGAACGGGGTCGGGCAGGGTGTCCGCCACGATCTGCTTGGCTCGCATCACGGCAGCGCGCATCGTGCCTCCGTCGAAGGGGAAGAGCTTACCTCAGCCGCGGAAGAAGCCGAAGTCGAGGCTCGGCGTCTTGCGGTGGACCACGCGCCGCAGGTCCTCGATCTCCGCGGGCAGCTTGGAGCGCCGCTCTTCGTCGAGCTGCTCGGCCGTGCGCAGCTTGTTCGCCACCTTGCGCAGCGTGTCGAGCAGCACCACGTACTCCGTGTACTCGGGGGTGATGGGCGAGGCGTCGCGCACCTGCCCGTAGCCGCGCCGGAAGGCTTGCCAGTGCTCCTCGCGGTCCGCGGTCTTCACCAGCGAAGCGAGGCCCGTGAAGCGCGGCCGCACCGCGACGCCCTCCTCGTCCACGTAGCGGAGGTCGCCGTCGCGCTCGCGCAGCATGAAGTTCGCCTTGTGGAGATCGTCCATCTCCACCGCCAGCGGCACGCCGTAGCGGCGGCGGTAGACCTGCAGCTTGTCCGCCAGCGCGCCGCGCGTCTCGGGGTCGACGGCGCCCGCCAGCAGGCGCAGGTCCCGCGCGCGCTGGAGGTGCGCGCGCGCCGCCGCGCGCAGCCGGCCCGCCGTGTCCGGCAGCCCGGCGCGCTCGGCGGCCGCGTGGAGGGACGCGACCATCGCCCCGATCTCCGGGAGGCGCTCGAGCAGCTCGTCGCGGCCGAGAGGGCGGTGCTCGTCCAGCGCCTCGATCAACAGGAAGCGACGCTCGCGGCCGAGCACGTGGGGGAAGCTCGACGGGGCGAGGCCGAGCAGCAGCTGGATCTCGTGGGCGCGGCCGGCGCTCGCGCAGGCGCGCAGCTTGTAGCGGCGGCCGCTGCGGTCGCGCACGAAGCAGGCGGTGCCGCTGTGGGCGAAGCCGGGGACGGGCTCGATGCGCGCGAGGTCGAGGCGCTCCGCGAAGGGCCGCTCGCGGAGCAGCCGTTCCGGGTCGATCGGGCGGGGGCGGCGCGGCGCGAGCGTAGGCACGGCGCTTGAGGCTAGCCCCTCTGAATCCGGCTGGTTAGGATGGTCCGACCGATCTCCGCGAAGGACGCCGTCCACATGCCGTTTCCGGCCTGGCCCGAGCTCTCCGCCGATGCCCTGGAGCAGCAGCTGCTGGCCCGCTGGGCGGACGAGCGACTGTTCGAGCGCACCCTCGAGCGCACCAAGGGCAACCCCCCGTTCGTCTTCTTCGAGGGGCCGCCCACGGCCAACGGCCGGCCCGGCATCCACCACGTGGCCGGCCGCACGATCAAGGACCTGATCTGCCGCTTCCGCGCGCTGCAGGGCCGCCACGTGACGCGCATCGCCGGCTGGGACACGCACGGCCTCCCGGTCGAGATCGAGGTCGAGAAGGAGCTGGGCCTAGACGGCAAGCAGGCGATCGAGGCCTTCGGCGTGGCCGAGTTCAACGCGCGCGCCCGGGCCAGCGTGTTCCGCTACCAGGCGGAGTGGCAGGAGCTCTCGAACCGCATCGGCTACTGGCTCGACTACGAGCATCCCTACGTGACGTGCAGCAACGAGTACGTCGAGTCGGTGTGGTGGCTGCTGAAGCAGCTCCACGAGAAGGGTCTGCTGCAGCCCGGCCACCGCGTGCTGCCTTACTGCCCGCGCTGCGGCACCGCGCTCTCGAGCCACGAGCTGGCCCTCGGCTACCAGGAGGTCCGCGACCGCTCGATCTACCTGACCTTCCCGCTCGCCGACGGCAGCGGCCGCGAGCTGGTGGTGTGGACCACGACGCCGTGGACGCTGCCCGCGAACGTGGCGGCCGCGGTGCATCCGGAGCTCGAGTACGGCGAGTACGAATGGCAGGGCGGGCGCGTGCTGGTGTGCGCCGCGGCGCGCGCCGGGGCCATCGTGCTCGAGGATCGCGGCGGGCCGGGCGGCAAGGCGCTCCACGTCGGCGACCTGCCGCGGCGCGCGCTGCGGCGCGGCCGGGAGTACGTGGGCCTCGCCTACCAGCGGCCGCTCGCGATCGTCCCGCTCCCCGCGGATCGCCGCGCGCAGCTGGTCGTGGAGGGGGACTTCGTCACCGCCGAGGACGGCTCCGGCATCGTGCACATGGCTCCGGCCTTCGGCGCGGACGACTACGCCGCCGCGCAGCGGCACGGGCTCGCGACGATCCGCCCGGTCGCCGCGGACGGCACCTTCCAGGGGACGAGCTGGCCCGAGATCGAGGGCCGGCGCGTCACCGACGACGAGACCAACGAGCGGATCGTGCGGCGCCTGAAGCAGGACGGCCGCTGGCTGCGCACCGAGAACTACGTGCACAGCTACCCCCACTGCTGGCGCTGCAAGAGCAAGCTGATCTACTACGCCCGCGACTCCTGGTTCGTACGCACCTCCGCGCTGAAGGAGCGCATGCTCGAGCTGAACCGCCAGGTGGCCTGGCACCCGCCGGAGGTCGGCGCCGGCCGCTTCGGCGAATGGCTCGCGAACAACGTCGACTGGGCGCTCTCGCGCGACCGCTACTGGGGCACCCCGCTGCCGGTGTGGGTGAGCGACCGCGATCCTTCCTACGCCGAAGTGATCGGCAGCTACGCCGAGCTGGCCGAGAAGGTGGGGCGGCCGCTGCCGGCGGACTTCGACCCGCACCGCCCGAGCATCGACGCCTACACCTGGCCCGCTCCCGGCGGCGGCACGATGCGGCGCCGCCCGGAGGTGATCGACACCTGGTTCGACTCGGGCGCCATGCCCTACGCCCAGTGGCACTACCCCTTCGAGAACGAGGCGGAGTTCCGCGCGCACTTCCCGGCGGACTTCATCTGCGAGGGCATCGACCAGACGCGCGGCTGGTTCTACTCGCTGCTGGCGATCGCGACCACGGTGTTCGACGCCGCGCCCTACCGCAACGTCATCGTCAACGAGCTGATCCTCGACGCCGAGGGTCAGAAGATGTCGAAGAGCAAGGGGAACGTCGTCGACCCCCGCGAGGTGGTGCGCGAGTTCGGCGCGGACGCCGCGCGCCTCTACCTGCTGACGGTGAGCCAGGTCTGGCTGCCGAAGCGCTTCGACCCGCGCGCGATCCCCGAGAGCGTCGGCGGCTTCCTGAACACGCTGAAGCAGACCTACCGCTTCTTCGCGCTCTACGCCGGCGAGGCGCCGCCGGACGCCACGGGCGCCGCGCCGGCGAGCGAGCTCGACCGCTGGATGCGGGCGCGCCTCGACGCGACGGTGGAGCGGGTGACGTCGGCCTGGGAGGGCTACGACGTCACCTCCGGCGTGCGCGCGATCATGGAGCTGGTCGACGACCTCTCCAACTGGTACGTGCGGCTCTCTCGCGCGCGCTTCTGGGCGCCGGACCGCGAGGCCGACGCCGCCGCCGTCGCGACGCTCTACGAGGCGCTGGTGACGGTCGCGCGGCTGCTCGCCCCGGCGGCGCCCTTCGCGTCGGACTGGCTGCACCGCGCGCTGCTGGGCGAAGACCGCTCGGTTCACCTCGCCGACTTCCCGAGTCCCGGCGGCCGGCGCGACGCCGCCCTCGAGGCCTCGATGGACGCGGTGCGCAAGCTCGCCTCCCTGGCGCGCGCCGCGCGCGAAGAGGGCGGGCTGCGCGTGCGCCAGCCGCTGGCGCGGCTGCGCGTGGCGGTGCCCGCCGCGCTGCGCGGCCCGGCGCTCGACGCGCTGCTGCCGCTGCTGGCCGCGGAGGTGAACGTGCGCGAGGCGGTGGTGGTCTCGGACGAGGACCTCGTGCGCCTGCGCGGCAAGCCGAACTTCCGCTCCCTCGGCAAGCGCTTCGGCAAGCAGACTCCGGAGATCGCCGCGCGCGTGAAGGAGCTGCCCGCCGACGCCCTGCGCCGCCTCGAGGCCGGGAGCGCGGTGGAGCTGCCGGGCGCGGGCGAGATCCTCCCCGAGGACGTCAGCGTCGAGCGCGAGGTGGCGGGGGAGTGGATCGTGCAGAGCGAAGGCGCGTTCGTCGCGGCCCTCGACCCGGCGCTCTCCGACGAGCTGCGCCAGGAGGGGCTGGTGCGCGAGCTCGTCAACCGCGTGCAGCGGATGCGCAAGGACGCGGGCCTCGCCTACACCGACCGCATCGCGCTCTGGGTGGACGGCGCGCCGGCGGTCCGCGAGGCGGCGCAAGCCCACGCCGCCAGCCTCCGCGAGGAAACCCTCGCGCGCGCCCTCGCCGTCGGCGAACGCTGCTCGGCCCCCGACCTCGAGCAGCGCCACGACCTCGACGGCCACGAAGCCCTCGTCGCCCTCCGCCGGATCGGGGATCCAGGGGACGGAGTCAACTAATCAACTAACTCTCCCCCTGGGTGCACGCCATCACCCCCCCGGGTGGAGTTAGTTGATTAGTTGACTCCGTCCCCGACCGTGGCGCCGCCCGCGTAGCGGATCAGGACGCGGGTGCCGTCGGCGAGGCCGTCGCGGAAGCGGGGGCCCCATTTGTCCCACTCGGCGGGGTACTTGCGGCCGAAGGCCTCGAGGGCACGGGTGCGGGCAGCGGGGTCCTTCTCGAACGCCGCCTTCGCCTCGAAGCTCGGCGCGCTCTTGAACTTGCCGCCGGAGCGGGTCCAGACGCCGAAGTCGCCGACCCAGAGGCGAGCGCGCTCGAGGCCGTGCGCCAGCGCCCTCGCCTTCCAGCGGTCGGCCGCGGTCACCACCAGCACGTCGTCGCCGTCGGCGACGAACCAGACTTCGCCGTGGCAGGTGCTCTCGCTGCCGTCCTTCCGGAGCGGCGAGACGTAGACGAGCGGGCTCGCGGCGAGCGCCGTCTTCAGCGCCGCCGCGCGGGGCGACGCTTCGTCTCCGAAGGCGCGCCGCGGCAGCCAGAGGGCCGCTGCGCCTGCCGCCGCCCCCGCCAGGAACCGCCGGCGCGTGATGCGCATCGTTCGCACGCTTCCACCTCCTTCTGCGGCATGCTACCTCGGGACCCGATGCTCGCCCCCTACCTCTTCTATGGAACCCGCGTCTCCTTCTTCTCGGCGAAGGTGCGCTGCGCGCTGCGCGCGAAGGGGCTGCCGTTCCGCGAGGTCGAGCCCAGCCAGGAGGTCTACCGCGACGTGATCCTGCCGCGCACCGGCCTCGCCTTCATCCCGGTGCTGGTGACGCCGGCCGACGAGACCCTGCAGGACTCGAGCGTGATCCTCGACGAGCTGGAGCGCCGCCATCCCGTTCCGCCGCTCTACCCCGAGACGCCCGTGCAGCGGGTCGTCGCCTACCTCTTCGAGCTCTACGCGGACGAGTTCGCCGTGCTCCCCGCCATGCACTACCGCTGGAGCTTCCCCGAGAGCGAGGCCCGGGCGCGCCGCGACTTCGCCGCCGCGACGGGCGATGCGGAGCGCGCCGGTCGCTTCGCCGACCGCATGAAGGGGAGCATCCGCGCCCTCGGCGTCTGTCCGGAGAGCGCCGCCGCCATCGAGGCCCACACCCGCGACCTGCTGGACGCCCTCTCCGCGCACTTCGCCGCCCAGCCCTTCCTGCTCGGCGGCCGCCCCTCGCTCGCGGACTGCGCGCTCATGGGGCCGCTCTTCGCCCACCTTTACTGCGATGCCGTGCCCGGCCGCCTGCTGAAGGAGACCGCGCCCGAGGTGTGCGCCTGGATCCAGCGCATGGACGGCGCCCTTCCCGGCGCCGGTGAGTTCCTCGGGGACGACGCCCTCGCGCCGAGCCTGCGCCCCCTGCTCGAGCTGCTCGGGCGCGACGCCGCGCCCGTCCATCTCGACGATCTGCACGCCGCGGAGAGCTGGGCCCTCGCGCACCGCGAAGCCTGGGATCCGCCGCCCCGCGCGCTCGGCATGCACGCGACGCGCCTGCGCGGCGCGAGCTTTCCGCGCTACACGAGCGCCTACGCGCCCTGGATGATCCAGCGCCCGCTGGACGCCTACCGCGGCCTCGCCCCGGCGAGCCGCGCCGCGGTGGACCGGGCGCTCGCGGGCACCGGCCTCGAGCCGCTGCTCGCCGTCGCGCCCCGCGTCCGTGCGAACAAGAAGGGGTTTCAGCTCGCCTACGCGGAGGCGTAGCGCCTCACACCAGGCGGCTCCCGTGCCCCTCCCAGTAGCGGTCGCGCAGCTTCCGCTTCTGCATCTTGCCGGTCTCGGTGCGCGGCAGCGTGTCTACGAACTCGACGCTGCGCGGGCACTTGTAGTGCGCGATGCCAGCGCGGCAGAACTCGATCAGCTCGCGCTCCAGCTCCGGCCCCGGCGTCGCGTCCGGCGCCGGCACCACGACCGCCTTCACCTCCTCGCCGAGGTCGGCATTCGGCACTCCGATCACGGCGACGTCGTGCACCTTCGGGTGGGTGACCAGGTGACTCTCGGTCTCCTGGGGGTAGATGTTGACGCCGCCCGAGATGATCATGTTCGACTGGCGGTCCGTCAGGTACAGGAAGCCGTCCTCGTCGACGTAGCCGATGTCGCCGATCGTGAACAGCGCGCCGCGGTAGGTGCCGGCGGTCTTCGCGTCGTCCTTGTGGTAGCGGAAGCGTGCCCCCGGATCGGGGGGCGCTTCGAAGTAGATGGCGCCCTCCTGGCGCGGCTTCTCGATCTCGCGGCCCTCCTCGTCGAGCACGTGCACCTTGCCCCCTGCCCAGTGGCGGCCCACCGAGCCCTCGTGGGCGAGCCAGTCCTTGGCGCGGATCAGCGTGCCGCCGCCCTCCGTGCCGGCGTAGTACTCGACGATCGCGTCGCCCCACCACTCGATCATCGCGCGCTTCACCGGCACCGGGCACGGCGCGGCGGCGTGCACGGCGACCTCGAGGCTCGAGACGTCGTAGCGCTTGCGCACGTCCTCGGGCAGCCGCAGCAGGCGGATGAAGTGGGTGGGCACCCACTGCGAGGTGCGCACGCGGTGCCGCTCGATCAGGCGCAGCGCGTCCTCGGGATCGAAGCGGCGCATGATCACCGCGGTGGCGCCGATGCGGTGCTGCGCCGAGCTGAACGCCAGCGGCGCCGCGTGGTAGAGCGGCGCGGGCGAAAGGTAGACGTCGCCCTCGCGCATGCCGAACAGGGAGACCAGGCCGACCGCCGGGGCGACGTACTTGAGGTCGCCCGCCGGCACGCGCGGGAGCGGCCGGCGCACTCCCTTCGGCCGCCCGGTGGTGCCCGACGAGTAGAGCATCACCGAGCCTTCCAGCTCCTCGCCGAGAGGAGCGTCCTCCGGCGCGCTGGCGATCGCGTCCTCCAGGCTGCGGAAGCCCGGGATCTCGCCGCCCACCGAGGCGCACACCGCGAGCTGCGGCAGCGCCTGCTTCACCGCGCTCGCAATCTCCGCGAAGCGCCGGTGGGCGACGAACACCTTGGCGTCGCAGTTCTCGACGATGTACTCCACCTCGTCGCGCTGCAGGTGCCAGTTCACCGGGGTGAAGTAGAAGCCGGCGCGGTGACACGCCCAGTACACGTCGAAGAAGACGTCGTCGTTGCCGATCAGCACCGCGACCGAGTCGCCCGGCTCGAGGCCGAAGCCGCGCAGCGCGTGGGCGAGCCGGCGCGAGCGCTGCTCGAGCTGGCCGTAGCTCTCGACGGACTCGGCGTCGCCGTAGATCACGGCCGGGCGATCGGGGTCCTTCGCGGCGAAGACGGCGGGCGTGGTCATGGCGGCTCCTCGTGTGGCGAGCCCGAAAGACTGGCCGATCCGACGGATCCCCGTCAACCTCCGCCGCCGTGACCGACCGGACCCCGCCGCCCGGCGCCGAGCTGGCCGCCGCCTTCGGCCTCGAAGGCCGCTTCGCGGACTGCGTCGCGCTGAAGCGCGGCCACATCCACGACACCTTCGTCGCCACCTGCGAGGGCCGCGGCGGGCCGACGCGCTACGTGCTCCAGTGCGTGAACACCCACGTGTTTCGCGACGCCGAGGGCGTGATGGAGAACCTGCTGCGCGTCACCCGGCACCAGCGCAGCGCGCTCGAGCGCGCCGGCGTGGCCGATCGGGAGCGGCGCGCGCTGCGGGTGCTGCTGGCGCGCGACGGGCGCCCCTGGCACGTGGACGAAGCCGGGCGCTTCTGGCGGGGCTTCCCGTTCATCGAGGGCACGGTCTCCCACGAGCGTCCGGCGAGCGCGGGCCAGGCCCTCGAGGCCGCGCGCGCCTTCGGCCGTTTCGCCGCCAGCCTGCGCGACCTTCCGGCCCCGCCGCTGCGCACGACGATCCCGGGCTTCCACGATCTCGCCCAGCGCCGCGCCGCGCTCGAGGACGCGGCGCGCAGGGACGCCCGCGGCCGCGCGGGGGGGCTGGCGCGGGAGATCGACGGCGCCCGCGCCAGCGCCGAGCGCATCGCGGCGGCGCTCGACGAGGACGCCCTTCCCCGCAGCGCCGTGCACAACGACTGCAAGCTCAACAACCTGCTGTTCGACGCCGAGCGCGACGAGGCGCTCTGCGTGGTGGACCTCGACACCGTGATGGAGGGCGCGCTGCTCTACGACTTCGGCGAGCTGGTGCGCACCGCGACCAACGCGCGGCCCGAGGACGAGCCCGACCCCGACACCGTGGCGCCCGACCTCGCCCTGCACGAGATGCTGGCGCGCGGCTACCTCGAGGGCGCCGGCGACCTGGTTGCGCCCGAGGAGATCGCGGCGCTGCCCCTCGCCGGCGCGCGCATGGCGCTCGAGAACGCGATCCGCTTCCTCACCGACTACCTGGAGGGCGACCTCTACTTCCGCATCCTGCGCCCGTCCCACAACCTCGACCGCCACCGCTCGCAGCTCCGGCTCGCCGAGCGCCTGTTCGCGGCGCGCGACACGCTGCGGCGTCAGGTGGAGGGAGCCGCACGCAGCCTCAGCTCGATCGACCCGCGCGGGCCGGCCGCGACTCACTGACCTCGGCCTCGAAGCTCAGCCGCCGAGGCGCAGGGCCGGCCAGCGCTCGGGCTGGTGGAAGTCGGGCGCGGCGCCCGGGACGGGCTGCCAGGCGAGGTAGCGCCCCGCTGCGATCGCGAAGGCGTTGCCCGCGCGCAGCCCCGGCGGCAGCAACGCGCGCGGCAGGCGCAGGGCGGCGCGCCGGACGCCGTCGGGGCCGGCTGCCACCTCGACCTCTGGCCGCAGCCCCGCGTGGGCGTCGGCGAGCACCCGGCGCGCCCGGAACGAGAGCACCAGGAAGTGTCCGCCTGCGCCGAGCTCGATCTCGAGATAGCGACCGCCCGCGCCGGCCAGGAAGCACTCGACGACGTCGAACTCCCAGAGCCCCTCCACGCGGGTGCCGGGGCGCGCCTCGGGCACGCGGGGAGGGCCCGGCTGCCGCAGCTCCGCGCGCACCTCGAGCGCGTCGCCCCGCAGCGACAGCTCGACGGCGGCGCGCACCGCCACGTCGCAGGGCGCTCCGTTCCAGAGGCGCTCGATCGGGAGCCGGAGCCGCGCCGGAGCCCGCGGGATGGTGAGCATGCGCGCGGCAGGATAGCCTCGCGCGGCCGTGGATCTCCCCGCCGCCCGCGCCGCCGGGCCCTCCCTCGCGGTCGCCCCGCCGGCGCTGCCGACGCGCGCCATCGCCGAGTACAGCCTGCCCGCGTTCGGGATGGGCTTCATGTTCATCCTCGTGAACATCTACCTGCTGAAGTACGCGACGGACGTGCTGCTGATCGCGCCCGCGACGATGGGCCTGCTGTTCGGCCTCTCGCGGCTCTGGGACGCGGCGGCGGACCCGATCGTCGGCTTCCTGACCGATCGCACGCGCTCGCGCCTCGGCCGGCGCCGGCCCTGGATCCTCGCCAGCGCGCTCCCGCTCGGCGTCACCTTCGCGATGCTCTGGTCGCCTCCCGCGGCGCTCGCGGGCGTCCCGCTCCTGCTCTGGATGGCCGGCGCCCTCTTCGTCTTCTACACGGCGATCGCCATGCTGGAGACGGCGCATGCGGCGCTCGGCGCCGAGCTGACCGACGACTACCACGAGCGCACCCGCGTCTTCGGCGTGCGGCGCATCGTCTTCGGCCTCGGCTCGCTGGTCGCGGTGGCCGCGATCGCCGCCTTCGGCGCGCTGCCCGGGCCGCGCCGCGTCGCGCTGGCCGTCGGTCTCGCCGGTGGCGCGATCGCCGCCGCCACGACGCTGCGCATGGTGGCGAGCGTACGCGAGCGCGCGGAGTTCCAGAACCGCGGCAGCCACAGTCCGGCGCGCGCCTACGGCGACGTCTGGCGCAACCCGCACGCGCGCGTGCTGCTGCTCGTCTTCACCATCCAGCAGCTCGGCGTGGTGTCGCTCACCACGATCATGCCCTTCGTCTCGGAGTACGTTCTGAAGACGCCGGAGTGGACCTTCGCGTACATCGGCACCCTGTTCCTCGCCGCGATCCTCGGCGTGCCGCTCTGGGTGCGCATGAAGACGCGCGGCGGCAAGAAGGGCGGCCTGATCGCCGCGATGGCGGTGATCGGCGTCGCGATCGGCGCGCTCTGGTTCGCGCAGGAGGGGCAGGTCTGGCTGGTGCTGCTGATCTGCGCCTGCGGCGGCTTCGCCTCCGCGGGCACCGACGTGCTGTTCCCCTCGATCCAGGCGGACGTCATCGACTGGGACGAGCTCCAGACGGGGGAGCGCAAGGAAGGCGCTTACTTCGCCGCCTGGGCCTTCGCCTCGAAGGGGGCCGGCGCGCTCTCCTCGACGCTCGTGGGCGTCGCGCTCACCGCCATCGGCTTCATCCCCAACGCCGAGCAGCCCCAGGCCGTGCGCGACGGCATCCTGCAGCTCGCCGCCCTCGCTCCCGCGGTCCTCTACGCCGCCGGCATCCTCCTCTTCCTCCGCTTCCGCCTCGGCGAGCGCGAGCACGCCGCCATCCAGCTGCAGCTCGCCGCGAAGCGGAAGGAGCGGAAGGGGGACGGAGTCAACTAATCAACTAACTCCACCCGCGGGGTGGATGGGATGCACCCAGGGGGAGAGTTAGTTGATTAGTTGACTCCGTCCCCGAGCACGTCGGAGGCGAGGCGGACGAGGGTGGGGACGCGGGGGCCGAGGAGGCGGAAGCGCTCGTCGGTGGTCTGGCCGCGGACGTAGCGGATGTAGATCTGCTGGAGCACGACGGCGGTCTTCCAGAGGGCGAAGGCCTCGTACCAGCGGATGTGCTCGAGGGGGACGCCGCGGCGAGCGGCGTAGCGCTCGGCGATCTCGGGGCGCGTCGGGAAGCCGGGCTGGTTGGTGAGCGCGTTGGTGGGGCTGCGGTCGTCGCCGTCGTCCGGCTGCGCCCAGTAGCCGAGCAGCGTGCCGAGGTCGACGAGCGGGTCGCCGAGGGTGGTCATGTCCCAGTCGAAGATCGACTTCACGCGGTCGGGGTCGGCGGGATCGAACTGGCAGTTGTCGAGCTTGAGGTCGTTGTGGACCAGCCCCGGCCGGGCGGAGGGCGGGATCGTGCGCGCGAGCCGCGCGTGCACCTCGTCGAAGAGCGGGATTTCGGCATCCCTGGCCGCGTCGAAGCGCTTCTTCCAGCCCGCCACCTGTCGCTCGACGAAGCCCTCGGGGCGGCCGAGATCGCCGAGGCCCGCCTTCTCGTAATCCACGTCGTGGAGGTCGGCCATCGCGTCGACCAGCGCGAAGCTCACCCTCCGCGCCACGTCGCGGTGATGGGCCAGCTCGTCGGGGATGCGGAAGCGCACCACCACCCCGCTGCGCCGCTCCATCACGAAGAAGCGCGCGCCGATCACCGACTCGTCCTCGCACAGCAGGTACGCGCGCGGCGCGGTGGAGAGGTGCTCCCAGAGCCGCGAGAGCACGCGGTACTCGCGCGCCATGTCGTGGGCCCCCGGCGCCACCGGGCCGAAAGGCGGCCGGCGCAGCACCAGCTCGCGCTCGCCGAAGCGCAGCAGGTAGGTGAGGTTGGCGTGGCCGCCGGGAAACTGGAGCACCTCGAAGGCGCCCTCCAGCTCGGGCATGCGCGCGCGGATCCAGGCCTCGGCCTTCTCCCAGTCCTGCTCCTCGCCCCGGCGCACGGGCGCGACCTCGGGCGTCTCGTACGGGGTTCCCCCGCTCATTCCCACCTCGACCCGAGGCGCTCGTAGACACCCTCGGGTGTCAGCGCCAGATGCGTCAGCGTCTGCTCGTCGTGGGCGAGCCGCCAGGAGAGCATGCGCTGGGCGGCCTCCAGCACGCGCGGGACGTAGGCCGGGTCGCCGGCGAGGTTCACGCTCTCCGCCGGGTCGCGCGCGAGGTCGAAGAAGAGCGGCGGCAGCCCGGCGAAGTGGACGTACTTCCAGTCGTCGCCGCGGATCACGTCGAGCGCGCACTCGTGCAGCCGCAGGCCCAGCACGCGCTCGGGCGCTCCGCCCTGGGTCTCGCGGAAGTCGAACTGGAAGTGCGCCTCCCGGCGCCAGCCCTCGGGCGCGCGCCCCTCGCGCAGCAGCGGGAGCAGCGAGCGGCCGTCCCAGGCGCGCGGCGGCTCGGCGCCGATCCAGTCCAGCAGGGTGGGCGCGACGTCGACGTTCTCGGTGAAGGCGTCCGCCACCAGCCCGCGGCTGGCGTCGGCCTCGCGCCGCGGATCGCGAACGATCAGCGGAACGTGGTAGCTCTGCTCGAAGTAGCCGCCCTTCCCGAGCATCCAGTGGTCGCCCATCTGCTCGCCGTGGTCCGAGGTGAACACGACCAACGTCGAGTCCCACAGCCCCTGGGCCTCGAGCCACGCGAACAGACGGCCGAGCTGATCGTCGACCTCGCTCATCAGGCCGAAGTAGGTCGCCTTGTAGCGCCGCAGCTTGCGCTCGTCCGCCGGGGCGCGGAAGTAGTCCCGCGAGAGGTGGAAGCGCAGCCACGGGTGCTGCTCGGCCTCGCGCTCGGCGCTCTCGGCGCGCACGAAGCCCGGCAAGGAGGCCGGATCGTAGAGCGCGTTGTAGGGCTCCGGCGCCACCCAGGGCGGATGCGGCCGCAGCAGCGAGAGATGCACGAAGAAGGGCCGATCGGCGTGGGCCGCGAGGTGCTCGATCACCTGGTCGACCATGAAGGCGGTGTCGTGGTGCTCGGCGGGGATCGCGAGGGGCGCGGGCACCGGGCCGCCCTCCTCCCAGTCGGCGCCTTCCTTCTTCTGGCGATAGAGCTTCCAGGGCGGGTCGGGAACCGCGTAGCCCTTCTTCTCCAGCCAGCGCGCCCAGGCGATCGGATTCTCGCCCATCATCACCACCGGGCGGATGCCCGGGAGCGGCCCCTCGTAGGTGCGCAGCAGCGGGTGCGCCGGGTCGAGGGTGCGCGGGTCCTGACTCGTGTCGGTGTACCCGAAGAGCACCGGGTCGTAGCCGAGCGCGCGCGCCTCGAGCGCCCAGTTGCCGTGGCGGGCGTCGAGGGGCGTGCCGTTCGTGGTCGAGCGGTGGTTGTGCAGGTAGAGGCCGGTGTGCAGCGATGCCCGGCTCGGCCCGCAGGGCGCCGCCTGGGCGTAGTGGCGGCCGAAGCAGACGCCCTGGGCGGCCAGCGCGTCGAGGGTGGGCGTGCGCACCACGGGATGGCCGAGGGCCCCGAGGCACTCGCCCCGCCACTGGTCCGCCGTCACGAAGAGCACGTTGCCGCGCATGGGCGGCGGGCAGCTTATCCCACCTGCTCGCGGTCCGCGCGGATCACGACGACGGGGCGGGTCTCCACCCAGCTTTGCAGCCAGGCGACGATCGGTCCGCGCAGCGCCGTGCGGGCCAGGGACTGCGCCGCGCCGAAGGGCGCGAGCGGGAAGAACGGGTGGCGCTCGACGACCTCGCGCCGGCGCGCCGGCTCGTCGACCACCTCGGCGACACCGTCGTGCATCCGCCCGCGGGCGCTAAAGCGCAGCTGCGGATCGGCCCGCAGGTTGCGCAGCCAGTGGGCGCGGTTGCCGTAGGTGGAGATCACGATCACGCCCTCGGGCGTGCGCGCGCAGGGCAGCATCACTTCGCGCGGCAGCCCGCTCTTGCGGCCGCGCGTCTCGAGCAGCACCCAGTGGGGCGAGCGCTCGAAGCCGCCGCGCAGCGCCGCCACCAGCGCCTGCTGCGGCCGGCGCAGGCTGCGCGCGAAGGGGTGCAGGCGGACGGTCCACGGCTCGTCGGGATCGCTCATGGCGGGACGGTAGCCCCCGGGCCCGCCCCGCGGCACGGTCCGGGTGCCGGCGACGGGGGCTCGGAATCTATGCGATCATGCTTGCCCGCTGCCGCCAGCGCGCGGCCCTGCGATCCGAGAGGAGTCGTCCCATGGGTGTCCACCACATCGCGATCGCCGTGAAGGACATGGAGGCGACCCACCGCTTCTACAGCGAAGCGATGGGCTTCGAGCTGGTGAAGGTCGAGATCGTGCCCCAGCGCGGCGGCTTCGCGCGCCACGCCTTCTACTCGACCGGCTCTGCGGGCGACCAGCTGATCGCCTTCTGGGATCTCGCCAACGTGCCGCTGCAGCGCGAGTGGAAGACCGACATCTGCCGCGGCCTCGGCCTCGACCCGCTCACCAACCACCTGGCCTTCAGCGCCTCCGACGTGGACGACCTGGCGCGCCGGCGCGAGCGCTGGCTGTCCCTGGGCCACGACGTCCTCGAGATCGACCACGGCTGGATCCACTCGATCTACACCGAGGACCCCGACGGCATCGCCGTGGAGTTCGCCGTCATCACGAAGCCCCTCGGCGAGCGCGACGCCGCAGAGGCGCTCGGCCTGCTGCGCACCGCCAACCCGCCGGCAAGCCCGGAGCCGAAGCGCATCCAGCTCCACAAGGCCGCCGACGCAGCGCGGGGAGCGCGCTGACGCCGCCTCTCACTGGGCCGGCACCGACAGCGTGGTCCCACCTCCGTCGAGCACCAGCGCCACCGCGCGCACCGTCTTGGGGGAGAACTTCCCCGAGAACCGACAGCGGATCAGCCCCCCGAAGCTGCTGAACGCCGCCGCGTCGGAAGATTCGGGCTGGATCTCGATCATGAACGTGTTCAGCACGTTCGAGTCGAGGTCGACGTGATCTGCAATCTGACCAACCTCGGCACGCCGCTCGGCCGAAGCCGGCGGGCGATGTATCCTACCTCCTTGCGCCGAGGAGACGCCCATGAAGTTCGGCCTGGCCTTCGCCAACGTCGGTCCGTTCGGCCTGCCCGAGCACGCCGCGAACCTGGCGCGCACCGCCGAGGCGTGCGGCTTCGAGTCGCTCTGGACGGTGGAGCACGTGGTGGTGCCGGCGGGCTACCAGTCGCCCTACCCCTACGCGAGCTCCGGCAAGATGCCGGGGCCCGAGGAGTCGGCGATCCCGGACCCGCTGATCTGGCTGTCCTACGTGGCGGCCGTGACGCAACGCATCCGGCTCGCGACGGGGATCGTCATCCTGCCCCAGCGCCACCCGGCCTACCTGGCGAAGGAGATCGCCAGCCTCGACCAGCTCTCGGGGGGGCGCGTCACCCTGGGCGTCGGCATCGGCTGGCTGCGCGAGGAGTTCGAGGCGATCGGCATCCCCTTCGAGGAGCGCGCCGCGCGCACCGAGGAGATCTGCGCCGCGCTGCGCACGCTCTGGAAGCCGGGGGGCGCGCAGCCCTTCGAGGGCAAGTTCCACCGCTGGGCGCCGGTGCACTCGAACCCGAAGCCCGTGCAGCCGGGCGGCCCGCCCATCGTGGTGGGCGGCCACACCCGGGCGGCGGCGCGGCGCGCCGCGCGCGTCGGCGACGGCTGGTTCCCGGTGCGCTACGACGAGCAGGCGTTCTCGGGCCTGATGGGCGAGCTGCGCGGCGAGTGCGCTCGCCTGGGGCGCGACCCGAAGCAGGTCGAGATCACCACCGGCTTCCCGAAGACCGACCTCGACACCGTGCGGCGGGCCGAGGAGCTCGGCATCTCGCGGATCGTGATCGCTCCGCCCGCCTTCGACCCCGAAGGCGTGCGCCGCGGCCTCGAGAAGTTCGCGAGCGAGGTGATCGCCAGGACGTGACGATGCGCGTGCGGGTCCTCGGCTCGGCGGCGGGCGGCGGGCTCCCGCAGTGGAACTGCGGCTGCCCGAACTGCGTGCGCGCGCGCAGCGGCGACCCCGCGGTGCCGCCGCGCGCCCAGCCGAGCGTGGCGCTCTCCGCGGACGGCGCGCGCTGGTCGCTGGTCAACGCCACGCCCGACGTGCGCGACCAGCTCGCCCGCACGCCCGCGCTCCACCCGCGTCCCGGCACCCGCGACGTCCCGCTCGACACGATCGTGCTGACGAACGCCGACCTCGACCACGCCATGGGCCTGCTGGTGCTGCGCGAGTCGCTCCCCTACCGGATCGTCTCGACCTCCTGGGTGCGGCGGGCGCTGCTCCGTCACAACGCGGTGTTCCGGCTGCTGGAACCCGCCTGGAGCGAAGTGAAGCTCGACGAGCCCTTCCTGCTCGACCGCGACGATGCCCTCGAGGCGCGCTTGTTTCCCGTACCCGGAAAGGTGCCGGGATGGCTGCAGAGCCTCGAGAAGAACGACGCGGAGGCGACCGTCGGCCTGCGCGTCACCGACCGCCGCAGCGCGCGCCGGCTGGTCTACGCGCCCGGCGTGCAGCGGCTCGACGAAGGCACCCTGGCCGAGCTCGCCGCGGCGGACCTGCGCTTCGTCGACGGCACCTTCCACACCGAGCACGAGCTGCTGGCGGCGCGCCCGGGCGCGCCGTCCGCCACCGAGATGGGTCACGTCCCCGTGGCGGGCGAGGCCGGCAGCCTGCGGCGGCTCTCGGGCCTGCCGGGCCGCAGCTTCTACATCCATCTCAACAACACGAACCCCCTGCTCGACGCGGGGTCGAAGGAGAGACAGGCGGTCTCCTGGGCCGGCGTCGAGGTCGCGATGGACGGGACGGAGATCGAGCTGTGACGCGCGAAGCCTTCGAGGCGCGCCTGCGGGACATCCTCGCCGAGCGCTACCACGATCGGCATCCCTTCAACCTGCGCATGCACGCGGGGACGCTCGCACCCGAGGAGATCCGGAGCTGGGTACGCAACCGCTACTACTACCAGACGCGCATCCCCATCAAGGACGGACTCATCCTCACCAAGAGCGAGGACCCGGCGTTCCGCCGCCAGTGGATCCGGCGCATCCACGACCACGACGGCGACGGCGCGCGCGAGGGCGGCCTCGAGCTGTGGCTGCGCCTTGCCGAGGCGGTCGGCCTCGATCGCGCCGAGGTCGCCTCGCTGCGCGACGTGCTGCCGGGGGTGCGGCGCGCCTGCGACGCCTACGTGCGCTTCGTCTCCGGCCACGACCTGCTGGAATCGGTGGCGTCGTCGCTCACCGAGCTCGCAGCCGGAGGCCTGATGGCCGAGCGCATCACCTGCTTCGAGAAGCACTATCCGTGGGTGAAGACCGACGGCCTGCGCTACTTCCGCAGCCGCACCGAGCAGGCGCCGCGCGACGCCGCCGAGGGCCTCGGGCTGGTGCTCGAGCAGGCGACGAGCGAAGAGGATCAGGAGCGCTGCGCCCGCGCGCTGCTGCGCAAGTGCGAGATCCTCTGGCAGCTCCTCGACGGCGTCGAGTGGGGCGCGCGGCGACTGCGGCTCGCCGCCGGGGCGCAGCTTCGCGACGACGACGGCGAGGGCCCGCTGGTGGTGCTCGCGGAGCGCGCCGTGCAGATGAACGGCACCGGGCGCGAGATCCTCGGCCTCGCCGACGGCAGCCGCAGCGTCTGCGGCATCGCCGCCGCGCTGCGCGCGCGGAACCCGGAGCCGCCCGAGGTGGAGCGCGAGGCGTACGCCTTCCTCGAGGAGATGGAGAAGCTCGGGGTGGTCGAGGAGGCTCGGTGAGCGCGCCGCGCCCCTGGAACCTGATCGCCGAGCTCACCTACCGCTGCCCGCTCCGCTGCCCCTACTGCTCCAACCCGCTGGACCTCGCCGCCCATCCCGACGGCCTCGACGCGGAGGCATGGGCCGACGCCTTCCGCGAGGCGCGCGCGCTGGGCGTCGTCCACGTCGGCCTCACCGGCGGCGAGCCGACGCTGCGGCGCGACCTGCCCGCGATCGTGAGCGCCGCCGCCGCCGCCGACCTGCACGTCCACCTGGTGACGGCGGGCGTGCCGATCGACGCCGACGGCCTCGCCGCCCTGCAGCGGGCCGGCCTCGGCAGCGTGCAGCTCTCGGTCCAGGATGCCGAGGCCGAGCGCTCGGACCGCATCGCCGGCGCGCCGGTGTTCGCGAAGAAGCTCGCCTTCGCGCGCGCCGCGCGCGCGCTGCGGCTGCCGCTCACCCTCAACGTGGTGCTGCACCGCGAGAACCTCGCGCGCGTCGCCGAGCTGATCGCCCTGGCGCGCGAGCTCGGCGCGCGGCGCATCGAGCTCGCCAACACCCAGTACCACGGCTGGGCGCTGCGCAACCGCGCCGCCCTGCTCCCGACGCGCGAGCAGCTCCGCGCGGCCGCCGCCGCGGTGGCCCGCGAGCGGGAGCGCAGCCGGGGCCTCGAGATCGTCTTCGTGCTGGCCGACTACTTCGCCGAGCGCCCGAAGCCCTGCATGGGCGGCTGGGGCCGCAAGGCGATGGTGGTGGCGCCCGACGGGCGCGTGCTGCCCTGCCACGGTGCCGCCGAGCTGCCCCTCGAGTTCTGGTCGCTGCGCGAGCACGCGCTGCGCGCGTGCTGGGAGGACGCGCCCGGCATGAACGCCTATCGCGGAGAAGGCTGGATGCGCGAGCCGTGCCGGAGCTGTCCCGCCCGCGCCCAGGACTTCGGCGGCTGCCGCTGCCAGAGCTTCGCGCTGGCGGGCGACGCCGCGGAAGCGGACCCGGCGTGCGCGCTCTCGCCGCACCACGCGGCCCTCGTCGCCGCCCGCGAGCGCGAAGCCGCGGCCTCCGGCGGGCCGGAGCTCGCCTGGCGGACGCTGCGTTGAGCGCGTCCTCCGCGAAGCCGCTCTGGCGGGACGCGGCGCCGATCCGCGTCGGCGTCTCCACCTGCCTGCTCGGCCAGGAGGTGCGCTGGGACGCCGGCCACAAGCGCGACCGCTTCCTGACCGACGTGCTCGCCCCCTACTTCGAGTGGGTGCCGGTGTGCCCCGAGGTCGAGGTCGGCATGGGCATCCCGCGGAGGCCCGTGCGGCTGGTGCGCGGCGAAGGCGGCGAGCCGCGCATGCTCGAGCCCACGAGCGGCCGGGACTGGACGCGCGCGATGCAGGGCTACACGAAGAAGCGACTGCGCGGCCTCGCCGCGCTCGAGCTCTGCGGCTACGTGCTGAAGAGCGGCTCGCCGAGCTGCGGCATGGAGCGCGTGAAGCTGTACGGCGCCGGGGGAATGCCCGAGAAGAGCGGCACCGGCCTCTTCGCCGCCGAGCTGCTGCGGCGCTTCCCGGGCCTTCCCGTCGAGGAGGAGGGCCGGCTCCACGACGCGCGCCTGCGCGAGAACTGGATCGAGCGCGTGTTTGCCTACCGCCGCCTGCGCAGCCTCTTCGCGGGGCGCCCGAGCCGCGGCCGCCTCGTCGCCTTCCACACCGCCCACAAGCTCCAGCTGCTCTCCCACTCGGAGACCCACTACCGCGCCCTCGGCCGGCTCGTCGCCGACGCCAAGCAGACCCACGAGGCCGAGCTGCGCGAGCGCTACCAGGCGGCCTTCATGGAGGCCCTGGCGCGCCCGGCCACGCCGAAGCGGCACGTCAACGTGCTGCAGCACGCCCTCGGCCACCTGCGCGGCCGCGTCGCGCCCGGCGTCTCCCGCGAGCTCCACGACCTGGTCGGCGACTACGCGCGCGGGCTCGTCCCCCTCGTGGTCCCCCTCACCATGCTGCGCCACTACGTCCACCAGCTCGAGATCTCCTACCTCGCCGGCCAGATCTACCTCGACCCCCACCCCAAAGAGCTCATGCTCCGCAACCACGTCTGACTTCAGAAAGGGGTCTGGCCTGAAACTTAAGAAACTCGGCGGGCGGGCGTAGGTGCGCGCGATCCACTGGCTCCGTAGCGACCTCCGTCTCGACGACAACCGCGCGCTCGCCGAGGCCGCGCGCCGCTCGAGCGAGCTCGCCGTCGTGTTCGTGCTCGACGACGCGCTGCTGGCGAGCGAGCGCACCGGCGCGCCGCGCGTGCGCTTCCTGCTGGACGGCCTCGCCCGGCTCGCCGCCGACCTCGAGGCCCGCGGCTCGCGCCTCGTGCTGCGGCGCGGCGATCCGGTGGGGGATCTCGCGAAGCTCCTCGACGAGAGCCGCGCCGAGCTCGTCACCTGGGGGCGCGATCCCTCGCCGTTCGCGAAGGCCCGCGACGCGCGCGTGGAGAGGGAGGCCGCGAAGCGCGGCGCGCGCGTCGAGACCTTCAACGACCGCGTCGCTTACGAAGCGGAGCAGGTCCTCACCAAGGACGGCAAGGCATTCTCCGTCTACACGCCCTACCGGAACGCCTGGCGCCTGCGCTGGTCGCGCGAGCCGGAGGAGCCCGAGCGCGCCCCGAAGCTGCCGCCGCCGGTGCCCGGCCTCGCTTCCCTCCCCCTCCCGGCGCCGGAGGCGCTCGGCGTCGACGCGACGGCCGCCGAGCTGCCCACCGCCGGCGAGGCCGCTGCCCGGCGCCGGCTCGAAGCGTTCCTCGAGAAGCAGATCGCCGGCTACCAGGAGCGCCGCGACCTCCCCGCCGAGGACGGCACCTCGCGCCTCTCGCCCTACCTGCGCTTCGGCATGCTCTCGATCCGCCGCTGCCTCGAGGCCGCCGGCGAGCGCGCGAAGGAGCGCCACGGCCGCGAGTCCGTGCAGAAGTGGATCGACGAGCTCGTCTGGCGCGACTTCTACCACGCCATCCTCGACCGGAACCCCCACGTCACCCGCGGCGCCCAGCGCCGCGAGTACGACCGCATCCGCTGGAACGACGACCCCGCGGCGTTCGCAGCCTGGTGCGAGGGCCGCACGGGCTACCCCCTCGTCGACGCCGGCATGCGCCAGCTCGCGCGGACCGGCTGGATGCACAACCGCGTGCGCATGGTCGCCGCGAGCTTCCTGGTGAAGGACCTGCTGCTCGACTGGCGCCTCGGCGAGCGCTTCTTCTACCGCCAGCTCGTGGACGGCGACCCGGCGAGCAACAACGGCGGCTGGCAGTGGGCGGCGTCCACGGGCACCGACGCCCAGCCCTGGTTCCGCATCTTCAACCCGGTATCGCAGGGGCGGCGCTTCGACCCGGAGGGCGCCTACGTGCGCCGCTGGGTCCCCGAGCTGCGGAACGTCGACGAGGAGACGCTGCACGCCCCGTGGCTCTCCGAGTGCCCGCCGCGCGACTACCCCGCCCCGATCGTCGACCACGCGCAGCGCAGGGCCGAGGCGCTGCGCCGGTTCGAAGCGGTGAAGCGCCGCTAGAGCCGCTCGAGCAGCCGCCCGACCAGCTTCGCCGCGCGCTCGCGCTCGGCGAGCGTCATGCCCTGGAAGAGCGCGCCAACGCGCCCGCCCTGCTCGTAGGAAGCCACCGCCGCGACGCGCAGTCGCTCGCCCCAGGGAAACTCGATGTCGAGGTCGAGCGCGCGGTCGAGGGCGGGAAGCTTCGCGCCCGCCAGCAGGCAGCCGGCCTCGGAGATCGAACGCACCTCGAGGTCGAGCTGCTGCTCGCCCAGCTTCGCGCGCGCGGGCAGCGAGGTCGGCACGCGCGGCACCGCGCGCGGGTGCTCTTCGAGCGCGAGCTGGAGGAGCTGATAGAGGGGCGGCACGCCGGCGGGCCGCCGCACGGTTCCGATCACCCGCGCGTCGCCGCTGCCCGGCTCGCGCCGATCGGTGAGCACGATCAGCGGAAGCGGCGGCAGCTGCGCGAGGTCCGCGAGACGATCCTCGCGCACGATGCGCAGCTCCGGATCCGGCAGCTCCGCCGCCGGCAGCACCGCGTAGCCGAGCTTCCAGAGCAGCGAGCGCGCGAAGGGCGCGTAGTCGCGCTCCTCCGCGTGCGAGGCGACGCGGCGCTTGCCGAGGAGCGATCCGTCGCGCGAACCGGCCGTCATGGCCCGTGAGATCGGCCACCGGGGCGGCCACCTTGTGACCTTTCTCACGCGGATATCCCGCTGCCCCGCCCGTCCTCAGGTGATACCCCGAGATCCCCCGCGGGCCGGTACTCGCATTTCGCGCGCGCAGCGACGCCCCCGGGTGTGGCCTACGTTCCCGCCGCGCCCTCCGAGAGATCGAGACCAGCATGCAGCCGCAAGCGACGGACTTCCCCATCGCCATCATCGGCGCCGGCTTCGGGGGCATCGGGATGGCGATCCGGCTGAAGCAGGCCGGCATCCACTCCTTCACGATGTTCGAGCGCGCCGGCGAGATCGGCGGCACCTGGCGCGACAACGTCTACCCCGGCGCCGCCTGCGACGTGCCGTCCCACGTCTACTCCTTCTCCTTCGAGCAGAACCCGGGCTGGAGCCGCGGCTTCGCCGAGTCCGGCGAGATCCAGGACTACCTGCTGCGCTGCGTCGAGAAGCACGGGCTGCGCGAGCACCTGAGGCTCGACACGGCGATCGTCGACGCGCGCTTCGACGAGGCGACCGGCCGCTGGACCCTCACCACCAGCCGCGACGAGACCTTCAGCGCGCGCGTGGTGATCTCGGCGGTGGGCGGGCTCGTCGACCCGGCCTACCCGGACATCAAGGGGCTCCAGACCTTCCAGGGGGAGCTCTTCCACACGGCGCGCTGGGACCGGAGCTGCGACCTCGCGGGAAAGCGCGTGGGCGTGATCGGAACCGGCGCGAGCGCCGTCCAGGTGGTGCCGTCGATCGCCCCCGAGGTCGGCCGGCTCACGGTCTTCCAGCGCACCGCCGCCTGGGTGATGCCGAAGCGCGACCGCCGCATCAGCGAGCGCACCAAGCGCCTGTTCGCGCGCTTCCCCTTCGTGCAGCGCCTGGTGCGCTGGGGGCTCTTCGCGCTCAGCGAAGCGATGGGCCCGATGGTGATCCTCGACGCCCCGCGCCTGAAGCGCCTGCCGGAGCGCGCGTCGCTGCGACACCTCGAGAAGTGCGTGCGCGACCCCGAGCTGCGCCGCAAGCTCACGCCGCACTTCCAGTTCGGCTGCAAGCGGATCCTGATCTCCGACGACTACTGGCCGGCCTTCGAGCGCCCGAACGTCGAGCTGGTGACCGAGCCGATCGCCGAGATCCGGGCCGACGGCATCGAGACGAAGGACGGCGCCTTCCACCCGCTGGACGCACTCGTGCTCGCGACCGGCTTCGCCCTCGGCCTCGCCACCGCCCCCTTCCCGGTGACGGGGCGGGGCGGGCGCTCGCTCGCCGAGACCTGGAAGCGCGGCGCCGTCGCCTACAAGGGCGTCACCGTCTCGGGCTTCCCGAACTGGTTCATGCTGATGGGCCCCAACACCGGGCCCGGACACACGTCGGTGCTGGTCTACACCGAGTCGCAGATCGGCTACGCGCTGCAGGCGATCCGCAAGCTGATGGGCGAGGGCCTGCGCTTCGTGGACGTCCGCCAGCCCGTGCAGGACCGCTACAACGCGGGCCTCCAGCGCCGCATGAAGTACACGTCCTGGGCTTCGGGCTGCAACAGCTGGTACCTGGACCCGGACGGCGGCAACCACGCGCTCTTCCCGGGCTTCGCGAGCGAGTACTGCCTGCGCATCCGGCGCTTCGAGCCGCGCGAGTACGAGATCGCCCGCTGAGCCGGCGCGCCCCGGGGCTGCTCAGGACGCCGCCTTGCTCGAGTACTCGGCACGGGAGGCGAGCTGCTCGGCCGCCGCGAGGAGGGCGGGCACGAGGGCCTCGAACGCCTCGACCAGCGAGAGGCCGTCGCCCTCGACTTCGCGGGCGATGAACAGGCCGTCGGCCATCGCCATCGTGAGCCGCGCCAGGCTCCGCGCGCCTGCTTCGTTCAGCTCGGGGAACAATCGAGAGAAGGAGGCGACCGACCGGCGGCGGGTTTCCTCTCGCACCTTCAGGAAGATCCGCCGCGCGCTCGGCTCCTCGGCGCGCCGCTCGAGCACGAGCATCAACCCGAGGCGCAGGAAGTCCGGCGCCTCGAGCAGGC
>Ga0209706_10000439_pt1 | contig 23885 bp, 23 predicted proteins | sample PPLLaktember2015_6_FD_187263 | JGI IMG/M metagenome (GOLD analysis project Ga0209706, IMG submission 187263) | Freshwater sediment microbial communities from Prairie Pothole Lake near Jamestown, North Dakota, USA - PPLs Lake P8 Core (1) Depth... | ecosystem: Environmental > Aquatic > Freshwater...
CGCGTACTCCGCGGGCAAGGCGGCGCAGATCGGGATCACGCGCACGCTCGCGAAGGAGTGGGGGCGCCTGCGCGTGAACGTGAACTGCGTCGCCTTCGGCTACATCGCGACGCGGCTCACCCAGCCGCTCACCGGCGGAGAAGCGCGCATCCAGGTGGGGGAGCGCGAGCACAAGGTCGGGCTGGATCCCGACTACGTCGAGCGCATGCGCGAGCTGATCCCGCTCGGCCGGCCCGGCACGCCGGAGGAGGCCGCCGGCGCGGTCTACCTGCTCTGCACGCCGGAGTCGGACTACGTGAGCGGTCAGATCCTGGTCGCGGGCGGCGGGCTCCTGCTGTAACACCCCCGCCATGGCACGACTCACGAAGCTTTCGCGCTCGATCCAGGGGAAGGTCGCGATCGTCACCGGCGCGGCCAGCGGCATGGGCCGCGCCACCGCCCATCTCTTCGCCGACGAGGGCGCCCGCGTCGCCGCCGTCGACCTCGAGCCCGACGGGATCGCCCGCGTGGCGCGCGAGATCACCGACGCCGGAGGCGAAGCGCTCGGGATCGCGGCGGATCTCGCCGACGCGGCGCGCATGGAGGCGCTCGTGGCCGAGGTGGTCGCGCGCTTCGGCGGGATCGACATCCTGGTGAACAACGCGGGCGTGAGCCTGCCCCAGCCGATCGACGGCCCGGACTGGGAGGCCTGCTGGGCGAAGACCTTCGCGGTGAACCTGACGGCGCAGGCGCGCATGGTGCGCGCGTGCCTCCCGCACCTGCGCGCCCGCGGAGCCGGCCGGATCGTGAACATCGCCTCGACCGAGGGCCTCGGCGCGACGGCGATGATGACGCCCTACACCGCGAGCAAGCACGGCGTGATCGGTCTCACGCGCTCCCTCGCGGTCGAGCTCGGGCGCGAGGGGATCACCGTGAACTGCATCTGCCCGGGGCCGATCAAGACCGGAATGACGGCGGTGATCCCCGACGAGCAGAAGACGAAGTTCGCGCGCCGTCGCGTGCCGCTGCGTCGCTACGGCGAGCCGGAGGAGGTGGCGCAGATGACGCTCTCGCTGGTGCTTCCGGCGGCGTCGTTCCTGAACGGCGCGGTGGTCGTGGTGGACGGCGGGATGACGGCGCAGAACACCTGAGACCGCTCAGGCCGCCCGCACGGCCTCCACCAGCGCGTCGATCCGGTCGTCGCCCCAGAAGCGCTGGCCCTGGTAGACGAAGATCGGGATGCCGAAGATGCCCTCGCGCGCGACGCGGGCGGCGATCTCGTCGAGCTCGCGGGCGTTGGTCTCCTCGCGGATCGCGCGCAGGGCGGCATCGCGATCGAAGCCCGCGTCGCCGAGCAGATCGGCCACGACCTCGGGCTCGCCGGTGCGCGCGCCGTGCAGCCAGCGGCCCTCGAAGATCGCGTCGTTCGCCTGCCACGCCTTGCCCTGGGCCTTCGCCCACTGGAAGGCCAGGAAGCTCGGCTTCTGGCTCGGCGCCTTCGGCGGATCGCTGAGCAGGTCGAGATCCGCCGGGGGCCGCAGCACGAGGCCGTACTTCTTCGCGCCGCGCATCATGTCCTCGACGATGTAGGAGAGCTTCGCCGGCTCGATCCCGATCACGCCGCGCGCGACCGGGGTCTCCGGGTGGTAGAAGGGCACGGGATCGACCGTGAAGCCCTCGCGCGCCGCGATCTCGCGGATGCGGCGGTTTGCGAAGAACGCGAAGGGCGAGAGGTAGTCGAACCAGAAGGTCACGGTCTTCGGCATGGGATCTCCTGCGCCGAGGGGCGGCGCTCCCAGTCTATCCGCCCGCCGGAACTCGCACGCCGAAGAGCGCCTGCGCCGCGAGGGCGCAGAGCGCTCCGATCACGGCCGAAGCCGGGAGCGTCACGATCCAGGCGACGAAGATGTCCCGCGACAGGCCCCACTTCACCGCAGAGGCGCGCTCGGTCGCGCCGACGCCCATCACCGAGGTGGTGATGACGTGGGTTGTCGAGACCGGGAGGCCGAAGTGCGCGGTGCCGAGGAGCACGACGGAGGCGGCGGTCTCCGCGGCGAAGCCCTGGGCCGGGGCGAGCTTCGCGAGGCGCATGCCGAGGGTGCGGATGATGCGCTTGCCGCCGGAGTAGGTGCCGAGGGCGATCGTGACGGCGGCAGAGAGCTTCACCCAGAACGGCACGTCGGGCGTCGGGATCGCACCGCCGGCGAAGAGCGCGAGCGTGATCACGCCCATCGTCTTCTGTGCGTCGTTCGAGCCGTGGCTGAACGCCATGATCGAGGCCGACGCGAGCTGCGCCACGCGAAAGCGTCGCTGCACGCGCTGGTAGTGCGCGTCCCGGAACAGCCAGAGCAGCGCAACCATGATCGCGATGCTCGCCACGAAGCCGACGAGGGGCGCCACCACGGTCGGGATCAGCACCTTGTCGAGGATCCCGTCCCACTTCACGGCGTCGGAGCCGGCGGTGACGAGCACCGCGCCGGTCACACCGCCGATCAGGCAGTGCGACGAGCTCGACGGGATGGCCCGCCACCAGGTGAGGAGGTTCCAGGCGATCGCGCCGACGAGGCCGCCCAGGATCACGGGGCTCGTGACGGCGCCGGGATCGACGATGCCCTTTGCGAGCGTCGCGGCGACGTGGGTGGAGACCAGGGCGCCGACCAGGTTCAAGACGGCGGCGCCGGCGAGGGCGACGTTGGGCGGCAGCGCCCGGGTCGAGATCGAGGTCGCCACCGCGTTGGCGGCGTCGTGAAAGCCGTTCGTGTAGTCGAAGACGAGCGCGATCGCGACGACCGCGACGAGGACGGCGTCCATCAAGCGTTCTCGAGCACCACGCCCTCGATCGCGTTCGCGACGTCCTCGCAGCGGTTCACCGCCTCCTCGACGTTCGCGAAGATCTCCTTCCACATGACGAGCGCCCGGGCGTCCTGCTCCTCGTGGAACAGGCGCGCGGTCGCCCGCCGCAGCAGGCGATCGTTCTCGCGCTCGGCGTTCTTCACCTCGCGACAGAGCGCCCGCGTGCGCGCGGCGTCGATGCGCGGCGCGAGCGACTCGACGGTCCGGGCGAGCGCCTCGGCGGCCGCGATCAGATGCGCCGTCATGCCGCGGATCTCGGGCGCGGCGTGGCGGATGCCGTAGAGCCAGATGCACTGCGCGGCGGCCTCGACGTGGTCGAGGATGTCGTCGAGCCCGCTCGCGATGCGGTGCACGTCGCCCCGGTCGATCGGCGTGATGAAGGACGAGTGGAGCTGCTCCATGACCGCCTGGCAGACGGCGTCGGCCTCGTGCTCGACGGCGTGCACGCGTGCTGCGTTCTCCTCCGCCTTCGGGAGGTCGTCGACCAGGGCGTGGAGCAACCGTGCGCCCTCGACCGCGAGACGCGCCTGGCGGGCGAAGAGGTCGAAGAACTCGGTCTTCTTCGGAAGGAGCCGCCCGAGCATGTCGCGCGCGCCTAGAGCCCGTAGGCCTTGGCGAGCTCCGGGTCCTTCTTCGCCAGCATCTCGGCCAGCGACACCATCACCTTGCACTGCTTCCAGGTGGCGTCGTCCTGCATCTTGCCGTCCAGCATCAGGACGCCGCGGCCGTCGGGCATGGCCTCGAGCACGCGCTTCGCGAAGGCGACCTCCCCCGGGTCCGGCGAGAACACGCGCTTCGCGATCTCGAGCTGGCTCGGGTGCAGCGACCAGGCGCCGACGCAGCCCATCAGGAACGCGGCCCGGAACTGGGCCTCGCAGCCGATCGCGTCGCTGATGTCGCCGAAGGGGCCGTAGAAGGGCAGGAGCCCGTTCGAGGTGCAGGCGTCGACCATGCGCGCGATCGAGTAGTGCCAGAGGTCCTGCTGGGCGGTGGCGCGCGGAGCGCTGGGATTCGTCTTGTCGGGATCCTCGACCACGCGATAGCCGGGATGGCCGCCGCCGACGCGCGTCGTCTTCATGCGTCGGCTCGCCGCGAGGTCCGCGGGCCCGAAGCTCATGCCCTGCATGCGCGGGCTCGCCTGGGCGATCTCCTCGACGTTCGCCACGCCCTGGGCCGTCTCGAGGATCGCGTGCACGAGGATCGGTCGCGCGATGCGCGCCTTCGCCTCGAGCTGCGCGAGCAGCCGGTCCACGTAGTGGATGTCCCAGGCGCCCTCGACCTTCGGGATCATGACGACCTCGAGCCGGTCGCCGATCTCCGTCACGAGGCGGACCAGATCGTCGAGGGCCCACGGGCTGTCGAGGCTGTTCACGCGCGTCCAGAGCGCCGTGTCGCCGAGCGAGACGGTCTTCCCGATCCTGACCAGGCCCTCGCGCGCGGCCTCCTTGCGGTCGGCCGGGATCGCGTCCTCGAGATTGCCGAGCAGGATGTCCGTCTTCGTCGCGATCTCGGGCAGCTTCGCCGCCATCTTCTCGTTCGACGGATCGAAGAAGTGGATCATGCGCGACGGCTTGACCGGGATCTCGGTCACGGGCGCCGGCGCGCCGACGGCCTGGGGCTTCAGGAAGTCGCGGGGGGAGCGCATCGGGTTCGTCCTCCTTCGTTCGCCTTCGGCTCACTGCGCGGGCGCTTCGCGCCCTTGCGGCTGCCGTCCTCCTTCGTTCGCCTTCGGCTCACTGCGCGGGCGGTTTGCGCCCCTGCAGCTTCACTCGTAGAGCTTGACGATCGTGACCGTACCCTTCGGCGCGGCCTGGATGCAGAGATCGCAGAGCGTGCACTCGTCGAGGTTCTCCTCGACGATGCGCACGCCGCCCGGCTCGGCGGCGAAGATGTTCACGGGGCAGACCTCGGCGAGCTTCTTCGCGAGGGCGGGGTCCTTCGCGACGGCGGGATCCACCTTGACGTCGATGAACATGCCCGGCATCAGACCGTCACCCCCTTCTCCGCCAGACGCTTCCGGATCAGCGCCGGGATCTCCTCGATGCGCTCGGCGACGGAGATGCCCGCGCGCTCCATGCGCTCGATCTTCGCCGCAGTCGTGTCTTCCTTGCCCTCGACGATGGTGCCGGCGTGGCCGAAGCGCATGCCCTTCATCTCGTCCATGAAGCGGCCGGCCATGAAGGCGACGATCGGGAGCCGGCTCTTGTGCGCGACCACCCACTCCGCGAGCTCGGCTTCCATGCGGCCGCCGGGCTCGGAGTAGATCGCGATGGCCTGGGTCTCGGCGTCGGCCTCGAAGAGCGGCATCAGCTCGGCGTAGGTGGAGCCGATGATCGCGTCGCCGCCGATCGAAACGGCCGTGCTCTGGCCCAGCCCAGCGCCGGTGAGCGTGCTCGCGATCTCGGTCGTCATGCCGCCCGAGCGCGACATGATGCCGATCGGCCCCTTGGTGTAGGCCTGGCGCGTGTTCGCGGCGGGGCCGCCGATCCCGCCCATCTTGCACTCGCCGGGGACGATCATGCCGAGGCAGTTCGGGCCGATGATGCGGGCGCCGCGCAGGCTCGCGAGCTCGACCATCTGCGCCACTTCCTGGCGCGGGATGTTCTCGGTCACGATCACGATCAGCTTCACGCCGTTCTCGACCGCCTCGAACACGGCGTCGCGGGTGAAGCCCGGCGGCACCGAGACCACGGAGCCCTCGACGGCGCCGTGCTTCTTCACGATGTCGCGCACCGAGTCGTAGACCGGCACGCCGTAGATGTCTCGGCCCGCGCGGCCGGGCGTCACGCCCGCCACGATCTTCGAGCCGTAGTCGAGGCACTCGCGCGTCAGGTTCACGGCCTCGCGGCCCGTGATGCCCTGCACGATGAAGCGCGTGTCCTTGTTGACGAGAATCGACATCGTTGACTTCGCTCGCCTCCGGCTCGCTGCGCGCGCCCTGCGGTCGCTTGCGGCCCGTCTCGGCTTTTCAGGCCTTCAGCTTCGCCACGGCCTTGCCCGCGGCCTCGTACATCGACACCGAGCGATCGCAGTAGTCGACGCCGTACTTCTTCAGGATCTTGAAGCCTTCCTGCTCCCAGGCGCCCGGGATGCGGAAGATCGCGATCACGTCGGAAGGCTTCTTCCCGGCCTCGACGCAGCCCTTGATCACGCCGCGCGCCACGATGTCGACGCGCGTGTTCGAGACCACGTTCATCATCACCGCGATCTTCTTCACGCCGGGCTTCGACAGGATGAGCTTCGTCAGCTCCTTGGCCTTGCCGACGCTCGGGTTGCCGCCGATCTCGCAGTAGTTGGCCGGCTTGCCGCCGTGCTTGCGGACGGCGTCGAAGAGGGTGAGCGAGCCGCCGCCGGCGCCGATCACGAGGCCGAGGTCGCCGTCGAACTCGACGACGTTGCCCGCGACGCCGCGGTGGTCGACCGCGTTCACCTTCGCGCCGGCGATCTCGAAGGGCGTGGCCTCGCGCGCCTGGCGCGTCTCGTCGGCGCCGATGCCGAGCTCCGCGAGCAGCTTCTTGAACTTGCCGCGGGCCTCGGCCTCCATGTCGACGTGGCCGTCGAGCACCAGGAAGCGCCCGTCCGTCCCGTCTGGCGCTGGCGCGAGCCGCACCAGCGGATTGATCTCGGCGAGGGTCAGGTCGTAGGCGAGGAAGATCTTCATCAGCTCGAACACGATCGGGACGAGCTTGTTGAGCGCGTCGCCGGAGACGCCCGTCGCGCCGACGGCCTCCTTCGCGATGCGCGGCGAGATCGGCAGGATGGTCGAGAAATGAGTCTTCGAGACGTGCTCGGGGTGCTTCTCGGCGACCTCTTCGATGTCGATGCCGCCCATGTCGCTGAAGATCACGACCGGCTTCTTGGCGCGGCCGTCCCAGGTGATGCCGACGTAGTACTCCTGGGCGATCGGGCTCTTCGACTCGACGAGCACGGCGCGGCAGCTCTGGCCGTTCACCACGATCGGGACGATCGCGTCGTAGGCGGCGGCCGCCTCGTCGGGCGTGTTCGCGAACTTCACGGCGCCGGCCTTCATGCGGCCGCCCGAGAGCACCTGGCTCTTCAGCACGACCGGGAAGCCGATCTCGCCGGCGATGCGCTTCGCATCGTCGCGGCTGCGCGCGAGCCCGCTCTTGCCGAGCGGCAGGCCGTGCTTCGCGAACAGCGCCTTCGACTCGTACTCGTAGAAGCGCATGCTGGGACTCCACGATGCTCGGGAGGACGCGGTCGCAGGGGCGGAGGGAAGGGGCCCGGGACGAGGCCGCCCCACGCTCGCAACCGCGCGCACGCTAACGCAAATCCGGGGGGGCGAGCAAGCCGCGCCCGGGGTAGGATCGGCGCGCCGGACGCCCCGGAGCGCCCCGCCGAAGCCCGCCGACGCCTACCGAACGGAGGAGAGCCGCATGTCCGCCCCCCTGAAGCCGATCCTCGACGCCGTCGAGGCGCGCGCCAAGGCCGACGACTTCCTCGGCCTGCCGCTGCCGAAGACCTTCCGCGCCGTCACCACCCACAAGGGCGAGGAGAAGCTCTTCGAGGGCATGGCGTCCGCGGACAAGGACCCGCGCAAGTCGCTCCACCTCGATGAGGTGCCGCTGCCGGAGCTCGGGGCGACGGAGGCCGTGATCGCCGTCATGGCCTCGGCGATCAACTTCAACACGGTCTGGACCTCGATCTTCGAGCCGATCTCGACCTTCCTCTTCCTCGAGCGCAACGGGAAGCGGAGCGCGCTCTGGAAGCGCCACGATCTGCCGTACCACATCGTCGGCAGCGACGCGGCGGGCGTGGTGCTGCGCGTCGGCTCCGCCGTCTCGAAGTGGAAGCCCGGCGACCGCGTCGTGGTCCACTGCAACTACGTCGACCTCGAGGAGCCCGAGGGCCACGACGACTCGATGATGGACCCGGGCCAGACGATCTGGGGCTTCGAGACGAACTTCGGCGGCCTCGCGGAGATGGCCGTCGTGAAGTCGAACCAGCTCATGCCGAAGCCCGAGCACCTGACCTGGGAAGAGGCGGCGTGCAACGGCCTCGTGAACTCCACGGCGTATCGGCAGCTCGTGTCGAAGAACGGTGCCGGCATGAAGCAGGGCGACAATGTCCTGATCTGGGGCGCGAGCGGAGGCCTCGGCGGCTACGCGACGCAGTACGCCCTGAACGGCGGCGCGTACCCCGTCGGTGTCGTGTCGAGCGCGCACCGCGCGGAGATCGTGCGCAAGCTCGGCTGCGAGCGCGTGATCGACCGCAAGGCCGAGGGCTACAAGTTCTGGGCCGGCGACGAGCAGAACATGAAGGAGATGCGCCGCTTCGGCGCGAAGATCCGCGAGCTCACGGGCGGCGAGGACCCGGACATCGTGTACGAGCACCCCGGCCGCGAGACCTTCGGGGCCAGCGTGTTCGTCGCGCGCCGCGGCGGCACGATCGTCACCTGCGCTTCGACCAGCGGCTACACCCACGTCTACGACAACCGCTACCTGTGGATGAACCTGAAGCGCATCGTCGGGTCGCACTTCGCGAACTACCGCGAGGCCTGGGAGGCGAACCGCCTGGTCTGCAGGGGCGCGATCCACCCGACGCTGTCGAAGGCCTTCCCGCTCGAGAAGGCGGGCGACGCCGCGCTCGAAGTGCACAAGAACCTGCACGACGGGAAGATCGGCGTGCTCTGCCTCGCGCCGCGCGAGGGCATGGGCGTCGTCGACACCGCGCTGCGCGAGAAGCACCTGGATCGCATCCAGCTCTACCGGAGCTGATCGGGCGTGACGCGGGCGCTGATCCGGCTGGCCGTGCTGCTCGTGATAGCGGGCCTCGTGGCCTACGCCTTCGAGCGTGGGCTCGTGCCCGGCGTCGCACCGTCGGGCCCTGCCGCGCCGGCCGCGCCCGGGGCCCCGCCGAGCCCGGCGCCGCCGCCGGGCGTCGCGCCCGCCCCGGCGACCTCGACCGTGCCCGCGCCGGCCGCGCCGGTGGCCGACGCAACGGGTCTCGTGGACCTCGCCGTCGTCGACTCGAGCATCCGGATCGACATGCGCTACGCGAGCCGGAACAACTTCCTCCACGAGACGCTCTATCCCGTGAACCGCTGCCTGCTCCGGCCGGGCACCGCGGCGCGTCTCGCACGCGTGCAGGTGCGCCTGATCGAGGCGCGGCTCGGCCTCGTGGTCTGGGACTGCTACCGACCGCTCTCGATCCAGCAGCGGATGTGGGACTACGTGAAGGACCCACGCTACGTGGCCGACCCGAAGGAAGGCTCGAAGCACAACCGGGGCGCGGCGGTGGACGTCTCGATGGTGCAGCTGCTCGGCCGCGAGATGGACATGGGCGGCGACTTCGACGACTTCAGCGAGCGCTCGCATCGCGGCTACGAGGAGCTCTCGGACCTGCAGAAGCGCAATCGCCGCATCCTCGAGAACGCGATGGGCCTCGAGGGCTTCGTGCCGCTCTCCACGGAGTGGTGGCATTTCGACGACCCTGAGTGGTCGCGTTACGACCTGCTCGACGAGCCCCTCGAGCCGCCCCAGGGCCGGCCGGCCGGCGAGACCGGCGTCGCGCGCTAGCGCCCGAGCCGGATCACGCTGCGGATCGACTCGCCGCGGTGCATGAGATCGAAGGCGCGGTTGATGTCCGAGAGCGGCATCGTGGCGGTCACCATTTCGTCGAGCTTGATGCGGCCGCTCATGTAGCGGTCCACGAAGCGCGGCAGCTCGGTCCGGCCCTTCACGCCGCCAAAGGCCGTGCCCATCCAGCGCCGGCCCGTCACGAGCAGGAAGGGCCGCGCGTGGATCTCCTGGCCCGAAGCCGCGACGCCGATGATCACCGACGTGCCCCAGCCGCGGGCGGTGCAGGCCAGCGCCTGGCCCATCACGTCGACGTTGCCAATGCACTCGAAGGAGTAGTCCACGCCGCCGTCGGTCAGGTCGACGATCGCCTGGGCGACGTCGCCGACGTCCTTCGGGTTCAGGAAGTCGGTCGCGCCGAGCTGGCGGGCGAGCTCGAACTTCCCGGGATTGAGATCGACGCCGATGATGCGCTCGGCGCCGGCCATCACCGCGCCCTGGATCACCGAGAGGCCGATCCCGCCCAGGCCGAAGACCGCGACGCTCGAGCCGGGCTCGACCTTCGCCGTGCGCAGCACCGCACCGATGCCCGTCGTGACGCCGCATCCGAGCAGGCAGACCTTTTCGAGGGCCGCGTCCTTGCGGATCTTCGCGAGCGCGATCTCGGGCAGGACCGTCGCCTCGGCGAAGGTCGAGGTGCCCATGTAGTGGTGGAGCTTCTGGCCGCGGAGCGAGAGCCGGCTCGTGCCGTCGGGCATCACGCCCTGGCCCTGGGTCGCGCGCAGGGTGATGCACAGGTTGGTCTTGCCCGAGAGGCAGTAGCGGCACTGCCGGCATTCCGGGGTGTAGAGGGGGATCACGTGGTCGCCGGGCTGGAGCGACGTCACGCCCGGGCCGACCTCCTCGACCACGCCCGCGCCCTCGTGGCCGAGCACGACCGGGAAGCGCCCTTCCGAGTCCTTGCCGCTCATGGTGTAGGCGTCGGTGTGGCAGACCCCCGTCGCCGCGAGGCGCACCAGGACCTCCCCGGCCTTCGGCCCCTCGAGGTCGATCTCGGTCACCTCGAGCGGGCGGTTCGGCTCGAAGCAGACGGCGGCCTGGATCTTCACGGGCGTTCCTCCGATGAGTGGGCGGCGGCCGAAGTATACGGCCGCGCGGGATTGCGCGGCCCCCGGGTACCCTCGGCCGCGGGAGGTGGAGATGATCCTGACCAACACGGAGACCGTGCCCGGCCGCACGATCGTCGAGTTCTTCGGCGTCGTGTCCGGCAGCACGGTGCGCGCGAAGCACATCGGCAAGGACATCATGGCCGGCTTCAAGAACATCGTCGGCGGCGAGCTCAAGGGCTACACGGAGCTGCTGCAGGAGGCCCGGGCCGAGGCGACGGATCGGATGATCGCCCAGGCGAAGTCCGTCGGCGCGAACGCCGTCGTGAACGTGCGCTTCGCCACGAGCTCGATCGCCGCGGGCGCGGCGGAGCTCTTCGCCTACGGCACCGCGGTGCGGGTCGAGTGATGCGCGAGCTCGAGGTCTTGATCCAGCTCGGCGTACCGGCGGCGCTGCTGCTGCTCGCGTACTTCACGGGCAGCTTCGTCGAGCGCCGGCACTACGCCTCGATCCGCTTGCGCGAGACGCGTGTGCGGAAGTTTCCCCTGCTCGCCTTCCGCGAGGTTCCGGCGGGCTGGGAGGTGACGGAGTCGGCGCTGATGACGGGCACGGTGGTCGTCTCCCTCGACCACTTCAAGCGCTTCCTCGCGAACCTGCGCAATCTCGTCGGCGGCCGCGTCACCGCCTACGAGTCGCTGCTCGACCGGGCGCGTCGCGAGGCGATGCTGCGGCTCCAGGAGAGCGCCTTCGAGCGGGGCTACCGTGCGATCGTGAACCTGCGCCTCGAGACCTACCAGATCACGGGCGGTGGCGACGCGCCGGGGACCGGCGTCGAGGTGCTCGCCTACGGAACGGCGCTGAAGCTCGCCCGCCGACCCGGGGCGGACGCCTGACACCATGCAGTGGTCGCCGCGCGCACCGCGGGACGACGTCAACGTCTCGCGCACGCATCCGCTCTCGGAGGCGGCGACCCTCTTCGGCGGCATCGCGCTGGTACTGGTGGCGGTCGTTGCCCTGGCGTGGGCGGTGGTGGAGGTCGCGGTTCGCTGGATGCCCTACGACCTCGAGGCGCGGCTCTTCTCGGGCCTGCGGCCCGCGTGGACGGTGGCGGACTCCGGGGCCGAGGACGCGGCGCTCACGGCCGAGCGTCGGGCCGCGCTCCAGACGCTGCTCGACCGCCTCGTCGCGCGCTGGCCGGAGCGCCCGTTCGCGTTGGAGGTCGGCATCGTCGCGGGTGACGAGCCGAACGCGGTGGCGCTGCCGGGCGGCGCGGTGCTCGTGACCGAGGGACTGCTCGCACAGTCGGGCTCCGAGAACGAGATCGCCTTCGTGCTGGCCCACGAGATCGGCCACTTCCGCAATCGCGATCATCTTCGCGGCCTCGGCCGCGCCGCGCTGGTCGGCCTGGTGCTGACCGCCGTCGGCATCGGCGACGCGACCGCCGCGGCGTTCTCGCAGCCCTTCGTGGTGCTCGCGGGACGCGGCTTCGACCGGACGCAGGAGAGCGATGCCGACCGCTTCGCGCTCGGGCTCGTGGCGGCCGAGTACGGCCACGCCGCTGGCGCCGCCGAGTTCTTTCGCCGCCTGCCCGACGCGGAGGCGGGTGTCGCGATCCGGGTCGCGGGCTGGGTCTCGACGCATCCGGTGAGCGCCGACCGGATCGCGGCCCTCGACGCGGCGGCGCGCGAGGCCGGGATCGCGACGCAGGGCCCCGTGACGCCGCTGCCAGCGCCGCTCGCACGTGAGTGAGCTCGCCGGCGCGTCGCCGGAGCGTGTCGGCGGCGGCTTCGGCTGGTTCGCGAGCGGCGTCTTCAGCTGGTTCGGTGCCTGGGGCCTGCAATCGGTGCTCGTGACCTGGCTCGTGACGGGGGTGCTCGACGAGACGCCGCGACGGGTCGCCCTGGCCCAGACCGCGACCATGCTGCCCTCGCTCTTCCTCCTGCTCGTCGGGGGCGCCGCCGCCGATCGCCGCGAGCCGCGGCGTTGGCTGATCCGCCTCCATCTCGTCGCGGCCGCACCGGCGCTCGCGCTGGCGGGTCTCGTCGCGGCGGAGCACGTCTCGCTGCCGATCGTGATCGGCTATGCGCTGTGCGCGGGGACGATCGCAGCGTTCGTGATGCCGACGCGCGACACCCTGCTCTCGCGCGTCGCGGGCGACGATCTGATGCGCGCGGTCACCACCATGACCGCGGTGCAGTTCGGAGCGCAGGCTGTGGGAAACCTTGCCGGCGGCCTCGCGCGTTGGATCGGCACGGCGCCGATGCTCGCGGTCCAGGCGGCGCTGCTGCTCGCGGGCGCCGTCCTGCTCACGCGTGTCCCGGGTGGCGCGCCGCCGCCCGCGCGTGCACCGGGCGCCCCGTCGACGCTCCACGAGATCCGCGAGGGGCTCGCGATCGTCGCCGCGACGCCGCGGCTGCGCGTGCCGGTGCTCCTCACCGGCGCCGTCGGGCTCTTCTTCATCGGCCCGTTCCTCGTGGTGTTCCCGATCCTCGTCCGCGACTACTACCACGGCGAGGTCTCGCAGCTCTCGATCGTGCTGATGCTGTTCCCGCTCGGCGCGATTGCGGGCTCGCTGCTGCTGAACGCGCTCGGCGGGATTCCGCGCAAGGGGCGCTCGGCGCTGGTGGCCCTGCTCGTCGGCGCGGGGTCGCTGGCGGGCGTGGGCGTCGGCGTCCCCTTCGCGGCGATGGTCGGGCTGACCTTCGTCTGGGGGCTCGCCGCAGCGGTGTTCATCAACGCGAGCCGGACGATCTTCCAGATCGCGGCGCCCGCGCAGCAGCGCGCGCGGGTGCTCGCGGTCTACCAGCTCGGATTCCTCGGGGCGGGGCCGCTCGGGGCCCTGCTCACGGGCTTCGCGACCGATTGGGTCGGGCCCCTCGTGACCCTGCGCCTGTTCGCGGCCGCGATGGTCGCCATGGTCGTCGCGATGGCACTCGCGAGCGACGTGGCGCGGATGGACTGAGCGCGGTGTAGGCTCCGGGCGATGGCGGCGAAGAAGGCGGCGAAGGGCGGGGCCGGTGGCGCGAAGCGAGGCGCCGCGGGCGGCGCGAAGGCCGCGCGCGGGCGCGCGAAGCCCGGCGCCGCGCGAAAGCGTCTCACGCCCCGGGCCGAGAAGCGGGGCCTCGCCGCCGCCGAGGTCGCCCTCGCGACGAGCGCGCCGGAGCTGGCGCCGCTCGTCGCAGAGGTGACGGGAGCCGGCGGCGCGGCGCTCGGCGGCTACCGCGAGCCGCTCTCGGGGCACGCGCTGCTCCTCGCCGCGCTCCCGCTCGACGCGGTCGACCCCACGCCCTTCCAGCGCGACCTCTCGCCCACCCACGCCAAGAAGCTCGCCGTGAAGATCGAGGAGAGCGGCGCCTACCTCGACCCCATCATCGTGGTGCGCGGCGCCGACGGGCGGCTCTGGACGCCGAACGGGCGGCACCGTCTGGCGGCGGCGAAGGTGCTCGGGCTGCGGGTGATCACGGCGCTCGTCTCGCCGGACGAGCAGCTCGCGTTCCGCATCCTCGCCCTCAACACCGAGAAGGCCCACAACCTCCGCGACCGCAGCCTCGAGGTGATCCGCATGGCGCGGGCGCTCGCGAAGCGGGACGCGAAGGCCCGGGAGACCGACTTCGCCCAGGAGTTCGAGTCGCCGGAGCTGCTCACGCTGGGCGCCGTGTACGAGCAGGAGTCGCGCTTCGCCGGCGGCGCCTACGGCTCGTTCCTGAAGAAGGTGGACCGCTTCCAGGCCAGGCCGCTCGCGGCGACCCTGCGCGAGCGCGACGCCCATGCAGCGCGCCTGCTCGCGATCGACGCCGACGTGAAGAAGGCAATCGAGGCGCTGCGCGCGAAGGGCTTCGAGTCGCCCTACCTGCGCGCCTTCGTCGTGGCGCGGATCAACCCCGTTCGCTTCGTGAAGCTCAAGAAGGGCGACGACAAGCCGCCGATGCCGCTGCCGGCCGCGCTCCTGCGGATGGCCGCGGCGGCGAAGAAGTTCGACGCGGGCAAGGTGCGCGAGCGCGACCTCGCCCTGGTCGCCGCAGTGGCGCCGGCGGAGGACTGACGTTGATCGAGGCCACGATCGTGATCTCGCTGTTCGTCGCCTTCACGTTCTGGCGCTGGGTGACGCGCTAGACCGCTTCACCGCGCTCAGCGCGACAGCAGGTCCCGCGCGATCGCCCGCACCTGCATCTCGTCGGTGCCCGCGTAGATCTGCAGCACCTTCGCGTCGCGGGCGAGCTGCTCGACCTGGTACTCGCTCATGTAGCCGTTGCCGCCGTGGAGCTGCACCGCCTCGAGGGCGACCTCGGTCGCGATCTGCGCCGAGTAGAGCTTCATGGCCGAGGCCTCGGCGAAGGTCATGCTCTTTCCGTCGGCGATCGTCTCGATGTGGCGGAAGACGAGGTTCTGCACGTTCATGCGTGCGACCTCCATCTTCGCGAGCTTGAGCTGGATCAGCTGGTACTCGCCGATCGGCTGGCCCCAGGCCACGCGCTCCTTGGCGTACTTCACGGAGAGCTCGAGGCAGCGCTCGATGATGCCGAGGCTCATGGCCGCGACGCCCGATCGCTCCATCGAGAAGGTGTCCTTCGCGCCGGCCTTGCCCGCCTTCGCTCCGATGTCCTCCTTCTCACCGAGCAGGCGGTCGGCGCCGGCCGCGACGTCCTGGAGGAAGAGCTCGCCCGTGGGCGACGAGTGCATGCCCATCTTCCGCATCGGCTTGGTCTGCGTGAGGCCGGGCATGCCCTTGTCGAGCACGAAGTGCAGGATCTTGCGATCGGCCGGCGCCACGCCCGGCTCGTCGAGCTTGCAGATGAACACGGTGGTGTCGGCGTAGGGGCCGTTCGTGATGAAGGTCTTGTTGCCGTTCAGCAGATAGCCGCCCTTGCCGTCGCGCTTTGCGGTCGCCTTCATGCCGCCGAAGGCATCGCTGCCCGAGCCGGGCTCGGTGATCGCCCAGGCGCCGATCTTGTCCATGGTGAGCAGGTCGAGCGCCCAGCGCTCCTTCTGCGCGATCGTGCCCTTGCTCATGATCGAGGCCGCGGTGAGGCCCATCGAGACGCCCATTGCCGTCACCATGCCGGGACAGAAGCGGCAGAGCTCGATGATCGGGATGATCTGCATCGCGGCCGAGTCGCCGCCGTCGGCGCGAGCCTTCTTGTCTTCCTTCGGCAGCTCGGCGCCCGTGGACTTCGTCTCGGCGGCCTTCTTGTCCTTCTCGATCTGGTGGCGGAAGCGCTGCCGCGCCATCTCGTCCATGCCGAAGGTCTTGATCAGCTTGCGCAGGATCGCGTAGGGCGGGGTGTCGCCGTGCTCCAAGGCCTCGAGGTTCGGCTGGATCTCGGTCTCCACGAACTTCCGGACCATGTCGCGAACCATCTGCTGGGACTCGGACCATTCGATCATGACGGCTCCTATCCGATCGGAAAACCCGCGGCCAGCAGTGTGCCCGCCCCCGTGTCCCCCTGCCACCAGGCCGGGAGGGCGCAGATTCTCGTTGACTCCCAACCGATCGGTTGGCAGGATCCCAACCGATCGGTTGGGATGCGGGCCCGGTGGCCGGGCCGCACGCCGCTCGGAGGTGGCCATGAGCTTCGCGGTCCTGCTGCCCCGCATCGTCGCCCGCGCGTATCGCACGGCGCTCGTCGCGCGCTTCGGTCGCTTCCGGCGCTGGCCGTCCGAGGCGCTGCTCCTCGACGAGCCCCTGGCCCTCGCGGAGGCACGCACGAGCCGCCTGCGTCGCATCTACGCCAACGCGCAGCGCGACGCCTGGGACGGACCCGCGCTCTTCCGCGAGCTGATGGCGCGCCACGGCGGCATCCAGCTCTCGGAGGAGAAGCGGCGCGCCCTCGCGCACCCGATCTCGATGCTGATGTGGGGCGAGCTCGGCGCCTGGATCGTGTCGGCGGAGCTCGCGGAGCGGCTCGAGGACCCGGACGCGCGCATGGCCGCCTCGAGCCAGGTCTTCGACGAGGCCCGTCACTTCTACGTCCTGCGCGACTACGTCGCGGCGCTCCACGTGCCAGTTCCGCCCGTCGATCGCTACTTCGCGATCGCGGCGCGTGCCCTGCTCACGAGCCGGGATCTCGACTTGAAGCTCTTCGCGATGCAGATCCTGGCCGAGGGCACCGCCCAGTCGATCTTCCAGTTCCTCGCCGGCGCGAAGATCGAGCCGGTGCTCACGGATCTCCTGCCCTACATCGAGCGCGACGAAGCGCGCCACGTCGGGCTCGGCATCCTGCACCTGCCCGAGCGCCTCGCAAAGCGCAGCCCGCGCGAGCGACGCCGCCTGGCGCAACACGTGAACGCGATCGGCGACCTCTTCGGCGCGACGCAGATCCGGTTCATCCCCCACTACCGCACGCTCGGCGTCGAGCCGCGCGACCTCTTCCATCGCGCCGACCGGATGCTCCACGACCTGTCGCGCAAGCTCGGCACGGTGCCCGAATCGGGGGAGCCGTACTTCCGGACGGTCGACCCCGCCGCCCCGGACTACGAGCGCAACCTCGACTTCGTGCTTCCGCGCGCGGGCACGCCGCCGCCGCCGGGCGCACGCGCGTTCCGGCGCTTCATCGACGTGGCCGCGCGCTGGCTGCCGGCGTAGGGGACGACGCGATGGCCACGCGACGCCCGCGACGCCCGCGCAACGACCGGCTCCGCGTCGTCGAAGCCGCGCCGGCCGAGCCCGATCCCTCCCGTGCCCGGATCCATGCGGCCGCGCTCCGCGTCTTCGCGCGCCACGGCTACGACGGCGCGAGCCTGCAGATGATCGCCGACGAGGTCGGCCTGCATAAGAGCACGCTCTTCCATCACTACCGCGGCAAGCTCGAGATCGCGGCGGAGGCCTTCGAGGCGGCGATGGAGCGGGTGGCGGAGCGCATGCGTCCGCTCGAGCAGGAGACGACGCCGCGGCTCGAGACGCTGCTCGCCGTGAGCGACGCGCTGGTGGATCACTTCGCGGCGGAGCCCGAGGCCGCGCGGATGACGGTGTGGATGCTGACGGCGCCCCGCGACTCGGATCTGAACCTGCACATCGGGCGCGAGGACCGCCACCCGGTGGTGACGATCCTGACGACGCTCTGGGGCTGGCTCGACCGTGCGAAGCGCTCGGGTGCGATCCGTCCCGTGAACCTCCCGCAGACGATCTTCAACCTGATGGGGCTGGTCGTGTTCTACCCCGCATCGGCTGGAGCCGACTTCCTGTCGGGTCCCGAGCCGTTCTCGGCGAAGGCGTGCCGCATCCGGCGCGCGGAGCTGCGCACGATCATCGGCGCCGCGCTGGCGCCCTGATGAGGCGGGCGGAGGAGCCGGCATGAGCCTTCTGCTCGGCGTCCTCGCCGCGCTGCTCCAGGCGATCGGGGCGCTCGGCCAGAAGCAGCGGATCGAGTCCTGCCGCAGGGCGATCGAGGCGCAGCGCGGACCGACGCCGTTCGGTGGCGTGCTCGGCGCCGCGACGCGCGACCCGCTGTGGATCGGGGGCGCGCTCTGCGGCTTCGCGGGAGGGCTCCTGGGCCTCCAGGTGCTGGCCGAGATCGACCTCGCGCTGTCGAAGGCGATCGGGAAGCTGCAGCTCCTCTTCATCGTGCTCGGGGGGACCTGGCTCCTGCGCGAGCGCCTGGGGCGCAGGGAATGGCTCGCGGTCGCGACGATGCTGGCGGGAACGCTGGCGCTGGCGGTCGCCGGGCCCTCGTCCACCGGCCTCGTCGCGTCGTCGCGCGCGAACGTCGGCTTCGTGGCGGCGACGGGCGCGCTGGTCGGCCTGCTCGCGTGGGCCCACCGCCGCTGGCCCGAGCGCGCGGCCGCGGAGATCGTGTTCGCGCTCGCCGCGGGCGCGCTCTTCGGCGCGGGCGACGTGCTGATGAAGGGCGCCACGGGGACCGTCGTGCAGAGCCGCGGCGCCTTCGATCTGCTCGACCCGGCGTCGCTCGTCGCGCTGCTCCACGCGTCGCCGTTCCTGCTCTCGCTCCCGGCCTACGTCGGCGGCCTCGTCCTGGTCCAGATGGCGTTCAGCGCCGGCCGCGCGAGCCTCGTCGGGCCCCTCGTCGCGATCGGCGCGACCGTGCTTCCGATCGGATTCGGCTTCGTGGTGCTGCAGGAGCAGGCCGGGCCGCTGCGCACCGCGGGCGTCGGCCTCCTCCTCGCGGGCAGCGCGGTGCTCGTCTTCGCCGGGCGCGAGGCTCGGGAGCGACGCGCCTACGCGTAGTGGCTGCGCCGCTTCACCACGAGCTCGCGCTCGAGCTCGAAGATGCGCGTCTTCCTGAAGCCGGCGGGGGCCTCGGCGGCCTCGCCGGAGAGCGCCTCGCCGTCCTTCGCCTTCTCGAACTTGTGGCCGAGGAGGCGCGTCGCGAGCACGCCGACGTCCGGGCGGCCGTCGAGATCGCGCTTGCCGAGGATCTCGGTCGCGGCGAACACGGTGTCGCCGGCGAAGAGCGGCGCCGTGTGGCGTCCGGTGGTGTAGATGCGGTCGCCGAGGGCGTTGTCACCGACGTCGGGGCAGGAGAGGCCGAGGCAGAGCGTGAACGGGATGCCGCCGAAGATGATGAGCTGGCCGCCCACGTACTGCTTCGGGTTCTGGTCGATCATGAACTGGTTGCAGTGCACCTGGCTGGTGTTGTCGAGCACCGCCGTCAGGTGGATGTGCTCCGTCGTCATGGTGCGGCCGCGCCAGTGCTCGATCTTCGTCCCCGGCTCGAAGTCCTCGAAGTAGGTGTCGGCGCCGGAGAGGTGCGCGAGGGCCTTGTAGTCGGCGCCGGCCTGGTAGGGCGGGAGCCAGAGCTCGCAGGCGATGTCGTCCGCCGGGACCTCGCCCTCGTCGACCTTCGCGGCGTCGTCCTTCTTCCAGACCTGGACCTTGCGCTGCCAGGTCATCACGATCGCCTGGTCCTTCTCGCCGACGTTCTTCCGCGCCGTGGACTGCACGTGCACCACGCCGAGCTTCGGGTTCGACGAGCTCGGCTTCACGCCCAGCACCTTGGTCTCGACCTCTATCGTGTCGCCCACGTAGACCGGCGCGCCGAAACGCATGTCGATGTACTCGAGGTTCGCGCGCGCGTTCTCCGAGACGTCCTCGACGGTCTGGCTGAAGGCGACGAGCATCACCAGGCCCGGCGGCACCACGAGGCCCTGGAAGCCGTGGGCGCGCGCGTAGCGCGCGTTCTTCGCCAGCGGATTCGTCGTCATCGTGAACTCGGTGAAGGTCGTGAACAGGCCCTCGGTGACGGTCTTCCCGCCCTTGTGGCGGAAGGTCTGGCCGAGGTGGAAGTCCTCGAGGTGGTTGCCGGTGATCTTGCGGACGACGCGGACGGGCTGGCTCATGACCGGGACGCTCCTGGCTTCGGGGGTTCGCACGCACTTGCTCGCGGGCGGGCGAGTCTAGCGCGAGGCCCGGAGGAGCGGAGCGCCCGCGCGGCCCGGGAGTCGGAGCGGGCGCGGCAGGAGAGGCCGGGCGGGCTCGCGCCGTGGCCAGCGGGGCCCCGCCTTCCTAGGCTTTCCGCGATGCAGCCGCTCTCCGCCAACGCCCTCCGCGTGCTCGAGGCCCGCTACTTCCGCAAGGACGAGACGGGCCGCGTCGTCGAGGACTGGGAGGGCCTCTGCGACCGCGTCGCCCGCGGCGTGGCCGAGGCCGAGCGCGATCTCGGCGGCGACCCCGAGGCCATGGCCGACGCCTTCCGGGGCGCGATCGCGCGTCGCGAGTTCCTGCCGAACTCGCCCACCCTGATGAACGCCGGAACCGACGTCGGCCAGCTCGCCGCCTGCTTCGTGCTCCCCGTGGAGGACTCCCTCGAGAGCATCTTCGAGGCCCTGAAGCGGATGGCCGGGATCCACCAGTCGGGCGGCGGCACCGGCTTCGACTTCTCGCGCGTCCGGCCCCAGGGCGACGTCGTGCGCGCGACCCACGGCATCGCCTCCGGCCCCGTCTCGTTCCTGTCGGTCTTCGACGCTGCGACCGCGGTGGTGAAGCAGGGCGGCCGGCGGCGCGGGGCCAACATGGGCGTGCTGCGCATCGACCACCCCGACATCGAGGCGTTCGTCGCGGCGAAGCGCGATCCGGCGCGATTCACGAACTTCAATCTCTCGGTCGGCACGACCGACGCATTCTGGCGTGCGGCGGAGCAGGGCGGCGAGCTCGCGCTCGTGAGCCCGCGCACGGGCGAGACCGTGCGACGCGTCCCCGCCCGCGCGCTGCTGCGCGAGATCGCCGAGAACGCCTGGGCGAGCGGCGATCCGGGCGTGATCTTCCTCGACGCCGTGAACCGCGAGAACCCGACGCCGAAGCTCGGGACCCTCGCCGCGGTGAACCCCTGCGGCGAGCTGCCGCTGCTCCCGAACGAGGCGTGCAACCTGGGATCGATCCGCCTCGATGCCTTCGTGCAGGACGGCGCGATCGACTGGCCGCGCCTCGACGCGACGGTGGAGCTCGGTGTGCGCTTCCTCGACGACGTGATCGATCGCAGCCGGTACCCGTACCCCGAGATCGCCGCGATCACGCGCGCGAACCGCAAGATCGGCCTCGGCGTGATGGGCTTCGCGGACCTCCTGGCCGAGCTCGGCGTGCCCTACGACGCGGCCGAGGCCGAGGCCCTCGCCGACACGCTGATGCGGCGGATCAGGGCCCGGGCCGAGCACGCCTCGGCGAGGCTCGCGGACGAGCGTGGCGCCTTCGCGAACTTCGCCGGCTCGCGCGCCGAGGCCCGCGGCCTGCGGCTGCGCAACGCCACGGTCTGCTCCATCGCGCCGACGGGCACGCTCTCGATCCTCGCGGGCTGCGCCGGCGGGATCGAGCCCTTCTTCGCGCTCGCCTTCGTGCGGCACGTGCTCGACGGCGCGCGGCTCCCGGAGATGAACCCGCGCTTCGAGGCCGCGCTCCGACGCGCCGGCGTGTGGAGCGCCGAGCTCGTGGCGGAGGTGCAGGCGCGGGGCAGCGCGCGCGGCTTGCGCGGCATCCCCGAGTCGATCCAGCGCGTCTTCGCGACCGCCCCCGACGTCCATCCCGAGCGGCACCTCGCGATCCAGGCGGCCTTCCAGCGCCACGTCGACAACGCCGTGTCGAAGACGATCAACCTTCCGGCCGACGCCACGCCCGCGGACGTCGAGGCGATCTACACCTCGGCGTGGCGGCGGGGGCTCAAGGGGGTCACGGTCTTCCGCGAGGGCTGCAAGGGCGTCGCGGTGCTGGTGCGCGGCGAGAGCGGCCTCGAGGCGCCGGCCGACTACGCCGGCGACTGCGCGGAGCATTTCTGCGCGTAGCGCCGTCGCCGCGGCGCCGCAGGGCCGGCGTGCTCGCGGCCGCGGCGCTGCTCGTCCTCGCCTGCGAAGCCGGATCCGAACGCGATCCGCGCGGAGTCGTCGTGCTGTCGGAGGCGCGGCTCTGGCGGGGTGCCCACGACCTGCCGCCTCCGGAGGGGCCCGACGAAGCGACCCAGAGCGCGTGGTGGCGGGTCGAGCTGCCCGACGTCTGGCGCCTCGGGCGACGCTCGCGCGCGACGGCGGGCTGGTACCGCGCCGAGCTCACGCTGCCGGCGCAGCCCGAAGGGCTCTACGCCGTCACGATTGCGCTGCTCTTCCCGAGCGCCGAGGTGCGCGTGAACGGCCAGGTGGTCGGCCGGCGCGGCGATCCGGCGCACCCGGGAACGCAGCCCTGGCGGCAGCCGTTCTACGCGACCTTTCCCGGGGCGCTGCTCCGCGCCGGCCCGAATCAGGTGGAGGTGCGCTTCGCGACCCGACGCGACGCCATCGGCGTGGTCGGACCCATCACGCTCGGCCCGGATGCCGCACTCCACGGCGGGGTGGCGGTCGTGGACTTCTTCACCGGGACGCTGGGGCAGGTGTTCTCCATCGTGGCCCTCACGATGGCGTCGGCGCTCGCCTTCGCCGGCGCGCGCCGCGGAGCATCCGCCGCCTACTTCTGGTTCGCGGCGGGCCTCGCGCTCTGGTCGATCGCCAGCCTGAACGCCGTCGGGAGCGCCATCCCGGTCGTGCCGGGCCTCGCGGGCTGGATCGGGAGCGTCGCGTTCCAGGCCTTCCTGCCGTGCTTCGCGCTCGGCTTCCGGCGCGCTCTCGAGCGTCCCATCGGCCGCGTCGACTGGCTGCTCGTCGGCGCGATCGCGGGCCACGCCGTGCTCCGCGCCGTGGTGCCGCCGCTCTTCGCCGTCGCGGTCGACATGGTCTGGCTCCCGATCGCCTTCGCGATCGCACTGCACCTCGTCCAGCTGATCTTCGAGGCGACACGCCGGCGCGTCCTCGTCGGAGGACAGGTGCTGGCGGCGGCCGCGGTGATCGGCCTGCTCGCCAGCGTCCACGACCTCGTGTCGCTGTTCACGGGACACGCCTTGATCGATTTCCCGCTCTGGACCCTGGTGCCGCCGCTCGCGATCGTGGTCGCGCTCGCGCTCCAATCGCTACGGATGGGGGAGGCGCTGGCGGAGTCGCGCGAGGCGAACTTGCTGCTCGAGCAGCGCGTGGCGGAGAAGGCGCAGGAGCTCGAGCAGAACTACGCCGTGCTGCGACGCTTCGAGGCCGAGCGCGCCGTGATCGGCGAGCGCGAGCGGCTGCTGCGCGACATGCACGACGGCCTCGGCGGGCACCTCGTGTCGATGCTGGCCTCGGTCGAGTCGGAGGGGGCGCCGGCGTCCCAGGTGGCGGACGGCCTGCGCGGGGCGCTCGAGGAGCTCCGGCTCCTGATCGACTCCCTCGACCCGGCGGAGCCCGACCTGCTGGCGGTGCTCGGCGGCCTGCGCAGCCGGCTCGAGCCGCGCCTCGCCCGCGCCGGCATGCGCTTCGACTGGCGCGTACGCGACGTGCCGCAGCTCCGCGATTTCGGCCCCTGGCAGGTGCTGCAGGTGCTGCGCGTGGTGCAGGAGGCGATCACGAACGTGACGAAGCACGCCGGCGCACGCACCATCGCGGTGCGCACGGGCGAGTCGGCCGGCCCCGACGGGCGACCGGGCGTCTTCGTCGAGGTGCTCGACGACGGGCGCGGCCTCTCCCCCGGAGCGCCACCGGGGCGCGGCCTCGGGAACATGCGCAAGCGCGCCGCCGAGCTCGGCGGCGACGTCGAGATCGCGCCGGCCGGAGGCGGCGGGACCCGCGTCCGGCTCTGGCTGCCGCTCTAGCTTCGAGCGCGGACGACGCCGTGGCGGATCAGGCTGTCGCCCATCGCGACGACCATCTCCTCGAGCCCGCGCGGCTTCCAGCCGAGCACGCGCTTCGCCTTCTCCCAGCTGACGTCCTGTCGCTTGTCGTAGTCGTTCACCACGAGACGCATCGTCTTGTCGAAGCGCGCGAGGATCCGGAGCACCCATCCGGGGAGCTCGCGCAGCGGCACGCGGAATCCCTGGGCCCGGTAGCGCCCGTCGAGGATCCGCGCGACGTCGATCATCCAGGCGTGCTGCGTCGCGCAGACGAAGCGCTGGCCGGCGGCCTCGGGCG
>Ga0209706_10000441_pt1 | contig 23846 bp, 22 predicted proteins | sample PPLLaktember2015_6_FD_187263 | JGI IMG/M metagenome (GOLD analysis project Ga0209706, IMG submission 187263) | Freshwater sediment microbial communities from Prairie Pothole Lake near Jamestown, North Dakota, USA - PPLs Lake P8 Core (1) Depth... | ecosystem: Environmental > Aquatic > Freshwater...
CATCAAAATCAGACAGATCAATTGTTTCGGAAAGGATTTTCTCGATAAGGTCTGATAAATACCTGATCGCTTCTTTCAGATTTGGCATATTTTGTGATTTGCTGTCTTTTTTCGCTGGTAATCCATGTTTCAAAAACTGATCCATGATTAAGTTTCAGCAGAGGTAAATATAGTTAGATATGTCTAATAAATTTAATTTCTTATCAATTTTTCAGAGGTTGTGATCACCAGGTTGAAATTGATCAGTATTTAATTTTCAGGGAAAGCTTCTTGTTTTCATTAAAATCAAAAAGCCATTCCTTAAAAGGTTTAGGTCCGAACAAACCGTATGCATTATTTGAAAAACCATATCCTTCGGTAGGAATGTCCATTTTATTTGTATCAAGATTACCATTCATATTTTCATCATGAAAATAGCGTACGGCATATTTCCCTGGTGGCAGGTTTACGATTTTAACAATATATTTAAAATCCTGAATGACGCCTTTTTTCTGTTCCACCGGAACCTGGCTTTCATTAAGAACCTGCAACATAATAAATCCGGTGTTATTCCGCAGGCTGGTTATTTCAACATCGAGAGTGTATCCCGCCGGGATTTGCACTGATATAAGGGTAGCCATCATTACGATGGCAGGGAAAAATGTAATTTTGTATTTCACAAGTCAGTTTTTTTAAAGCCGGCATTCAAAGGAATATTCTCCCGGACCGATTTCAACAAGAGTGCTGCTCCCGTGAGACTCCGTCAATTTTGCAAATTCAGAGGATCTGACAGGGATATTGTTCAATGTAATTTTCTCAGGATCAGCCTGGGGCATTCTTACATTCGCTCTGCAGTTTGATGGTATGCTGACCTGAAGGGAGAACACATTGTCCTTTATCTTCCAGGAAGTGGATATCAATCCATGCACAGACTGATATGATGTTTCGGCCCAGCTTATATCTCCTGCCAGTTCGGGAGCGATCAGGATAGTATCATATGCCATGGAACCCGGCATCTGCCGGATCCCTCCCAGGCCACTGAAGAACCACTCCATCAAATGACCGAGCATCATGTGATTATTGGATACGTCCCTCAGTCCTGCCCATGATTCTGTTAATGATGTTGCACCTTTTAAAAGCTGGTAACCGTAGCCGGGGACATCAGTCCGTGAATTCATTTCAAAGATAAGCTGAGAATGACCTTCATTTTCAAGAACTCTCAAAAGGTAACGGTAACCGATATCACCGGCAGTGAGTGCCTTGTTATTTTCATTGATCGATCTCACCAGGTTGGCAACTACATCATTTTTTACCGGATCGTCAACCATTCCGAAAAAAAGGGGCATTGAAAAAGCGGTCTGGCTGCCGGTTGAATACACATTCGTGGCGGGATCAAAAAACCTGTCATTGAAAGATTTTCTGATCTTCTCTGACAGATCCCTGTAGTAACCTGCGTCCTCATTTTCACCGATAAGGGCTGCCATTTCAGAAAGCAATTTTGCATCATAGAAAAATATTGATGTAGCTGTAACCGCTTTTGGAGTGAGCTGAGCCTCTCCGGGAAACGCCGGACCGAGATCATACCAGTCGCCGAGGCCGTGGGAGAGAATATTACCTACAGCCATTTTCTCTAGGTAACCCAGGTATTTTTTCATCATTGGGTAGGCTTTTTTTATGGCATTGAGGTCACCATACCATTCATACATATCCCAGGGGAGAATTACACAGGCACTGCTCCATTCCGGTGAATCGCGGAATCCACCGTTGAACGGAACATATTCGGGGGCGATATCGGGTACGAGGCCGTTATCGAGCTGTGCTTCTATCATGTCGTCAATTGCCTTGTCGTAAAGATTCCTGATATCGAAAAGATATTTAATCGAATTCCCCATTAGATGGGTCTGCTCAAGCCAGCCGAGTTTTTCACGGTGAGGGCAGTCGGTAGCAACGCTGGCAAGGTTGCTCTTTACCGACCAGTTAATCAGTTCATAGACCGAATTAAAGAGTTCGTTTGAGCACCTGAAGCTGCCTGCAACCGGTGATGAATTCCGGGTATGCAGCATCTCCAGTCCGGAAATCTCAGGCAGGTTCCCGGGATTTGCCCTGCCTGAAGGTACCGCACCCTCTACCTGTGCAAACCTGAATCCATAGTATGTAAATTTCGGTATCCAGGTCTCTTCATTATCCCCCTTAAGCGTGTATGAAAAATAATATGGTGTTCCCGAAGCACGCTGAGTTACAAGCGAATCATCATCAACCAGCTCCCCGGGGATAATACGGATTGTCCGTCCCTTTTTCCCGGTAACCTTCAGCCTTATTATTCCCGATGCATTTTGCTCAAAGTCATAAACAAAAAGGCTGTCGTTCTTCCTTACCAGCTTTGCAGGTTCAAAGACCTGCATCACCTGCAACGGGTAATCCAGTTCAGGCTGCAGGGTACCTCCGGGCTCTTTAACAACCAGTGCAGGCCTCCATCCGGTATCGTCAAAATCCGAAAGATTCCAGCCCTCCTGTTCAAGCACGGCATCATAATCCTCACCTCCATATATGCTTGTAAATGTTATCGGGGAAGGGCAGGATTTCCAGGTTTCATCAGAAATAATTGACTCTGCCGAACCATCATTGTATTTAATTACAAGCTTTATTATAACTTTAGGAGCGCCGTACGCAATTACAAGCTTTCTGTATCTTTCCCTGTTGATGTTGTAGAAACCGTTCCCGGCGATAGCCCCTAAAGCATTTTTCCCCCGGTTAAGTTCTTCAGTGACATCGAAAGTGTTATAAAAGCAGGTCTTATGATAATTTGTCCAGCCGGGTGAAAGAAAACGGTTGCCGATCCTGTTCCCGTTCAGGTAAATTTCGTAGTGGCCAAGGCCGCTAACAAATATAAATGCCTGGGATATCTCCTTTTCTGTAACGAATTCTTTACGGAAATAAGGGATAATGGTCCTTTTTACGGCGACCTCTCCCAGGTTATCCCCGTTTCCGTGTACACCCGGGACGAGCAGAAGGGAGTCGGGGATATCTTCGTAACCTATCCATCGGGCTCCCTCCCAATCGTTTGCACCAAACAGCCCGGTAATAAAAAAAGCTGTTTCACTCCATCCTGACGGATTATCATTGCTGTCCCAGATCCGCACTTTCCAGAAATACTTTGTGCAGGGTTCCAGTCCCGCGTCAGGCAGGGAGATCCATGAGGTCCGGGAAGAGCGAATTTTTCCGGTATTCATGAGACAATCATCTTCCTGCCGCAGGTTCCTTGTATCAGCATCAATAATGATCTGGTAAGCAGATTGTGCGGCTCCATTGACAGAGGACGGTATAATCCAGTTAAAAACCGGATCCTTTCCTGTTCCGGCCGGGTTTTCAAGATTATTGCACCGGAGCTGTAAAGGGGTCAGATCGGATAAGTTATCCGGGGTACAGGAATGCAGGAGCATGAGTGCAAGGAGAAGCAAAATAGTTCTTTTCATGATTATTGATGAGGATTATAAAAGGGTCAATAAGCTTTAGCTAAAGCCCGGCCAGTGGGCTGGAGCCTCTAAGGTTGGCTGACCAGGGCTGTTGATCCTTCAGTGAATATGTATGATTTTCCCTTTTCAGTGGTTTGCAAATTGATCATTTTCCCCTGACAGCTCACCCTGAGAGGATTTCCGAGTTTAGAATTGATTTTGGCCTGCTTCAGCCTGCCGTTTTCCCAGTCGATGTCCACTTCAAAACCTCCCCGTGCCATTAATCCGTGAACAAATCCCTTCTGCCAGTCAGAGGGCAGCGCCGGCAACAGTTCTACTTCACCGGCATGACTTTGAAGGAGCATTTCAGTTATCCCGGCGGTACCTCCGAAATTTCCATCGATCTGGAACGGAGGGTGGTTATCGAACAGGTTGATCAGTGTTGATTTTCTCAATAGTGCAAGGACATTTTCGTATGCTTTTTCCCCATCCTTCAACCGGGCAAAAAAGTTAATGATCCATGCACGACTCCAACCGGTATGTCCACCGCCATTAGCGAGCCGGTAGTCAATAGTTTTGCGTGCAGCTTCAAGTAATTCAGGATTCTTCCGGGCAGTAATCTGGTCGCCCGGATGAAGACCGTACAGATGTGAAACATGGCGATGGCCCGGCTCCGGCTCACTGAACTCCTCCGACCATTCCATTATACGACCATCTTTGCCGATCTGAACCGGTGTAAGCTTTTCGAGGGTTTTCTCCATTTTTCTTTGAAATGGTTTATCGACATCCAGAATAGCACCCGCTTTTATCGTATTCTGTAAAAGATCGCGGATTATCATATGGTCCATCGTGGGGCCCATCACCATACTTGCATCACCGCCGCCTCCGGGAATGGTGAACCTGTTTTCCGGGGATATTGATGGTCCGGAAACCAGATAACCTGTTTTCGGATTGACCACCAGCCATCCGGTACAAAATTCTGCAGCTTCCTTCATTATCGGGTAAGCTTTGTTTCTCAGGTATTCCATATCTCCTCCAAACTGGAAATGATCCCAGATATTCTGGCAACTCCAGGCTAATCCCATGGGCCACATACCATAGACCAGGGCGCCCAGGGGTTCTGTATAGTGCCAGACATCGGTTGTGTAATGCGCCACGATTCCATTCAGACCGTATACCTCTTTTGCGGTTCGCCGGGCATTCGGCCGCATAGCGTCAATGAAATCAACAAAAGGCAATTGGAGCTCTCCCAGGTTGGTTATCTCCGATGGCCAGTAATTCATCTGGATATTGATATTTATATGGTAATCGGCACTCCAGGGTGGCTGCAATCCGTCGGCCCAGATCCCCTGCAGGTTTGCTGGCAGGTCTCCTGTACGGGAACTGCTGATCAGCAGATATCTTCCAAACTGATAGTAAAGTTCAATCAGGTCGGTATCGACATAACCATTCTCCATAGCTGTCAGCCTTGCATCGGTGGTGAAGTACTTTCCGTCGCCGGAGCCCAAATCTATTGAGACCCGTTTGAAAAGCGACTGATAATCAGCAATGTGATCACTTTTGATTGCCTGATAGGTACGTTTTGCAACTGATTCCATCCTTCCGGCTGAGATCACCGATGGATCTTCCCCCGAGTAGTTTGTTGCAGCGGTCAGAAATATTGTAACTGAATTTGCACCTTCTGTTCTGATGCTGTCACCACCCGATGAAAGGGTTCCACCTTCCCTAATCAGTCTCAACCGGGTTTCGAGGATCACTCCTGTTCCGTTACCGGTATGTTCGTTCATTACAATCAGATTGTCGCGGGCGGAGATAGTTGCGTTATTCCCCGGCCGTGAAAGCCTTGCCGTAAATGTCAGGGATCCCGGTTTGTCGGCCGTAAGCCTTATTACAAGTGCCTGGTCGGGTTCGCTTGAAAGGATTTCACGGGTAAAGCAGACCTGATTTGCCGTATATGTAACTCTTGCGACAGCTTCTTCCATATTAAGTTCACGCCGGTAACCTGTGACACCCTTTGCCGGCCCGAAATCGAGAGTGAGGTCGCCGAGGGTCTGGTAACTTGATTTTTCATCACGCCTGACAGTGCCCATGATATTTGCCTGTGCAAGCTTTTCTGCCTCCTTGTATTTTCCCTCAAAGAGCAGCTTTCGCACCTGAGGGAGGGTTTTCAGGGCGTTGGGATTTGCATCCCATCGTGGCTGACCTGTCCATACCGATTCCTCATTCAACTGGAACCGTTCCTGTTCAACCCCTCCGAAAACCATAGCTCCGAGCCGTCCGTTACCCACCGGAAGTGCTTCATTCCATGATTCCGCGGGTCGGGTAAACCAAATAGTGAGACCTGATGTCGGAGTCTGATTGTATGCATAAGAAATATCAAAACATAATAAGAGCATGACAAGACATGGCAGGAGGAATTTTTTTATTCTCATGGCTCTTTCAGATCGCTCGTTGAAAGCTGGTTATTTCTTTAACAGATCACGGATCTCTTCGAGGAGGACCTGATCCCTGGTGGGAGCAGGCGGCGGCGCAGGAGGGGCTTCTTCTTTCTTCCTGGTTGCATTAATTACCTTGATAAGCATGAAGATGACAAATGCCACTATCAGGAAATCGATGGTGGTCTGTATGAAGCTTCCATAGTTCCAGGTCACTGCAGGAGTGGTTTCGGTAGCAGCTCTCATTTCGACTTTGAGATCGGTAAAGTTGACGCCTCCGAGCAGCAATCCGATAGGGGGCATCAGGATGTCATTAACGATCGATGTCACTATCTTGCCGAAGGCTACGCCAATGATGATACCTACGGCCATATCGACCATATTACCTTTCATGGCGAATTTTTTGAATTCGTTTAAAATTTTCATCTAGTCAGGGTTTAGTTATTTCAGAGAGGTCCTCGTCATTTACTATAGTGATTTTAGCCTTAACCGGCGCAATGAATGCGCTGAAGTTCGTAGGAAAAAAGGTTACTTTGCAACCTCTTTGATTTCTGCCTTCGGAGCATTCCTTTTTACAGATTCGACCCCGTTATCGCGTCCGCTTTCACTTTTGTAATTCTGGCTTGTACCAATAATCTGGCTATTGGCAGCACTAATTGCAAACCGGAACATATTGGTCGGAGTTTTGGTCTTTGTAAACCTTTTGGGATCAGCTGCGTTTTTCCTGACTGATTCGATTCCATTAAGGCACGATGCTTTGCTGGCGTAGCCTTCGCTGCTAAGGATAGTCTGACCATTGTCGGCTTTGAGGCGGAAGCGGAATTCATTTTTGGTGCCGCTCTGATAAACTTCAAACTTTGCCATCGTAATTAGATTTTAGTAAATTAATAATCTCTGAAAATATGAAAAGCGCTCAATATTTCAATAGTAAAATCTTATATATGGTATTAATTTCTTTTACTTACAAGGGCATTCGCAAATGACCCGGAATGGAAATCAATTGTCAGGTTCTCAATAGTATTACAAATATAATATTTTTACATTACCATATGAATATTTTTCTTTTAATTTGGGCACCTTCAAATTTTTGAATATTGTAGTTAAAAAGTTAAATTGCATCATTCGATTCAGTTAGATTTAAATACCATATCATGGATAAGAATGAGAGTTTTGCCGCACTGATAAATGAAGGCTATTCTTCAAAGGGAGACGCAATAATCCTTGGAGGAGCAATCCTGGACGGGACTCCCCTGACAAATGCCTTTGTAAGAGTGCCTCTTAAAACAATGAACCGTCATGGCCTGATTGCCGGAGCCACCGGTACCGGAAAAACAAAGACCCTGCAGGTGATCTCCGAACAGCTCTCCGAAAGAGGTGTTCCTGTTCTTCTGATGGATGTTAAGGGTGATCTCAGCGGAATAGCAAAACCCGGGGAAGAAAAGCCGATTATCACTGAACGGCATGCTAAAATCGGGCTGCCATATTCAGTAAAGGGATGTCCGGTAGAATTGCTTACTATTTCACAGCAGGATGGTGTCAGGCTGCGCGCGACCGTTTCGGAGTTTGGTCCCGTGCTGCTTTCGAGAATTCTCGATCTCAATGATACCCAGGGCGGGGTGCTTGCAGTCATTTTCAAGTACTGTGATGATAAGAAGATGAATCTTTTTGACCTGAAGGATCTAAGGAAAGTGATACAGTATGCCACTGAAGAAGGCAAGGAGGAACTTGAACATGATTACGGAAAGATCTCATCTTCCACCACAGGAATAATTCTCCGTAAAGTGATGGAGCTTGAACAGCAGGATGCTGATCTCTTCTTTGGCGAACCTTCGTTTGATATCCGTGATCTGATGAGGCGCGACAGGGATGGCAACGGGTATGTCAGTATTATCAGGCTTACTGATATCCAGGATAAGCCCAAGCTTTTTTCGACATTCATGCTATGTCTTCTAGCAGAGGTATATGACTTTATGCCTGAAAAGGGGGATGTTGAAAAGCCTGAGCTGGTCATCTTTATTGATGAAGCACATCTTATTTTTAACCAGGCAAGCAAAACCCTCCTCGACCAGATAGAGAATATAGTAAAGCTGATCAGGTCGAAAGGGATTGGCGTCTTTTTTGTAACCCAGAATCCGATGGATGTTCCAAACGGAGTTCTTGCCCAGTTGGGACTGAAAGTTCAGCATGCCCTAAGGGCTTTTACCGCCCTCGACAGAAAAGCCATTAAACTGACCGCCGAAAACTTCCCGGTTTCTGATTATTACAAAACAGATGAGGCGCTGACTGCACTGGGGATCGGAGAGGCGCTTGTAACAGCATTAAATGAGAAAGGCATCCCAACACCACTCGCTGCAACGATGGTAAGGGCCCCGATGAGCAGGATGGACATATTAACGCCGGAAGAAATAGACTCGATAAACAGAAATTCTGATCTTGTTACCAGATACAGAGATACGTTGGACAGGGTAAGCGCATTTGAGGTGCTGACCGAAAAGATTGAAGATATCAGGAAGGAAGAGGCGGATGAGCAGGCAAGGAAGGAGTGGGAGAAAGGGAGAATGGGAGAAGGGGGGAGGACTACAACCAGACCTCCGGCGAGGCGAAGAACCGGTGTCAACCCTGTTGTGAAAGTTCTGACAAGTGCCACCTTCATAAGGGGGGTGCTCGGGATAATGAAAAAGGTGATGAAATAACAGATTTCTATATATCCTCTAATTCATCAATTTTATACTGTCAACAAGATACCTGGAGTCACCCCGCCAGAAAACAACCCCTTTCTTCTCCTGGTAATACACGACGACGTCCTTGCCCTGGTACTCAAAAAATTGTTTTGCCAGTCTTTTGTCCGGCACAGAAAAGAGAAATTTTTCGGACGCGAGTGCAACATTTGAAGTGCTTGATACACTGCTTAATATCAGTTCTCCTTCATAAGTTTTAATGAACGTCCCTTTATAGGAAAACTTTTGCAGTAATCCGGGCCGTGATCCTTCACTGTATGTGTAAAAATACTTCCAGTAAAAAAATGTTCCAAGGAGGACGATAATCACGATCAGTATCCACCTGAATATTTTTTTAGTTTTTTTTACAACACCGGTCCACTTTGAAGGTTTTGATGAAGTGATTTCTGCGCTCATATGTCAATTTTTTTAAAATTAGCCGGGAGGTATGGCAAGTACAAAAAGAAATCAGGAAATATGCAAATCTGGCCTTACAAAATCCAACGGATTAAAGGTAATTCAATTCTTAAAATTGCCATAAAATATTTATAACTATTAAAGTCCAATGTCAGAAAACACTTTTATTACCAGGATCTGAGTTTTTATCAGCGACCCTTTGCTGTTCGAAAGTTCGGTCAGAGGAGTGTCTGAACAGTTTCCCCCTGAATTTTACAATGATGAACACGATCAGGACTATTACCAGTGCGGCCACAAGGAGAGGGATAAAAAGCGATAACAGGGAAGAACCGATTGCAGCAGCGTGCTCACCGGTTGCAACAACAGCGTTTCCGGTTCCTGCTGTGAATTTTGTTGAAGCGGCTCTTGTCAGGACGGTACCTCCCTGTATCGTCGCAGCAGCGCCTCCTCCGAAAATGACTCCCGTAATCCACTTCAGAAGGTCATTGTCAATCGGAAGGACGGACGTAAGCAGAAGAGTTCCTGCCCCAACTGCAAGCGGAGTAGTAATGGTATCAAGAAGGTTGTCGACAAATGGTATATAGTAAGCAAGTATTTCTACTACTGTTGCTGTCCCGAATGAAAGAATAGCCGGCCAGCCTGCAAGCCACTGAAATCCTTCCTGGACGGGAAATATGCCCATTTTTGCCGCCAGGCTTGCCGCAAGCATTGGGACAAAAACCCTGAAGCCGCAGCTTGCGCTTAATCCTATTCCTATTGCAACCGCAGTCAGTAATTCCAGATTCATCAGGTCCAATTTTTGTTAAAAAAAATAGTACTTCCCCTAAATTAAACAATTTTCATCTCATCACATATCGAATGGTTTTATATCTTTAATATTAATTATTAGAGTCTCCTGTGCGGCAACTTTTTCATAGCTGCAGTGTTACTGAATTAGTGCCGTTATTAACATTAAAGGCTAACATATTATTACTTATTAGTCAGTGATTTAAATCTTTGATCCAATGGAAGAAAATGTAAAAAATGAACCTGAAGAACCGGTAAAATCTGAAAAAGAAAGTTTGCTTGACAAAGCAAAAAGACTCGTTGACAAAGCTGATGATTTCCTTGAGGATAAGGTGGACGATCTTAAGCAATCCGAAGCATTTAAGAAAGTTGCAGATACTTTTGACAAGGCAGGAGATTTTGTGGAAGACAAGGTTGAGGATATCAAACAGAGCGGGGTAAAGGATAAACTCGAATCCTTTGCTGACAAGACAGGTGATAAAGCTGAAGAAGCAATGTCAAAGCTTAAGGACTTCGGTAAAAAAGTTGCCGTGAAGACAGCTGATAAGCTTGAAGATATCGCCGAAAATATCAAAAAGAAGACAAGCAATGATGACAAGCCGGAGGAGGCTGATCCGAAGGTTTAGTCCTGGTGGATTTTGACTTATCCAACAGCCCCAAATCCTTTTTCCGGATATCAATTATTTTTCAAGTGGCGGGATGACGAGGACCTGACCGGGATAAATGAGGTTAGGATCCTTCAGCATTGGTTTATTTGCCTCAAAGATAATATTGTATTTATTGGCATTTCCATAAACCTCTTTCGCGATTTTTGAAAGATAATCACCTTTCTTTACCGTGTAAAACTGTTTCTCAGGCTTGGGCGGTTCAACTACCGGTGGATGCCTGACAACGATCCAATCGTCGACAGTTGCAATCCCTTCAACATTACCTGCGGCAACAATAATCCTGTTCTTATTTTCTATAAAATCGACGCTTCCCATAAGTGTCACTTTGTCATCATCGACCTTTACCTGTATGTCGCTGGTGTCGAAGCCAAATTTTTTTATGTGTGCTGCAATCAGATCAGCTTTTTCCTGTTCCTTTTTTTCTTCGGATTTTCCGAATATTTTTTCACCTGCGCCTTTAATAAATGAAATTAGTCCCATAATGTTGAATTTAAGTTAATTAAACTAAGCTATAAGATTTTGACAGAATTTTCAGGAATGTAAAACGATATCCTGCTATCCTGCTAGGCTATTACCTCGAATGTGATCTTCACAGTGACACGGAATTCCATGATCTTATTGTTCTTTACGACTGCGCTCTGATCCTGGATATAGACGGAGCGTATCTCCTTAACCGTTTTACCGGCATTTTTTACTGCTGCGGCAGTTGCATCTTCCCAGCTTTTTTCGGATGATGCCATAACTTCTATAACCTTCAATACGGCCATGGCTTAATATTTAGTTAATTACTAAAAGATAATTAATTAATGTTCAAAAGTTTAACAAAAACAGTGAAACTAACAGTCAGTAATTTAGCCCTTTTTTTTGAATAAACAATTTCTGATTGTCCTGAATGTTATATTTAAGTTGTTACTTTTGTGAAAACATACCTAAAGCAGGGCGAAAGGATTTCCAATGAAAACAAAATTTTTCGGAGCGATATTGATTTTTATTTTAGCACTTCCTGTAACATTGGCTCAGAGACGGCCGGGCATGGGTTCAGGAATTAATTTTGGCCTGTCAGCCGGCGTAAACATGATGACACTTTATGGAAGCAAATACGACGGAGGGAAATTAGACTATAAATTGAAATTTGGATACCAGGCAGGAGTTAATGTTATTATGCCTTTGGCTGCAGACTTTTTTTTCAATCCCGGATTATTGTTTTCAGTTAAGGGGGCCAGGCAGGAAATCCTCGAAAATACCAAAAGGACTACGAGCCTTGCTTACATGGAACTGCCCGTGAACTTTCTTTACAGGCCTCAGACAGGGAATGGACACATTTTGCTTGGGGCTGGCCCTTATTTTGCATACGGCATTTTCGGAAAACAGAAAGAGATAGTGGATGGTATAATTACAGAAGAGCTTGATGTTAAGTTTGAAAACAGCACTGCTACTGACTATGCATATTTTAAACCGATTGATTTCGGCGGGAACCTTTTTTTTGGATATGAATTTTACAATGGAGTATTCTGTCAGTTAAATACACAACTAGGCCTTTATAAGATCAATCCCGACTTCGAGCTCACTGGTGATGAGACATCGAAGATGAATATAGGTTTCGGTCTTTCAGGGGGCTACAGGTTTTAAGGGCAGGGCAGGAATATCAGCCGCCTTGCCGGTCAGGCTCTGTCTCATGGCCTCGTGATTTTTAAACCAGTAGACCGAGATGTCAGAATATGAATAGGTTTCGGATTTAATGAGTTTTGTGCTGAAGAACTTCCTGTCCGACATTGATTCAATATATTCTGAACTTTTTCCGTGTCCGCAATTGTAGGCAGTTGCAAAAAACTTCAGTTTCCCGGGGCCCATATCGCGATACCCCGGGAAATCTGCTTCACTTATTTTGATAAAAGCCAGCAGGTAAATAAACTGTTTTTCGGGGTCTTCAAGATCTGAAACGATTGATTTTCTGTAAAGTACTGGATCATCAAAGGAATCACTGCTTTTGATCTTATTCAGTAACTTTCTGTCACCTGCAGTTTGTATTCTTTCATTTACCTCTTCAGCGAATGAAGGCTTCATCTGGAAAGGACCTATTGAAAAATCTGCGTATTCTTCTCCAAGGTTTACATAGAGTGTTTTAAGAAGCGAAATCTCAATCTTATCACGTAAAGCTGAGTATCTCACCAGTTCAGGAAAGATCACTGCAACAGCATATGCATATTCGATACCGTTTCTTTTGCAGGCGGATCTCATCCATCTCTCATTTTCAGTGACAAAAGCTTCTGCCTTTGTCCAGTCCTTGCCAAAAATTGTTTTATAATCAGGGGTTTGTGAAGATAAGATTCCCGCCGGCAAAACGAGAGGCAATAAAGCCGGGAACAGTTTTAAAATGTTTTTTATCCACACCGATCCTCAGATTTCTGCAAATGACCATGTTCAATAATAGAAACTAGAATGGCATGCTGCATTGCATGATAGCATTTTTTCCCGGAGAATAGTACATGTAGGCAAGGCTGACCTTCCCGTCAGTTTTCACAAGCTGCGGGTTAAAAAGTTCTGACAGGGTCGAGTTATCACTGAAAGTAAGCCTCCCGTAATTATATGTAGCAGACTTATCATTCGAAGAATTTAGGAACAGCTCTTCGCTACTATACTGGTTGCTTGAAACTGTGATAAGGGTGTTGCCTTTCAGATCCAGGATTTTGTCGGGGGCGCGGACAACGATATCATCGAATTTGATTTTACTGTTCAGGCTTCCTCCCATCCATTTTATCATATCATAAATCGCCCCGGGGACGTTGGAGACCAATTGCGGCTGGAATGATTCAGGATCGGCCCCTGCCTGTAACATACGGTCCGATACCTGCTGACTGTATTTTATTGTGAGATCCATCTTCTCCTGGTCAGTTTTTGCCTTAGCCATGTCCGCCTCCATTTTCTTGTTCATTTCGTCGGTGGCCAAAACCTCTTTTGTCACAATTGCGGCAAAGCTTGTTTTTGCCCGGGAAACAGCAAAATCGTTTATAAGTGCATACGGGCCATAACTATTGCCGTTGAATTTAATCAGATACTTCTCTCCGCTAAGGCTGATGTAACCGGGAAATTTAGTCGCCCAGGCGGGAGTTCTGTCATTGCTGCCAGCTTCTCTGGGGGCAACATCAAACGACGTGACGCGCGGGTCATCAGTTTCAAATGGTCCCTGAGTACTTCCATCTTTAATAATATAGGCTTTCCCACCAATCCTGTCTTTTACGAGAATGCTTCCGTCATCCTTCATGCTGACGGCTATTTCGTTGTAGTCAATCTTAAACTGGCTGAGATCCACTACCAGCTTTGCGTCATCGCATGCACATGCAGGTTCGGGGCCTGGTTTTGAGGCATTTTTAACACCTGCCTGCTCATCTGGTCCCAGGATCTCTTTTGCTACAGCATTTTTGACTTTGTTCAGCAATCCCTGTGCATTCAGAGGATAAACCACTACAAGGGACAGGACGGTTATTACTATCAGAGATTTTTTCATACTTGAGATATTTATATAGACAATAAACCTGTTTTTATTACAATTGTTCAGATTGATCCGGGAAGGATATTATTGTTTTTTTTTATTCATTTCCAAAGCTCCCTGCCTTAGCAACAAGACAGCAGCGACCCCGAAAATCAGAAATAGGAGCGCTTTAATGTCAAGCCCTCTGAAGAAAATGATCAGGGCTACAATCAGCGAAATTAGCCCGAATCCGAAATAGAGGATGGTCTTTGTGTTCATGTTGGGTAGGATTTAAGGGTTGATAGTATAATTGATAAAATTTCAGCATGTTGAAGATATTAAAAGCAGACAGATTTAACAAGAGGATTAATTTTTTTTAATTTGATTCTATTCCAGGATGCTTATTATTGTTTTGTAAATCAATTTGCTTTTCGATCCGGTACTAATAATAAAATTCAGCATTGCAGGGTGTTCAAGAACATAATCCCTAACCTTTAAATAACGCAGGTTTTCTTTCCAGATCTTTGAATAGACTGTTTTATCATATGCTTTTATAAAATCATGGGAGAAATCCCTTTTTTCAAAACACTTCAGGGCCTGCCAGCCTGCATATCTGCCAGATTGCATTGCCTGGCCTATTCCGCCTCCTGTTGCGGGGTTGACGAGCGAAGCCGCATCACCGCAAAGCATGAACCGTTCTCCGGATATTGGTATTTTTGCAGAGCAGAGGGGTATAAGATGTGCTTTTATCTCACCTGTCATTTCAGCTCCCGAAAATCGCCGGGCCAGATAAGGCTCCTTTTTAATTCTGTTCAGCAGCTCTTCTCTGATGTTGATCCTGTTATCGGATATCTTCTTTGACGACATTCCAAGGCCGACATTGAACTGATTTCCGGGCAGAGGAAATATCCAGAAATAGCCGGGCAGCAGCTCCTTTATAAAATGGAGCTCTATAGTATCGGGAGAACATTCACTTATGCCTCTGAAATAACCCCGGACGGCAACAGAACTCTCACCGGAACTTATTTTGTTACCGGTAAGTTTCCTGCGTACAATGCTGTTGACTCCGTCGCAGCCAATTACAATTTGTGCTTTCAGCGCGGGATGCTTATCGGTACTTACAATGGCTTCAGCATGGTTAACGGAGACATCCCTGATTGCAGTACCCTTAAAGACTGTAATACCAGGCACCCGGCTTGCAAGCCCGAACATAAAGGAATCAAAGATCTGACGTCTGCAGACAAACCCAAACTCAGAAAACTTCAGGTCAATTGCTCTTTTACCGGGACCTGTAATCCGGCAGACGCCGATTTTATTCTTGCCGTCAATTTCTTCAAAAGCCCTGCCATAAGCAGGATCGATAGTGTTCAGTACTTTAGGCACAAAAGCTGGAATTGCGTCACCGCACACTTTTTCTCCGGGCGAATTCTCTTTTTCAATTAATGCGACCTTCAGCCCTGATGAGCCTAATGCCATTGCTGCCGTACAGCCTGCGGGACCGGCACCGCAGATGATCACATCAAAATCCTCTGACATAATTCCGGATTATTGTCGGGTCGTTGTTTCATCCGTGACACGCGATAAAAAAAATCTTTTCAATAAGCAGCTTTTTCAAAGTCTGTTGAATCGACCCAGGCAGCTGATTTGCGTGTAATTTCACCTTTAACATACCTGTTATAGTAATTCCTTACTGTTTCGGAGGCATAAGGATATTTGTCAAAAATATCGCCATTGCCGACTATCCGGGGATCTTCCTGTTCCCTGAGATTTCTGAGCATTAATTGGCGCAGGCGTTGTTTCAGCGGATTCAGTCCGGGATCGGAGGCCCGGTTGACCATGCATTCCGGATCTCCTGAAAGGTTGTACAGTTCCTCTTCCGGCCTTCTTCCGAAACTCAGATTCCAGTATTCCGTTGGCCCGCCCCTGCGCCTCATGTTAAGGATAAGGGATTTAACCGGACTTGCATCACAATCCATATATCCTGTTTCGGGATCTCCCGAGGGCCATCGGCCTGGTTTGAAATTCATGATGTACAGATATCCTTCTTTTACGATTCCCCTTACCGGGTATCCTGCATCATCAGGCCGGCCAACGTCATGCCTCTCTTTTCCGATAAGGATATGATCACGCGATTTATCGACGAATCCCTTCTTTGCGGATCTAAAAATATTCACGAGACTTCTGCCCTGAACTGGCTGCATTCCACTCTCTGAATGGCTGATTCCGCAGGCTTCAAGAAGTGTGGGAGCAAAATCGATAAAGCTTATGTAGTCATAAATGGTACGCCCCGGGTTTTTAATACCCTTTCCCCACATAATGGCAAGGGGCATATGGTTTGAATAATCATATGACTGTCCCTTTACCCGTGGAAAAGGCATCCCGTTATCGGCTGTCACAATCACGATGGTATTATCCATTTCTCCGCTCTTTTCGAGTAAATCAAGCATTTTAACCAGGTGAATGTCGAAGTATTCTATTTCAAACCCATAATCAAGCATGTCGTTGCGGACAGTTTCATTATCGGGCCAAAAACCAGGTACCATGTCAATGTCGCGTGGATTCTTCCCGCCAATTGTCACTGCCGATCCGGATTCATATCTGCGGTGAGGCTCCTGCGAGCCATACCAGAAGCAAAATGGCTTATCTGGATCTTTTGAATTCAGGAAATCCTCAAAATTTCCGGCATAGTCAGTACCGGACATTCCTTTTGCAGGGGGATTGGTCTTTCTTGAATTAAAGGCTTTTCCTGTAAGTTCCCTCGGATTGCCCGTACTGTCGGTTGCTACTCCCGGAGCCCATCCCTTTGCAGTGAACCCGGTATAGTATCCATTCACACCCAGAGTCTCAACGAATGATATATATTTTTCCGGGAAGAAGGGTACATGATTTGCGGCTTCCTCAAGCTGCCAGCTGTTTCTCCCGGTTAAAAGGCATGCCCTGGATGGGGAGGATTTTGCATTAGGGGTATAAGCATTCAAAAACAGGAGACCCTCTTCAGCGACCCTGTCGAATCCGGGTGTTTTTACCCATGTGCAGCCATAAGCACCCAGATGCTTCCAGGTAATGTCATCACCAATTGCGATCAGGATGTTGGGACGTTCAGCCTGAGGATTTGCCCGGTCGGATGAAGAGCATTGGTTAAGAATGCATGGGGTTAAAAGTGCAAAGCTTTTCAGCCAGATGTTTTTCATATTTCGTTTTCCTCTTATGTTCTAATTGCCCCAGCTATAATTTGGCCTGCTGCCCATATCAAGAATAAGTGTCCCTCCGCCTGCAAGATCATCATGTGTGAAAACCGGCTTTGTCAGTTCCTTCCCGTTCAGCTTTGCAGACTGAATATACTTGTTGATACGGCTGTTGTTCATAGCTTCGACTGTAAAGGTTTTTCCATTCTGAAGGTGTATTGCGATCTTGTTGAAAAGGGGGCTCCCGATCTGGTATTCGGGAATTCCGGGAGTTATGGGGTAAAATCCCATCGCCGAAAAGACATAGAAGGCTGACAGACCGCCTCCATCCTCGTCTCCCGCGATACCCATAAGATCATTCCTGAACCAGGTGTCCATAAGCATCCGTATCCGTTTCTGGGTTTTCCAGGGTTTGCCTGCAAGATTATAAAGGTAGGGGATATGCATCGACGGTTCATTACCCATTACGAACTGTCCGACGTTGCCTGTAGCATCGGGCATTGTGGAATAGTAGACCCACTTGGAACGGCCGAGACTTTCGCTGAACAGCTGATCGAGCTTCATGTCGAACTTATCCCTGCCTCCCATCATTACGATCAGATCATCAAATGCATGATAGGGCTGCCAGATATAGGTCCAGCCGTTGTTTTCATCATAATAGTCACGTGCACCCATTCCGCCGTCGTAACGGTAATCAAACGGTACAATCCAGCTTCCTGAGCTGTCTTTAGGATGATAGAAACCGGTCTCAGTGTTGAAAAGGTTTTTGTAGTTAAGGCTTCTTTTTAAAAAGAAGTCATAGTCGTCATTCCTTTCAAGTTCCCTGGCAATCTGTGCCATGCACCAGTCATCGTAGCACGAGGCAAGCGTGATTGCGACAGCCTGTCTTTTTTCAAAAGCGTGAACTCCGGGAATCGTTTCCTTCTCTCCGGGCTTCAGGGCGGGGAAATAGCCGTTTCTGTCATAGAATTCGTCAAGGGCTGTTGCATCTCCTTTGATCCAGGGCAGCTTCGTTTCAAAAAGTATTGTCTTTTTAAGGTGATTATAAGCTTCCTCAAGATCGAAATCCCTTATCCCTTTTTTCCATGCATCAAGAATAACTGCGGTTGAGTGATTTCCGTTCATGGCATGGTTGTCGCCTGAGATCGTGGGGAATGTCGGCATCCATCCCGACTGCCTTGCCATCCTGATATAAGAGGTTATCTTTTCGTCCTGCCGCGAAGGATTGAGGATCACCTGCAGTGGATGAAGCGCGAGGTGGGTATCCCACACCCAGTCGTCAGTATAAAATGCCGTATCACCAGCCGCTTCTACCTTATTGCTCCACGCACTGAAATACCGGCCGTCTTCAGTTATGTCGACCATTCTTTCAAGACACCTGTAAAGTGACGTATAAAAAACAGTTCTCTGGTTTTCGGTTCCCCCTGTAACTTCAATTTGCGACAGGGCTGAGTTCCATCTGTTATTTGCCCTGTCTGAGATTTCAGAAAAGTCACGGTTTCCTATTTCGGCTTGAAGGTTTATCCTAGCCTGTTCGCTGCTGATATAGGAGAGACCGTACCTGATATTCAGCTCACTGTTATTCGCGGGTTTAAAGGATGCAATTATTGCTACTCTTCTGCCATTCACGGAGGCTGCTTCGGCGATGGTGTCATTTTTCCTGATGTTTATTTTTTCGGGATTTGCGTCGACCTCCATCCAGAGCCAGGTCTTCACACCATTATTGCTATCATACCCGGTAAGTGTGTTGTTGCTGAAAGTCAGTTCTCCCCTGTCGGAGGTTCTCAGGATTATGCCCCTGCCGTCAGACCCGGTGTAATGAAGGCTGAAGAAGCCTGATCTTTCGCCCGGGGTGAAGCTTACGTCGATACCTGATTCATCGAGTGTTACGCTGTACAGGTAAGGGGTTATGATTTCATTGTCATATGTAAAAGGCAAATTTCCCGGCATTTCCGCGGCATTACCCTGATAAGGGATCATTGAAAATGCCCTTCCTCCTCGATGCGACACCACATTAAGCGGAAACCCCTGCATCTTATTTGTCGTGAAATTGTCCCGGTCGGGGTAAAAACGCAGCATGCTGTTCGGGAGGTGAACCGTCGGATAAGTGGGTACCAGCAGATGGCTTATGTTTCCGATATAAGGGTTAACGTAGCTAACCGGCTCCGTTTTGGGATCAGAGCAGGAGATCGTCATGAAAAACACCGGAACGAGAATAATGCAGGAAAATATTTGTTTCATAAAGGTCATCGTTTTAGTGGGTCAATGCTGTTTTATTTTTTACATACAAGTATGAACTCCCTCGAATCGCTGGTAAGTTCATTCCCGTAAAAATCGCCAAGAATTTTATAAGATGAAAATTTCGACCGTTCGATCAGATGCTCCAACTCGAACCTGAACAGGTACCTCATCTGAGATCTCCATTCTTTCCTGTGCGAAGATTCCCTGTCATTCCATTCAATCCGGAAATTCACGTTGATTATCTGGTTTAACCGGTCCGGCTTTGTTGACACAATTCTTTTCATTCTGCATCCGGGTTCATATTCACCTTCAAAGTCGGTGACGTTTTCAAGACCTGTTAACAGAGCCTTTAAATCAGGTATGAATACATCAAAAATAAATTGTCCGCCAGGGTTCAGATTGTTGTACACATTATCGAGGGTCTCCATCTGCTCATTCTTGCCGGTAACATGCATTAACACCCGAAAGGGAGCGATTATAAGATCGAATTTATGTTCTGATCTGAAGTCAACGATATTCTGCAGGCTCACCCGCTTTTGCTGCTCCGGGGTGAGCTTTGAATTCAGGATATCGAGCATTGCCGGGCTGATATCGATCCCATAAATATCTGCTCCATTGTTTAGTGCCTGAATGAACAGGCGTCCGGTGCCAACGCCCGCTTCAAGGACTTTTCCTTTTGTTTCCCTGATCCTGTCAAGGTAGAAATTATTATCAACTCCATCGCGTACCTGATGGTATATCAGATCATAAAATCGCGCAAAATAGTCGGGGTAAAGTTCTGACATTATGATCGGCATTACGTATCACTTTCTATTTTTTCGGTCAGTTTTCTGACGATCCTGTATTGCTGGAAGAATTCTTTTGCTATCACCCTGAGGACAGTATAAACCGGGACGGCCAGCAACATGCCGAGGATCCCTGCAAGGCTTCCACCCATGATAATTATGAAGAAAATTTCAAGCGGATGGGCTTTCACACTGCTTGAGTAGATCATTGGGACCAGGAAGTTGTTATCAATAAAATTGGCTCCGGCAAACACGCTGACCAGCTTTATAAGAACAGGAAAAAGATCGGAATATGATCCGGTTGCCAGTGTGGCTGTTAATCCAAGCGTTATTCCTATCGCTGATCCTATTACCGGTCCCAGGTAAGGGATTATGTTCATCATACCGCCAAAGAAACCTATTAACAGGGCATTATCAACGCCTAAAATCCAGAGGAATATTGTAATTATCCCCATAACTCCGGCAACCTCAAGAATAACGCCGGTAAAATAGCGCATCAGCAGGTTTTTTGATTCATCGATTACCTTGCTGGTTGCATTGTGATGTTTTACGGGGACCAGGAGAAGGAGTGCGTTCTCGAACAAACCCTCATCCTTTAGGAAAAAGAAGGCGATAAACAAAATGGAAAAGAGTCCGACGAAGAAGCTTCCGGCTGAACTGACTAACTTTGTTGCCGTTGATGTTACACTGTTGAAATTTACGACTGATTTTACCTGGAGCACAATAAAATCCTCAATTGTCTGACTTTCGGGGATAACGCCAAAACCCTGCAGCTGGTCTTCAATCCATTGGAGTGCTCCCTGAAGATTTTCAGCAAGCCGGCTGACATCAATCTGGCTTATTGTCTGCGCCTGTTCCAGGATCAGCGGAACAAAAATTGCCAGAATTCCAAGCCCGGTCAGGATTATAACGAGCAATGTAAGAAGAGTGCTTACGGCATGAGGGATCTTCCACTTCTTTACATGGAGCCCATCGAAAAACCTGACAACAGGACGTCCTATGAAAGAGAGTATGGCCGCCATAAGGATCCAGGCAATCATAAACCAGAACCGCCAGATGAGGAATCCCACAACGGCAATGAGCGCGAAATACCCTACATACTTAAGCACCTGTTTCATAGGATGGAGGCTTTACATGATACCAAAGTTAGTAAAACCAGCAACAAGTAACAAGGCGGCAACCGAATTTACCTATCCTATCTTCACCGATGTCATAGTAAGCGAACCTCCTACAGGTTTATCATTGAAGATTGTAATGTTTTCATCTTCTTCTTTCAGGGCCAGCGCATAAAGCAGTGGCAGATAATGATCGGGGGTTGGAATTGCCAGAGCAAATTCCCTGGTCTGGGAGTCATAGTTAATTAATTGCCTGTGATCACCGTTCAGGATATATTTTTTCATTTTTTCACCGGCTTCGATTGCCCAGTCGAATCCATAGCTATCATTCAGCTTATCCCAGGCCACCATTCTCAGGTTATGAACCATGTTACCGCTGCCGACAATCAGAATTCCCTTTTCCCTCAGGGATTTAATTTCCCCGGCAAGATCATAATGCTGCTGTGGACTCAGGTTATAGTTCAGGCTCATCTGTAATACGGGGATGCGTGCATCAGGATAAAGGTACTTTAATACACTCCAGCATCCGTGGTCGAGTCCCCAGTTATTGTCGAGGCCTACCTGAGTACCAACTACCAGATTCTTTAACCTGCCTGCCAGCTCCGGGTTCCCCGGAGCAGGATATTTAACTTCGTAAAGTTCCTCAGGAAATCCACCGAAATCATGGATCGTCTTTGGCTTTTCCATTGCTGTTACAAGGGTGCCTCTTGTTTCCCAGTGAGCCGAAATGCATAATACTGCAACCGGCTCCGGGAGGGTTTTCCCGATCTTCTGCCATCCTTCCGTGAATTCATTCTCCTCAATGGCATTCATGGGGCTTCCGTGGCCGAGGAACAGCACAGGCATTTTTTCAGCCGTATCTGCCTTTATATTCATAAAAAAACTATTTTATGCTTAAACCGTCACCGACATTATTTTGTTTAAAAGCCTGTTTCAGATGCCAAATTATCAACAATCAATCAACTGAGTGACTGAACATGATTAATTGAAGTAATTTTATGCTTTTTGTTTTACATTTGTAACCCCAATATGGGACATTCCTTAAATTATTCAGAATCGTATGGTAAAGAAATACTCTCTGGACAAGGAAAAGATTAAAGTGTTGCTGCTGGAAGGGATTCATAAGAGCGCTGAAGAGTTTTTCCGGGCAAACGGTTATTCAAACATTGAATTGCTTCCGCATGCAATCGATGATGAAGCTCTGAAGGCAAAAATACAGAATATCAATATCATAGGTATTCGTTCGCGGACCCGGCTGACAGATGATGTGCTGGAACGGGCACGGAAGCTGCTGGCAGTCGGCTGCTTCAGTATCGGAACAAATCAGGTCGACGGCCGTGCAGCAAGGTTGCTGGGGATCCCTGTATTCAATGCCCCGTTTTCGAATACCCGTTCAGTTGCAGAGCTTGTAATAGCCGAATCAATACTTCTCATGCGGAATATTCCTGTGAAGAACGCTGCTGCCCATAATGGGAAATGGCTTAAATCGGCCGCCAACTGTTTTGAGGTCCGTGGTAAAAACCTGGGGATAGTCGGGTACGGGCATATTGGTTCCCAGGTTTCAATACTTGCTGAAGCAATGGGGATGAATGTTTATTATTACGACATTGCCAAAAAGCTCAGCCTTGGCAAGGCAGTTTCCTGCTCGTCCCTTAAAGAATTGTTATCAATTTCGCAGATTGTTACCCTGCATGTACCCGAGACACCCCAAACCCGTAACATGATTAGTGATCCTGAACTGAGTCTCATGCGCAGGGGAGCCTGTCTTGTTAATGCTTCAAGGGGCTCGGTCGTGAATATCCATGCATTGACGCAGGCATTAAAGTCGGGGCATATTCTTGGCGCTGCGATGGATGTTTTTCCTGAGGAACCTGCTTCCGAAAATGAGCCTTTCATTTCCGAACTTCAGCAGTTCGATAATGTAATTCTTTCCCCGCATGTCGGAGGAAGCACCATGGAAGCACAGGAGAACATCGGTACGGAGGTTGCTGAGAAGCTTGTGAAATACAGCGACACAGGAGCAACAATCGGTGCTACCAATTTTGTTCAGGTCTCACTTCAACCCAATAACAATGCCCAGCGTTTTCTGCATATCCATAAGAATGAACCGGGCATTCTGAAGGAGGTGAACTATGTCTTTACTTCGAAGGGGATCAATATTGCGGCTGAGTATCTGCAGACTGATCCTGAAATCGGGTATGTGATTATTGATACTGAAAGCCGCCTGAGCAGCAGTATTGTCAGCGAACTAAGAGCCATTGAGGGAACCATAAGGGTAAGAATGCTCTATTAGATTACCCGCTACAGAATTATCGTCAGTAATTTCAATCATCAGGTCAATAATTTGTACGGATGGCCCGTTCAAATACCGCCCAGTCCTCACCGGTCATTCTTCCCGGTGTGAATAAGCAGATTCCCTTTGCACCATTTTCCATCGATTCCCTGATTGCATCCTCCAGTTCACCGGGAACCAGCCCGTGATTTTCAGGATCGGGTTCAGTTGTCTTTTTAAGCGGATCAGGGCAGATGAATAATCCGCTGTACACAGGACGTGTATCGTTGAGGGCAGTTACCGATTCCCTGCACATTTCACCGAT
>Ga0209706_10000445_pt1 | contig 23795 bp, 22 predicted proteins | sample PPLLaktember2015_6_FD_187263 | JGI IMG/M metagenome (GOLD analysis project Ga0209706, IMG submission 187263) | Freshwater sediment microbial communities from Prairie Pothole Lake near Jamestown, North Dakota, USA - PPLs Lake P8 Core (1) Depth... | ecosystem: Environmental > Aquatic > Freshwater...
CGACCGCGTCAGCACGCGTCCCGAGGTGACCCTGTTCGCGATCGACCGGTTCGTATCCCGGCCCGAGCGGCATGGATCGCTGTTCCAGGGCCGCTACGCGGTCTGGACCAGTTCCGGCACCACGGGACAGCCCGGGTGGTTCGTGCAGGATCCCGGCGCGCTGGCGGTCTATGACGCGCTGGAAGCCCAGCGCTTCCGGGGCGTCGGCCTGGCGCGCTCGTGGCGGCCGGGCGAGCGCTACGCGATGATCGCCGCGACGGGCGGGCACTTCGCCGGCGTGTCGTCGGTGGAGCGGATGCGGCGGTCGGTGCCGTGGCTGGCGCCGTTCGTGCGCTCGTGCTCGCTGCTGCAGCCGGTGCGCTCGCTGGTGGCCGAACTCAATGGGTACCAGCCGGCCATCGTCGCGACGTACCCGACCGCCGCCGAAATGCTGGCCGAGGAGCAGGCGAGCGGGCGGCTGCGGCTGCGCCTGCGCGAGATCTGGACGGGCGGCGAGTGCCTGGCGCCCGCGACGCGGGCCCGCCTGCAGTCCGTCTTCGGCTGCCCGGTCCGCAGTTCCTACGGGGCGTCGGAGTTCCTGCCGATCGCGTGGGAGTGCGAGCACCTGAACCTGCACGTCAACAGCGACTGGGTGATCCTCGAACCGGTGGACGCAGAGCGGCGGCCGGTTGCGCCGGCAACCCGCTCGCACTCGGTGCTTCTGACCAACCTCGCCAACCGCGTGCAGCCGCTGATTCGTTACGACCTCGGCGACGCCGTGACGCTGCACGACCAGCCCTGTGCCTGCGGATCCGCGTTTCCGGCGATCTCGGTCGAAGGACGTTGCGACGACACCCTGGTGATGCCGCTCGCGCACGGCGGGCTCGGGACGATCGTGCCGCTGGCTCTCGCGACTGTGCTCGAGGACGAGGCGCACGTGCACGATTTCCAGGTCGTGCAGACCGGCAGCGGCGCCTTGAAGGTCCGGCTGGCCGAGGACGACGGGTCGTCGGCTGCCGCGGTGCGCCGAGCCCTGCACGCTTACTTCAAGGCGATGGGCTTTGCCGATGTCGCGCTCGACGTCGGCGGCCAGGCCCCGCGACGCGATCCGGTCAGCGGCAAGCTGCGCCGGGTCGTCCGGGAGGATCGGCCGGCCGTTCATTAGGCCCGCGCGCGGCGGCGTCGCCGTGGCTTCGGCACAATGGCGCCGATGCCGTCCGTTCCCCGCTTCCTCCCTGCACTTTTTCGGCCCCGGCGCCTCGTTGTCGCCGCCGTGGCCGTGATCGCCGCCGCCGCCGTGGGCGGGTGCTCGACGCTCGGGTACTACGCGCAGTCGATCGGCGGACACCTGGCCATGATGCGGTCCGCGCGTCCGATCCAGGAGGTGGTCGCCGACCCCGAGACACCGGAGGTCCTTCGGAAGCGGCTGCTGCGCGCGCAGGAGATCCGGGTCTTCGCTTCCAGCGAGCTCGGCCTGCCGGACAACCGCAGCTACCGGGAGTACGCCGACCTGCACCGCCCGTACGTGGTGTGGAACGTGTTCGCGACACGCGAACTGTCGCTGGAACTGAAGCAGTGGTGCTACCCGGTCGTCGGCTGCGCCGGGTACCGCGGGTACTTCGACCGCGGCGCGGCCGAGCGCGAGGCCGAAGCGCTGCGGGCGGAAGGCTACGAGGTCAACGTGGCCGGTGTTCCCGCCTATTCGACGCTCGGCTGGCTGCCCGACCCGCTGCTGAACACCTTCATCGGCGGCTCGGAGGGCCAGGTCGCATCGATGGTGTTCCACGAACTGGCGCACCAGGTCGTGTTCGTTGGCGGCGACACCGCATTCAACGAGTCCTTCGCCACTGCGGTCGAGCGCGAGGGCGTGCGGCGCTGGCTCGCCGTCAGCAGCGACCCGGCGCTGCGGCAGTCGTACGCGGAGTTCGCGAGTCGCCGGCAGGACTTCGTGGACCTGCTGCTGAAGTACCGGGACCGTCTCGAAGCGCTGTACGCGAGCGCGGAGCCGGACGATGCGAAGCGCGCCGGCAAGCGGCGCCTGTTCGGGGAGTTGAAGGACGAGTACACCGTGCTGAAGGCTGCGTGGGGAGGCTTCGCCGGGTACGACCGCTACTTCGCGCAGGAACTGACCAACGCGCACCTGGCCTCGGTTGGCGCCTACAACATGCTGGTTCCGGCCTTCGACGTGTTGCTGGCGCGCGAGGGCGGCGACCTGCCGCGTTTCTACGCGGAGGTGCGGCGCCTGGCCGGGCTGCCGCAGGGCGAGCGGGAGGCGGAACTCCGCGGCCTCGTGGTTGCGCGTTGATTCCCGCGAAAGGGCAGCGGGCTAGAATCGTGGGCTGCGCAGCGGCGCGTCGCTGCAAGACAGACTCACAATGACAAGACTGCCAAGGAGAGACAAGATGGATCGGTTCTGGCTCAGGAACTATCCGAAGGGCGTGCCTGCCGACATCGACTGCAACCAGTACAAGTCACTGGTCGAACTGATCGAAGAGGCCTTCCGCAAGCACGGCTCTCTGCCCGCCTACAGCTTCATGGGCGTGGAGATGACGTACAACCAGCTCGACCAGTATTCGGCCGCGCTGGCGGCCTGGCTGCAGAGCCGGGGTTTCGGCAAGGGCAAGCGCGTCGCGATCATGATGCCGAACGTGATGCAGTACCCGGTTGCGCTCGCCGGGATCCTGCGCGCCGGCTGCACCGTGGTCAACGTCAACCCGCTCTACACGCCGCGCGAGCTCGAGCACCAGCTGAAGGACTCCGGGGCGGACGCGATCTTCATCCTCGAGAACTTCGCGCACGTGTTCCAGCAGGTTGCCGACAAGGTGCCGACCAAGGTCGCCGTGGTGTGCGCCATGGGCGACATGCTCGGTCTCCTCAAGGGGCTGCTGGTCAACTTCGTCGTGCGCAACGTCAAGAAGATGGTTCCCGAGTACTCGCTGCCGAACGCGGTGCGCTGGAGCGAGATGATGGCCGACGGGTTGAAGATGAACCTGAAGCCGGTCGCGGTCGGCCACGCCGACGTCGCGTTCCTGCAGTACACCGGAGGCACGACCGGCGTGTCGAAGGGCGCGACCCTCACGCACAAGAACATCATCGCCAACATGCTGCAGTCGGAAGCGTGGTACCAGCCGGCGCTGTCGAAGCTGAAGCCCGGCGAGAGCCCGGTGACGATCACGGCGCTGCCGCTGTATCACATCTTCGCGCTGACGGTCTGCGCGATGATGTCGATGCGCATCGGCGGCAAGTGCGTGCTGATCGCGAACCCGCGCGACATTCCAGGCTTCGTGAAGGAACTGGCCAAGCACACGTTCCACGTCTTTCCGGCGGTCAATACGCTGTTCAACGGCCTGCTGAACAACGAGGAGTTCAAGAAGCTGAACTTCTCGCGGCTGATCCTCTCGGCCGGCGGCGGCATGGCGGTCCAGCAGGCCGTCGCGGAGCGCTGGCTGAAGGTGACCGGCTGCCCGATCGCCGAAGGCTACGGCCTGTCGGAGACCTCGCCGGTCGCCACCGCCAACCGCACCGATACGGACAAGTTCACGGGCACGATCGGGTTGCCTGTGCCGTCGACCGAGATCGCGATCCTCGACGACAACGGTGAAAAGCTGCCGGTGGGGCAGGTCGGCGAGATCGCCATCCGCGGCCCGCAGGTGATGGCCGGCTACTGGAATCGCCCGGACGAGACCGCGAAGGTCATGACGGCCGACGGCTTCTTCCGCAGCGGCGACGTCGGCGTGATGGATGCCGACGGCTACACGAAGATCGTCGACCGCAAGAAGGACATGATCCTGGTCTCCGGCTTCAACGTGTATCCGAACGAGGTCGAGGGCGTGGTCGCTTCGCATCCGGGCGTGCTCGAGTGCGCGGTGGTCGGCGTGCCGGACGACAACTCGGGCGAAGCCGTGAAGCTGTTCGTCGTCAAGAAGGACCCGGCGCTCACCGAGAAGGAACTGATGGAGTTCTGCAAGGAACAGCTGACCGGCTACAAGAAGCCCAAGTACATCGAGTTCCGCGCCGACCTGCCGAAGACCAACGTCGGCAAGATCCTGCGGCGTGAACTGCGGGACGAGAAGAAAGCGGCCTAAACTGCGGGCTGCAACCGGAAGGCCGCCGCGTGCGGCCTTTCTTTTTTCCTGCGCCGGACCGGCGCAGCAGGAGCCGTGATGAAGAAACCATTCGTGAAGCGCCCGCGGTCGGACGAGCCCACTGGAACGCGTACCGGCCCGCGCGCCCGCGCGGCGCAGGAACGCAAGTTCACAGATCCGTATGCGAAAGCCGAGCGCCCGGCCCGCGCCCCACGTGCCGGCGGCTTCAGCCGCACGGAGGGCGATGACGCCAGGCGCCCGGCCGCGCGCCCGTCCGTGATCACGCTCGACGCGGACGTTGCCCGGACGTTCCGCGACTCGGAGACGGTCAACGAGGCCCTGCGGATGGTCATGCGGCTCGCACGCTTCGCCGGCAGTCGGCCCGCGTTCAACCGCGATCGGCCCGCACCGGCCTTCGCCGATCGCCGCGGCCCTCCAAGGGGCGACCGGCCGCAGGAACGTCGCGGGCCGCCGCGCCCCCGCACGCCGCGCTTCAAGGAAGAGTGAGCGAAGCCAGCAGTGCGCCTGCCGGCGACGGCAGGCGCCTCGGTGTTTGAGGCGGGCGAAACGCTGAACAGCTGACCGGAAAGGTCAGGCAGCGGGCGCGCTGTCGAGCGGCGGCGCGTGTTCGACCAGGTTGCGGCGCAGGCAGCGGTAGATTTCGCCGACGTCGAGCCGCTGGCCCTGCGCTGGACGCAGGCTCACCTTCAGCTCGTCACCGCGCGCACGAATGGACAGGGCGGCACTGGAAGCGCCGAGGCCGCCGCTGCAGGTGCACGATTTCTGGCAGGCCGTCAGCGCGGCGAGCACGCTGCCCTGTCGACCGGCCACGCGGCTCAGCTCGATCCGGACTTCGTTCTGCCGCTCCGACACACGCATGCGCATTTGATCGCCTCCAGTCGGCAGTATCACTTCCTTTTGTGACACTTGCATTGTCATCCGACGAACGTATCCGCCGAACGGCGGATTACGTTGTATCGATGGCGACTATTCCGCGGCTGCCGTGCGGCCAATCGCGGGGCGCCTGCCCAGCGCCTGCAACTGGCGATCGTGGAGGCGCGACAAAGTCGCAAGCGCGACCGTTGCCCCGATCAGGGCGAAGAACATGTCCGACTGCGTGTCCCATTGGTCGCCCTGGGTGCCGAGGAACTCGTCGGCGCCCTGGCCGAGGGAGAGCGCGGCCCACCACTCGATCAGTTCGTAGAACGCGCTGATGGCGAGCGCCACGCAGACGCACAGGAAGGCAGTCATGCGCGCGCCGCGCACGAAGTCGCCGCGCAGCAGGAGCTCGCGGGCGATCAGCACGGGCACGAATCCCTGCACGAAGTGGCCCAGCTTGTCGTACGGGTTCCGGGCCAGGCCGAGCCACTCCTGCACCCAGGCGCCGGCCGGCACCCGCGCGTACGTATATGTCCCGCCGCCGATGAGCACCAGCCCGTGGAGGAAGATCAGCACGTAGAGCAGCGTGGTCAGCGGATACCGGTCGCGCGTGATGATCAGCAGCGGGAGCGCGACAAGGACCGGCAGCACCTCCATCAGCCAGGTGAGCCGGTCGTAAGGGCGCCAGCCGGAGACGACGAGTGCGATGATCGTCGCTGCGAGCAGCGCGAGGAGCAGGGGCCGGCGTTCGCTGGAGGACGACATGGCAGTCGGGCAATGGATCACGTCGATTATCGGGCTGTTCTGCGCATCGCTGTCAGCGGTGGCCGCCGAGCGCCTCCCGCGCCTGCACGCGCTCACCGACGAGTGGACCATTTCGGGGCTGTCGGCCGGCGCGTACATGGCCAGCCAGGTCGCTGTCGCCCGCTCCGGGCAGGTGCGCGGCGTGGGAGTGTTCGCCGGCGGGCCATTCTATTGCGTCGGGATCGACCGGCGCCGCGCCCAGGGCGAATGCCTGACCGGCGCGCCTGATCCCGCTGCCGCGCGGCGCGAGGCGGAACGCCTTGCAGCGCTGCGCCTGGTCGACCCGGTTGAGGGCCTGGCGAAAGTGCGCGCATGGGTGATGGCGGGGGCGGCTGACGATGTGGTCGCCGAGCCGGTCGTCCGGGCGACAGCGCAGTTCTTCTCGTCGTTCAATGCGTCGGGGACGGTGTTCGAGGTCCAGCCCGGCCTTGGGCATGGCCTCCCGACGCGCGACTTCGGGGTGGACTGCGGCGCCACCGCGTCCCCCTTCCTCAACCGGTGCGGAGTGCCCGCGGTCGCCCGCATGCTCGCGCACCTGTTGCCTGCCGCGCCGGTGACGACCGGAGCCACGGGACGACTGCTGGCGATCGACCAGAACGAGTTCGTGCCGGCACTGCGGCGCTTCTGGAAGACGACGTCGCTGGACGCCACCGCCTACGTCTTCGTGCCGCAGGAGTGCAATCGCACGCGCTGTCGCGTCCACGTGGCGTTGCACGGCTGTCGCCAGGGCGTCGCGCTTGTCGGCGACACATTTGCGCGGCACGCCGGGTACAACGAGTGGGCTGCGGCGCGCCGCCTCATCGTGCTCTACCCGCAGGTGCGTCCCGTCGAGCCGTCGTTCGTTGCGTGGTGGCTGCCGCACAACCCGCACGGCTGCTGGGACTGGTGGGGCTACACCGGCACCGACTACGCCACCAGGAACGCCGCCCAGATCGCGACGATCGTCGCGATGGTTGCCCGCCTGGGCGAGAAGCCCTGACGGCGCGACGCCAGCTGGGCGACTTTCATCGCGCCGCCCGCCTTGCTGGAGCCGCGCCGCTCGCCAGGCTCAGTCGACCTTCGCATTCGAGAACTTGACCACCTGCGCCCACTTCTCGCTCTCGGCCTTCACGAAGGCGGCGAACTGGTCCGGAGTGGTCCCGCCGGGTTCGGCGCCCTGCGCCAGGAAGCGCTCGCGGACCTGGGGCACCGCCAGCGCCTTGGCCACGTCGGCCTGGATCTTGTCGACGATGGCGCGCGGCGTGCCTGTGGGAGCGAACAGGCCGAACCAGGAACTCGCATCGAAGTCCTTCAGGTTGGCCGCCTGCTCGATGGTCGGAATGCCCGGCAGCGCGGGCGACGGATTCTTCGACGTCACGGCGAGCGCCTTGAGGCGGCCGCTCTTGATGTGCGGGAGCGCGGACGGCAGGTTGTCGAACATCACGTTCATGTTGCCGGCCACCAGGTCCATCACGGCCGGCGCGGATCCGCGATACGGGAAGTGGACCATGTAGATCCCCGTGACGGTCTTGAAGAGTTCGCCGGCCAGGTGGATCGATGTTCCGTTGCCGCTCGAGGCCATGTTGAGCTTGCCGGGATTGGCCTTCGCGTACTGGATGAACTCGGGCACCGAATTCACCGGCAGCTTCGGATTGATCACCATCACGTTCGGCACTGCCGCGCAGAGCGTGACGGGAACAAAGTCCTTGACCGGATCGAACGGCATCTTCTGTCCGTTGTGCGCGAACAGGGCCGCGTTGATCGCGTGCGTGCCGACCGTGCCCATCAGCACGGTGTAGCCGTCGGCTGGACTCTTGGCGACGGCGTCCGCGCCGATGTTGCCGCCGGCACCGGCCCGGTTGTCGATGACGACCGGCTGCCCCCACATCTTCTGCAACTCCGCACCAAGCGAACGGGCGACGATGTCGGTGGTGCCGCCCGGAGGGAAGGGCACGACGATCCGCACGGGTTTCGTCGGCCACGCCTGCGCGTGGGCAGGGGCGGCGGCGCCAAAGGCGCATGCGGCCACGAGGGCCGCGAAGGCACGGCGCTGCATGTTCATGATGTCTCCCAAGAGTTTAGTTTTGTGAACCGGGGCAAGTCTGCCAACGGGGCAGTCGTTCGTCTATGCTGGCCGCAGCAAAGGAACGGTCCGCAGAGAAGAACATGTCGAAGTATGTGCTGGCGCTGGACCAGGGCACGACCAGCTCCCGCGCCATTGTGTTCGACCGTCGCGGTGCCCCCATCGCCACGGCCCAGAAGGAGTTCCATCAGATCTTTCCCCGGCCCGGCTGGGTCGAGCACGATGCGGCGGAGATCTGGTCGACGCAGCTCGAGTGCGCTCGGTCCGCGCTCAGGCAGGCCGGCGCGAACGCGTCCGACATCACGGCCATCGGGGTGACCAACCAGCGCGAAACCGTCGTGCTGTGGGACCGCCTGACCGGGGCTCCGGTGGCGAACGCCATCGTCTGGCAGGACCGGCGGACCGCCGAGCGATGCGCGGAACTGCGAGCGACCGGTGTGGAGGAGACGGTCAGGGCGAAGACAGGCCTCGTCCTCGATCCGTACTTCTCGGCAACCAAGCTGGCCTGGCTGCTCGATCACGTGCCCGGCGCGCGCGCGCGCGCGGAGCGTGGCGAACTGGCGTTCGGGACCATCGACAGCTGGCTGATCTGGAACCTGACTGGCGGCGCGGAACACGTCACCGACGTCAGCAACGCCTCGCGAACCTTGCTGTTCAACCTTGCCACCCTCCAGTGGGACGACGAACTGCTCGGACTGTTCGGCATCCCGCGCAACGTGCTGCCGCGCGTTTCGGCATCGAGCGAAGTCGTCGGCGCGACCGCCCTGTTCGGTGATGAGATTCCCATTGCCGGCAACGCCGGCGACCAGCAGGCGGCGACCTTCGGCCAGGCGTGCTTCTCGCCTGGCATGGCGAAGAACACCTACGGCACCGGCGCGTTCATGCTGATGAATGTCGGCGCCTCGCCGCAGGCGTCCGACAACCGCCTGCTGGCGACCGCGGGCTGGACGCTGGGAGCCGGCGCCCCGGCATTCATGCTGGAAGGCAGCGTGTTCGTCGCCGGCGCGGTCGTGCAATGGCTGCGCGACGGACTGTCGCTGTTCGCCCGTTCCGACGACGTGGAGGCGCTCGCGCGCCAGGTGCCGGATGCGGCCGGCGTGCTGCTCGTGCCCGCGTTCGTGGGGCTCGGCGCGCCGCACTGGGATCCCGACGCGCGCGGCACGATCGTCGGGCTGACGCGCGGCACCACCAAGGCCCACGTCGCGCGCGCCGCGCTGGAGTCGATCGCCTTCCAGTCGTACGACGTGCTCGAAGCCATGCAGCGCGACGCCGCCCGGCCATTGACCGAACTGCGGGTCGACGGCGGCGCCGCGCGCAACGATCTGTTGATGCAGTTCCAGGCCGACGTGATGGGGGTGCCGGTCGTGCGTCCCGTCGTCACCGAGACCACGGCGCTCGGCGCGGCCTACCTCGCAGGACTGGCCACCGGGTTCTGGGCCGGGACCGACGAGATCGCGACGCTCTGGAAGGCGGACCGCCGGTTCGAGCCGGCGATGGGCAGCGACCAGCGCGAAGCGAGAGTGGAGGAGTGGTGTCGTGCGGTGGAACGTTCGCGCCGGTGGGCATCATGACCGGTCCCGGCGTGATCCAGCGCGAGCAACTCGTCGGCCAGCTGCGGGATGGGCGTCCCTGGGACGTCCTCGTCATCGGTGGTGGCGCCACCGGACTGGGCATCGCGGTGGATGCCGCGGCGCGCGGCTACCGCACCGCCCTGATCGAGGCGCGCGACTTCTCCAGCGGCACGTCGAGCCGCAGCACGAAGCTCGTGCACGGCGGCGTGCGCTATCTGGCGCAGGGCAACGTGAAACTCGTCCGCGAGGCCCTCGCCGAGCGCGCGCTGCTGCTCGCCAATGCGCCCGAGCTCGTGCATCCGCTCGAGTTCATCGTCCCGTGCTATCGCCTGTTCGAGCGCGAGTTCATGCGCATCGGACTCGGCATGTACGACGCCCTGGCCGGTCGCCGTGGCATCGGGGCGACCCAGTGGCTGTCGAGCGCGGCGACGCGCAGCCGCCTGCCAGGTGTGCGTCCGGCGGGACTCAAGGGTGGAGTTGCCTACTGGGACGGACAGTTCGACGATGCCCGCGTCGCGATCGCGCTGATGCGCACCGCGATCGGGCTGGGCGCCACCGTGCTGAATTACGTGCGCGTCGAGCAGATCGCCATCGACGGCGACCGCGTGCAGCGAGTTGTCGCGATCGACGAGGAGTCAGGCGAGCGGTTCGAACTGCGGGCGAAGGCGGTGTTCAACGCGGCGGGCGTCTGGGTCGATGCGATCCGGCGGCTCGCCGACGGCAATGCGCCGCCGCTCATCACGGTCAGCCGCGGCTCGCACATCGTGCTCGACCGCCGGTTCATGCCGGGCGAGTCCGGCCTGATGATCCCGAAAACGCCCGACGGCCGCGTGCTGTTCGGCATTCCGTGGCACGGGCGTCTCATCGTCGGAACCACGGACGTCCCGGCCGACGGCCCGGCCTGGGATCCGAAACCGTCCGAGAGCGAGATCGAGTTCATCCTCGAGACCGCGCGCGGGTACCTGTCGACGCCGCCGGCGCGCGCGGACGTCCTGTCCGCCTTCGCCGGGTTGCGGCCGCTGTTTTCACCCGGCGCGCACGGCGCCACCAAGACGATTTCCCGCGAGCACGCGATCGTCATCGAGCACGGCAACCTGCTGACCGTGACCGGCGGCAAATGGACGACGTACCGCCGGATGGCGCTCGACGCGCTGGCGCAGGCGACACGGCGCGGACTGCTCGACGAGCGGCCGTGCACGACGGAGAACCTTCGCCTAGCTATCGATCCGGTGCTCGAGATGGCGCATCGCGCGGCAGAGACGTCGGCCGCGCGCGGCGACGCGGCGGGCCTGCAGTCGTACCTGCGCCTCGCCGTCGAGAGGGAACAGGCGAGGCGCGCGGAGGACCTGCTCGCCCGCCGGCTGCGCGTCGGACTGCTGCAGGACGGCTTGATGGAGCGGCTGCTCCCGGCGGCGACGGCGGCACTCGGCGCGGCGCGCTGAGGACGAAAAAAAGGCCGCTCCGAAGAGCGGCCTTTCACAGTACAGCTGACTGTTCTTGTTGATTAGAACAGGTGACGCACGCCGATAGCGAACTGCGTGGCGTTGAAGCTGTTGCCGATCAGGGCGCCGTCCGCGTCGCGCGAGGCGTAGCTCGTGTACAGGTTCGTGCGGCGCGACAGGTTGTACGTGAGGCCAACCGACCAGATGTTGTAGTCGGGCTCGAACCTGACGCCGGCGATGTTCTGGCCGTCGGCATCGAGGGCTTGGTACGACGCAAGCACGGCCAGCGCGTCAGTCGCCTTCCACGTCACGCCCAGCAGCCAGGAGTCCGAGTCAAAGCTGGCGCCGGCCGGCAGCCCCAGGAACGCACCCGAACCACCGGTCAAGGTGGTGACCGACGTGACGTTGTCCTGTTTCGCCCAGCCAGCGTGCAGGCGGAAAGTGGCGATATCCCACGTGCCGCCGATCTGCAGGTGTTTCTGGTCCTGCGGGTTGGGGGCGGCAGTCGTGGAGGCGACATCGACCACGTCATACGTGACAGCCGCGAAGAACGGGCCGCTCGTCCAGTTCAGGCCGGCGATGATGGCCGAATTGTCGAGATTGGAATCGGCATTTTCCGGTCCGTTGACATTGAACGAGTAGCCGATGCCGCCCTTGAAGCCAGCCCAGGTCGGCGAAACGTAGGCGACCGTGTTGTCCGCGCGCGCCGCATTCATCGAGTAGAACGTATTGCCGGCGCTGGCGAGGCCGAAACCGGTCAGGAACGGGTCGATGCGGCCGATCATGTCGAACGAACCGGTCCCCGAGGAGAACGTCGCCAGACGGCCGGCGACCACGGAACCCATGCTGCCGGACAGGCCAACCCAGGCCTGACGACCGAACAGACGTCCACCCTGGCCCAGCGTGCCGCGATCAAGGTCGAATCCGCCTTCGACGGTGAAGATCGCGCTCAGTCCGCCGCCCAGCGACTCGCTGCCGCGGAGGCCCCAGCGGTTGCCCGACTGGTGGCCGCTGTTGATGCCGTCGACGCTCTCCTGCTGGATCCTAGTACCGACTTGGGTCGGCTTCTCTTCCCACATGTAGTTGATGTCGAGAATGCCGTACAGCGTCACGTTCGACTGCGCGAAGGCGGCGCCCGAGAAGGCACCCATCAGCGCAAGCGCGATCACACTTTTTTTCATTCGAAGCTCTCCTAGCTAGTGTTGGGAATTCTTGTACGCGGCGGCCGCCGCGCTTTGAATCACTTCCCCGAAGGAAGTTGACGAGCATTGTTCCACCCGGCCCGTGACAAGGCAAAGAATCAGGTCGAAAGGACCCACAAATGCGCAGTGGCCTGTTGCTGTGAGGCAACAAAGACAAACGGGGCGCCGAAGCGCCCCGTTTGTCACGATGTGGAAGGCTAGAAGGAGTGGCGCAGACCCAGTTGCAGGGCGGTCGCGTCCTCGCCGAAGCCGGTGGTCCAGCCGGTCGTGTATCCGGCCGAGGACAGGCTCATGCGCGACTGGTCGCTGTTCTTCATGAACGCAGCGACGGCGTACAACGCAGTCCGACGCGAGAAGTTGTAGAAATAGGCCGCCCCGAAGTGCGACGCCGAGGCGTCCTGCGTGGCCCAGGCGCTACGTGCGCTGTCCTTCCCGTAGTTGTACACGCCATAGAGCACGTGGTTGCCGATCGTCCAGGACGCGCCCAGGTGGTAGGCGTCGGAGTCGGTCGGGCCGGCGAGGCCGCGCATCAGGTCCATGTCGTGCGGGTGCAGGTTCAGGCTGCCCAGAATGCCCTGGATCGCCGCCAGATTGCCACCGGTGGACACGATCAGGTTCTGGATGTCCGCCGGCGTCAGGATCGGGTTCTCGTTCTCGCGGTGGTTCCACTGGGCATAGACCTTGATGTTGCCGAAGCCCATCCAGCCCCCGATGTTGAGCTGCTCGAGACCCGTCTTCTGCGTCGGCGTTCCGGCCGCCTGCGTGGCGTACGGGACGACGTTGGTGCGGTTGTAGCCCAGGCCCACGCCCCAGTTCGCCGTGTTGTACTGGACGTTGCCGCCCATGAAGTCGTCGCCATCCGTCGGTGGGGTGGCGCGCTCGCTGCGAAGGCCCTCGGACCCGCCGAAACCGTACATCAGCGAAAGCGTGAAGCCCTTCAGCTCGGCCCGGTACTGCAACGCGTTGTTGGCCCGGATCTGCGGCGTGTTGTACCCCTGACCGAATTGCAGCGCGGTCTGGTCACCCAGCACGGAGTACTTGTTGATGATCTCGTAGGCGGGGGTGTACTGGCGGCCGCCGACAATCGCGCCGTAAGGCGTCACGACGCCCAGATACGCCTGGCGGTCGAACAGCGCGCCCGCGGAGTTGACCGTGGTGATTGCCTGCAGCAGAGCGTTGTTGACCGCGCTCATGCCGCCGACCACGGCCGGCGCCAGCGTCGGGGGCAGCGGGGTGACCAGCTTTACGCCCGGGCACACCGCGTTCGCCGTCGACCCGACCGGGCGGCACCAGTAGATCGAATCGTTGTTCGTCACGCTGCCGGTGTCGATGCTGAACCGGCTCTCAAGCGTGAAGACGGCGCTGTAGCCGCCGCCGAGCACTTCCGTGCCGCGCAGGCCCCAACGCGAACCCTGCGACATGCCGCTCGCCAATCGCGTCGCGCTCTCGTCGCCGATGTCCAGGAACTCCACGCCGACGTCGACGATGCCGTAGAGGGTCACGTTCGATTGTGCGAACGCGGTCGGGAACGCGAACGCAAGGGCAACGGCCAACAAGCTTTTGCGCATGGGGTGTCTCTCCTGGCTCTTTTGGTTTTCAACGCGGGATTGCCCCGCGAATGGTGCGAGAATAGCTCCGACATTCCGACGCGCGTCGGAGTGCCGACACAAGCCCGCCACGCACGTCAGTTTTCCGCAACATGCCCGAATTTCCCAGTAGTTCGCTCGACCAATGGATCGCCGCCGCCGATCGAGCGTTGCGCACGCTGGCAGCGACTCCGGCGGCGTCGCGGCCGTCGCCCGCGGCGGGGGTGGGCGAGGAAGAGCCTCTAGCGAGCGACGAGGCGCGCGAAGCGGTTGCGCTGATGCGCGTGAATCACGTCGGAGAAGTCTGCGCGCAGGCGCTGTACGACGCGCAGGCTCTCGCGGCGCGCAGCCCCGAACTGAAGGCCATGTTCGAGCAGGCCGCACGCGAGGAAGCCGACCACCTGGCGTGGACGGAAGAGCGCATCCGCGAACTGGGCGGCCGGACCAGCCTGCTCAACCCACTCTGGTACGGCGGCGCTTTCGCGATCGGCCTGGCGGCCGCGCGCATCGGTGACCGCGCAAGCCTCGGATTCATGGCGGAAACCGAACGCCAGGTCGAGCAGCACCTGCAGGGACATCTCGAGCGGCTTCCGGAGAGCGATGCCGCCTCGCGCGCAATCGTGGCCCAGATGAAGGACGACGAGGTGAGGCATGCCGACGCGGCCGCGGCGCTCGGCGGAGCGGAGCTGCCTTTGCCCGTCCGCATGGCGATGCGCCTGGCCGCTCGCGTCATGACGCGCACCGCGCACTACCTCTAGCCGGCGTTCCCTCGCCGACGCTCAGTCCTCGACGATCTCGACGCTGTGCGTGATCTCGGCGGTCTTCGCCAGCATGGCCGTGGCGGAGCAGTACTTCTCGTGTGACAACTTAACGGCCCGCAGCACGGTTTCGCGGCCCAGGTCGCGGCCGCGGACGACGAACTTCATCGCGATCCGGGTGAAGACCTTCGGGTCACTCTCCGCCCGTTCCGCCGACACCTCGACATCGCAGCCGCGAACGTCATGCCGCCCTCGCTTGAGGATCAGCACGACGTCGTAGGCCGTGCAGCCGCCGGCGCCCAACAGCACCATCTCCATCGGTCGCGGGGCCAGGTTGTTGCCGCCGCCCTCGGGTGCGCCGTCCATCGCGACCAGGTGACCACTGCCGGTGCTGGCGACGAAGCTCATCCCGTCCCCGGTCCACTTGACGCTGCATTCCACTGTCATCCCCTCCGAAGTAACCGCGCGGGTCCGAAATGCGACATCCCGAGGAGTCGCTCTAGTGCCCCTGCGGGTCGCGGGACCATCGATAAGTAGTTGAACGTTAAAGGAAAGTGGCCGGATTGCGCGGGGAGGATTGTAAAACGCGCTGTTGTCCCACCTTGCAACGCAGCATTCCCGCTCTCATACTGCCTCTCGACGGGCGCTTCGGCGCCCGACCGATGTCTCCTCCACCCTCCTTTAGGTGGATTCGGCCCGGTCCTTCAGGACCGGGCCAATTTTTTTGCGGCTTGCGTCGCAACCCCTTGAGCGAATAGAATTTAAGGCTTTCCGCGCGCTTGCTGCCGGCTGGACCGACTCGCGTCGTCCGGCTTTGCAGGAAGGCCAACCCGGCCTGGCGCGGAGTTCTGTCCGTCGATGATGCGGCGGTGCAAGCAGCACCGCGATCGGTTGGCGGCACGGCGCCGAGGCGCCTTTGCCTGGATGAATGCCATGAAGACCTTTTCTGCCAAGCACCACGAAGTCAAGCGCGACTGGCTGCTCGTCGACGCCAGCGACAAGGTGCTGGGGCGCCTTGCGAGCCAGATCGCGCTGCGTCTGCGCGGCAAGCACAAGCCCGAGTACACGCCTCACGTCGACACCGGCGACTTCATCGTCGTCGTCAATGCGTCCAAGCTGCGCGTGACCGGCAGCAAGGACGAGAACAAGATGTACTACCGCCACAGCGGCTATCCCGGCGGCGTGTACGAGACCAGCTTCAGCAAGATGCAGGGTCGGTTCCCGGGGCGCGCGCTGCAGATCGCCGTCAAGGGCATGCTGCCGAAGGGCCCGCTCGGCTACGCGATGATCAAGAAACTGAAGATCTACGCGGAGGGCCAGCATCCCCACACCGCGCAGCAACCCAAATCGCTCGAGATCTGAGAGACCACATGATCGGCAATTACAACTACGGAACGGGTCGCCGCAAGAGTTCGGTTGCGCGCGTCTTCATGAAGCGCGGCAAGGGCGAGATCCTCATCAACGGACGCTCGATCGACACGTACTTCCAGCGTGAGACGGGTCGCATGATCGCGCGCCAGCCGCTCGAACTGACGAACCACAAGGACACGTTCGACGTCCTGGTGAACGTCCACGGCGGCGGCGAGTCCGGCCAGGCCGGTGCCGTGCGCCACGGCATCACGCGCGCCCTGATCGACTACGACGCGACGCTCAAGCCCGTGCTGTCGAACGCGGGCCTGGTGACGCGCGACGCGCGGGAAGTGGAGCGCAAGAAAGTCGGCTTCCGCAAGGCGCGTCGCCGCAAGCAGTTCTCGAAGCGGTAACGGCCGTTTCCGGGCCGCGCGCTGCGTCGCGCTGCTCCGGGAACGCCGAGTGCTTCGGCCGTCCGGTGTGCCCTCTTTCAGGGGATGCAGCGGGCGGCGCGGGCGTGGATGGTCGAACACCGCCCGCCTATACTCGTCGCAGAACAAGAGGCCGCTCTCCAAGGCTTGCACGAGCGGCCTTTTCAATTGTCTGCTCCACCGCGACGGGTCGTCGCGGCCGGAAAACGAGTCCCGATGAAGTGGAAGCTTTGGGTGAGCAATCTCTCGGTCAGCGGCCCTCGGGTCGCCGTCCGGACGCAGTTGCCCTTTGCGCTGCGCGCGCTGCTCGCCCTCATTGCGCTTTCGCTCGCGTTCGCCGCGGGCCTCGCGTCGAGCGGGATCGTGCGCGATAGCGGCAGCGCGGATCGCGCGGAGCACGGCGAGGAGCTGGATCGCCTGAGGTCTCAGCTGGCGCAGGCGGTCGCCGACCGGGACCGGGAAGCGGCGGCGGCGGTCAACTGGGAAAGCCGGCTGAAGGTCGAGCGCTCGGCGCAGGAGCAGGTGCGGGTCCAGGTGAAGACGCTCGAAGACGAAAACGCGCGCCTGAAGGGCGACCTCGCGTTCTTCGAGAGCCTGCTGCCGATGCCGGCCGATGCCAAGGGTGTCGTGATCCGCAGTTTCCGTGTCCAGGCGGACACCGAGCCCGACTCGTTGCGGTACCGCCTTCTGGTGCAGCAGAGCGGGCGACCCGAGCGCGACTTTGTCGGCGAGGTGACCTTGACGATAAACCTGCAGGAAGACGGTCGACCCGTGGTCCTGCAGTTGCCCGATCCGGCGATGCCCAGCGCGGGCCCCGCGCCGCTGTCGTTCCGGCACTATCAGCGGCTGGAGGGTATCTTCCCGGTGCCTGCCGGCACGACCGTGCGATCGGTCCTCGTGCGCATTCGCACCGGCGGCGAGACGCGCGCGCAGCAGACATTCACGATGTAGGAGGTGCCATGTTCGGAAACAAGACGCCCGCGGCCCAGAAGACGATCGGCACGCTCATCGGAGCGGGAACCGTCGTGGAAGGCACCCTGACCTACAGCGGCGGCCTGCGCATCGACGGCACCGTGAAGGGTGATGTGCGCTGCTCGTCCGGCGACGCCTGCATGGTGGTCATCAGCGAGCACGGCCGGGTCGAAGGAGAGGTGCACGCGGCGCACCTCGTCGTCTCCGGCGCCGTGACGGGTCCGGTCCATGTTTCACAATTGCTGGAACTCCAGCCCAAGGCGAGGATCACAGGCGATGTGCACTATCACGGCCTGGAAATCCATCAGGGCGCCGTGGTCGAAGGCCGGCTGATCTATGCGGCCGCGGGCGGGGAGGGCCGGCCGGCATTGAAACTGGCGGCGGGCGGCACCACCTCAGAGACTTGAAAGTAGTCAGCCACGGGTGCTTCCCTTACCTATAATCGGTCCAAGTAATTTCCTGGAGAAACGGACATGAACGCTGCTGTCGAGATGCCGGCACCCCTGAACTTCACCGATGCCGCCGCGGCGAAAGTAAAGTCGCTGATCGACGAGGAAGGCAACGCGGAGCTCAAGCTGCGTGTGTTCGTGCAGGGCGGCGGCTGCTCGGGATTCCAGTACGGCTTCACCTTCGATGAAGTCATCAACGAAGACGACGCCACGATGGTCAAGAACGGCGTCACGCTGCTGATCGACTCGATGAGCTACCAGTACCTGACTGGCGCCGAAATCGACTACAAGGAAGACCTCGAGGGCGCGCAGTTCGTGATCAGGAATCCGAACGCGACCACGACGTGCGGTTGCGGGTCGTCGTTCTCGGTCTGAAGAGGATCCGACGGGAAAGGGGCGCCCGGAGCGCCCCTTTTTTTCGCCCGCCGCGCACGGCCGGTCAAGCCGCCGGGTAGAGGGCGCCCAGCACCCGCGGCCCGCGTGCCCCGGTTGCGGCCGGCAAGTTGCCTGGCTCGCGACGCAAGTGGCATCGCGCGAGCCAGGCAAACGCGAGCGCCTCGATCTGGTCGCCGGCAATGTCCATATCCTCGGCCGTTCGCACGGGACGCGACTCGCCGAGCCGCCGCTGCAGCGATTGCATCAAGGTCGCGTTGCGCGCGCCGCCGCCACAGACGACGACATCCTCGGCCGCGGGAACCCACCGCTCGATCGCATCGCCGATCGAGCGCGCCGTGAGTTCCGCCAGCGAAGCGAGCACGACCTTGGCGTCGAGTTGGCCCGTGCGCCGGACGCGGCGCACCCAACCGAGCGTGAACAGGTCCCTCCCCGTGCTCTTTGGCGGGGTCGCGGCGAAGTACGGATCACCCAGGAGTGCGTCGACGAGTTCTTCGTCCGGAAGTGCGGTCGCTGCCAGCGCGCCTCCGGCATCGAAGGCGGCATCGAAGTGCGTCGCCATCCAGCCGTCGATCAGCACATTGCCCGGGCCGGCGTCGAAGCCTGTCACGCGTTCGCCTTCGAGCGCGGTGACATTGCTGATGCCGCCGATGTTCACGACGGCGCGTGGCCGGTCGCTGCCGAAGACGATGCGATGAAACGCCGGGACGAGCGGGGCGCCCTGGCCTCCGGCGGCGACGTCGCGGCTGCGGAAGTCCGCGACCACGTCGATCCCGGTCAGCTCGGCGAGCAGCGCGGGCGCGTTGAGCTGCACGGTGTACCCGAGGTCGGGACGGTGGCGCACCGTCTGGCCATGCGCTCCGATCGCGCGGACTTCACTCGCCGCCAGCGTGCCCGCTTCGAGCAGCGACGTGACTGCTGCCGCATAGAGTCGCGCGAGATCCTGGGCGGCCATGTGAGCGCGGTGGGTCTCGTCGGCGCCGCTCGCGTTCAGTGCGAGCAGCTCGGCGCGCAGCGCCGGCGGCATCGGGACGTGGACGTGCGCGACGGAGACGGGCCTCGACGGCGCGCAATCGGCAAGGACGGCATCCACGCCGTCGAGGCTGGTGCCGCTCATCAGGCCGATGAAGACTTCCCGAGCGCCGTTCACGGGGCCGCTCGGCGGCGACATGCAGGATCAGCGCGCCGCGGACTGGGCCACGGTGACGCGCTCGAGCAGGGCGAGTTGCTCGCGCAGCGGCGCTGCGGCTGCGCGGAACGCGGCCAGTTGCTCGGTCGGCAGCGGGTCGGCGCCCGGCAGCACTGCCGTCAATGGGTTGACCTGGGAACCGTTCTTCTTGAGTTCGAAGTGCAGGTGTGGGCCGGTGGTCCAGCCTGTCATTCCGACCGTCCCGACGAGGTCGCCCTGGCCGATCCGCGCGCCGGGGCGCACCTCCGGTCCGATCTTCTGGAGGTGCGCGTACAAGGTCGAGTGCTTGGCGTCGTGCTGGATCTCGACCACGTTGCCGTAGCCGGTCATCCAGCCAGCGAACTTCACCGTGCCGCCGGCCACGGAGCGGATCTTCGTGCCCATCGGGGCCGAGTAGTCGACCCCGCGGTGGGCGGCGTCGTATCCGAACACCGGATGCGTGCGGCTCGCGCTGAAGCCCGAGCTGACCCGCGTGTACTCGAGCGGCGAACGCAGGAACCCGCGCTTGGTGCTGCGTCCGTCCAGCGCGAAGAAGCTGCCGCTCTTGCTGCCGTCGTCGTGCCAGTAGGCATCGACGCGCATGCCTGCGTTGACGAACTCGACCGCCAGCAGGCGACCGGGACGCACGTACTCGCCCGACGCATAGAGCGCTTCGTAGATCACCCGGAAGGAGTCGCCTCGCCGCAGGTCGCGGTGGAAGTCGACTTCACTCTCGAGCGCGTCGACCATCTGCTGCGCCACCGAGTCCGGCACACCGGCCTCGTCGGTGGCTCCGAACAGCGACACGCGGACCTCGCCGGTCCGCAGTTCCACGCGCCGCTCGAGCGCGACATCGGCTTCCGCAACCTGGAAGCCGTCGCCGGCGCGCTGCACGGTCAGGATTCGGGTCGTGCCCGGCATCGCGTCCGCGTCGCCGCCGAGATAGACCTTCAGCCAGTTCAGTTCACCGGCTGCATTCGCATTGGCCTGCAGGAAGCGTCCGGGGTTGAGACGCACGAGCGGCCGCGCGGCCGGATCGTTGCGCAGGAAGGCCAGCGCGGCGCTGTCCCGCACTTCGAGGCGCTCGAGCAGGGTGGCCAGCGTGTCGCCGCGCTCGACGCGGGCCTCGCGGACGAAGCTGTCCTGGCCCTGAAGCAGTTCCTCGACCTGCTCGACGATCGACGGCGTGGCCACCGCCTCGACGATCGGTCGAGGCTGCAGTCCGTCGTCGAGGCCGAGGGCCGCGGGCGCCGCCGCGATGGCGGCGATGGCCGCCGACAGAGGCAGCAGCGAAGCGATCGCGCCGAACTCGATGCGCGCGCGCGTGGCGCGATCGATGCGATGCCACCGACGCGCAAGCATCCGGAACCCGAGGCGTGCATCGGCCGCAAGGGAGCGCAATCGATTGGCTAGAATCGCAATCGGCATCGGAATCAAACCGTGGGAGGAAAGCGCACCCGGGGGTGCGCTTTTTCATGGAGCCGCGATTATATCCGGCTCGGGACCCGGCTTCGACGCTTTGAATCGGGGAATACATGACTGCCGCGGTAGGGAATTACACGATTTCGCCCGACGTCGAACGCGCGCTGGCCCGCGTGAAGCGCGGCTGCGACGAACTACTGATCGAGACCGAGTTCGCACAGAAGCTGGCGCGTTCCGCCGCCACCGGCACTGCGCTCCGGTGCAAGCTGGGCCTGGACCCCACGGCCCCCGACATCCACCTCGGGCACACGGTGGTCCTGAACAAGCTGCGGCAGTTGCAGGACCTCGGCCACACCGTCATCTTCCTGATCGGCGACTTCACGTCGATGATCGGCGACCCCTCCGGCCGCAATACGATGCGCCCGCCGCTGTCCCGCGAAGAGATCGAAGCCAACGCGCGGACGTACTTCGAGCAGGCCGCGCTGGTGCTCGACCGCGAGAAGACCGAGATTCGCTACAACTCGGAGTGGTGCGAGCCGCTGGGCGCCGCCGGCATGATCAAGCTCGCGGCGAAGTACACGCTCGCGCGACTGCTCGAGCGCGACGACTTCGCGAAGCGCTTCCGCGACGGCGTACCCATCGCGATGCATGAGCTGCTGTACCCGCTGGTGCAGGGCTACGACTCGGTCGCGTTGAAGTCCGACATCGAACTCGGCGGCACCGACCAGAAGTTCAACCTGCTGGTCGGCCGCGAACTGCAGCGGCACTACGGTCAGGAGCCGCAGTGCATCCTGACGATGCCGCTCCTCGAGGGCCTCGACGGCGTCGACAAGATGTCGAAGTCGAAAAACAATTACATCGGCATCACCGAGGCGCCGTTCGAGATGTTCGGCAAGGTGATGTCCATCTCCGACGCGCAGATGTGGCGCTGGTACGACCTGCTGTCGATGCGCAGCAACGAGGAGATCGCCGCGCTGAAGCAGCAGGCGGCCGATGGCCGCAACCCGCGCGACATCAAGGTCCTGCTCGCGAAGGAGATCATCGCCCGCTTCCACTCGGATCGCGACGCCGAGCAGGCGGAGTTCGAGTTCCTGTCGCGCTTCAGGTTCGGCGCGATCCCGGACGACATGCCGGAGTGCACCATGGACGCGGACGCGGACGGTGGCGTTGCCATTGCGGCGCTGCTGAAGCAGGCGGGCCTGGCGCCGTCGACCAGCGAAGCGGTCCGCAACGTCGAGCAGGGCGGTGTCAAGGTCGACGGCGAGAAGGTCGCCGACCGGAACGTGCGATTCGGGGCAGGCACTTACGTGGTGCAGGTGGGCAAGCGCAAGTGGGCGCGCGTCACCGTGAAGTGATCTGCAGGAGCGCGCGCGACGGGCCGTTCCGCGGGGTCGTTCTGATTCGGCGGCGTCGCCCGTTCACGGGCGCCGGGGCGGCCTTGTCGAGTAATGCAAAGACCGGTCCCCGAGCCACGCGCAGTATCCTCATGACGAAGCCTGTGCGGAGCATCCCGCGGGCGAAGACAGGACGAGCGACATGAGCGACGGCAAGACGGATTTCGGCGCGGCCTATTGGTCGCAGAGCCTGAGCGAAGTGGACAAGGAAGTCGCTCGCCTGGCGACGATCTGCAACGTCCGGTTGCTTGACCCTGGCGTGATCGAGCGCGTACTGGCCAACGACCCCGGCGTCTGCGGCACCAGCAACGCGCTGGCGTTCGAGAAACTGCGCAACGTCCTGATGATGCATTACGCCGTGCGGACGCGCGCCGTGGATCAGATCGGGCAGGCGGGCGCGGACGCCCTCATGAAGGAGATCCTCGAGGACCTGCATAAGAAGTTCGGCGACCGGCTGGGCGGGCCCCCCGCGGTCAAGTAGCCGGCCAACAGATCCGATTTCCCTGCCGGGCCAGACGCCATCCGGCAGTTAGTGGTCACTTCCTCGCATTGATGCATACGGCAAGCTGGACGGGCTGACCTTGAAGTCCCGATCCCGCTGTCTAGATTGGATAAGACTGCGCCCTGTGTGCGGCGCAGCATAGAGTCCACGGCGATCCGATCGGGTTCGCCACTTCGGCCCGGTGTCCGAGTCACCGTCTCCAGGGCCGGCCTGGTGCCCGCGCTCCGATCCCCGCTGGGCGGACCAAACTCAATTCAACCAAGGTGCAAGCGATGGACGTCGGCCACCAACTGGCACGCAGCCAGGACATCTCCACGAAGGTTTCGCTGGTCTTCCGCAAGCGCGCCGAGGTGGCGCAGCGCAACCTGAACGAGGCGCTGAGGAAGGCGCACGCGGAGAGCGGCGTCGGGCACGTGAAGCCCGACCTGCAGTCCGCGACCCACGCCTGGACCGACTGGGTTTCTTACGCGGTCGACGCCGCGCAGCGCTCGGTGCTCTTCCTCGACACGATGCGCCAGCGCGGCAACAACTACCTGCAGCACGTTGCTGAAGGCCAGCCGCCGCTGCTGCACTTCGACCACGAGACCGTGATGGACGGGCGCAAGCTGGCGCGCCCCGTCAACTACGCGCTGCTGAAGATCACGCCGCCGCAAGGCGTGACCATCGATCCGAAGCGGCGCCCCTACGTGATCATCGACCCGCGCGCCGGCCACGGGCCGGGCATCGGTGGCTTCAAGGACGACTCGCAGGTGGGCGTCGCGCTGCGCGAGGGCCACCCGGTCTACTTCGTGATCTTCTTCCGCGATCCCGAACCGGGCCAGACCCTGCTCGACGTCTGCGAAGCCGAGAAGCAGTTCGTGCGCAAGGTGCGCGAACTGCACCCGCAAAGTCCCAAGCCCGCGATCATCGGCAACTGCCAGGGCGGCTGGGCCGCGATGATGCTGGCTGCGGCCGATCCGGACGACACCGGACCGATCGTGATCAACGGCGCGCCGATGTCCTACTGGGGCGGCGCGTGGCAGGAGGGCGCGGGCGACAACCCGATGCGCTATGCCGGCGGCAACCTCGGCGGCACCTGGCTCTCTTCGCTGACGGCCGACCAGGGCAATGGCGTGTTCGACGGCGCCTACCTCGTCGAGAACTTCGAGAACCTGAACCCGGCCAACACCTTCTGGGACAAGTACTACAACCTGTACGCCAACGTCGACACCGAGCCGCCGCGCTTCCTGGAATTCGAGCGCTGGTGGGGCGGCTTCTTCCTGATGAACCGGGAAGAGATCGAGTGGATCACCCAGAACCTGTTCGTCGGCAACAAGCTGTGGACGGGCGAAACGAAGATGAGGGGC
>Ga0209706_10000446_pt1 | contig 23782 bp, 24 predicted proteins | sample PPLLaktember2015_6_FD_187263 | JGI IMG/M metagenome (GOLD analysis project Ga0209706, IMG submission 187263) | Freshwater sediment microbial communities from Prairie Pothole Lake near Jamestown, North Dakota, USA - PPLs Lake P8 Core (1) Depth... | ecosystem: Environmental > Aquatic > Freshwater...
GGTGAAGGGTGAAGGGTGAAGGGTGAAGGGTGAAGGGTGAAGGGTGAAGGGTGAAGGGTGAAGGGTGAAGGCGTGAAAGGTCTGCAGATGGTGCCTCGAGCTGTTGTTTGTGTTCTTTCTCGGTGGCGGCGGGAGAAGGGCGGGGAAATGGCGCACAACCCTCCACCCTTCACCCTTCACCCTTTACCCTTCACGCGTTCCTTCACCTTCACCCTTCACGCCTTCACCGTTCAAGTGGCGAGCGCGGTCTTGGCGGCAGGCCTGCTATTCGCTACCCCTGCCGCCCGCGCGGCCGGCAGCATCGAGAAGCTCGAGGCCTTCATCGCGCAGACCCAGTCGGCGCGCGCCAACTTCTCTCAGCAGGTGCTGGACAAGGACGGGAAGACCACCCAGTCGGCGAGCGGCCGGGTGATCTTCTCGCGGCCGGGCCAGTTCCGCTGGGAGTACCAGAAGCCCTATGAGCAGCTGATCGTCGGGGATGGCGAGAAGCTGTGGGTGTATGACAAGGAGCTCGCCCAGGTCACGGTCAAGAAGCTGGAGGGCGCGCTCGGCAGCAGCCCCGCCGCGCTGCTGGCCGGCAGCAACGACATCGAGCAGTACTACAACCTCGACGCCAAGGGCGTGAAGCGGGGGCTGGACTGGCTGGAAGCCTATCCCAAGGAATCCGAAAGCATGTTCCAGAAGGTACGCATGGGATTCAAGGGCAACACGCTGGACACCATGGAGCTGTATGACCAGCTCGGGCAGACCACCGTGATCCGCTTCAGCCGCATCGAGCGCAACCCGAAGCTGCCCGCTGACGTCTTCACGTTCACGCCGCCGGATGGGGTGGATGTGATCGAGGACCAGTGAGAGGGATCCGTGACAGGTGAAGCGTGACAGAAACTGCGTGACAGGGGAGGCGAGACGGGGCGTGTCCAGGCAACAGGGCGGGGTGCGAATCGTCGCTGGCAGACCTTCATGCACGGAGTGCCGTTGGCGGGCAGATACTCGACCTGACGGCGTCGCGCCCTGGCCGTTGCGGGTTGTCTTTGACGCCTCGCCTGTCACGCCTGATCTGTCACGCCTTTCCTGACGAATGCCACCCACATCCTCCGATCCCGGGCTGTTCGCCGAAGCGAAACCAGCAGCTCCGCTGGCCGAGCTGATGCGCCCGCAGCGGCTGGAGGATGTAGTCGGCCAGCGCCACCTACTCGATCCGGGCAAGCCGCTCGAGGTCGCGGCGCGTGCGGGCAAGCTGCACTCCATGATCCTGTGGGGCCCGCCGGGCGTGGGCAAGACCACGCTTGCGCGGCTGCTGGCGCGCGCCTGCAACGCCGAGTTCATTGCCCTGTCGGCGGTGTTCTCCGGGGTGAAGGACATCCGTGAGGCAGTGGCCCAGGCGCAGCAGACCCTGCGCACCACCGCCCGGCACACGATCCTGTTCGTGGACGAGGTGCACCGCTTCAACAAGTCCCAGCAGGATGCCTTCCTGCCATTCGTCGAGCAGGGCCTGTTCACCTTCATCGGCGCCACCACCGAGAACCCGTCCTTCGAGGTCAACAGCGCGCTGCTGTCGCGGGCTGCGGTGTATGTGCTCAAGCCGCTCAGCGAGGAGGACCTGGGGGTGTTGTTCGAGCGCGCACGCAGCGGGCCGCTGCACGGGCTGAATCTCGGCGACGCGGCGAGGCAGATGCTGATCGGCTTCGCCGATGGAGACGCCCGCCGACTGCTCAACATGCTGGAGCAGACGGCCGCCGCCGCATTGCTGCAGGGCAAGGACATGGTCGACGAAGCTTTCGTGCGCGACGCACTAGCCGAGCGCATGCGCCGCTTCGACAAGGGCGGGGACGTGTTCTATGACCAGATCTCGGCGCTGCACAAGTCGGTGCGGGGTTCGTCTCCCGATGCGGCGCTGTACTGGCTGGCTCGCATGCTGGATGGCGGCGCCGACCCGCTGTATATCGGCCGACGCCTGGTGCGCATGGCGGCGGAGGACATCGGCCTCGCCGATCCCCGCGCGCTGCGTGTGGCCCTGGATGCCTGCGAAACCTACGAGCGGCTGGGCTCGCCGGAGGGCGAGCTGGCGCTGGCGCAGGCAGCCATCTACGTGGCATGCGCACCGAAGAGTAACGCTGCCTACGTCGCGTATAATGCCGCGCGCGATTTCGTCTCTCGCGACGGTACGCGCCCGGTGCCGGTGCATCTGCGCAACGCCCCCACGCGGCTCATGAAGGAGCTGGGCTTCGGCAAGGCCTACCGCTATGCGCACGACGAGCCGGGAGCCTATGCCGCGGGCGAGGACTACTTCCCCGAGGGCATGCCGCAGGTGAGCTTCTACCAGCCGACGCCGCGCGGGCTGGAGGGGCGGATCGGCGAGAAGCTCGCGCACCTTCGCGAGCTCGACGCCGCCGCTGCGAGAGAGAGCATCCACCACAGAGGCACAGAGGCACAGAGGAAAGACGAGGACGACTGAGTGTTCGGTCCGGGTAATATGTCGGGATCGACGCAGGGCTCCGCTGGACCAGACGGACTTTGTTCTTCCTGTGCCTCTGTGGTTCAAGAGGCTTAGATGTTAGACATCCAACTGCTCAGAAGCGACCTGGAAGGCGTGACGAAGCGGCTCGCAACGCGAGGCGTGACCATGCCCACCGAGGAGTTCCAGCGCCTGGAGGCAGCGCGTAAGGACGTGCAGACGCGCACCCAGGATCTGCAGAACCGCCGCAACATCCTTTCCAAGCAGGTCGGCGAGGCCAAGCGCAAGGGCGAAGATGCCTCCGCGTTGATGGCCGAAGCGGCAGCGCTGCCGGACCGGCTCAAAGGCCTCGAGCAGGAGCTGGACCGGATCCAGCAGCAGCTCACTGATTTGTTGCTGGTGATCCCCAACCTTCCCCATGAGTCAGTGCCGGTCGGCAGCTCCTCCGAGGAGAACCCTGAGGTGCGCCGCGTCGGCACGCCGCGCCGATTCGACTTTCCGGTCAAGGACCACGTGGATATCGGCGAGGGATTCGGGATGCTCGACTTCGAGCGTGCCGGCAAGATCTCGGGTGCGCGCTTTTCTCTAATGACCGGCGCGGTGGCGCGTCTGCATCGAGCGATCGCCCAGTTCATGCTCGACGTGCATACGCGCGAGCATGGCTATACCGAGGTCTATGCGCCGTACCTGGTGAATGCGGCGAGCATGCGAGGAACGGGGCAGCTGCCCAAGTTCGAGGGGGACCTGTTCGCAATCCGCCAGAGTCCGATATCCGGCGCGGATGTGTACGTTAGCAAGGTGAACGAGGATGGCAGTGTGCCTGACGAGGCGGAAGTCCGGATACTCCCCAGGAGAGATCAGCTCTACCTGATCCCAACCGCCGAGGTCCCCGTCACCAACATGGTCCGCGACGAAATCGTGCCGCTCGAGCAGCTCCCGCTCAAGTTCGTCTGCCACACGCCCTGCTTCCGCAGCGAGGCCGGCTCCTACGGCAAGGACACGCGCGGCATGATCCGCCAGCATCAGTTCGACAAGGTCGAGCTGGTGCAGATCATCCATCCGGAGAAGTCCTATGAAGGCCTCGAGCAGCTCACGGGACATGCCGAGGAGATCCTCAAGCGCCTCGAGCTGCCCTACCGGGTAGTGATCTTGTGCACGGGCGACATGGGCTTCTCGGCCGCCAAGACCTACGACATCGAGGTGTGGCTGCCCGGGCAGGACACCTACCGCGAGATCTCCTCCTGCAGCAACTTCGAGGCGTTCCAGGCGCGCCGCATGCAGGCGCGCTTCCGCAACGAGAAGGGCAAGCCCGAGCTGGTGCACACCCTCAACGGGTCGGGGCTCGCGGTGGGAAGAACACTGGTGGCCATCCTGGAAAACTATCAGGAGGCCGACGGGAGCGTGACGGTTCCGCATGTGCTGCGCCCGTATATGGGCGGTGTCGAGCGCATCACGGCTTCCTGATTGTCACTATCGAGCCCTGCAGAATCGGGTTGCAGTCCTACACGCGCCACCCCGTGGCTGCGCCGGCAACCCTCCTCAAGCAGGACTCCCACCACCCCGCCTGCTGCGCAGGCACCCCTCCTCAGGCAGGAGGGGAAAGCATCTTTCTCCCCTCCTTTCCAAGGAGGGGTGGCGCCGAAGGCGACGGTGGTTGGCGGTGGACTGCGGCTTGAGCGTAATGCATTCATGCAATGCTCAGTAGGCATGTAGCGGCTGTCATGACTCGCCAGCGCTACGGAGTCGCCGCGGCGACGTCGCTGTCTCCCTCTTCAGTGTTGGCAAATAGCGTGAAGCCCGGCACGTGCGGCTCCTCGAACCGGCTGAGGATGTCGTAGTAGTTGCGCGTGTTCTCGGTGAGCACCAGGGCTTCGCCGCCACGGCAGAAGCCGTGCTTGAGCGTGCTGTAGTACTCGTAGCGGGACAGCAGCGGCAGCGTGCGCTTGACGTCGACCCAAAGGTCGGGGTTCAGGCCCAAGCGCTGCGCCAGCCGGCGTGCGTCCTCGAGATGGCCGTAGCCGATGTTGTAGGCCGCGAGCGCGAGCCAGGTGCGATCGGGTTCCTGAATACGCGCCGGCAGTGTTTCCTTCAGCTCCATGAGGTACCGCGCGCCGGCCCGGATGGCCTGATGCGGATCCAGCCGGTCGGTCACGCCCATGCGATCGGCTGTTTCGTTGGTCAACATCATCAGTCCGCGCACCCCCGTAGGCGAGACAGCGGCCGGCTCCCAGTGCGACTCCTGAAAGCCGAGTGCCGCGAGCAGGCGCCAGTCGATCCCGGTGGGCTCCTGGGCACGCTTGAAGATGATGCGATAGTGCGGCAGCACGCTGCGCATGCGCCCGAGGAAGTTTGCGATGTCCATCTGGTTGAGGCGCTGAACATGCCCGTAGTAGCGCTCCATCAGCTGCCGCAAGGTGCCGTCGTTGATCACACGCAGGAAGAACTCGCGCGCCCGGTTCATGACGAGCGGATCACCCGTCTTGGGGAACACCCAAGCCAGCGGCTCGGGGTCGCCGATCGGGAACGCGCGCGCCAGATTGGGGTAGAAGTTGCGCACCACGTCGAGGCTGTGGGATTCGGTCACCACCAGGTCGGTCTTGCCCTCGGAAAGGCGGCTCAGCAGGCCTTCGCTGTCGCCCTCGGGCACCTCCCGCCAGCGCAGCTTCGGGAAGCGCTTGCGCAGCAGGTGCAGCTGCTCCACGCCGCTGGATCCTTTCACTACCTCGATGCGCTTGCCGACTAAGTCCTTGAGGGCGCGCGGTGCAGGGCTGTCGGTGTTGTACGCGATGACCGGCTGCACCATCTGGTAGGCCGGTCCGAACTCGAAGTCGTCGAGGCGCTCCGAGGTGATGGCGAGGCCGGCGGCAGCCAGATGCGCGGCGTTGTGGCGCAAGGCGGGCAGGACTTGGTTCAGCGGCTGCCGATCCAGATAGCGCACCCTCACGCCCAGGTCTTGCGCGAACATCTCGATCAGGTCGTACTCGAGCCCCGCGTAGCGACTCTGAGAGTCGATATAGCGGGTAGTCGCCGAGTTCGTGGTGAGGACGAGCAGTTCGCCCAATGCCGCCACCGGCGGTACCGGGCGTGGCGGCACGAACGCCGGTTCGCAGACAATCGGCAGGAGCAAGAGGACCGACAGGGGCAGCTTGCGCATCGACCGGTTGTTCACATTACCGCGGTGCCCGCGCTCGAAAGCCATGCGCCGGCGCCTGCACGTGCACAGTTGGTGGGTTGGGCGTCTGCCTGCATCGTTCAGCCTGCGTGCGGTAGCCGTGTGCGGTTGTCTCTCAACACGCTGTCGGGGACAGATAAAGCAAAAAAAAGGCCGCTCACGGCAGAGCGGTCCGAAACCGATGGCCCGCGCATCCTGTAAGATAACACTCTGTCGGAGAGGTGCTGGAGTGGTCAAACAGGGCAGACTCGACAACAGCGCGGGGGTATCGCGCTGATACGTCGCAGCCAGATCTGTTGTCGGCACGTCTACGACTGAGCGGAGAGGTGCCGGAGTGGCCGAACGGGGCAGACTCGAAATCTGTTGTACGGGGCGACCCGTACCGTGGGTTCGAATCCCACCCTCTCCGCCAGCATCCGGATGGGGCGCGCCGCTCCATCCGGATGTTGGCTGCCAGGCCGGTCGGAGCCAAGCCCACCGTCGTCTGCTAGCGTTCAGGAGGCGATCCATATCCCTCGTGGGTAGTCTCCTGTCCCTGGCAAAGCTCACTCCGACCGGAGTCTGCTGGTCCAACTTCCCTACCGGAGATCGCAGTGGCTTCTCTTCACGACCTCTCCCGTCTCGGCCAGTCCGTCTGGCTGGATTTCATCGATCGCAACCTCGTCAACAACGGTGGTCTGCAGCGTCTGGTCGACAGCGGAGTGGCGGGCGTCACCACCAACCCGACCATCTTCCACAAGGCCATCTCGGGCAGCGGCGACTATGACGAGGCCATCCGCGAGCTGCTCGAGCGCGACCACCAGATCCAGGCGGCCGACATCTGCGAAGCATTGATGGTGGCCGACGTGCAAGGGGCCGCCGACGTGCTGCGGCCGGTATACGAGAGGACATCCGGCAGGGACGGCTACGTGAGTCTGGAGGTGCCGCCCGACCTCGCGTACAGCGTGGAGCGCACCTACGAGGCAGCCCACCACGTGTGGCGGGAGGTGGCGCGCCCTAACGTATTGATCAAAGTGCCCGGCACCGCCGAGGGCGTAAAGGCGTTCGAGCGCCTCACCGCCGACGGGATCAACATCAACGTCACGCTGCTGTTCTCGATCGCCCGCTACGAGCAAGTGGTACGCGCATGGGCTCGCGGGCTGGCGCGCAATCCACACCCGGAGCGGATCGCCTCGGTCGCTTCGTTCTTCGTCAGCAGAGTGGATACGAAGACGGACAAGCGACTGGAGGGCCTCGGTTCGCCCGAGGCGCGGCGGTTGATGGGCCGGGCCGCGATCGCCAATGCCAAGCTCGCCTATCGGCGCTTTGTGATGCTGACGGCCGAACCCGACATCGCGGCCCAGCTCAAGCGCGGCGCACGCCCTCAGCGGCCCCTATGGGCCAGCACCAGCACCAAGAACCCCGCCTACCGCGACGTCCTCTACGTGGAGTCCCTGATCGGCAAGGACACGGTCAACACCGTTCCGCCCGAAACGCTCGATGCATTCCTGTATCACGGCGAAGCACTCAGCACCCTAGAAGCCGACCTAGACGTGGCGCAGCGCGATCTCGAGGCACTGGCGAAGCTGGGTGTCGACCTCGACGCGATCACCGCGGAGTTGGAGCGCGAAGGCGTGACATCGTTCCGCGACTCCTGGGACAAGCTTATCGCGAGCCTGAAGCAGAAGTGCTTCGCGGTAGCGAAGGCTTACGCCGGGTGATCCCTTCCACCCGTTGCTCCTTGAACCACGGAGGACACGGTGGACACGGAGGAAAGGGAGTGATGGCGGTGCCTTCCTCGGTGACGGCCAATCCTGCCCCTCCGACAGAAGGGCGGCGAGGGCGCACATAAGGTCGCTCAGTTCCCGCGGCACCTCCCTGTTGGCCGGCCAGGACGTATGATGGTGCGGGCTCGGTCGGCGTATCCAATTGTTCAGATGGTGCAGTCCTCCGGGTCCACCGTGTCCTCCGTGGTTCAAGCCGTGGGATAGAGGAAGGCTGGGGTATAATCCGCGCCTTTATCCGGCGGCGGGTCGATGCTCCAGGCGGTGGGTCTCGAGTGCGTGCGCGGGCGGCGGCGCCTGTTCCGCGACCTGTCCTTCGAGGCTCAGGCTGGCGAGCTGATCTGGGTCGCAGGCCCGAACGGCAGCGGCAAGACCAGCCTGCTGCGCATCCTCTGCACGCTCCTTCCGCCCGATGCGGGCAGTGTGCTGTGGAACGGCACCAGCACGCGCGATCTGGGCGAGACGTTCCGCGCCGAGATGGTCTACCTCGGCCATGCGCCGGCGGTGAAGGACGACCTGTCCGCGCTGGAGAACCTGCGCTTCGGACTGGTGCAGCAAGGCATCCTTGCCGACGAGGCTGCGCTGTTCGAGGCGCTGGCGTGCTTCGGGTTGCAGGGTCGCGAGGAGCTTCCGGTACGGTCCCTCTCACAGGGGCAGCGGCGGCGCGTTGCGCTGGCAAGACTGGCTTTTGGCGAGGCGCAGACGCTGTGGATTCTGGACGAGCCGCTGACCGCGCTGGACGTCGCTGCGGTAGAGTTGGTGCGAGCCCGGATCGCGGAGCACCTCAGACGCGGCGGCGTGGTGGTGCTCACCAGCCACCAGGACGTGGAGCTCGGCGGGCTGCGCATGCGCCGCCTGCTGCTGGGTGAATGAGCGCGGATCCGCCGCAGCGAGCCGGGCTGGGCACGGCGTTCGCGAGCCTGGTGCGGCGCGATCTGCTGCTCGCGGCGCGCCGCCGTTCGGATGTCGCGACGACGTTTTTCTTCTTCATCATCGTGGTGAGCCTGTTTCCGTTGGGTGTTGGGCCCGAGCCCAACACGCTGCGCAGCATCGCAGCGGGCGTGGTGTGGGTGGCGGCGCTACTCGCTTCGATGCTCGCGCTGGCGCGCCTGTTCGCCGGAGACTACGCCGACGGGACGCTGGAGCAGCTGGCCCTGAGCCCGCAGCCATTGCTGCTGCTGGCTCTAGCCAAGATCCTTGCGCATTGGCTGACGACCGGCCTGCCGCTGGTCTTGATCGCGCCGGTGCTCGGCCTGCAGTTCGACCTTTCCGGCGCGGCGCTCGGCATCATGACGCTCGGCCTGCTGCTCGGCACCCCGGTGCTGTCGATGATCGGTGCCGTCGGCGCGGCGCTGACCCTGGGGGCGCGCGGCGCGGGCGGACTGCTCGCACTGCTGGTGTTGCCCCTGTACATCCCCGTGCTGATCTTCGGTGCCGGCGCGGTGTCGGCCAGCATGGCCGGGATGAGCGCCGGCGGACACCTCTCGCTGCTGGGCGCCTTCCTGCTCATCGCCCTGGTGCTCGCACCGTGGGCCACTGCGGCGGCGATCCGCATCGCGCTGGAGTAGCCCGACGATGGCCTTGAGAATCTGGCGCTTCGCTTCGCCGCAGGTCTTCTACCCGCTGGCCGGGAAGATGACTCCGTGGTTCATGACCGCGGCTGCGATCCTCGCTGCAGCCGGCCTGTATCTCGCTTTCTTCGTCGCACCCACCGACTTCCAGCAGGGCGAGGCCTACCGCATCATCTTCATTCACGTTCCGGCAGCGTGGATGTCGATGTTCATCTACGTGGTGATGGCGTTCTGGTGCACGGTGGGGCTGATCATGAACACGCGCCTGTCCTTCATGATGGCGCTCGCGCTGGCGCCTACGGGGGCGCTGATGACCTTCATCGCGCTGTGGACCGGTTCGCTGTGGGGCAAGCCGACCTGGGGCACCTGGTGGGTGTGGGATGCGCGGCTCACCTCCGAGCTGATCCTGCTGTTCCTGTATATCGGCTTCATGAGCCTGCACGCGGCCATCGACGACGTGCGGCGCGCCGACAAGGCCGCTTCGCTGCTGGCCCTGGTCGGGGTGGTCAACGTCCCGATCATTTACTTCTCGGTGCAGTGGTGGAACACGCTGCATCAGGGCGCCTCGGTGAGCCTCACACGCGCACCCTCCATGGCCACGACCATGCTGACCGGCATGCTGATCATGGCTCTGGCGGCCTGGATGTACAGTATCGCTGCGAGCTTCATGCGCGTTCGTGCGATCATCCTGGAGCGCGAGGAAGATGCAGACTGGGTCCGCGCTCTGCCGGAGCTGAAGGCGAAATGAGCTGGGGAAGTGCAGGCGAGTTCTTCGCCATGGGCGGGTACGCCTTCTACGTCTGGGGCTCCTATGCCGTGACCGTGGTGCTGATCGCTGCGGAGCTGTGGCTGCTGGCGCGGCGGAGGCGAACTCTGCTGCGGCGGCTGGGTCGTAGTCTCAGCGGGCGTGCCCCTGGTGACCGAGCGGGCCCCGCAACGAGAGCAGAATGAAACCGAGACACAAGCGATTCGCCTTGATAGCGGCGGGGCTGGCGGCACTGGGCGGCGCGGCTGCGCTGATCCTCTCCGCATTCCAGAGCAACCTGGTGTTTTTCTACACGCCCAGCCAGGTAGCGAGCCATGAGGCGCCCCAGGGCCAGGCCTTCCGCATCGGCGGGCTGGTCGAGACGGGCAGCGTGCAGCGCCAGGCCGATGGGGTGACGGTGCGTTTCGTCGTCACCGATACAGCCAAGAGCGTTCCGGTGCTCTATAGTGGCATCCTGCCCGACCTGTTCAAGGAAGGTAAGGGCGTGGTGGCCCAGGGCGAGCTGGACAGCGATGGCGTGTTCCGCGCCCGCGAGGTGCTCGCGAAGCACGACGAGAACTACATGCCGCCCGAGGCCGCCGAGGCCGTGGAGCAGGCGCACAAGGCGATGCAGGAATCGCAGAAGACGCTGGTGCAAACCAAATAAGGTAGCCCCAATGATTCCCGAGCTCGGTCACTTCGCCCTCATCGTCGCCCTGTGCATCGCCGCCGTGCAGGCGCTCGTGCCGCTGGTCGGCAGCTTCCGCGGCGACGCGGCCTGGATGGGTCTGGCACGGCCGGCTGCGCAGGGGCAGTTCGTGTTCGTCGCCATTGCGTTCGGGTGTCTCGCCTGGTCCTTCCTGAGCAACGACTTCTCGGTGCTCAACGTGGCGAACAACTCCAACTCCAGCCTGCCGGCCAACTACCGACTGGCTGCCACCTGGGGCAGCCACGAAGGCTCGCTGCTGCTATGGGTGTTGATGCTCACCCTGTGGATGCTGGCGGTGACCGTGTTCAGCCGCCAGCTGCCGCCGGAGATGCTGGCGCGTGTGCTGTCGGTGATGGGCATGATCAGCATCGGCTTTCTCGCCTTTATGCTGTTCACCTCCAATCCCTTCGAGCGCCTGCTGCCTGCGGCAGCGGACGGGCGCGACCTCAATCCGCTGCTGCAAGACCCCGGGATGGTCATTCACCCACCCATGCTGTACATGGGCTATGTGGGCTTCTCGGTGGCGTTCGCGTTCAGCATCGCCGCCTTGCTGGGCGGCCAGCTCGACGCCGCCTGGGCACGCTGGTCGCGTCCCTGGACGACGATGGCCTGGGCCTTCCTGACGGTGGGTATCGCGCTGGGCAGCGCCTGGGCCTACTACGAGCTGGGGTGGGGCGGCTGGTGGTTCTGGGATCCGGTGGAGAACGCTTCCTTCATGCCGTGGCTGGTGGGCACCGCGCTGGTGCACTCGCTGGCGGTGACGGAGAAGCGCGGCGGCTTCAAGATCTGGACGGTGCTGCTGGCCATCATCGCTTTTTCCCTGTCGCTCCTAGGCACGTTCCTCGTGCGCTCCGGCGTGCTCACGTCGGTGCACGCTTTCGCCACCGATCCTGCCCGCGGCAGCTTCATTCTCGCCTTCCTTGCTGCGGTGATCGGAGGCTCGCTTGCGTTGTTCGCCTGGCGCGCGCCGAAGGTCGGTCTGGGCGGCAGGTTCGAGCTGGTGTCCCGGGAGTCGATGCTGCTGGCCAACAATGTGCTGCTGCTGGTCGCGGCCGGGGCTGTGATGCTGGGTACGCTGTACCCCCTGTTCCTCGACGCGCTCGGGCTGGGCAAGATCTCTGTCGGCCCACCGTACTTCGAGGCGGTGTTCGCGCCGCTCATGGCTCCTGCGATCTTCCTGATGGGCGTCGGCCCGATCGCGCGATGGAAAGAAGCCAAGCTGCCCGATCTCGCCATGCGCCTGAAGTGGGCCTTCGGCGTCGCGGTGGCGAGCGCGATCCTGCTGCCGTTTGTCATGGGCAAGTGGACGCCGCTGGTCGCCCTGGGCCTGCTATTGGCCGTGTGGGTGATCGCAGCCAGCGTCGTCAATCTTCACGAGCGGCTGAAGCAGCTCGGGGCGACCGAGCAGCCGCTGGGGGCGCGTCTGAAAAGCTTGCCGCGCGGCTACTGGGGAATGCTGCTGGCCCACTGCGGGGTCGGCGCATTCATCATCGGCGTGACACTCGTGAGAGGGTTCGAGACCGAAAAAGACGTGCGCATGATGGTGGGCGATACTGTGGAGGTGGGCGGGTACACCTTCCAGCTCACCGGGCTCGATCAGGTGCCCGGCCCCAACTACGAATCCACCCGCGGGCACATCCAGGTGACGCGCAACGGGCGCGACATCGCGTTGCTGCATCCCGAGAAGCGCTTCTATCCCGTCCAGCAGATGCCCATGACCGAGGCGGACATGGACTCGGGCCTCACGCGCGACCTGTACGTGTCGCTGGGCGAGCCGGTGGGCGGGGGCGCCTGGGTGGTGCGCGTGTACCACAAGCCCTTCGTCGACTGGATCTGGGGCGGTGCCTTCCTGATGGCCATCGGTGGCGTCGTCGCGGTCACGGACCGGCGCTACCGGCTCGCGCGGCGCGAGCAGGGCGATGCGCAGCAGGCTCGCAGCGCGACCGCGCCGGCGGCGGCATCCTGACGCGCCAGGCCACGACGGATCGCGCGACCTTGACGAAACTGCGCTTTCTGATCCCGCTGGCCGTCTTCGTCGTGCTGGTGGCATTCCTGTGGGCCGGGCTGTCGCTCAAGCCGCGCGAGGTCCCTTCGCCGCTCATCGACAAGCCCGCGCCGGAGTTCCAGCTCGCGCGCCTGGACAACCCCGAGCAGTCGATAACTACGCAGGATCTGCGCGGCCAGGTGTGGCTGCTCAACGTGTGGGCGTCCTGGTGCGTGGCCTGCCTGCAGGAGCATCCGCTGCTGGTCGAGTTCTCGCGATCCGGCGTGCTGCCGGTCTATGGCCTCAACTACAAGGACCAGCCGGATGCGGCCAAGGCCTGGCTCGGCAAGCATGGCAATCCCTACACCATGTCGATCGTCGACGCGGACGGGCGCGTGGGGATCGACTACGGCGTGTACGGTGTGCCCGAGACCTTCCTCATCGACAAGGAGGGTGTGATCCGCTACAAGCAGATCGGGCCGGTCACGCCCGACGTCCTCAAGGACAAGATCCTTCCGCTGGCCAGGCAGCTGCAGGGGTAGCGCCCCCGTTTCGGCCGGGCCGTCGGTGCGGCGCCCACAGCATAAGCGGTTTGCCGGACCGCCGGTAAGGTCAACCTACCCGCTCAGTGATGTGGCACATCTCCTGCTGATTGTCGAGCAGGTACTCGTTCAACGGGTTTGTCACAACACCGTCGACTGAAAGGAAAGATGCATGGACGCAGAAGCCAAGGCGTGCGCTCTGCTTGAGCACCTCATCGACCGCCTACACGACGCTGAGGTAGATTATCAGTGCAGCGGGAGCTCGCATGAGTTACTGGTTCGTCACGCCGGATCGCGCTTCACGATCCGGTTCGCCGAGCAATCGCTGCTGACAAAGACCCTCCCGGACCTGTACGCGTTGTTGGCCCCGATGGTCGAGCGCATTCGAGCCAACAGCTATCGTAGCCAGGCACCCACACCTGCGTCCGCAGCGCCGTTCCGACACGCAGCGTAGGCCCCGCCTGCCAGACTTCAGTCCCACAGGCGCGGCGAACTGGTCGCGACGACCGGTCAGGGCTGGAACGTGTCTCGAAGCGCCGCGCCACCGAGATCCTTAGGCATGCGACGGGGTTCGCGATGGCGGGGATGCAGTGGGCGCGTGGGAGTCGATTCCTCTCTGCTGTCTCCGGCGACCAGCTATCCTATGCGTAGCGCTTCTTCCATGGAAAGGTTCAAAGGACCACCGTCGGGTGGGATCCAGATCTTGGCGTGCTTGGCCAGATAGCCGTAGACGGCGGGACGCCATGGCGCCTCGATGCGCACCAGGAATCGGAACTCCAGCCCATTCGGCACGCACGCGACCCTGATTGCAGACCAGGAACCCTCGCAGAGCGTCTCCAGCGCAAGGCAAAGTGACGACGTCACCTTGCTATTCTCGCTTCGTGTTGCCATATCCGTCCACTTCGCGGTAACTTGCTCTACCGAGCAAGAGCCTTGCCTGCCTGCCATCAGGGAGAACCGAGCTCTCCCTACTTGCACGAAGCTCCAATGGACCAAGCCGGTTGCAGGGGACGCAATCACAGCGGCTTCTGCTCCGTGCTTTCGCTCATCACGTCATTGGAGCGGCTGAGCATACGCGTACCCAACGTTGGTGTACCTCTTGCTTAGCATCGCGTTCATGCTTGGCCCGGGCAGGATCAGACCAATCGCTGCGGCTGACACCGCAGTTGGAGAATTTTTCTGACCAAGGGAACGGTAGCCATGGAGCAGTTTAACGACCTGGCGGATCTCTCTATCGAGGAGGTTCGCGCACTGCTCAAGCTGGCTGGCAAGCTCGAGCGTGAGCCGCAGCCGCGCGCACTGCAGGGCAAAGTTCTGGGACTACTCTTCCTCAGCCCGTCGCTGAGGACCCTGACCTCTTTCCAGGCGGCCATGGGGCGACTGGGTGGCAGCTCTTTCGTCGTGTCGCCCGAGATGTCCATCCATGGGCTCGAATCCCGGTCCGGCATCGTCATGGATGGCGTGGCCGCGGAGCACATTCGCGAGGCCGTTCCCGTCATCGCTTCATACAGCCATGCCATAGGAATTCGTGCCTTCGCCGAGCGCCACAGTCTTGAAGATGATCTCGCCGACCGCCAGTTCCGCGAGCTGGCCGAGCTGGCTGATATCCCGTGGGTCAACATGGAATCGGCCATGAATCACCCCTGCCAGAGCCTGGCCGACTGGAAAACCCTGGACGACCTCGGCATCCCCGGTAACGGTGGGCGTTTCGTGCTGTCGTGGGTGTACCATCCGCGGCCGCTTCCTTTCGCCGTTCCCGCGGCAACCCTTCACATGGCCAGCATGCGCGGCATGGATGTCGTCGTGCTCCGCCCACCGGGCTTCGAGCTGCCCGAAAGCATCATGAATAAGGCGCGCCAGGCCGCGCAGCACAGTGGCGGCAGCATAAGCGAAACCGCAGATCGCCGCGAAGCAATGCAGGGCGCCCATATCATCTATGCCAAGTCGTGGTCATCCACCAGTCAATACGAAAGCCGTCCTGGGGATCAGGCTCTCCGGGCAGGGTTCATGAGCTGGTGCATTGACGAGCCTTGGTTCGAGACCGCACGCGCTGATTGCAAGTTCATGCACTGCCTGCCGGTTCGCCGCGGCGTCGAAGTGGTCGACAGTATTCTCGATGGGCCACGCAGCGTAGTGATCAAGGAGGCCCGCAATCGCATGGTGACGCAAATGGCGGTGCTCCACCGGATGTTGGCAGGGTGACTAGTCGCCACGCTGCCTGGTACACGATTCTCCTTGGGTTCTGGTTGCCACCGCGGTCTGGTCGAAGGACTCCTCACGGCCTGGCTGCGACACTTCGCGGGTCCGCTCAGAAAGAACTCCCGGCGCCGACGTCTATAATGTCGCCCTTGCACCCGGGCAACGAGTTGTGCGGCCCGGGAACGCCAGCCAACGCCAGTGGTCACTCTACCAGCACCCCATGGTCAAGCGCGGTACTGCCATCGTATTGCTTCTTCTCGCGCCCGTCCTGGCCTGGCCGGGCGAGGCGCCGCCTGCTGCTGCCGACCCGGTTCTGGAGAAGCGGCTCACGAATCTCGCCTCCGAGCTGCGCTGTCTGGTGTGCCAGAACCAGTCGCTGGCCGACTCGAACGCCGACCTCGCCGTCGACCTGCGCAACGAGGCGCGCGAGCAGATCAAGGCGGGCAAGTCCGACGCTGAGATCCGCGCCTGGATGACCGAGCGCTATGGCGACTTCGTCCTGTATCGCCCGCCGGTGAAGCCCACGACCCTGCTGCTGTGGGTGGGTCCCTTCGTGCTGCTCGTTGTTGCCGTGGCTGGGCTGGTCCTCTACCTGCGCCGACGCCGCCTCCAGCTCGTCCAGGAGCCGCTTTCCGATGAACAGCACGCGCGCGCGCAGTCGCTTCTGCACGGCGAAGAGGCAGGCTCGGGCTCCAAGGCATGACGGCGTTCCTGATCGCTGCCGCGCTGCTTACCGCGGGCGGGATGGTGTTCGTGCTGTGGCCGCTGCTGCGGCCGGCAGCGGGCGCACGCACGACGGTACGCGCCGCGAATCTGTCCATCTACCGCGATCAGTTCGCCGAGTTGGAGCGCGACCTCAGGCTCGGCACGCTCGACGCGACCCAGTACGAAAATGCACGCGCGGAGCTCGAGCGCCGCCTGCTGGAGGAGGTTGCGGCGCAGCCCGCAGATGCAGGCGCGGCGCGCCGGTCGGGGCGGATGCTTGCCGTTCTGGTGGCGGTGCTGATGCCGCTGTGCGCCGGGCTGCTGTACTGGCATCTGGGACAGCCCCAGGGCATCGGGGCTCCCAAGCATACCGTACCCGAGGCTGGCGACATCACGCAGGCCGACTTCGAGGCCATGACCCGGCAGCTCGCTGAGCGCATGGCCGCCAACCCGGACGATCCGGTGGGCTGGCTGATGCTGGGCCGCGCCTACAGGGCGCTGGAGCGCTTCCCGCAAGCGGTCCAGGCCCTGCAGGAGGCCGACCGGCGCAAGCCGAACGAGCCCGAGATCCTGGCCGAGTACGCCGAGGCGCTGGCCCTGGAGCGCGGCCGTAAGCTCGAAGGCGAGCCTACGCGATTGCTCGAACGAGCCCTCAAGATCGACCCAAATCATCCGAAAGCCCTCACATTGGCAGGCTCCGCTGCCTTCGAGGCCAAGGACTACAAGCGCGCCATCGGCTATTGGGAGCGGCTGCAGGCTCAGGTTCCTGCCGATTCCGAGTTGGCCCAGGCCCTCCAGGCCGGTCTTGCCCAGGCGCGCGAGCTGGCCGGGGCGAAGCCCGCCCCGGCCGGCGCCGAGACGATCCGCGGCGAGGTGCGCCTGGCCGCCGGGCTCGCCGGCCGTGCTGGCCCCGAGGACACGGTGTTCGTGGTGGCGCGTGCGGAAGAGGGGACGCGCATGCCGTTGGCGGTCCTGCGCAAACAGGTGAAGGATCTGCCGCTGCGCTTCGCTCTCGACGACAGCCTGGCCATGGCGCCGCAGATGAAATTGTCGGGTTTTCCTAAGGTGATCGTGACGGCACGCATATCGAAGAGCGGCAACGCCGCCGCGCAAAGCGGCGACCTGGAAGGCGCGAGCGCACCGGTGCAGCCCGGCGCCAGCGGCGTCGTGATCACTGTCGATTCGGTCGTGCCATGAGGCCCGGGCGCTGGCTGCGACGTGCTTGCGCAGCGGCGCTCGGTGCCGGCCTGGGCCTGGTCGCGTTTGCGCAGACTCCCCCTGAAGAGTTCCGTCCGCTGCGCGCGCCCCTAGCGCAGTTCATCACCTACATGGTGGACACGCATGGGTTCGACCGTCGCGAACTGCATGCACTGTTTTCCAAGATCCGACCCAGCGAGAGCGTGGCACGCGCAATCGCCGCGCCGTCCACTGCCAAACCGTGGCACGAGTTCCGCCCGCTGTTCGTCGACGAGCGGCGCATCTCTGGCGGCGTGCAGTTCTGGAACGAGCAGGCCGAGACGCTGGCACGCGCACGCGAGACGTTCGGCGTGCCCGAAGGCATCATCGTCTCGTTGATCGGCATCGAGACGCGCTACGGCCGGATTACGGGCGGGCACAAGGTGGTCGAGGCGCTGTCCACGCTGGCCTTCGATCTGCAGAACCGCCCGGACTATTTCCGCAGCGAGCTGGAGCAGTTCCTCCTGCTGGCCCGCGAGCAGAAGTGGGACCCGCTCGGCATCACCGGCTCCTACGCCGGGGCCATGGGCATGCCGCAGTTCATGCCCACCAGCTACCGCCGCTATGCGGTGGACTTCGACGGCGACGGCCGGATCGACCTGTGGAGCAGCACTGCCGATGTCATCGGCAGCGTGGCCAACTACCTGCGGCTGTTCGGCTGGAAGGGCGGCGAGCCGGTGGTGGCACCCGCGCGTATCGACGCCGTGGACCCTCAGCCGCTGATCGACCTCGGCTTGCGTCCCTCGCTCACGCTGGACCAGTGGCGCATGCGCGGCATAGAGGACATGAGCGGACACGACCGCGAGCTCAGCGCCGCGCTGTTCCAGCTCGATCTGGTCGGCGGGCCCGAGTTCTGGCTGGGTTTCGACAACTTCTATGCGCTGTTGCAGTACAACCGCAGCCGCAACTACGCGATGGCGGTCTATGACCTGGCGCAGGAGATCAAGCGCGAAAGGGAGCGCATCGCGGCCAGCGTGCAGTAGTTGTGCATTTGGGAGAGGGGGACGGGGAACCAACTCCCGGACGCAAGGGCGCTAGTACTTTAACCCATCAATTCCACCTCTCACCACGAAGGCACGAAGACACGAAGAAAACCGAAAGAACCAGGGCAGGTGCGCTTTGCCTACGGTCCGCGTCTGCGGGGCGATGTTTCGTAACTACCGTGGCTGTACTAGTCTAGGCGCCCCTTCTGTTCCTGCCGAATCGCTACTTACGATGCTGCGCCGCGGAGTGAAGGGCGAAAGATCTCACTACCGACCCAGCAGCTGTTCCGAAGCTCGGGCTTGAGCGTACCGACGATCACCCCCGCCCAGCCGAATCTCTTGTCGCTGACGGTGCTCGCGATGTCTGGCACGTGTCGCACCGCCCTCCAGGCCACCAGTTGTCCCGGCTCGAGTCTTGGGCCTCTCGGGCCTGCAGTGGTGGCGGCCACGACAAATCCGCCGTCGTTCGATGCGACACAGAGGAAAGCGACCTGATTTCCATCCTCAGTTTTGGCGGGCGGCTGGGTGCCGAACACCTCCCGAGGATCGAGAACAACAGCCGGCAGGAAGGCTCCCTCATGCAGTGGACACTCCAGCAGCTTACACGCGTAGCGAAGCGCGGCGATCCCATCTGGGAAAAACCGTGGAGGACGACCGACGTCGCCGTCGGATGACACTTTCGGGTTCCTGCGTTTGAACTCGAACATGGTCGTTGGCGCAAACAAGAAGCGCGCCTGGTGGCCGATCTGAGCCATCTCCCCCTCCCCGGGGGGGCAGCCAGTTGTTGGCGTCCGCTTGCGGCCACTTCCAGTCACTGAGCGAGCCAGATTCTTTGCCCGAAAGCGGCCAGCCGCGTCGCTTTAGTAATGTGGCTCGTCGCGTACCTCCATGAGTAACTGCTTCGACTCATGAAGCAGACGCCTCAGTAGCGCCAGCCCCCGATGTCATGCATATCCGCTCGGTCCAGATGACCAGCGCGGGCGAACCAACGCAACACGCGCCGGCGTACCTGCTGCTGGAATGCGGCGAGGTCTTCCGATGCCAGCGTGTCTACCTCGGCAAAGTGGACCTGCCCGTCCTCGCCCACCGCAAACACCCCGTCGATCACGCAGCAGTGGAAGTGCACATGGTTACGCCGCAGTGTTGCTCACCGCACAAACAAATGCGGAAATAGCTCGTACATTGCGTACATTGGTCTGCACCGTGCGCACAGCTACATTGGTCTGCACCGTGCGCACAGCATGGGCTCGAAATGAGAGCTGTCCATGGACAACAATTTCCCAACCATCACAAGATCGAACGGCAAAGGCAACGGGGTTGCCGCGCCCCGGCACGAACTGCGGCGGCGCTGGCACCGCTTGCCCGCCGGGGGGCACTCACCGGTCTGGCCGGTGTTTTGGGCGGCGCTGATCATCCTCGGCATGTTGCTGGCCTTTCACCAGCTTGTGCGCGGGGCCGTGCAGCAGAGCGAGTCACGGCACAAGGCGGTCGCCATGCGTGCCGAGGCCGCCTGGCGCTGCAACAGCCTGAAAGGCCGGGACGCGACCGGCAGTTGCCTGTTGCGGATCAACGCCGAGGCTCGCAGAGACGCCATGTTGCAGGCCCAGTACACGCAATAGGCGCGCGTCGTCAGCGGCAACGGCTCCGGCTCCAACGCATGACTATGCGCTGCCTTCTGATCCTCGCCCATCCGCGCCGCGACAGCCTGTGTGGCGCACTCTTCGATGCCTATGCCTGGGGCGCGCGGCAAGCCGGCGCCGAGTGCCGGGAGTTGATCCTGAGCGAGATGAGCTTCGACCCGGATGTCCACACGGTCTCGCCGGAGTTGCAGCCGCTGGAGCCGGATCTCGTGCGCGCCCAGCACGACATCGCCTGGGCCCAGCACCTGGTGTTCGTCTACCCGACGTGGTGGGGCACCTTCCCGGCGCTGCTCAAGGGCTTCCTCGACCGCGTCATGACACCGGGCTTCGCCTTCCGTCATGTCACGCACGACCAATGGGATAAGCTGCTCGCCGGCCGCACGGCCGACCTGATCACCACCATGGATACGCCGCCGCTCGTCTACCGGCTCATCTATCGGGCACCGGGACAGCAGGCGCTGGCGCGTGCCACGCTCGGCTATTGCGGCCTGCGCACCGCGCGCGTCGAGACCTTCGGACCGGTCATTGCTTCCACTGTCGCGCAACGCAGCCGCTGGCTGGACCGTGCGCGGACCAGCGGCTCGCGCCTGGTTCACGGCGCGCTCTCGCCCGCGCAGCGCCGCGCACAGCGGCTCTTCGCCTGGCTCGCCGCCTTGCGCTTGCAGTTCTACCCGATGACGTGGATCGCCTATACCGTCGGCGCACTCGCCGCCGGCGCGGGCCAAGCGATGGCCATGACGCCTTACTGGCTCGGCTATCTCACCCTGTTTCTGATCGAAGCGAGTACCGTCTTTCTGAACGACTGGTTCGATTTCGACAGCGACCGCCGCAACTGCAATGCCGGCCCGTTCACCGGCGGCTCGCGCGTGCTGGTGGACGGCCGGCTTGAACGTTCAGCAATGCGCAAGGGCATCCGCCTGGCGCTGCTGGCCGCAGGGGTGGCGCTGCTGGCCTTGTTGGCGGCTGCCCCGGCAGCATCGGCCATGGCGATCGCCACCTTGTATGCCGTGTTCGCCACGTTGGCGCTGATCTACACCGTGCCGCCGCTCAAGCTTTCGCACCGCGGATTCGGTGAACTCGATGTGGCGCTGACCCACAGCGCCGGGGCCATCATGGCGGGCTACGTGGCGCAGGGCGGCCCCTGGCATGACAGCCTGCCGTGGCTGCTGGCGCTGCCGCTGGGCGTGTCGATACTGCCGTCGATCCTGCTGGCCGGCTGCCCCGACCGCACGGCCGATCAGGCGGCGGCCAAGCGCACGCTGGTGGTGATCCTCGGCAAACACAGCACCGCGCAGTTGGCGATGGCGATGACCGCAGTCGCGCCGGCACTTGCGGCGCTGCTGTTGCTGGCGCGGCCCGATATGGCGGCGCTGTTGGGCTGGAGCGCCGCCGGCGGCGCCGTCCATGGCGTTTGGCTGTGGCGGCGCCTGCGCCGGTTCACGCTCGATCCGATGCCCGAGCGCATCGACGGTGTTATCGTGCTGGCACTCACCTTCACCCTCTGGTTCTGCGTCGCGCCGCTGATTGCGCTGGCGCGTGCGACGGGATCGTGACCTGCGGGCCGACACAGCGGTTGGGAGGCGTGCCTCGGGGCAGCCAACAGTGGTGGACCGCGATGACAGGCGGGTCAGCATCACGGTTTTGGGCGAGCCAGGTAAACTTGGCCGACGAGCCTGTGGGAGGGGCTCGGCAGACACGGAGGGGAAGGTTGCGCTGGGGTACCAGCTCGAGCACTGATCGACGCGGAAATCCGGGACGTGCTTGGCGGGAGTAGCGTCAGCCGGGTCTGTGTCGATCAGGTCCGGGCAGTGCGCGAGCGCGCACGGGCGCTTGAGATTCGGAGGGGTTGAGATGCCCGGAAGCGGACCCTCGCGACCGGCGGCAGTGGGTCGAGACTTGTCGCTCGCAAATGCCCGAGTTGCGACCATTTCAGCCGCTCGGGGACTGCGCCCAAATGCGCCAGGAGCGGACCTTTGCTGGCGCCAGGACCAGCCACTCACACGCCGAATTGTCAGCCCACACTGCGCATCTGTGTGCGCAGGAAGGCAACGATGGCGTCACGGTTGGCCGGCGGTTGTCGATCATCCACCGGTGCCCGCTGTCAGAAAGCCGCGCCAGTTGCCGAACGCCATTTGCGTGATCTAGCTCAATCCCGGGGTGCGGGGCGCGGGTAGTCTGGCAACATTCGAGGAGCGTCGACGGGTAGTGCACGTGGCAGCGGGGTTGTCTGCGGGGCGGGCCGGACGTCACTCGGACCGGCCAGCGACCTCGAGACGGCACCTTCAGGAGGACGCCGATGAAAGTACTCACGATTTACGCCCACCATAACCCGCGGTCGTTTTGCCACGCGGTTCTGCAACGGTTCATCGCCGGCTTGCGCGATGCGGGGCACACGAACGAAGTGGTCGATCTGCATGCCATACACTTCGATCCAGTCCTTCGCGACCACGACGTACCGAACTGGATTGATGACAGCGTCCCTGACGATGTGCTGGAGTCCATGAATGTCAAGGAGTCGCTGATGGAAGCCGCGGGAAACCCGCTGCGGCGGCTGATGCTGAAGCGGTGGATCGGCGACAGGGACTCGCGAGAAATCATCCGAAGGCTGCGAGGCCTTGGTGGCCCGAGCGACGTTACCGCGCAGCAGGAAAAGGTTGCGCGGGCGGACGCGCTCGCCTTCATCTCACCTGTCTATTTCGTCGGCTTTCCTGCCATCCTCAAAGGTTGGATCGAACGGGTCTTCACATTGGGGTTCGCCTTCTCACTGAAACCAGAGGCGTGGCGAGGCGATATCCGCGGTCGACTCCCGTTGCTCACGCACAAGAAGGCCTTGATCATCAACACCACGATATTCGACAAAGAGGCATACGAGGCGGGCCTGGGAGCGGCAATGAAGACGCTCATCGACGACTTCTCGTTCCGCTATCCCGGGGTCCAGACCGTCGAGCACGTGTACTTCTATGCCGTCCACGGCGCAGGTGCGCCGACCCGCCAGGCGTATCTGGAAAGAGCGTACTTGCTGGGCAAGAACTTCGCGGCTTGATGCAGCGGCCTGCCTGCTTATGTACGCCCGAAGGCTGCTTTAGAACTGAGTGCCGCCTTTACATCGCGATGAAGTCGCATGGGATCCCATTGGTCCTCCTTCCGTGGTTCCGTTGTGCCCGCCAGCTGTATACGCTTGGCGCATGAGCGACCCGAGCCACCACCCAGCTAGCGATTGGGACCAATCGCCGCAGCAGCCTGAGGTCGAGGTGCTGATCGAGATCCCTCGCGGCAGTTTTCTCAAGCGCGGATCCACCGGACATGTGGACTTCGTCTCACCCCTTCCGTGCCCATTCAACTATGGCTCGGTGCCGCAGTACGTCGGTCTGGAGGGAGATCTCTTAGATGCGGTGGTGCTTGGGCCGCGCCTGCCTGCCGGCGCCCGCACGCGGGTGAGGGCTTGGGGGGCAGTGATTCTGACCGATCGGGGCATGACCGACGACAAGCTGATCTGTAGTCAACGGCCCTTAAGCTCCAATCAGCGGCGCATGGTCCTTCACTTCTTCCACTTCTACGCGAAGTGCAAGGGGCTATTGAATCTTTGCCGCCGCCGCCCGGGCCGTAATGCCTGCGACGGCTGGTGCAGCGCAAGCGAGGCAATTGCGCGCGCCAAGCCGCGGGACGCCACATGGCGAGGACCGCCGGTCCCGTTCTGACGGGCAAATTCGCCGCGTGATCGGTCCATTGGGCAATAACTCCGGCGCGCGGGGTGTTCCGACGACAGGTGATCCGATCCTGCAAAGGCCTCCGACACACAAGCTGGAAGGCACATTCCGCTACCTTGGCACCAAGGTCGATGGTCCGCTCCAAGTGGCAGCGAGCGGTGGTCAGAGTCGCTGCTTTCTGACTATCCCTTGTCCCCGATCCCCTGTTCATTGTCCCCTCGCCGTTACTCCGCCACCTTCGCGTTATCCACGCGAAAGCGAAGGTGGGGAAGCTGCGCCTGCGCGACGCTCCCGATTCCCGACGGCGCCGCGGTCTGCTGACCGGGTTGCAGGACCCCATGGAAAACGACCGGTGAACCCTGCTGGGCCAC
>Ga0209706_10000447_pt1 | contig 23775 bp, 20 predicted proteins | sample PPLLaktember2015_6_FD_187263 | JGI IMG/M metagenome (GOLD analysis project Ga0209706, IMG submission 187263) | Freshwater sediment microbial communities from Prairie Pothole Lake near Jamestown, North Dakota, USA - PPLs Lake P8 Core (1) Depth... | ecosystem: Environmental > Aquatic > Freshwater...
GGATCGCCCTCTGTCCCTGGATGATGCCGTTCGTCCGGAGCTTCCGGACCCGTTCGAGGGTCGCCGGCGGAGAGAGCTTGATCTTCTGAGCCAGGGTGGAGTTAGAGATCTTGCCGTCTTCATACAGGATTTTCAAGATCCCCTTATCATATTCGTCATACTTCATGTTATTAGGAATATTATGCGGCCCGAAACCTCGATGTCAAGTAAAAAAGTAATATTTCAGCTAACATCTTGAATATTGTTAGGAAAGCATTCTGGCCCGGAGGATCGGGCCGGCCAAATCTGATGCGGCCCACGCCCCGGGATTGCCGGGGCATCGTTCGGTCCGTAAGATTCGAGGTCCCCAGCCCGGATTATTCATCAAAACGCCGGTTCTCTCGGTAAGAATCAAGACCCTAGCTGATCTCGCCGGTAAGATAGGCCCGCGTCCGCGGGTCCTTCGGGTCGGCGAAGACGTCGGCCGCGGGCCCGTGCTCGACCAGCTCTCCCAGATACAGGAAGGCGATATGATCGGCGATCCGGCGGGCCTGGCGGAGGATGTGCGTGACGACGACGACCGTGTACTCCCGCTTGAGGTCGAGCAGGCGCCGCTCGACGTTCTGGCTCGACTGGGGATCGAGGGCCGAGGTCGGCTCGTCGCCGAGGATGATCTCGGGCTCGACGGCCAGGCCCCGGGCGAGACAGAGGCGCTGCTGCTGACCGACCGAGAGGAGCGAGGCCGGCTCGCGCAGCCGGTCCTTGACCTCGTCCCACAGGCCGGCGACGCGCAGGTAGTGCTCGACGCGCCGGTCGAGCTCCTGGTGCGATCTGAGGCCGTGGATGCGCGGGCCGTAGGCGACATTCTCGAAGATCGACATCGGCAGGACCTGGGGCTTCTGGGAAAGGAGGCCCATTTTCTTGCGGATCCGGGTGACCTCGGTCCGCGGGGCATAGATGTCCTCGCCGTCGAGGATGACCTGGCCCCGGACGCGGGCCCCGTCATCGGTGTCGAGGAGCCGGTTCAGGGACTTGAGCAGCGTCGATTTGCCGCAGCCGGACGGCCCGATGATGACGGTGATCCGGTTGGCCGGGATGTCCAGGTTGACGTCCTTGAGGGCCTGGAGGTCGCCGTAATAGACGCTCAGGTTCCGGATGCTGATGGGGATCTCGCCGTTCGAGGGGCGCGCCCGCCCTTCACTTGACGACATGACGGTTCGCCTTTCGGCTCATCGCCCGGCCGGCCAGGCTGATGAGGAGGATGATCAGGGTCAGGACCGCGGCCGAGGCGTAAGCCCTCTGCTGGACCTCCGGGAAGGGGGTCCCGAGCTGGAAAAAGATGGCCAGCGGCAGCGTCGCCGCGGGATCGGCGAGGGAAGTGGGGACGCGGTCGGTGAAGCCGGCCGTGAACAGGACCGAGGCCGCGTCGCCGATGCCGCGGCCGAAAGCGAGGAGGACGCCGGTCAGGATGCCGGGGGCCGCCTGCCGGACCATGACCTTCAGGCCGGTCTCGAGCCGGGTCGCCCCGAGCGAGGTCGAGGCGTCCTTGAGCTCCCGGGGGACGAGGCGCATGACCTCGTCGATGGCCCGGCTCATGATCGGGAATTCGAGCAGGGTGACCGTCAGGATGCCGGCCAGGAGCGAGGCCCGCAGGCCCATGGCCAGCATGATGATGAAGCCGAACGCTCCGATGACGATCGAAGGCACGCCCCAGAGGACGTCGAGGAAAAAGCGCGTCCAGACGGCCGTTTTCGAGCCCCGGCCCTTGTAGACATTGAGGTAGAGGACGAGCGGCAGGCTCAGGAGGAAGGCGAGCAGGGTCGCGCCGAGCCCGAGATAGAGCGAGCCGACGATGGCGTTGAGGATGCCGCCCTCCTTGCCCAGGTAGAACCCGCCCTTCGGCGTCCGGGTCAGCATGGACAGGCTCAGGGCCGGGACCGATTTCCAGAGGATCGTCCCGAGGATGAGGAGGAGCGAGAGGAGGACGACGGCGGCCGACACCGCGGCCAGGACGCGAAAGAGGACGTCGGTCCGCTTGCGCCTCCCGATGTTCCGGACGGCCAGACCGTTCACCGGACCCTCCGCTCGACACGGACGAGGATCCGGCGGGCCAGGACGTTGAAGAACAGGACGATGACCATGAGGACGAGCGCGGCCATCATCAGGGCCGCGTCATAGCGCGGCACCGACATCATCTCGCCGTAGTTGTTGGCGATGAGCGCCGGGAGCGGATAGCCGGGATCGAAGAGCGAGCGCGGCACGGCCGGCACGTTGCCGACGACCATGAGCACGGCCATGGTCTCGCCGAAGGCCCGGGAGAAGCCGAGGACGGAGGCGGCGAGGATCCCCTGGGCGCCCTTGCGGAGGACGACGTGACGGGTCGTCTCCCATTTGGTCGCCCCGAGAGAGAGGGACGCGTCGCGGAGCGAACGGGGCACCGTCGAGAAGACCTCGAGCGTCACATGGATGATCGTCGGGAAGGTCATGATGGCCAGGACGAGGCCGCCGGCGAGGATGCTGTAACCGGAGGAATAGACGCCGGCGAGCGGAGCCAGGACCTCGCCGACGAAGGGCACGACCAGGATGACGCCCCAGACGCCGTAGACGACCGAGGGCAGGCCGGCCAGGAGGTCGATGACCGGTTTGGCCGCCTCGCGGACCCAGCGCGGGGCATATTCCGACAGGTAGATGGCGGCGAGGATCGAGACGGGCACGGCCAGGACGAGGGCGGTCACGGTGACCCAGAACGTGCCGGCGATGAACGGCATCAGGCCGAACTCGCCTTTGAGCGGGCTCCAGGCCGAGGAGAAGAGGAGGCGGGTGAGCGGCTCGACGCCGAGGATGGCCTTCGACCGCAGGAACAGCCCGATGACGATGAGCAGGACGAGCAGGCCCGGAAGGGCGGTGACCAGGCCCATCGCCCGGCGGGCCAGGGTGTCCTTGAACAGCCTCACCGTTTGCCCTCGAGAGCGCCGAGGACCGCCAGTCCCGAAGCGATCCGGTCCCGGCCGACGGCGATGTAGCCCATTTCGCCGACGTATCTCTGGCCTTCGGTGAGGACCCAGGCCAGGAATTCGACGAGGAGCGGGCCCTCGGGCCGGCCCTTGACGACGAAGTAGAGGTCGCGCGCCGGCGGGGAGGGATAGACCTTCGCCGCGATCGCCCGGACGAGGTCGTCGCGGGTGGCGTAGACCATCTCGGCCGGGTCGACGAGGCCGTTCCCGTCGAGGTCGATCGGGCAGATCTCGAGCCCGGCCACGGGCCGCAAGGTCTTCGCGTCGTAGGCGAAATTGACGTTGTTGAAGCCGATGGCCAGCGGGTCGCGGCGGACGGCCTCGGCCAGACCCGGGTCGCCGTAGACGCCGATGCCCTTCAGATCCTCCTGATGTCCGCCGAAGTAGGCGGCCCAGGTCTCGGCCGCGCCGCAGGCGTCCGAACGGGTGAAGACGTGGACGGGCGTCCGGCCGCCTTGACCGAGTAGCCGCTCCCAGGCCGGTGCGGGCTTTTGCAACCAGAGCCCGGCCAGCTCGTCCTTGGTGAGGCCGCGTCGGAGGAGCTCGGAGAGAAAGGGATTCTTCCGGCTGACCGTGGCGACGACCGCATCCTTGGCCACGGCCAGCGGGACCGCCCCCTTCTCCACCTCGGCGGGATGGATCTCACGCGAGACCATGCCGATATCGACGACTCCGGCCAGCGCGTCGGCGATGCCCTTGCCCGCGCCCCCGGCCTGAATATCGATGACGACGCCGGGGTGGCTCTTCTGGAACTCCTCCTGCCAGCGGACGGCCAGCGGATAGAGGGCCCAGGCCCCGGAGAGCGAGAGCCTGCCGCCCACCCGGGGGGCGGCCGGCTGAGCGGCCGCCGGGGGAGATCCGGAAAGGACGGAGGCGAGGATATAAAAAAGGATGAGCCCGCGAGTCCGCGTGGTCATGACTGTCCCCCTTTTTCGCCCGCGGCGGTCTTGCTCCGGCTGACGAGGTCGGCGAACGTCGTTCGTTCGAGGATATCGGCCACCGCGTCGCGGACGTCCTTCCACAGCCAGCGCAACCCGCATGTCGCCTCCATCGGGCAGGTCTCGTGAGCCATGACGCTGACGCAATCGATGGGGGCGAGGGGGCCGTCCATGACCCGGATGACCTCGGCCACGGTGATCTCGCCGGGAGGTTTGGCCAGGACGTAGCCGCCCTTACGTCCCTTGCGGCTCTTGAGGTAGCCGGCCCGCTTCAGGAGGAGAAGTATCTGTTCGAGGAAGTTCTGGGGGACCTCCTGGGCCTTGGAGATCTCCCGGCTGTGGAGGGGGCCGTCCTGGTACCGCCTGGCGAGCTCGAGCATGGCCCGGCTCGCGTATTCGCCTTTTGTCGAGAGCCGCATTTCGCCTCCCGCTTAATTGACTATGTCAATAGACTAACTCATTTAACATACCTCAAACCTGCTTGTCAAGCCCGTTTTGAGCCCACTCAACCGGCCGGGGATGGCCGGGTCAGGATCGGCGGAATGACCTGAAAGAAGGCAAAGCCCCGCTCAGAGGGGCAAAGATATGGGCGATCGGGAGGGCAGCTCGAGCCCGGGAGTAGCGGACGCTCAGCGAATGAACGCCTTCTTACCGGCGAAAACGGCGTTCGGTCCGAGTTCCTCCTCGATCCGAAGGAGTTGGTTGTACTTCTCGACCCGTTCGCCCCGGCATGGGGCGCCGGTCTTGAGATGTCCGGTGCCCATGGCCACGGTCAGATCAGCGATGAAGCTGTCGACCGTCTCGCCGCTCCGGTGGGAGACCATAGCTCCCCACCCGGCCTTGCGGGCCATCTCGATGGCTGCGACGGTTTCCGTGACCGTCCCGATCTGGTTCAGTTTGATGAGGACGGCGTTGGCGGCGTCCTCGGCGATGCCCCGTTCGATCCGCTTGACGTTGGTGACGAAGAGGTCGTCGCCGACCAGCTCGGTCGTACCGCCGATCCGCTTGTTCAGGAGCTTCCAGCCTTCCCAATCGTCCTCGGCCAGGCCGTCCTCGATGACGCGGATGGGGTATTTCCCGACCCATTCCTCATACATCGCCACCATGCCCTCGGCGCCGATCTTGCGGTTCTCGGTCCTCAGGTTGTAAGAGCCGCCCTCATAGATGCTGCTGACGGCCCCGTCGATGGCCAGGACGATGTCCTCCCCGGGCCTGTATCCGGCCTTCTCGATGGCCTTGAGGATCGCTTCGACCGCGTCGGCGTTCTTCTTGAAGGCCGGGGCGAAGCCGCCCTCGTCCCCGACGCCGGTCGTGAATCCGGCGCTCTTGAGGACGCTCTTGAGGGCGTGATAGGTTTCGGCGCCCCAGCGCAGCGCCTCGCGGAAGCTCGGCGCCCCGACCGGGGCGATCATGAACTCCTGGAGGTCGGTGCTCTGCCAGTTCGCGTGGACGCCGCCGTTGAGGATGTTGAACATCGGCACGGGCAGAAGATTGGCGCAAGGGCCGCCGAGATATCGGTAGAGAGGCTGCTTCGACGAGACGGCCGCGGCCCGGGCCACGGCCATGCTGACGCCGAGGATGGCGTTGGCCCCGAGCTTGGCCTTGAACTCGGTGCCGTCGAGGGCCTGCATGGCCCCGTCGACCCCGGCCTGGTCGAGGGCATCGAGGCCCCGGACGGCCCCGGCGATGTCCTTGTTGACGTGATCGACCGCCTTGAGGACGCCTTTGCCGAGATAGCGCGACTTGTCGCCGTCGCGGAGCTCGAGGGCCTCATAGACGCCGGTCGAGGCGCCCGAGGGCACCGCGGCGCGGCCGAACGAGCCGTCGGCCAGGGTAACTTCGACCTCGACAGTCGGATTGCCGCGGGAATCGAGGATCTCGCGGGCATGGATTTTCTTGATGAGCACGGACATGGGATCCCTCCTGATCGGTTGGCAGGGCCATTCTAGCAGAGGAGCCCCGCGATTGACAACCTCCGGCGCCGATGTTAAAAGAGGATGAAAAAGGCGGAACCCATGGAGATCCTCCAGATCCTGCTCAAGCTCATCCTGGCCATCGCGCTCGGAGGCCTCATCGGACTCGAGCGGGAAGCCAGCCAGAAGCCGGCCGGCTTCCGGACGAACATCCTCGTCTGCGTCGCCTCGGCGATGATGATGAGCCTGGCGGCCCTCCTCGTCGAAGACAAGGGCGGAAGCCCGGATACGCTCGTCCGCATGGCGGCCGGGGTCATCACCGGGGTCGGCTTCCTCGGCGCCGGGACGATCTTCCAGGCCCGCGGCACGGTCGCCGGGCTGACCACCGCCTCGACGCTGTGGGTCGTCGCCGGCCTGGGCCTGGTCATCGGGGCGGGCTATTACGTGCCCGCCCTCATCTTCACCGCCCTGGCCATCGTGACCCTGCTCGTTTTCGGCCGGATCGAGGAATCCTACCTGCGCAAGGCCCAGTTCCACTACCATCTCAAGGCCAAAGCCAGGCCCTACATCCTGTCGAGCCTGCGCAAGCTCGCTCTCCACCACGGCGTCCGGCTGGAGCGGCTGACCATGAAACAGGAGGGATCGTCGTACCTCCTGGCCTTCTCCTTCTCGTCATCCGAGGAGAAGGAGCAGGAGTTCAACCAGGGGCTCCTCGAGCTGGCCGACATCGAAGAGCTGAAGATTGACTGAGCGTCGCCTCCTCCTGGCGACCGGGAACCCGGGCAAGGTCCGCGAGATCCGGAGAGCCCTGAAGGGCCTCTCGCGCGGCGGCCGCCCCCTCGAGGTCGCCGGCCTCGCCGGCGTCCTCGCCGGCGCGAAGCCCGTCGAGCGGGGCCGGACGTTCGAAGCGAACGCCCGCTCCAAGGCCCTTTTCTACAGCCGCCGCTGGCCCGGGCTGACCCTGGCCGAGGACTCGGGGCTCGAGGTCGAAGCTCTGGGCGGCGCGCCCGGCGTCCGCTCGGCCCGCTTTTCCGCCCCGCATCCCTCCGACGAAAAGAACATCGGCAAGCTGCTGAGCCTCCTCGAAGGCGTCCGCGCGCCGGCCCGGAAGGCCCGCTTCGTCTGCGTCATGATCCTCGCCGAACGGGGCTCGATCGTCGGGGAGTTCCGGGGCGAAGTCCGGGGCCGCATCGCGGTCGCGCCGCGGGGGCGGTCGGGGTTCGGCTACGATCCGGTCTTCTTCTACCCGCCGCTTCGCAAAACGTTCGCCGAACTCCCGGCCCGGGTCAAGAACGAGGTCAGCCACCGCGGCCGGGCCGTCCGCAGGCTCCGCCGCTTCCTCGAAGCGAAAAGAAAGGCCCCGTCCGGACATCGTCCGGACAGGGCCTAGGCCGTCATTTCGGCGCGGTCTCGGCGCCCACCGTGATCAGGTCCTTGATCTGCTCGTAGACCTTCTCGCCGATCCCCTGGATCTTCATGATCTCCTCGATCCGCTTGAAGCTCCCGTTCTTGGTCCGGAAATCGACGATCCTCTGGGCCACCTTGGGGCCGATCCGCGGCAGCGTCTCGAGCTCCGAGGCCGGGGCGGTGTTGATGTTGACCTTCGCCTTCGGCCCCGTCGACTGGGCGAAGGCCGGGGCGAACGCGAGCGCGATGATTGCCGCGGCCAGCCCGAGCGCCAGTCCCTTGTGTTTTTGAGCGGTCATGGTTGAGACCTCCTTTCGCCCGTCTCAGATGCATCGCCCGTGCCACTCCGCCGCCTTCCCCTTTCCTCGTGTTATGTGTCGTTTACAGAAAAGCCACAAACAGTTGCGTCAAGCCCCGTGGACAAAACGCGGAAGAACGGGAAACACCGATTGCCAAGGCCGGAGGCCAATAAAAAGTTCTTCTCCCTTCTCCGGGAATTCTCTCGAGGCGGCGAGGGATCGGCGCGTAGCGAAGTCTTCGGAGCGGAGCTCCAGAATGGCGGCGGAGCGGGCTCGGAGCCGCTATTCTGGGAAATATCTTAAGAGAACCCTCTTCTCAGATGTCTCGCAAAATCGCGGCTTCGAGTGCTCAGCCCCGATTCTGCAGGTCGCTCCCAAGAGTCCGCTTCCCGCCGATCCCGAGCAAAGCCGGAGAGAGGAACTCCCCGGAATCGGGAGAAGTACCAATAAAAAGGGGACTAAGCGGCGCTAAGAACGCGGATGACTTTTCTTGTAAACGGCGAGCAGCTGCTTGAGGTCGACGTGGGTGTACTTCTGCGTCGTGGCCAAGCTGCTGTGCCCGAGGAGCTCCTGGATGACCCGCAGATCGGCGCCCCGGCCGAGCAGGTGGGTGGCGAAAGAGTGGCGGAGCGAGTGGGGGCTGATCTTGCGGGCGACGGCGGTGCGGCGGATATACTTGCGGACCATCCGCTGCACGGACCGAGTCGTCAGCCGGCCGCCGCGGTAATTGAGAAAGAAGGCTTCGCCGCCGTCACCGCCCCCGGCCAGTCCGGGCCGGGCGCGGCGGTAGGCCTCGAGGGCCTCGAGGGCCTTGGTCCCGAACGGGACGATGCGCTCCTTCTTGCCCTTGCCCCGGACCCGGACCAGGCGTTCGCCGAGGTGGAGGTCCGGCGTCTCGATGCCGATGAGCTCGCTGACGCGGATCCCGGTCGCGTAGAGGAGCTCGAGGATGGCCCGGTCGCGGAGATCGAGCGGCCCGGCCGAGCGCGGCAGGTCGAGGAGCTCCGCCGTCTCGCTCTCCGAAAGGAAGGAGGGGACGCGCTTCTCCTGCCGCGGCCGGGCCAGGATCTTGGCCGGGTTCTCGGAGACCCACCTCTTCCGCAGGCAGAAATCGTAGAAGGAGCGGAGGGCGGCCAGCTTGCGCCCGATCGTCGACTTCTTGCGCTTCTTCTCGTGGAGCTCGGCCAGGAAGCCGCGCAGGACCACGTTGCCGGTCCGGTCCCAGCGGATCTCGCGCTCTTTCAGGTAGATCGCGACCTGCCGGAGGTCGCGCTCGTAGGCGGCCAGGGTATGCGGGGAGGCGTTCTTCTCGTGCCTGAGGAAGGCCAGGAACTCAGCGATTTCCTTGTCCATCGGTGCCGCCGGTCCCGTCCGGGCCGGGTTCCGTTCCCTCGGGTCCGCCGTCCGCCGGCGCTCCGGCCGCGGCCGCCGTCTCCCAGATCTTCTCCCGCGGCGCCGCTTCCTTGAACGCGCACTTCTCGTTCTTGCAGAAGATATAAGGATCGCCCTTGATGGGGTTCTTCCTGTAGAGGACCTTGGCCCCGCACTGGGGGCAAGTCCGGTCGAGAGGGTCGTCCCAGGACGCGAAGCGGCATTTCGGATAGCGGCTGCAGCCGAAGAAGAACTTGCCCCGGCGCGTCTTGCGCTTCAAGATCTTGCCGCCGCAGCCGAGCGGGCAGTCGATCCCCGTTTCGACGGGCTTGTCCTTCTTGATGTACTTGCACCTGGGATAATCCGAGCAGGCGATGAAGGGGCCGAAGCGGCCGAACTTCTGCTCCAGCTGGGCCCCGCACTCCGGACACTTCTCGTCGAGGGGCTTGGACTCCCGCTTGTCCAGGCTGTCGCGGAACTTGCAGGCCGGATAAGCGGAGCAGGCCTTGAACTGGCCGAAGCGGCCGCTCTTGACGACCAGCGGCGCGCCGCACTTCGGGCACTTCTCGTCAAGGGGGATGCCCGTCTGCTTGACCCCCTCGGACTCGCCGGCCGCCTTGAGATAGCCCTCGAGCAGGGTATAGAACTCCTTGAGGATCTCGGTCCCCTTCCGGGCGCCCTCGGAGATCTCGTCGAGCTCCTCCTCCATGCGGGCGGTGAACTTGTACTCCATGAGAATGGAGAAGTGCTTGATGAGGTAGTCGGTGACGTAGGTCCCCAGCTCGGTGGGCCGGAACTTGCCCTCCTCCTTGACGACGTAGGTCCGGGTCTGGATGGTGGCGATGGTCGGCGCGTACGTGCTCGGCCGGCCGATGCCGCGGGCCTCGAGCTCCTTGACCAGCGTCCCTTCCGTGTAGCGGGGCGGCGGCTCGGTGAACTTCTGCTTGGTCTCGAGCTCCAGCAGCTTGAGCGTCTCGCCGGCTGCGGCCTTGGGCAGGACTTCCTTGTCGGAGCCGCCGTTCGGCCAGACGGCGAGAAAGCCGTCGAACTTGACGACCTCTCCCTTGGCCTGGAAGAGGCAGCGGCCGGCCGTGATGTCGAAGGCCGTCTCCTCGATCCGGGCCGCGGCCATCTGCGAGGCCATGAACCTCCGCCAGATGAGCTTGTAGAGGTCGTACTCCTCTTTCTTGAGGTAGGGCTTGACCTTCTCCGGCGTGAGCTCGACGTGGGCCGGCCGGATGGCTTCGTGGGCGTCCTGGGTCTTCTTCTTGCTCTTGTACTCGTTCGGCTTGGCCGGGACGTAAGGCGAGCGATGGCCGGCCTGGGCTTGAGCCTCCTCGGCGATCGCGGTGTCCCCCTTGGCCGGAAGGGCCGGGTAGTGCTGTTCGATATAGGCCCGGGCGGCCGCCTGGGCCGCCTCGGACACGCGGAACGAATCCGTGCGCATGTAGGTGATGAGGCCCGTCTGGCCGAGCTCCCCGATGGGCATGCCTTCGTAGAGCTTCTGGGCCACGAACATCGTCTTCTTCACCGGGAAGCGCAGGAGCCGGAAGCCGTCCTGCTGGAGGGTGCTGGTGATGTAGGGCGGGCCGGGGTGCTTGTATTTCGGCTTGACCTGGACCTTGTCCAGGACGAACGGCGCCCGGTCGCATTCCTCGCGGATGATCTGGGCCTCTTCCGCGTTGTGGACCTTGGCCTTCTTGCCATCGATCTTGGCCAGCGCGGCCTTGAAGGCCGGCGGGTACTGGGCCTCGAGCTTGGCCGCGACGGCCCAGTATTCCTCGGACTTGAAGTCCTTGATCTCCTTTTCCCGGTCGACGATGAGCCGCAGGGCCACGGACTGGACCCGGCCCGCGGACAGGCCCCGGGCGATCTTCTTCCACAGGAGAGGGCTGATGAGATACCCGGCCAGCCGGTCGAGGACGCGCCGCGATTGCTGGGCGTCGAAGAGGGCGAGGTCGATCTGCCCGGGATTCTGGAAGGCCGCCTGCACGCCCTCTTCGGTGATCTCGTTGAAGGCCGCCCGGAAGATGTTCGGATTGGCGTCGGCCAGGAGCTGGCTGAGATGCCAGGAGATGGCCTCGCCTTCCCGGTCGGGGTCGGCGGCCAGGATGACGCGGTCGCTCTCCTTGGCCGCCTTCTTCAGCTCGGCGACGACCTTCTTCTTCTCGGGGATGATCTCGTAGGTTGGCTGGAAGCCGGCGGCGATGTCGACGCCCATCTGCTTCTTGGGCAGGTCGCGGACGTGGCCCATCGAGGCCTTGACGACGTAGTCCTCGCCGAGATAGTGGTTGACCGTTTTCGCCTTGGCCGGCGATTCGACGATGACGAGTGATTTCGCCAACTTACATTCTCCTCTGGAATTCTTTCCCGGGACGCTGGACGACGGCCCCCTTCAACTCGAGGCCGAGCAGCAGCGCCAGCAGGACGGAAACCGAAAGGCCCGTCCTCTCGGCCAGCTCGTCGATCGGCAGGGCCGCGTCGACGGCGAGCTCGTCCAGGAGCCGGCGCTCGTCCGGGCTCAGAGAAGCGCCGCTATTCTCCTCTATCTCGTCCCGGCGCGCAAGAAGGTCCTCGCGCCAGGGGGACGGCAGGCCCTCGGCCACGTCCTCCCACGAAGCGACGGGACGGGCCCCGTCCTTGATGAGGCCGTTCGGGCCGGCGCTCAGCTCGGAGGTCACGTTGCCCGGGACGGCCATGACCTCGCGGTCCTGGGTCAGGGCCAGCTTGGCCGTGATGAGCGAGCCGCTCTTCCAGGCCGCCTCGACGACGACCAGGGCCAGCGAGAGGCCGCTGATGATCCGGTTGCGGACCGGGAAATGCTCCGCGAGCGGCGGCGTCCCCAGGGGGAACTCCGACACGACCGCCCCGCGGCCGGCGATCTCGCGCTGGAGACCGCGGTTCTCCCACGGATAGCAAACGTCCAAACCGGAACCGAGCACAGCCACCGTCCTTCCCTTCTGGAGAGCCCCCCGATGGGCGCAGGCGTCGATGCCCGCGGCCAGGCCGCTGGCGACAACGCAGCCGCGGCCGGCCAGGTCGCCGGCGAGCCTTTCGGCCACGGCCCGCCCGTAGGGGGTGGGCCGCCTGGCGCCGACGATGGCCACCGCGGGATCTCGAAGTGTCTCCGGATCGCCCTCGCAATAGAGGACGAACGGAGGATCGAAGATCTCTCGCAAATATCCCGGATACCCGGGGTCGTCAAGGGTCAAAAGAGCATACGCCTTCCGGCCGACATTTTCAAGTTCCCGGGCGGCCCGGTCGAGGGCCCGCCCCGAGACGAGGGCTTCGACCGCGTTGACGCCCAGACGGAGGCCTTCGAAGTCGGCCGGCGCGGCCCGGAAGACGTCGGTGACCGCGGGGAAGCGTTTGAGGACGCGCCGGGCTGCGGCGCTGGGGCCATGGAAAAGGAGCTGCAGGGCCAGCCAGCAGCGGCGGCGGTCGTCCATGGGGGCCCTCCGCTTAAAAGGACGAAGGCCGGCGACCGATCCTCCCGATCTTCCTAAATATTTCTCGCTAGGCTCGCTGCGGTCGGTTAGCGACCGAAAAGCACGGAGGAGCCGGTGTAAAAGGTTCCGGCCACGGCCCCGGCCATCAGGCAGGCCAGCGTGGCCGCGAGGAGGGCCCGGAAGCCGATCCGGGAGAGGTCCCTGACCCGGGTCGGGACGAGCGCGCCCGTCCCCCCGATGAAGATCGCCAGGGAAGCGACGTGGGCGAAGCCGCAGAGGGCATAGGAGGCGATGATGGCCGAGCGGGGGTCCTTCAGGGACCCGGCGGCCATGAGCTCGGCCAGCCGGCCGAAGGAGAAGACCTCGGTCAGGATGGTCCGGTCGCCGAGGATCTTGGCCACCGGCAGGGCGTCGGAGGGCGGGACACCCATGGCCAGGGTCAGCGGATAGAAGAGATAGCCGAGCAGGGCCTCGAGCGACCATTCGACGTGCCAGCCGAAGAGCCCGTTGAGGAGGCCGCCGGCCCAGCCGAGACCGAGGTTGACGAGGGCCAGGATGCCAAGGAAGGCGATGAGCAGGGTGACGATGCCCCCGAGGAGCTTCAGCCCTTCCTGGGCCCCGTTGATGATGGCCATGATCAGGTTGTCTTCGCGGTCATAATGGGGCTTGACGTCCAGGCCGAGCGTCAGGGGCTTTCCGGTCTCGGGCAGGATGAGCTTGGCCATGACGATCGAGGCCGGGGCCGAGATGAACGAGGCCGATACCAGGTGCCCGGCGATCGTCGGGATCTCCTTCTGCAGCATCATGACGTACATGGCCAGCACGGTCGAGGCGATGGTGCCCATGCCGGCCGTGATGATCGTCCCGAGCTCGGACACGGTCATGTCCTTGAGATGGGGCCGGACGACGAGCGACGATTCGACGCCGACGAAGATGTTGGCCGAGACCGACAGCCCCTCGGCCCCGCTGATCCGCATCGTCCGGGTGAAAAGCCGGGCGAAGAGCCGGACGAAGAAGGGCATGACGCCGAGATAATAGAGCGCCCCGAGCAGGGCGGCGAAGAAGATGATCGTCGGCAGGCCTTGGAAGGCCAGGAAATAGCCAAGGGAGGTCTCCCCGGCCTCGTTCACGGCGCCCGGCGGCAGGGCCAGCCGCCCGAAGACGAAGCTCACGCCGGCCATGGCCGTCCCGAGGACGGCGGTGACGGCGTCGTTGACCCACAGGAAGACCTTGGCCCCGGCCGGGACGACGAAGATGAAGAAGGCGACCAGGAGCTGGAGGCCGATGCCCCAGGCCAGGACGCGGACGTTAACGACCTTGCGGTTCGAGGAGAAAAGCCAGGCCACCCCGGCAAGGATGAAGATCCCGGCGAAGCTGACGAGGTTATAGGCGGTCATGTCTCGAGCCGGAAGAGCTTGTGGGACGAGGAGGCCCCCCGGAGGAGCGTCAGGCGCGATGGCGGTACGCCCAGGTACGCGGCCAGGCGCTCGGCGACCTCGTCGTTGGCCCGGCCCTTTTCGGGCGCGGCCTTGACCCGGACGCGGAAGTGGTCCGGCCCGAGCTCCTCGACGCCTGGGGCCTTCGAGCGCGGCTGGGCCTTGACGATGAGGATGCGGGCCATGTCCCCCTAGTCCCGGTCCTTGAGGACCGACTGGTACTTCTCGAAGAGCTCCCTCAGCTCCTTCTTGGAGACGACGTAGCGGCTGACGTAGATGGAGAGCGTCGAGCGGACGGGGTCGTTCGACTTGAGGAGGATATAGTCGCGGTTGACGCCGGGCTTGGTCTGGGCCGGGAAGCGGGCCTCGACCTCGCGGGACTCGCCCCGGGGCAGGACAAACGGCGAAACGAGCGGCTTGCCGCCGGAGAAGAACTTGACGTTCTCGTGAGCCATCTCGACCCTGAGCTCGCGCTCGCCGGAGCTCTTGATGACGACCTTGGCCGCGGGCTCCTCCCCTTCGAGGACCAGGCCCATGTCGACGTTGTAGCGGTCGACGTCGATGCGGGCCGACGGCGGGACCTCGATGTCGGCGACGAGGGCGAGCTCGCGGCGGGGGTTCTCGCCGTCGTTGGAGACGATATAGAGGTAGCGGGAGAGACGCCCCGAATAGCCGCGGGTGTCGAAGGTCGCCTTGATCTTGCCTTCCTTGCCCGGCCCGATCGTCTTCTCGGACACGAGAGCGGCCGCGCAGCCGCAGGTCGTCTCGATCTTCTCGATGACGAGCGGGACGCCGCCCTCGTTCTTGAAGGCGAACTCGTGGTTGACGACGTCGCCCTGCTTGACCTTGCCGAAGTCGTGGGACGTCGCCTTGAAGACGGCGCGGGGCTTGGAGCCCTGGGCCAGGACGGCGGAGGCCAGGAGGACGACGGCGGCGGCGAGGGCGCCTGAGCGCCCGAGGGTGCGTTGGATCATCGGAAACTCCTTATGCATCAAGGATACAACAACGCCGCCTCGCCCGGCAAGAAGGGGGACACCTACCTCCGGTACATGTCCCCATGTCTCCCCATGTCTCCAGCCTTGTGACCGTTCGCGAGCCGAGGCGGCTGCAGATGCGAGGCGTCAAAGGGTGGAGCTGTACTCTGAGTACTGCGAACCCTTTGCAGCGAAGCAGATGCGGCCGGATCGGCTTGCCCGAAGGGTGAAAACGCCGCTCTTGGGTCTTCAGGTCTTAAAGAGAAACCCGGCGTTTTCATGAACGGTTATTCGACGGTGACGCTCTTAGCCAGGTTGCGCGGCTGGTCGACGTCGAGGCCCTTGGCCGAGGCGGAATGGTAGGCGAAGAGCTGCAGCGGCAGGACGGTCAGGAACGGCGTAAACAGCTCGTGGGTCTCCGGGATGGGGAAGACCTCCTCGGCCGCGGCCCGGGCCCGCTCGTCGTCCTCGAACGCGACGGCCAGAATCCGGCCGTTCCTCGCCTTCACCTCGGAGATGTTGGACAGCATCTTCTCGTGGACGCGGTCGCACGGCACGACGGCCAGGGTGGTCATGCCCTCGTCGATGAGGGCGATCGGCCCGTGCTTCATCTCCCCGCCGGCGTAGCCCTCGGCGTGGGTGTAGGAGATCTCCTTGAGCTTCAGGGCCCCTTCGAGGGCGATGGGGAAGTTGATCCAGCGGCCGAGGAAAAGATAGTGCTCGCAGGAGAGGTACCGGCGGGCGGCCCGTTCGACGGCGGCGGCCCCGCCGAGGACCCGGTCCATCTTGAGCGGCACGCGCTGGAGCTCCTGGACGAGGGCCCGGCTCTCCTCCTCGCCGAGGGCGCCGCGGGCCTGGGCGAAGGCCAGGGCGAAGAGGGCCAGGGCGGCCATCTGGCCGACGAACGTCTTGGTCGCGGCGACGCCGATCTCCGGCCCGGCGTGGAGGTCGAGGAGGCCGTCCGCGTCCCGGGCCATCGAGGACCGCGGATTGTTGGTGACGGCCAGAACGGCCCGGGCCTTGTCCCGGGCCAGACGGAGGGCGGCCAGCGTGTCGGCCGTCTCGCCCGACTGGGAGATGCCGAGGACGAGCGTCCCGCGGTCCATGACGAAATCGCGCGAGCGCAGTTCCGAGGCATATTCGACGTCGACGGGGACGTGGGCCAGCGTCTCGAGCAAGTACTTCCCGACGAGGCCGGCGTGGTAGGACGTGCCGCAGGCGATGAGGACGACCCGCGAGGTCTCGCGGAAGGCCGCCGGGTCGAGACCGGTGTCGTCGAGGAAGACCCGGCCGGAGTCGAGCGAGACCCGGCTCTTCAGGGTGTCGCGGACGACGTCCGCCTGCTCGAAGATCTCCTTGGCCATGAAGTGAGCGAAGCCGCGCTTCTCGATCATGGCCGGCTCCCAATCGAGGGTCTCGACGGTCTTCTCGACCGGGGCCCCGGCGAAGCTGGCGAAGCGGACCTCCGGCGCCGTCAGGACAGCGATCTCGCCGTCGCCCAGATAGGCCACGCGCTTGGTGTGGGCGAGCAGCGGCGTGAGGTCCGAGGACAGGAAGTTCTCGCCGGCGCCGAAGCCGACGACGACCGGCGGGCCGTTGCGGGCGGCGACGATCTTGCCCGGATCGCGCGACGAGATGCAGGCCACGGCGAAGGCCCCTTCGAGCTCCCGGACGGCGGCGCGGAGAGCCTCCTCGAGGGAGCCCCGAAAATATTTCTCGACGAGATGGACGATGACCTCGGTGTCCGTCTCGGTCTTGAAGACGTGGCCCTCGGCCCGGAGCCGTTCCTTGAGCGACCAGTAGTTCTCGACGATGCCGTTGTGGAGGAGGGCGATGGTGCCGGTGCAGTCGGTGTGCGGGTGGGCGTTGTCCTCGCTCGGCCGGCCGTGGGTGGCCCAGCGGGTATGCCCGATGCCGCAGACGCCCGTGATCGGGCGCCGGCGGACCTCCTCGGCCAGGTCGCGGACCTTGCCTTTGACCCGCCGCCGCTCGAGCCGGTCGCCGTCGAGGACGGCGATGCCGGCCGAATCATAGCCGCGGTACTCGAGCCGCCGCAGCCCTTCGATGAGATCGGGAACGGTGTCCCGGGCGCCGGAACAGCCGATGATGCCGCACATTTCGGTCTCCTTTATTCGAGGTCCGGCTCGGCCTCATCGTCGTCGCCGCCGTCCTCGACGGGCGCCGGCTCCGGGAGGCCGAGGAGCGGCAAGTACGGGGCGCCCTCGGCCTGCGGGTTCAGGGACCCGAGGATGCGCACGTCCGGCCGCAGGGCCAGGTCGACGACCTCTCCGGCGTTCTCCGGGGCCAGGACCTGGACGGAGGGCCGGTCGATGTCGGTGTCGTTCACGGCCCGGACGACGCCGACCCGGCCGTCGCTCATCGAGACGAGCGTCCCGATCGGCCAGATGCCCATGAACTGGAAGAACTTGTCCAGGAGCTGGGGATCGAAGATCTTGCCCCGCTCGAGCATCATCAGCTCATGGATCTTCTCGGGCGGGTAATCCTTCTTGTAGGACCGCTTCAGGGCCAGGGCGTCGTAGACGTCGCAGATGCTGACCATCATCGAGGCCGGGTGGGGCCGCCGGGCGTAGGGCGACTTGGGATAGCCGGCCAGGTCGTGGCGGAGATGGTGCTCGTAGCAGACGACGATCGGCAGGATGCCCAGGGCGTCCTTGTAGCCCTCGAGGATCCGGGCCCCGAGGAGGGGGTGGTTGCGGACCTGGAGGAACTCGCCCTCGGACAGCTTCGACTCCTTCTGGATGACCTTGAGCGAGATATAGAGCTTGCCGACGTCGTGGTAGAGCGCGGCGATGCCCAGGTCGAGGACGTCGTCCTTGGAGAACTGGAGCTTGGAGGCGAAGAACATGGAGAGCAGGGTGACGTTGAGGAGGTGGACGAACGTCACCAGGTCGCGCCTCTTGACCGAGACGAGGTTGAGGAGCTCCTGGTGGCGGCCGACGAAGTCCTCCATGATGCCCAGGACGTTGAAGCGCAGGTCGAGGTAGTCGACCTCCTCCCGTTCGAGGACGACGTTGAGGGCGTTCGAGACCGTCTGGACGGAGCTCGTGTAGCGGGTCCGCGTCTCCTCGACCTCCGTCGCCACCGCCTCGCCCCTGACCATGGTCCTGAGCTTGCCGGCCCGGATGTTCTGGATGCCGTGGAGGCTGAAGTATTCCTGCTCGCTGATCTTCTCCTGCCGTTTGACCCGGGTCAGGAAGATGATGAACTCCCTCAGCTCCTCGAAGCGCAGCCCTTGCTGGAAGATGATCCGCTCGACGCCGTTCTTTTCCAGGAAGTCGATGAGCAGGCCGAGCTTGCCGCGGAGGTTGAAAAAGATCTCGTCCTCCCAGGCCGCCTCGCCGCCGATGATGCCGAGGACGAGCTCCTTGCGGTCCTCCAGGATCTCCTGGACGACGCCGTAAAGGCGGTTGAGGTATTCCTTGAACTTGGGGTGGTCGCCGGTGTAGATCTTCCCCGCTTGGATGGCGTTCATCAGGTAGATGAAGCAGATCTTGATCTTATCCCTCACGCCACTTCTCCAGGACGCGCCCGGCCTCCTGCCGGACCTTGCGGTTCCAGACGTCCTTGCGCTCGGCCAGCGGCTCGATGTAGGGGATGGCCTCGCGCAGGCCGTAGCGCTCGACGATGCCGATGTTGCGCAGCAGCGTCTTGTTGCGGAGGCCGTAGGGGGACGCCAGGCCGAAGAGCTTGGTGAAGGCGACGTGTTTCGTCCGCTCATGGCGCATGAGCAGGATGAGGGCCTCGGCCTGGATGAGCTCGTTCCGCTTCTCCAGGATGGGGAAAAGGAAGGCCTCGTCGTATTCCTTGAGGTTCTGCATGGCCTGGAGGGCCTTGACCTTGACCCCCGCGTCGCCGGCCTCGAAGACCTTCTTCAGGGTCTCCAGGGAGACCGGGGTGTCGATGAGCATCAGGGCGTCGGCGATCCGGACCAGGAGCTCGCTGTCGGAGGCCTTCTTCTTGACCCGGGTATGGAAGTCCTCGGTCCCGTCGGGAAAGAACCGGAAATAGGCCCTCAGGAGCGACGCCGAGACGATCCGGTCCTTGAGCACCGTGCCCGCATAGGCCTCCCGGTCGTGGAGGCTCCGGCCCAGCCGGTCGATGAAGGCGTCGAGCTCGGGGCCCGAATCGCCGTGGAGGAGGCAGCCTTCGACGTGCTCCGCGATGGCCCGCCGCCTGTCCTCGAAGGCCGGCTCGCCGGCCAGGTCCGCCGTCTTGGCCTCGAGGACCTCGTGGAGGGCGAGGAGGAACTCGAGATCGTTCTCCTGGAGGACCAGGTCCCACTCCTCGCCGACGCGGCCCAGCCCGGCCACGGCCGCTTCCTTCGGCCCTTCCTGCGACAGCAGGACCAGGAGAAGGAAGCGGTAGTTGCGCTGGAGGAGCTGATGGTCGAGCGTGAGCTTCTGGTCGAAGGAGATCTCGTTGAGGAGGTTCGAGAGCGTCTGCCGGTAGATCTCGGAGTGGAGCGACGAGGACATGCCGGACATGAGGATGCGGATCTTCGACTCGGTCTGGGCCCGTCGGTTCTGGGGGTCCTCGGTGTGGAACAGGGCGTGGAGCGAGGTGGCGATCTTCTTGTGCCGCTCCTTGTCGATGATCCGGGAGAAGATGCTGAAGCTCAGGGAGTCGAACTTGTCGTTGCCGATGATCTCCTCCCAGAGCGTCGAGGCCAGGTCCTCCTCGTTGAGGTCGGAGATGAGCAGCTTGAGGTTCTCGAACTTCGATTCCGTCGGCGTCTTGCGGGCGGAGACGATGGTCTTCAGGAGCTGCTTGGAGGCGACCCGGTGCTTCTCCTCGGAGGTCGTCTTGAGATAGTGGAAGAACTTGGCGAAGTTCTTGTGCAGCTCCTCGTTCTGGATGAGGTCCTCGGTGTTGAACTTGCCGACGACCTTGCCGAACGAGCCGGCCAGATCCTCGAGCTTGTCCTGGTCGTCCTCTTCGACGGCCTCCATGAGGAGGTAAGGCCAGATCTCCTTGATCTCCTCGCCCTCCCCCTGGAGGAGGACCGAGTAGTCGAGCGTGTCGACGGCGATGTGGGTGATGGCCTCGCGCTTGATGATGGCCTGGGCGCCGCCCTCCTTGATGAAGAGCTTGACCGGCAGCATGATCTTGGAGGCGAAGCGCATGAACTCGGCGTGGGGGATGCCCGGGCGGATCTCCAGCCGCTTGATCTTGCGGAAGTGGAAGAGCTGGGCCAGGTCCATGTAGGTCCGTTCGCCCTCCCAGAAGCGCCCGTCGATGAGCAGGGCGTGGGGCGAGAAGCCGATGGAGACGGGATTGATGTAGAGGAAGAGGGCCTCGAGCTTGGCCATGAGCTCGTTGACGCTGCTCTTGAAGGCCGGATGGTCCGCGTTGTACATCGAGGCCATCTTGAAGGCGACGCGCAGGGACCGGGTCATCGAGCGGATGAGCTCGTCCTTGTCGGCCGGGATCGGGACGGACGGGGAGGCCGGCCCGCGGCTCTCGGGAGCGCCGGTCGTCCCGGGGCCGTCGTCAGAAGGCATGGTTCACCTCACCGGACTATTCCCAGCGCCATTCTCCTCTTCCGGGACGAAAGTACCATGCTCCCGCCAGGTGAATCAAGGGGTGAAATCCCCTCCTCCCGGGGCCCTGAGGCTTGACCATCGGGCGGCCAGAGCTACATTATTTACTCGTCAGGGAAATCTTCTTGTTGTATTCTTCATAAAGGGGTTCTAGCCGAGATATGCTGGTCGGATATTGCCGTTAATGAGCTCTATTTTTTCGTTGAACGAAGGATCTCGGGGTATCAAAACGATTGAGGTGATTGCTTATTGACCTCTTGCAGGAGACCTCTCATGCACAAGACGAGAATACGTTTCATAGCGCTGACGGTTTTGCTCTGCCTGGCGCCGGGAGGGGCTTTCGCAGATGGCAAGTGGAGCCTCAAGCTGCAGGGCGGATGGGCGTACATTTCCGGCGGTGACGTAAATCCCGGGACTCAGGGATTCTATGACTGGGGAAAGACCTACTTCGCTCCGCCGGAAGGCGGTGTGATCGAGGGAGACTTCTCGCCCTTGCACCAGGGGTTTGAGATCGGCGGGGATATCATCTTCCAACTCACGCCGGCGGTCGGCATCGGGATCGGCGCCGGATACCTGCGGATGTCCAGCAAGTACTTCGATTCGCTAATGAGGATCAACCACGATCCCGCCAATATTGGCTTGGTCTATGATTTCAATGAAGCCACGACGCTAGAGGCCGTACCGGTCCGGCTGAGCTTATTTTGGTCCTTGCCCGTCATCAGGAAGGTTGATGTGACGGCCAATGCCGGGCTCTCTTACTACGTTGGAGCAAGATACCGAGCCGATTGGCTGGCCCTGCAATTCGACATGACGGGCTCACATCCATTTCAGAAGTTCTTGACAACCGCCGGCAAGGAGAGATTTCCCCTTGGTTTGCACGGGAGCTTAGGGATCGAGTATCGAATGTTGCGGAATCTAGGGATCTTCGTCGAGGCTCGAGGGCGTTACGCAAGATTCCGAGGTCTTGAAGGGACGACCGCCTCAGAGGCCGGAGAGCTGGGGGGAGGGCTCCTTCCAGAGTTCACCGAAAACGGGACCCTTTTCTACGATCTGACACCGAACCTGCCCGGCGAGCCCAGGCTGATCATGGTTCAAAGCAGGCCGGACGGCGCGCTTCATCGAGCGGTGGTCGACTTCAGCGGCCTAAGTCTGCAGACGGGCTTCCGGATCCGCCTTTAAGTGAAAAGCGACATAAAGGTCCGATACCGGAGGGTAAGAGGATCCACCTGGCTTGAGGCCCCCGGGGGGTTGTGCTATACTGCCCCGAAAATGACACGGAGGCTGACCTCATTCGCAGAGCATCGCTGGCCCTCGCGGACGGGACCGTCCTCGAAGGCGTAGGCTTCGGCGCGACCGCCAAAACCGGGGGGGAAGTCGTTTTCAATACCGGGATCGTCGGCTACCCGGAGAGCATCACCGACCCGTCCTACCGCGGCCAGATCCTCTGCCAGACCTACCCTCTCATCGGCAACTACGGCGTCGATCCGGCCCGCTTCGAATCCGACCGGCCCCAGATCGCCGGCTACATCGTCTCCGAGCTCTGCGCCCGGCCCTCGCACGCGACCTCCCGGAAGACCGTCGACGACTGGCTCCGGGAGAGCGGCGTCCCGGGGATCGCCGGCATCGACACCCGGGCCCTGACCAAGAAGCTGCGCGTCCACGGCGTCATGACCGGGCTCCTCGACGCCGGCGACGGCCCGCAGAGCCCGGCCCGGCTGCGCCGCGAGGCCCGGGAGGTCCCCGACCCCAATACCCGCGACCTCGTCGCCGAGGTCACGACACCGGAGATCCGCATCTACAATCCCCAAGCCCGGCGGGCGGTCGTCCTCGTCGACTGCGGGGCCAAGATGGGGATCGTCCGCTCGCTCGTCCGGCGCGGGGTCTCGGTCGTCCGCGTCCCGGCCGATTCAGGGGCCGAGCGCATCCTGTCCTTCGCCCCGAAGGGCGTCGTCATCTCCAACGGACCGGGCGACCCCGAGCGGGCGGCCGCCGCGATCGCCGCGGTCCGCCGCCTCCTCGGCGCGGGGGTGCCCCTCTTCGGCATCTGTCTCGGCAGCCAGATCCTGGCCCTGGCCGCCGGCGCGTCGACCTACAAGCTCAAGTTCGGCCACCGCAGCCAGAACCAGCCCTGCCTCGAGGAGGGGACGAAGCGCTGCTACATCACCAGCCAGAACCACGGTTTCGCCGTCGACACGAGGAGCCTCCCCCGCGGCTGGGCCCCCTGGTTCCGCAACGCCAACGACGGCACGAACGAGGGCATCCGCCGCGTCCGCAAGCCCGTCTTCGGCGTCCAGTTCCACCCCGAGGCCTGCCCCGGCCCGACCGACACCGAATTCCTCTTCGACGAGTTCCTCGAGGCTGCCGGATGAAGAAGCCGAAGAAGGTCCTCCTGCTCGGGAGCGGGGCCCTCAAGATCGGCGAGGCCGGCGAGTTCGATTACTCCGGCAGCCAGGCCATCAAGGCCCTCAAGGAGGAGGGTCTCGACATCGTCCTGATCAACCCCAACATCGCCACGATCCAGACCTCCGAGGGCATGGCCGACCGGGTCTACTTCCTGCCCGTCACCCCGGCCTTCGTCAGGAAGGTGATCGCCCGGGAGAAACCCCAGGGCCTGCTGCTCTCGTTCGGCGGTCAGACGGCCCTCAACTGCGGCATCGCGCTGTGGAAGAGCGGCGCCCTGGCCGAGGCCGGCCTGCCCGTCCTCGGGACGCCGGTCGAGGCCATCGAAAAGACGGAGGACCGCAAGCTCTTCAACCGGGCCCTGGCCCAGGCCGGGCTCAAGACCCCGCGGGGCCTGGCCGTCCGGACGGTCGAGGCCGGGCTGCGCGCGGCCGAGACGATCGGCTACCCCGTCATGGCCCGCGTCGCCTACGCCCTCGGCGGCAAGGGCAGCGGCATCGCCTACTCGCCGCGGGAGCTGCGGGAGGCGCTGCGGCGGGCCTTCACCGCCGCCCCGCAGATCCTCATCGAGGAGTACCTCGACGGCTGGAAGGAGATCGAGTACGAGGTCGTCCGCGACCGGGCCGACAACTGCGTCACCGTCTGCAACATGGAGAACTTCGACCCCATGGGCATCCATACGGGCGAGAGCATCGTCATCGCCCCGTCACAGACGCTGACGAACGACGAGTACCACCGCCTCCGGGCCGTCTCCATCAAGGCCGTCCGCCACCTCGGCATCGTCGGCGAGTGCAACATCCAGTACGCCCTCAATCCCCGCGACGGGGATTACCGCATCATCGAGGTCAACGCCCGGCTGTCGCGCAGCTCCGCCCTGGCCAGCAAGGCGACCGGGTACCCCCTGGCCTTCGTCGCCGCCAAGCTGGCCCTCGGCCACGTCCTGCCCGACCTGCCGAACTCGATCACCAAGGTCACGGCGGCCTGCTTCGAGCCGGCCCTCGACTACCTCGTCGTCAAGATCCCGCGCTGGGACC
>Ga0209706_10000450_pt1 | contig 23692 bp, 23 predicted proteins | sample PPLLaktember2015_6_FD_187263 | JGI IMG/M metagenome (GOLD analysis project Ga0209706, IMG submission 187263) | Freshwater sediment microbial communities from Prairie Pothole Lake near Jamestown, North Dakota, USA - PPLs Lake P8 Core (1) Depth... | ecosystem: Environmental > Aquatic > Freshwater...
CGCCGTTCATCCTCGGCTTCGGCTGCAACGTGCCGGCCATCGTGGCCACCCGGACGCTCGAGTCCCACCGCGACCGGGTCCTGACCTCGATCCTCATCCCGTTCATCCCGTGCTCGGCCCGGACGACGATCATCCTGGCCCTCGTGGCCTTCTATCTCGGGCCGCTCTGGGCCATGGGCTTCTACGTCATGAACCTCCTCATCGTCGCCGTGCTGGGGTGGGCCATCAGCCGTTTCCTCAAAGAGCCGTCCCCGGGCTTGATCCTGGAGATCCCCTCGCTGAAGGCGCCGCGCCTGAGCTCCATCCTGCGCAAGACCTGGCTCCAGATCTATTCGTTCGTCAAGTTCGCCTGGCCGCTCCTCATCGGCGGCAGCCTCGTCCTGAGCCTGCTGAGCTATTTCCGGGCCGACGGCTGGATCAACAATGTCCTGGCCCCGCTCGTCGTCAAGGGCCTCGGCCTGCCCCACGAGCTCGGCGTGACCCTTGTCTTCGGCTTCCTGCGCAAGGAGCTGTCGCTCATCATGATGCTCCAGGCGCTCGGCGTCGACTACCAGAGCCTCATGACCGTCATCAGCCGCGAACAGATCGTCGTCTTCACCGTCTTCATCAGCTTCTTCATCCCCTGCCTGTCGACCTGCGCCATCCTGTGGAAGGAGATCGGGAAGAAGTGGGCCCTGATCTCGACGGGCCTGAGCATCGCGGTCGCCCTGGTCCTGAGCTGGCTCGTCCGGCTCGTCCTCTGAGGAGGGGACCGGCCCTCCTAATCCTGCGTTTCTTTGCCGAGGCGGTCGAGGACTTTGGCCGCCGCGGCGGCGCCGACGAGCGCGTCGAGCCCGGCCCGGGGGGCCTTCCGGATGGCCTCGAGGCTCCCGTAGCGGGCGAGGAGCGCCGACTTCTTCTTCGGGCCGAGGCCGGGGATGCCGTCAAGGAGCGAGGCGAAGCTCTTCTTCTCCCGGCGGCCGCGATGGAAGGCGATGGCGAACCGGTGCGTCTCGTCGCGGACGGCCTGGACGAGCTTGAGCGCGCCGGATGTCCGGTCGAGGCGGATGCCCTGGCGCGACGCCGGGGTATAGAGGATCTCTTCTTTTTTAGCGATGGCCACGAGCGGGAGCCGGGACAGGCCGAGGGCGTCCAACGCCTTCTCCGCCGCGCCGAGCTGGGGCTTGCCGCCGTCGACCATGACGAGGTCGGGGAGCGGGGCCCCCTCGTCGAGGACCTTGCGGTATCTCCGGGTGATCACCTCGCCGAGGCTGGCCACGTCGTTCGAGCCCTCGACCGTCCGGATGAGGAACTTGCGGTAGGAATCCTTGTCCGGCCGGCCGTCGCGGAAGACGACGAGCGAGCCGACCGATTCCTCGCCGCCTGTGTTGGAGATGTCGAAGCCCTCGATCATGCGGGGCAGGGCGGCGAGCCCGAGGGCCGTTCTCAGCTCCTCGAGAGGCTTGGCCTCGCCGGTCTGCCTGCGGAGGTGGGCCTCGGCGTTGCGCCCGGCCATTTCGACGAGCTTGCGGTTCTTGCCGCCGCGGGGGACGAGGACGCGGACCTTGGCCCAGCCGAGGAGCGATGGCAGCCCCGTCGTCCCGGCCGGCCGGGCGGGGAGGAGCAGCCGCGGCGGCAGCTCACGGCTCGCGTAGAAGCCGCCCAGGAATTCACCCAGGACCTCGGCCTCCGTGGCTCCCGCCGGAGTGTCGAGGATGCGGGCGGCCGAGTTCCGGATCTTGCCCTTGCGCATGAAGAAGACATAGATCGCGGTGAGGCCGTCCCCGCGGGCGAGGCCGACGACGTCCTGGTCCTCGAGGGCCGTCGAGATCGTGCCCGGCCGGTCGCGGTAGTCCTCGATCGTGCGCAGGAGGTCGCGCCAGCGGACCGCCTCCTCGAACTCCTCTTCCGCGGCCGCCCGCTCCATGCGCGCCTTGACGGACCGGGCCAGCTCGGGCAGTCGCCCCTCGAGGAAGAGGCAGGCGTTCTCGACGTTTTCGCGGTAGTCGGCCTCGGAAACGCAGCCGACGCAGGGCGCCGAGCAGAGCTTGAGCTCGTACTCGAGGCAGGGGCGCTTCCGGCCCCGGAACACCGCCTCCTCACAGCCGCGGACGAGGAAGTGCTTGTTGACGAGGTGGATGGACGAGCGGGCCCGCCCGGCCGGGCTGAAGGGGCCGAAGTAGCGGGAGCCGTCCGGCTCGACCTTGCGGCTGAAGTAGACGCCGGGCCAGGCCTCGCCGGTCGTGATCTTGAGGTAGGGGAAGCTCTTGTCGTCCTTGAGGCGGAGATTGAAGCGTGGCTGGTGCTGCTGGACGTAGTTGTTCTCGAGGAAGGCGGCTTCCTTCTCGGAGCCGGTCAGGATGTAGTCGATGTCCGCCGTATCGCGGAGGATGTTGCGGACCTTGAAGTCGGGGTTGGCCGGGAAGTAGGACCGGACCCGGTCGCGGAGCGAGCGGGCCTTCCCGATGTAGACGACCTCGCCTGCGGCGTTCTTGAAGAAATAGATGCCGGGCTTGGCCGGCAAGGCAGCCGCCTTCTTCTTGAGATCGTCGAACTCAGCCATAGCGAGAGTATTCTCCGCCTTCCCCGCCCGAGATTCAAGGAAGCGGGCGGCGGGACGGCCGCCGGGACCGGTCATCGGACCGGCTGGCACGATTCTTGGATAGCCCAGACGCGAGAGGAGGGTCCTATGAATCATCGCGAACGGCCCCTGAAGTCCGATCACGCCCGGAGTTTCCTCCTTGGCGGCCTCCTGATCCTCCTGACCGGCATCAGGTTCAGCATCCAGCCCGTCGCCTGGATCGCGGCGGCCCCGTTGCTCGCTCCCCTCTTCAAGATGGGCGGCGGCTGGAAGCGCGGCCTGGCCCTTCTGGGGGTCCTTCTGGCAGCCTATCACGTCGCCGTGGCCGAGATCGCGACGCGTCCGCTCTCCTTGTTGATGGCCCCGATGTTCGCCCTTCCTTTCGCTCTCGGCGCCTTCCTCTCCATCGCCTTCGCCGGGACGGCCTATCGCCGGCTGGGGCCGCGCTGGGGGATCTACTCCTACCCGGCGGCGGTCGTCATATTCGAATGGATCTTCCACACCTTCACGCCCCAGAGCTCGTGGGGCAGCCTGGTTTTCACCCAGTCCCAGAACCTTACCCTGATGCAGGCGACGACGATCCTCGGGCCCACGGGCGTCTCCTTCCTCGTGGCCCTGGGGTCGTCTCTCGCCGCCGCCGTCGCCGTGGGCGGCTGGAAGCCCCGCCGCAAGGACCTAGCCGTCTTTATCGCCCTCTTCATCGGCGCCCACACGTTCGGCGAGCTGCGCCTCATCCGCAACCCGCCCGGCGAGCCCGTGACGATGGCGGCCGTGGCTTCGCCCTTCGCGGCCGAGGACACGCGGAAATACGTCGCCTCGCCCGCCCTGGCTCGCGGGGCCGACGAGGACCTGTTCGAACGGACCCGGCTGGCGGCCCGCCGCGGCGCCAAGATCGTCGTCTGGAACGAAGCGGCGACGTTCCTCGAGCGGCCGGACGAGGCGCCGCTCGTCGGGAAAGGGCAGGCCGTGGCCCGGGAGACGGGCATCGACCTGATCATGGCCTTCGGAGTTCTCGTGTCGCGCGACCCGCTCCGGTTCGAGAACAAATACCTCTGGATCCGGCCGGACGGCCGGGTGGCCGAAGAATACTGGAAGAGGCATCCCGTGCCGGGAGAGGGGTCGATCCCCGGGACCAAGCGGGCCCTGGTCTTGCCGCTCGACCCCGTGAATCCGGAGAAAGGGAGAGCCGGCGGGGGGATCTGCTATGACGCCGATTTCCCGGAGGTCCCGCTCTGGCTGGCGCGATCCGGCGCGGGGCTGATGCTGCTGCCGTCATCGGATTGGCGGGGCATCGATCCCCTCCATTCGGACATGGCCCGGATCATGGGCCTCTCCGTGGGGCTCTCGGTCTTCCGGTCCGTCCGCAGCGCCACCTCGATGGCCTCCGACCAGTTCGGCCGGGTCCTCGCGAGCCGGCGGTTCTATATCGGCGGCGACGGGGTGATGGTGGCCGAGGTGCCCGCCCTGCCGGTCCCCACGCTCTATGCCAAGATCGGGGAGAGCTTTCCGGTCGCGTGTCTGGCGTTCGGGCTCCTCGGGTCGGTCCTGATCATCGGGAAGACCCGGCGCGGCCGGCGGGCCGGGTCACAGCCCTAGCTCGAGCTCGCGCTTCTTGAGCTTGGCCAGCTCGTCGCGGTAGGCGGCCGCCTTCTCGAACTCGAGGGCGGCCGACGCGTCCTTCATCAGCTTGGCCAGCTCGTCCATGCGCTTCTTGCGCTTCAGGGGCGAGAGATAGATATCCTTATCCTCGGAGATGCGGGTGTAGTCGAGGTAGTCGCGCTCGTAGACCGAGGTCAGGACCTCGTCGATGCCCTTGACGATCGATTGCGGGGTGATGCCGTGGGAGGAGTTGTACTCCTGCTGGAGCCGGCGGCGCCTGGAGGTTTCCTCCATGGCCAGCTTCATGGAATCCGTCATGGTGTCGGCGTAGAGGATGGCCTTCCCGGCGACGTTGCGGGCGGCCCGGCCGAAGGTCTGGATGAGCGCCGTCGAGGAACGCAGGAAGCCTTCCTTGTCCGCGTCGAGGATGGCCACGAGCGAGACCTCGGGCAGGTCCAGGCCCTCGCGGAGCAGGTTGATGCCGATCAGGGCGTCGAACTTGCCCTTGCGCAGGTCGCGGAGGACGTTGACCCGGTCGAGCGTCTCGATCTCGGAGTGGAGATAGCGGACGCGCAGGCCGAGCTCGTGGTAGTGGCGGGCCAGGTCCTCGGCCATCTTCTTCGTCAGGGTCGTGACGAGGACGCGCTCGTTGCGGGCGGCCCGGGCCCGGATCTCGGCCATGAGGTCGTCGACCTGGCCGCGGATGGGCCGGATCTCGAGCTCCGGGTCGGTCAGGCCGGTCGGCCGGATGACCTGCTCGATGACGCGGCCGGGCGAGCGCTTGATCTCGAAGAGACCCGGCGTCGCCGAGACGTAGAGGGTCTGGCCGACGCGGGCCTCGAACTCGTCGAAGTTGAGGGGCCGGTTGTCGAGGGCCGAGGGCAGGCGGAAGCCGTGCTCGACCAGGGTCAGCTTGCGGGAGCGGTCGCCGGCATACATGCCGCCGATCTGGGGGACGGTGACGTGGGATTCGTCGATGATGGTCAGGAAGTCGTTCGGGAAATAATCGAGCAGGGTGAACGGCGGTTCGCCGGGGGCGCGGCCGGTCAGGTGACGGGAATAGTTCTCGATGCCGGGGCAGTAGCCGAACTCGCGGAGCATCTCGAGGTCGTAGAGGGTCCGCTCTTCGATCCGGGCGGCCTCGACGGCCTTGCCGCGGGCCTGGAAGCTGGCGACCTGCTCCTGGAGCTCGGCCTCGATGCCGGCGACGGCCGAGCGGAGCGTCTCGGCGGGGGTCGAGAAGAAGGTCCGGGGATGGATCATGACCGCGTCGAGCGTCTCCCGGACCTTGCCGAGGAGCGGATCGACGGCCGAGATGGCCTTGATGCGGCCGTCCTCGAGCTCGATGCGGTAGGCCGAGTCCTCGTAGCTCGGGAAGACCTCGACGATGTCCCCCCGGACGCGGAACGTGCCCCTCTTGAAATCGGCCTCCTCGCGCGCGTACTGGACCGAGACGAGCTTCTCGAGCAGGGCTTTGCGGCCCAGGGACTCGCCCACGGTGACGGAGAAGCTCATCGAGTAATAGTTCTCGGGGGCGCCGATGCCGTAGATGCAGGAGACCGAGGCGACGATGATGACGTCGCGTCGGGCGAAGAGGGAGTTCGTCGCGCAGAGCCGGAGACGGTCGATCTCGTCGTTGATCGTCGCTTCCTTAGCGATGTAGGTGTTGGAGGAGGGGATGAAGGCCTCGGGCTGGTAGTAATCGTAGTAGCTGACGAAGTATTCGACGGCGTTGCGGGGGAAGAAGCGGCGGAACTCCTGGTAGAGCTGGGCTGCCAGGGTCTTATTGTGGGAGATGACCAGGACCGGGCGATCGACCCGGGCGATGATGTTGGCCATCGTGAAGGTCTTGCCCGAGCCGGTGACGCCCTTGAGGACCTGGTGGCGGGCGCCGGACGTCAGCCCTTCGGTGAGCCGGTCGATGGCCTCGATCTGGTCGCCCTTGGGGACGAACTCCGAGGTCAAACAGAACGGACCGGGTCTTCGCAACATCATGATTTCAAGAAGGGGTCAAACCTACACTTTTCAAGTTCAGACAGCGCTCGCATGCCCGGAGGGCGTCAGAACTTGAAAAGTGTAGGTTTGACCCCTTCTTATTCTTTTTCTTTCATCCGGATGCCGCCGGAGAAGCGGGCGCCGCTGGCGATGGTGATCTTGGGCGTGATCACGTCGCCGTTCATCTCGGCCGTCTCGGAGATGACGGCCCGCTCGCCGGCCCTGACCGTGCCCTTGAGCTCGCCGTGGAGGACGAAGGCCCGGGCTTTGATCTCGGCTTCGACCTTGGCCCCCTTGGCGATGGTCAGCGTCCCGGACGGGACGGTGATCTTCCCTTGGACACGCCCCTCGATGAGCATGTCCTCATGAGCCTCGATATCACCCGTGAGGACCGTCGTGCCGCCCAACCGGGTGACACCCGGGGCCAGAGGCCTTTCGGGGTTGTAGGACTGGTCGTCTGACATCGGCGTTTCTCCCTTATCGGGGCGTTCCATACGGATTATAGGGGCGGGTGCCCGACGTGTCAACGCATCCCGGCCCGCAAACAAGCCGAAATCTTTTGACTTGGGCACGCCCCTTTAGTCGCCAGCGCCCGGAAAGTTCTGAAGTCCTGGTTCAACCCCTTCTTGACCTGTCCCGCGATTGTGCTAGAATCCATAGGCCTGTGAGCGGGCATAGCTCAATGGTAGAGTACCGGCTTCCCAAGCCGGGTGTTGTGGGTTCGAGTCCCATTGCCCGCTCCATTTTTTTCTCAAAGTCAGGGTCCCCATGAGCTGGCAGCTGATCGTCGAACCGGAGCCGCTTCCCGGCTCCTGGAACATGGCCGTCGACGAGCGCCTCTTCCGCCTGGCCGAGGGTTCCTCCCGGACCTTTCTCCGCTTCTACCGCTGGGAGCGGCCGACCGCGTCCCTGGGCTACTCCCAGGAGGCCTCCCGCGTCGTCGACGTCGATTTCTGCCGGGCCCACGGCATCGACATCGTCCGGCGCATGACCGGCGGCAAGCTCGTTCTGCACGACCGCGAGGTGACCTACTCCGTGGCCTCGGCCGACGCCTCGATCTTCACGGAGACCCTGCGCGATTCCTACCGCCTCATCTCGCGGGCTTTACTCGCGGGCCTCGAACGGCTGGGTATCACGGCCCGCCTGGCCGAGACCTCGCCGCCGGCCTACGTCAGGGGGACCATGCCCTGCTTCGCCTTCCCGGCCCGCGACGAGATCGAGATCGGCGGCCGGAAGATCGTCGGCAGCGCCCAGAAGCGGACCGGACCGCTCTTTCTCCAGCACGGCTCGATCCCGCTCGAGAAGGACGAGCCCCTTCTCGCCGCCGTCTCCCGGCCGGGCGAATCGGCCGAGAGCCTGGGGATGACCTCGCTCTCCGAGGCCCTCGGCCGGTCCGTCGACTTCGACGCCGCCGTCGGCCCGCTCGTCCAGGGCTTCGCCGACTTCTTCGGGACCGGCTTCGAGCGCTTCGCGCTGAGCCCGGCCGACCTCGAGGCCGTCCGGCTCCTCCAGGCCTCCAAGTACGCCTCCGACGAGTGGACCTTTCGCCGCCGCCCCGCCGCGGCCCGTTGACTTTTCCCGGGGCCGGGTCTACACTCGGCTCGAAAAGAGGCCCAAGTCATGAACGAAGTGGAAGAGCTCTCCAAGCTGGACCCGGCAGGCCTGCCGCCGCTCAAGTCCATCCTCCTCGACGACCTCTACCAGAGCGTCCTCAAGAACCTCCACCTCGAGCTCGGCCAAGGGCCGGTCCTCTATCTCCTCTCGCCGAGCTACTCGGTCCTCAACCCGACGCCGGACGCGGCCATCTCCGAGTTCCTCACCCGCAACGAGCGCCTGCTCGACTACCTCAGGGAAGCCATCGTCCAGAACCTGGCCGAGTATTCCGTGCTTGTCGACATCAGCAGCTACTTCATCGAGCAGAACGGCGGGCTGGTCCTGGCCCGCCTCCGGGAGCGGGATTCCGAGGGCCGGCGGTTCGAGATCAAGTTCTACACCCACGAGCCCAAGGAGCTCCTGTCCCGCTACGAGGACAAGATCTACATCGGCCGCGATTTCCTGGACCTCTACAGCCCCGTGCGCAAGTACTTCGGGCTCAAGGACGCCGTCGTCTCGCTCAAGGCCCAGTTCGAGCGCCTGTCCGAGCGGGCCGGGGCCAAGCTGAGGAAGGCCCAGGACTTCGGCTCCTACTTCCAGGAGATCGCCGACTCGGTCAACGAGCTCCACAACGAGAGCCTGCTCATCCTCCAGAGCCTGCCGCCGCACCTCGATTTCGCCAAGCTCTCCGGCCACGACCTCATCGAGATCAACGCCCAGTACCGGACGATCAATCATTTCGTCATCGAGCTCCATGACACGGTCGCCGAGTTCGAGACGCTGCTGCGCTACAAGGAGCGATCCGATTTCGTCCGCTACGTCACGAAGTACAAGAAGGACGTGACCAACCTGATCTCGTACTTCAACATCAAGGTCAACGGGGTCATCGCCCAGCGCATCCACGCCTGCAAGACCAAGCACGGGTAACGGTCGCCTCGGCCGGGATTCCCGCTTTTTCGCTCGGGGTATTCCCTCCGTCGGCCGCTCGCCGGCCCGGCGAGCCGGCGAGCTTCGTATCCGGGCTTCGCTCTCGAAGCCGGGACGTCTCAAAAAAATGGGGACGTTTCTGTTTTTCCGATTTGAATAATAGAAACGTCCCCATTTTCCCCGTTCCGGCCTCGATCCGTGCCCGCTCCGCCCTCCCACGGCCTCCTCCAGGAACACCCCTGCGCGGCGGTCATCCCGGCCGGCTCTGCCCCTCTCAAGGTGCGTTCGTCTCTGGCCCGGATCCGCTGGGATCAAAAAAAGGGCCGGGCCTCGTGGCCCGGCCGCGTGGAGAGCGCTCGGATCGATCTAGAAGCGCTGGCCCGCCTCGTCGATGCGGATGTCGTCGTATTCCGTCGAGAGGTAGATCAGGGGGGCCGCCGTGTTCGCCGAAAAAGCCTTGACCAGCGCGACCCCGTTAGTCTCGTTGACATCGGGATCGCCCGCCAGGCCCCAGATGATGGACCCGCCCCTGGCGCGGGCCTCGAGCCGGGCCGTCCCGCCGGCGGGCCAGAGGAGGTCGATGCGGCCGTGCTCGCTGCGGACGTTCATGCCGCCCTTGAGGTCGCGCGGCTCGAGATCGACGTTGCCGTTCCGGCAGACGACGCTGACGTCCCCGGAGAAATCGGATAGGACGACGTTCTCGTACGATGTCTCGACCGAGATCGCCGGCCCGTCGATGTCCCTCGCCGTGACCGCCGCATTATGGGCGTCGACGAGGAGATCGCCGCGGACGCCCGCCGCGCGGACGGGCTCGTAGCTCGTCCGGACCTCCAGGCCGCCCCGCACGTTCTGCGCGGTGACCGCCATGTTGTGACCGGTCACCTTGGCCGGCCCGACGTCGTCGAGGAGCACCTTTTCATAGGACGTCTCGACCGTGACCGCTCCGGTGATGCGCCGGGCCTCGACGTCCGTGTTCGTCGCGCGCAGGTCGGCCCGGCCGCTGGCGTCCTCGACCCGGATGCGGCCGTAGCTCGTCTCGACGGAGAGATCGCCCGCGATCAGGAGGGCCCGGACGCCGGCGTGGCTGTTGGCGATCCGGCAGGATCCCATGATCTCCCGGGCCTCGACGTCCTCGTAGCTCGTCTCCAGCACGCAGGGGCCATCGACGTTCGAGACGTGGACTTCGCCGTGACGGTTGACCACCGTGGCCTCCTTGACCGCCTCGATCTGGACGGGGCCGTACCCGTTGGTGACGCGGACGACCATCGACCGGGGGACGGTCAGGATAAAGGTCGTCTCGAAGCTCTTCCGCCTGAACTCATCCCGGTTGGTGGAGAGGGTCAGCTTGTCCGCCGCCGCGGTCACCGTGTACTTGATCTGGCCGGCGATGGTCTGGGCTTCCTCGAGGTCCCTCCGCCAGACGACCTTCTTGAAGGTCAGCTGGGCGAAGTCCTGGTCCCCGCCCCGCACCTCGACCCGGCCGTGGCCGTTGGCGATCTCGATCGCCGGGGGCAGGGGGGCCTCGATCGTCTGCGTTTCCTCGGCGACGACTTCGTGGCCGTCGAAGTTCCAGTCGTCGAACCAGCCCCAGTCGCCGTCGACCTGCCACTTGCCCGTCTTGAACTGGAAGAAGACGAACCCGGCCAGGATCAGGACGACGACGAGGAAGACATCCCTAAATCTCATGGCCCTTGTCCGGGCCCGGCGCCTGGCGCTCGTTGCGCTCCTTCAGCCCGAGCCAGAGCTTGTTGGCGCCCCAGACGATCAGGATGACGGGCCAGAAGCGCCAGACCTGGTCGAAGATGTCGACGTCGAGCTGCTGGAGCAGGAAGAGGACGCCGACGACGATGAGGATGATGCCCCAAACGAGGGAATCGCTGCGTGTCTTGCTTGCCATCGGAAACCTCCGTTATTCGGTCTTCTTCGACTTGTTGGCGGCCACGGAATCGAGCACGAACTTGAATCCGATGAGGATGACCGCGACCGGCCAGAAGTCGAAGAGCCTGTCGTACGAAATGACCTCGAAGTTGGCCATGATGAGCAGGACGCCCAGGACGATGAGGACGACGCCCCAGAAGATCGACCCGGACGACGTGACCTCGGGCAGCGCCGCGACACCGGTCACGGCCGGGGCCTCGCCGGCGCCGGCGGCGTTGATCGCCCTGGCCGAGGCGATGTTGTCGAAGAACTGATAGACGATGAAGCCGGCCAGGAGCAGGCCGATGAACGGCTGCCCCCCGCCGCGGCCCTGCATGCTGACGAGCCCGGCGAAGATGACGAAGTGGAGCAGGGCCTTCGTGTACTGCCCGTTGTAGAGCGCGCCGGCGCCGAACGGGAAGATGCCCAGGATGCCGGCGAACCCCGGCGACTTGAGCGGCCTCTGCGGGATGACGGTTCTTTCTTCCATGTGGTTTCCTCCGTTGTCGGACCTATTGATTATTCTCGTTACCCCCGAGCAAGCCCAGGGTGTCGAACGACTTGATCACGTTGCTGGCGAACGCGCCGACCTCGCCCTTGATCGTCCCCGCGCCGGCCCAGAGCCGCTCGACCGTAGCGGCGCCGCGGTGGAGCCCGATGTCGATCTTCTTCCGGATCCCCCGTCCCTCCGGGTGGAAGAGGACGAAGGACAGGACGATGAAGACGCCGGTGAGCGCGGCATAGACGGGCTGGAGCGCGGGCCGGGTCAGCCACTCGAAGACCGGGCGGACGATGCGCTTCTTCTCCCGCTTCGCTCCGGTGACCTCGGGGATCTCGTAGAGCCGCGCCAGGAGCGCCGGCGAGGGCTCGACCTCCGGGAAACCGGCCGTGGCCGCCATCGTCTCCCCGATCAGTCGGGCGAGCTCGGCGCAATCGGGGCAGGCGGCGAGATGGGCCTCCACTTCGGCCCGTTCCCCTGGCGCGAGCGCGCCTTCGAGATAGGCGGACAGGAGCTCTTCGATGCGCTTGCAGGTCATCAGTGGCCTCCCCGTCGCTCCTTCAGGACCTTGGCCAGCTGGATCCGCGCCCGGTTGACGCGCGACTTGACCGTGCCCAGGGGCAGGCCCTGGGACTCGGCGATCTCTTCATAGCTCTGGCCCTGAATGTCCCTCAGGAGGAGGATCATCCGCATCTCCGCCGGCAGGCGATTGAGCCCTCCCCAGACGAAGGCCCGGGTTTCCTGGGTGACGTAGCTGTCCTCCGGGCCGCCGCCGGCCGACTGGGACAGGACGCGCTCGTCGAAATCGTCGCGCTGCGTCTTCTCCCACTTGGTCCGGCGGTACTCGTCGATGAGGTGGTTCTTGGCCAGGGTCAGGAACCAGGCCGTGAAGTTCTTGCCGAAATCGTACTTCGGCAGGGCGCCGTGGAGCTTGAGGAAGACCTCTTGGGTCCTGTCCTCCGCCTCCTCGCGGCTGCCGCAGAACTGATAGGCCATGTTAAAGATCCTCCTGGCGAACGCGTCCACAAGGCTCTTCCAGGCGCTCTGGCTGCCTCCCAGGCAGTCCCTGATGATCGCGTCCAAGTCCACTCAATTCACCCTGGTTGACGGATTCGGATGGGTCAAAGTTCCATTCCGGGCCCATTTTCCGTCAAATCCGGCCAAAAAAGAAGGGACCGGGTCTTCGCCAACCCTCCGAAAGGATGGCGTTCCGGCCCGTGGGTGTCTAATTCACCCAAAATCAGGGGATTGCGGAGACCCGGTCCCTTCTTTTTTCCTGTTATAATAGATGGGCGAAAATGAAACAGGTTAGTGCCCCCTGGAGTTAAAGACAGAGAATGGACGAACAAGAGCTGATCCGGCGCGTCCAGGAGGGAGACGAGCGGGCGTTCGGCCAGATCATGGCTCTTTATAAGGACAGGATCGTGAATTATCTCTACCAGTTCACGGGCGATTATCAGAAGGCCGTCGAGATCGCCCAGGAAACGTTCATCCGGGTCTTCTTCAAGGCCAAGAAGTACAAGCCCATCGCCCCCCTGTCCGCCTGGATCTATACCATCGCGTCCAACCTGGCCAAGACCGAGTGCCGCCGGTCCCGCCGGACGGCCACCGTCTCCCTGGACGACATCCCCAACAGCTACTCGAGCGGCACCTACTACGAGGACCCGGCCGACCCTGGCCTCGTACGCAATCTCCGTGAGGCCCTGGACAGCCTCCACCCCCGCTACCGCGTCCCGGTCGTCCTCAAGGACATGGAAGGCTTCTCCCAGGAGGAGATCGCCAAGATCATCCAGCGGCCGGTGGGGACGGTCAAGGCCCGGATCAGCCGGGGCCGGGAGCAGCTCCGGCGCAAGCTCGAAAAGGCCCGGGAGGGCGGATCCTACCCGGCCGATAAAGAGGTGAGCGAACATGGAAGGGCATGATCTCGTCGGCAGGATGAACACGGTCAAGGCCCCCGAGGATTTCGAGGCGGTCGTTCTGGGCCGGCTTCCGGCGGCCCGGCAGCAGCGGGCCCGGGCCCGGCGGGCGCACACTCGCTACGCCTTCGCCGGCTCGGCGGCCGTCCTGATCGCCGCGGTCCTCATCTTCAATCCGGGCCTGCCCGAGAAAGAGACCGTGCTGACCTACGCGGAGCGCGAGGCCCTGGCCGCGGACCCCGACAGGCTCTTGGGCGGTCCTAATCGCAGCCGCATACTTTCCGTCTTCGAGGCCATGGACTACGCGTCCGAATTCCGGAACGCCCAGGCCCAACCGCGGACGGTTTACATACTGGAGCAGGTTTCCGAGATCCCGTCTTCGGAAATCATTTATTAGGAGAGTCAGAAGGGATGAACAAGATGATCAAACCGGCCCTTGTGATCCTGGCCTCGCTCGCGCTGCTGGCCCCTTCGTTCGGGGCCGAAGACGCGGCGGCCAAAGCGGGCGGAGGCGATGCCGACATCGCCGCCGTCGCCAAGAAGGTCTATCCCTCGGTCGTCCGGGTCGAGGTCCGGAACGGCCGGCGCCGGGTGGCCACCGGGGTCGTCATCGAAAAAGGCGGCTACGTGGTCACGACGGCCCTCATCTCGCCGCAGGAGGAGAAGATCTCCGTCACGACGTCGGAAGGGAAGACGATCGAGGCGGAGTTCCTCGGCTTCGACACCGAGACCCAGCTGGCCCTGCTCAAGGCCAAGGACGCGGGCCTGCCCGCCCTCGGCCTCGGCAAGGCCTCCGACCTGGCCCCCGGCTCGTGGATCTGTGTCGTCGGCGTCTCGCCCGAGCGGACCGCGGCCGTGACCCAGGGCATCGTCAGCTCCGCCGCCGAGGACAAGATCCGGCTGAACGTCTGGGTGACGCCCGGCGCGAGCGGCGGGCCGGTCGTCGACGCCGAGGGGCGCATGGTCGGGCTGTTGCGCGGCATCTACATGGACGAGAGGCCGGTCGTCTTCCAGTTCCGCGACCGGGAGCAGTCCGGCTCCGGCTACGTCGTGAGCAATCGGGCCGAGGCCCCTTCGTCGGGCATGGCCCTGGCCGTCCCGGTCGACGTGGTCATGGATGTCGTCGCCCAGATCAAGGAGAAGGGCCGCGTCGAGCGCGGCTGGCTGGGCGTCAGCATCGGACAGGATGAGGACGGGCGGACCGTCATCGGCTCGATCGACGAGGAGAGCCCGGCCGAGCTGGCCAAGCTCCGGGCAGGCGACATCGTCCTCAAGGTCGGGGACCGGGACGTCGCCGGCCCCGATGTCCTCGCCGCCGAGATCCGGAAGAGGAAGCCGGGCCAGGAGATCGCCCTGAAGATCGAACGGGACGGCCAGCCCATGGACGTCAAGGTCAAGCTTGGGGAGCTGGCCGAGGACGCGGCGATGATCGAGATGACCCAGCGCTTCCCCGGGTTCTTTGAACGGATCCCGCCGGTCCCGGAGGCGCCGCGGAAGCCCGGCGCCCCGGAAGCCGCCCCCGAACGGACCCTGCCGCGGCCGGTCGTGCCGAGGGCCCCCGGTTGGGCCTTCGAATCGAGAAAGTTCATCGGCGTCTACTGCGACGAGATCAGTCCCGCGCTGGCCAAGTATTTCGGGTTCAAGGACGGCCGGGCCTTGGTCGTCTCCGAGCTGACCGAGGGCGGTCCCGCGGAGAAAGCCAAGCTCCGGGTCGGCGACATCATCGTCAGCGTCGACGGACGTCGCGTGGAGACCGTGAACGAGCTCATCGACATGGTCCAGAGCAAGCCCAAGGGGGAGAAGGTCAAGATCGAGGTCCTGAGGGACAAGAAGGCCATGACCTTCGAGGTCGAGGTGGCCGAGGAGGAGAGCGGAGGGCTGTTCGAGTCGGACGGCCTGAGGAGCTTCCTCGAATCCTGGCAGGGCTACACCGACGCCCTCCAGAAGGAGATGCGCACGTGGAGCTCCGATAAAACTCCGCTGGTGCGTCAGCTCACGAAGGGCTTTGCCCTGAAGGGCAAAGCCAGAAGGATCTAAGAGGCCTGCTCCGGTCTCTTTCTTTGGGGACATGTACCTCCGGTACGTGTCCCCCTCTTTTTTCTCTTTCTCTTAAGTCTCTTCCCCGAGCCTCAGCCAGTCCTTCCTGAGCCGCTCGAGCTCCGCCGCCGGCAGCCGTGATCTTTCCGCATAGCCCTTCGCCGCCCGTTGCCTCAGGGCCTCGTAGAGGATGACCGCGACCGAGACCGAGAGGTTCAGGCTCTGGACCATCCCGAACATGGGGATGCGGACGACCTTGTCGGCGAAGGCGAGACATTCGTCCGTGATGCCCTCCCCCTCGCTGCCGAAGACGAGGGCGACGGGCCGGGCGAAGTCGATCTCGGTGTAGGGGACCGTATCTTTCTGGAGGTGGGTGGCGACGATCTCGAAGCCGGCCTTCTTCAAAGGCCCCAGGCAGGCCGCCGGGGTCGGGTGGACGCCGATCTCCAGCCACTTGTCGGCCCGGGTCGAGATGGCCTCGTTGAAGCGCAAGAGCTCCGGGTTGGGGGCGACGAGATCGAGATAGAGGACGCCGGCCGCGTCGCAGGTCCGGATGACGGCGCTGGCGTTATGGGCGATGGTCACGCCTTCGAGGACCACGCGCAGGTCGGCCTGGCGATGGGCGAGGACGCGCTCGACCTTGGCGATGCGTTCCGGCGTGGGCATGGGAGGAATATAGCAGACGGGCCGGAGGCAGGCAAATGCCTACCGGTAGCGGCGGCGAAGGTCTTCGAGGGATATCCCCGCCGTGATCAGCTCGGCGGCCTTGGGCGTGAACACCCAGTCCTCGAAGATCCGCCCGAGCGCGGCCTCGCCCCGGCCCTGGAAGTACTCGACGAACTGGCGGGCCGTGGCCCCCGTCGCGCGATGATCCCGAAAGAACCCGGCGTTCGTTTCCAGAAAAGCCTCTTCGCCCAGGGCGTCATAGAGCAGGTAGAAGAGGATCTGGCCCATGCGATACGACAGGTCCGTCAGGTCCGCCCGGCCGTAGTCGATCATCGGCGTCTTGGCCCAATCCGCATGTTCGCCGAAATTCTTGGCCAGCCGGGGGAGTGAGGCCGCCACGGCCGCTTCGACGGCGCCGGCCTTGCCCTCGAGCTTCTCCTGGACCAGGTGCTGGAGGAACATGGCCAGGCCCTCGCTTTCGAAGCGGGGCGGGAGCGGGTCGTTCGCCGTCACGTTCCAGAGATGTGACAGCTCGTGGTAGAACGTGTAGCGGCCGTCCGCGTCCTTGAAAGCGGCGGCCTCCTGGATGATGGCGGCGACATCGGCCTGCGAGCCGTATCCGGCCGGGATCTCGATCACCGTCAGCCCCCGGAATACCGGAAGGGGCCCGAACCAGCGGGAAAAGAGCGCCAATGATGCTTCCAGGCTCTTGAGCAGCTCCCGGGCTCCATCGGTGTCCGCGGGGAAGGCGAATATCCTGAACCGGCCGTCCTCGCTCTCGAGCATCGCATACTCCGCCGCTGCCAGGTCGATGCGCCAGGAGGGGACCCTGCTCTCATAGACGAAGGTCGTCCGTCCGTCCTTTTCCGTCCTGGAAACGAGGTTCCCGGCGTTGGCGACGACGATCGGAGAGGGGACCGTGAGGGAAACCCGATAGTCGAATTCCTTCAGCCCCGAGGCCCGGTTCGTCTTCCAGGACGGGACGCCGATCTCGGGGAAGGCGAAGCTGTCCGAGCGGATCAAGGTCAAGTCCCGGCCGACGCGGTCCTTGACGTACCGCATCGCCTCGGCGTAACCCAGAAGCGGGCCGGCATACCTGACGCGGAGGGCCGTCTCTTTCCCGGGAGGCACGGGAGGCTCGAGCGCCACCCGGATGTGATTGACCTGGAGCTCTCGCCAGTCCTCGAAGATGCGGACGTCCTGGGTGAACTCCAGGGCTTTCCCCGCGGCGTCGGTGACCGAGGCGACCTCCATGAGACGATAGAGGTTCAGGGGGACGACCGCGATCGACGTATCGGTCGCGTTCCTGATCGTCAGGGAGCAATCCCCGGCGAGCGTTCCCTGTTCGTAGTCCGTATCGATCTCGAGGTCATATCGCACAGGTTCCGGGAAGACCGCGGCCGGATCGGCGGGGGAGGGGCCGGCGGGTCGGGACGGCTTGCGGCAATCCGCCGCGAGAGCCGCGGCCGCGAGGAGAAGGACGGTAAGCAGCTTCTGCCGAGAAGATTTCATGGGACCGGCTTTCATCTATCCCTTACTCCCCGCGAGCGGAAAAGGTTGCCGGGCCCTTCTTCCGGATTCTTGAATTGACCCGCCTTTTCCCCTATAGTTATCGCTCCGCGCCGGTGTGGCGGAACTGGCAGACGCGCGGGACTCAAAATCCCGTGCCTCGCAAGGGGCGTGTGGGTTCGATTCCCTCCACCGGCACCAGATCCCCCCGCGGCCGTCCGTCAGTCCGAGCCGTCAGGCGGGGGATCGCGAAGAACCGCCACCTCGACCTCGGCCAACCCCTGTTCGAGGAAGCCCAGGTACCTGGCTACGGCCTCGGAGACATCGTAGATCCGGCCGGCAATGTACGGCCCCCGATCGATGACCCGGACGAGGCACTCGCGGCCGCCGTAGCGGACCTTGGCCCGGCTCCCCAAAGGCAGATGCCGGGTCGCCATGACCCAAGCTTCCTTGTCGAAGATCTCGCCGCTCGCGGTCCTTCGGCCGTGGAACCGAGGACCGTACCAGGAGGCGATCCCGCGCTCGACGACCCACGTCGGGAGAGGGGTCGGAACCAGCCGCACCTGCAAGGCGGGCAAAGCCGGTGAAGGGGGGGCCAGGTAAGCGGCCGGCCTGACCTCGTCCGATGTGGGCATCCGGGGCGGCAGGGCTGTCAGCAGGCAGGCCGCGGCGAGCAGGCCGGCCGTAACCCAGACGGCGTGAAGCCTCAGGCTCTCCTCCCTTTGCTCAGCGAGAACGGCGGCTCTCATACCGATCCTCCCAAACCCATAAAGGCAAGATTCGTGCCATTATGGGTGAAAGCGTTGGCTCGGACCACGATACTTTCTCTTAATCTCTATGGACCCGTATCCACGTGATGTTCTGGAAGTCGCCAGCGTCGACGAGCATCGTATCGACCCGGGGCGTCCCATGGGCCTTCGTCAACGTCACGGTGAGGGACTTTGGCTTAAATTCAAAGCTTTTCTTAGATATGCGGTCGATGGAAAGGAAAAGCATTGCAGGAGCCGCGAACAAGAGGGGCACGATAGTCAATGCAGACTTGATATCGGGATCATCCTCGATGTAGGCGCTGGTAATTACGCTCCCGAGCGCGACGCCGAGAGAAACGCTCGCGAGGTCCATAACGATGGACGGCCTCCGTTTCAGCTGGATTTCGTACGGGTTGTAGCCAGGAGATTCAATACGAATGACCTGGCCCTTCTGCTTCCGGGTCAACCTGACCTCAAGCGGGGTTGTGCCTTGCTCGGTCCCATTGACGCTGACCGAAGCGCCCGCCGGAGCGGATGTCACAGGAATTCTCTGCGCTTTTTTCCGGATCAGCGTCGCACAGCCGGGAGAAAGCAGCATGCTCATGAGTGGCAAGATGAGAAGCCGGGCAGTGTTCTTCTTCCACATGGTTCCCTCTCCTTCGTCCATGAATATAGGCCCGGCCAAGGGAAAAGTTGTCAACGTTGTGTCAATTCCGGAGATGGAGATCGCACCGGAGAGGCGGGGGAGGCCGGGAAGGGCGATCCAGGGGCCGCTAGTGACGTCGGGAGGCAAACAAGAAAATGCGGTCAGCTACCGATTAGTCGAAGCCGTAGCTACCCCATCTCCATCGGGATTTCGGCGAATTATTTGACAGAGACCCACAGGAATCGGTGCAGGCCCCAGCAATCAAAAAGACAACGAGCAGCAACATGCCCCAGGTCAGAAGAAATCGCACCAAGCGCTTGCCATTCCTTCTCTGGTAATAAGTGAGTTCCTTCTTGGTTACCGTTATGATGATGCGCATGGCACAGAACCAGCGTTCCAGGTCCTGCCTCTCCAGCCGATCATACGGCGATAAAGTCGATAACTCAACCTTAAAGCTCGGCGGCCTTCGGCTTGCCCCTCTCCAAATCCTTCAGCCTATCGGACATCTTCAGCTCTCTCGCTAGCCGCCTCAGGCGCCTGTGCGTCGCCCGATAGAGCCCGATCTCCGCGATCACAAAGACACCTAACACAACGAGCCCAAGCCGATCGGGATCAATGAGGGGCGAAAGGATCCCCGCGATGCAACCGAGAACGAACGCAATATTGACGTCGCGATCCGCCTTGATCCGGAGCGACTTCCATTCGCTGAACTTGGCCTCGTCGATGCCGGGGAAATCGGACGACGAAAGCTTCTTGATATCCATGCGAGGATCGAGCTCTAAAGGCTCTTCCTTCTCTTTCCCGTGATCGCCGCTTCACCGAACTCCAGGGACAGCGTGCCGGTCAGCTCGCCTTCGGCCACGATGGCCGTATAGTCGATGACCATTCCGTTGCCGACGGTCACCGAGAACTTCACCGTTTGGCCCTCGAACGTGAGGTTCGTCATTTCCGAGGTCCCGGAGGCCCCCGTGTACTTGCCGGCGAGCTTGCCGTCCTTCAGGGAGAATTCGAAGACGAACTCGCGGGAGCCGTCCTCCATCTTGACGTCCCAGACGCCCAGGAGCTCGCTGGTGTCCTTGTCCTGGCCGGCGCCGGCCGTCGTCAGGGCGATGAGAGCGAGCGCCGCCAGGAATACCGTCGTCAGTCTGGCTGTCTTTGCGGGCATGAGCGTTCCTCCTCGGCCGTATCCCTGTGGAGACCATTATACACAAGGCGCGCCTTGAGTAGGTAGCGGATGTGTTCAAGCGGGGAGAAAGAACGATTAGGGCCCGTTGGCGAGATGTGGTATCGTAGAGGTGAGGAGGGGGGATGAACCAGCTTCTGAAGGTCCTGGGGATCGTTCTTCTGTTGTCCACGGGAGCGCTCGCCGAGGTCGGTTCGCGCGATTTCGTGATCCTGGCCAAAGCCCAGGGGAAGGGCAGCGCCGATCTGGATGATGCGGTCGCCCTCGCCGGGGGGATGATCACGGCCAAGATCCCGGAGATCGGGGTCGTTCTGGCTTCCTCCTCAAACCCCGCCTTCCTGCCGTCGATCCTCAAGGACCCCCGGGTCCATCAGGCCGCCGAGGACATCCGGGTGCCGTGGATCGACAAAGAGCATTCTTCACTGGTCTCCGCCTCCAAGCTGCAGGCCGCCGGCGTCAATTCCGAGCCATATTCCGCCTACCAGTGGAACCTGGCCCAGATCCACGCCGACGAGACGGCGGCCAACGGCGACAGGGGCTGGGGCGTCAAGCGGGCCCGGGTGGCCGTTCTTGACAACGGGATCTGCGGCAGCAACGGCGATATCGCCCCCAACCTCAACCTGGCGTTGAGCGTCTCCTTCGTCCCCGGCGAAGGCCTCGAACCGACGGGCTCAGGCTTCAGCCACGGGACCCACGTCGCGGGGATCATCGCCGCGAGCATCAACGCCTACGGCATCCAGGGCGTGGCCCCGGAGGCGGAGATCGTCGCGGTGAAGGTCCTGGGTCAGGCCGGGACGGGGGCCTTCTCGTGGGTCATCCAGGGCATCATCTACGCGTCGGGACCGTCCGTTCAAGCGGACGTCATCAATATGAGCCTGAACGCGGCGTTCGTTCGGGCCGACATGCGCGGATCGGGTCCGCTCGTCGCCGCGCTCGACCGCGCCGTCAACCATGCGACGGCCGCGGGCTCCCTGTGCGTCAGCGCGGCCGGCAACGAGGCCGTCGACCTCAACAGCGCGATCTGGTCGGTCCCGGCCCAATCGGGCAACGGCATCGCGGTCGCGGCGACGGGTCCCATCGGGCTCGCCGATTTCGACCGCGCCGCCTCGTACACGAATTACGGCCAGTCGGTCGTCGCCGTCGCGGCGCCCGGAGGCGATTGGGCGGACATGAACTTCTATCCTTATGACATGGTCCTCGGCCCCGGCGGCGCGAACGATTATTACTACGCGGCCGGCACGTCGATGGCCGCCCCTCACGTTTCCGGGCTCGCCGCCCTCATCGTCGGCAAGTACGGCCGGATGGCCCCGGCCAAGCTCGCGTCCATCCTCCAGCGCAGCGCCGACGATATCCTCAAGCCCGGCGCCGACCCCTTCTCCGGCAAGGGCCGGATCAACGCCCTCAAAGCCCTGAAGTGATCTTGGCCAGCAGGCCGCGGATGATCTCCTCCCGGCATCTCAAGGTATCCCTGAAGGCATGGGCCTGGGTGTGATGGAACTCTGAGCGGACATCCTCCAGCTCCTTTTCCAGAAGACCCGTCAACAGTTCCCTTTCCGGCGTACTCAGGTCGATGGCCATGGTCCCCTCCTGTGCGGGCTGTCTCCACCAGGGAATATAGGCCCAAGCGGCGGGAATTTCAACGATTGACCGGGCCTCCACCCGGTGCTATCCTTCTTTCAAACCGACTAAACCGGTGATGCGCGCTTCCCAAGGAGGTCCCATGTCCAAACGCCTATCCGCCGTTCTCGCTTTGGCCATCCTTGCCATCTCGTCAGCCCTGGCCGGGGCCGAGGTCCGTCTGACGGCCTTGACGCTTCAGCCGGGCAAGTCCTTCGAGCTCAATTTCGTCAAGAGCAGTCGGGCCCCCTCCGGGGCTTCCATGACGGCGGAGATCGGCTTCGACCAGGGCCAGGCCTCGGTCAGGGCAAGCTATAAGAGGATGGAGCCGGCCGTCCTCTTCGCCGGCGATATCACCGCCTATGTCCTGTGGGCCGTCACCCCCGACGGCAGCGTCGAAAACCTGGGCGAGATCGTCGCCGACAAGAAGAGCGCCTCCGGATCGGTCCAGGCGTACACCGGCAAGAGGACCATCGCCCTGATGGTGACGGCCGAGCCTTTCGCCACGGTCACGAGGCCGACCGAGCTCGTCATCTTCGTCTCCGGCGGGGTCCAGGGTCTGAACGTCTCGAACACGCCCTTCCTCTTCAAGGATTTCACGACGGACTACAAGCCGGCCATCGAGTCGATCGCCAGCGTCCAATACAACGACCCCACCCCCGCGGCCGTCAAACAGGCCTCGAAAGCCATGGAGATCGCCGCGCGGCTCAACGCCGCCGCCGTGAACCCCAAGGCCATGGACGGGGCCCAGATCGCCTTCGGCAAGGCCATGTCCTCGACCGGCAATAAGAAGGTCATGGCCGACCAGGCCCGCGTCGCCGCCCAGCTCGCCTCCCAAGCGATCAAGGATACGATCAAGGCCAACGAGGCCAAGGCCGCGGCCGAGGCCGAGGCCAAGCGCCTGGCCGAGAGAGCCGCGCTCGAACAGCGGGCGGCCACGGCCGAAAGCGAGGCCGACCGCATCGCCCGCGAGCTCCGCGAGGTCCAGACCCAGCGCGAGGCCCTGGCCATCGAAACCGCCGATCTGGCCAAGCAGGCGGCCGGCCTGGCCGCCGAACGCGACGAGCTGGCCAAACAGGCGGCCGCCCTGGCCGCCGACCGCGACGCCATCAAGAAGGAGCGCGACGATCTGGCCGGAATGCTGAAAGGGGCCCTCTCGTCCGTCGCCGAGACGACGGAGTCCGCGCGCGGCGTCATCGTCAGCCTGTCCGGCATCCTCTTCGACGTCGGTAAGGCCACCCTCAAGCCGGCCTCCCAGATCACCGTGGCCAAGCTGGCCGGGATCCTCATGGTCTTCCCGAACATGAACCTGAGCATCGAGGGCTACACCGATTCGACCGGATCGGCCGACCTCAACATGCGCCTGTCCATGGACCGGGCCCGCTCCGTCTACGAGTTCCTGATGGCCCAGGGCATCTCGAACAGCCGGATGAAATACCAGGGCTTCGGGCCGGAGAACCCGGTCGCGCCCAACGACACCGAGGCCAACCGGGCCCGGAACCGGAGGGTCGAGGTCGTCCTGACCCAGGCGGACCGGACGCCCTGAGGCCTCCCGTCTAAATAACTTTTTATCAACGAGTTGTCCGCCAACTGGCGGATCTTCACCCGAGGCTCGAACTTTTAGCCCTGCCTCTTCGTCTATCCGGTTGTGAGTCGAAGTCTGAGGTGAATCATGAAAAAATGGATCTTCCGCGGCGTCGCCCTCGCCCTTCTCCTGACATTCTTCTATTTCCTCTTCGCCTGCGGCCATAAGAAGACGGAAACCAAGCTCGTCGCCGCCGCCCGCGGCGATATCCAGGAAAAGGCCCTGGCCGTCGGGACGATCGAACCGGAGCAGGAGATCAAGGTCAAGTCGACCATCCCCGGGATCGTCGCCGAGGTGCTGTTCAAGGTCGGCGACCAGGTCAAGGAGGGAGCCCCGCTCTTCAAGATCTCGCCCAACCCGACCCCTCTCGAGTACGTCGAAGCCCGCCGGGCCATGGAGCTGGCCGAAGTGACCATGGGGAAGCTCAAGGGCGATTGGACCCGCCAGATGGAGCTCTATAAAGCCAATCTCGTCTCCAAATCCGAGATGGAGGCCATCGAGGGGGCCTATCGGGAGGCCGAGCTGAGGTTCAAGACCTCCGCCGAGCGCCTCGAGCTGCTCGAGAAAGGCCGCATCCGCATGGCCAACCGGGACATCAACTCCCTGATCAACTCGCCGATCAGCGGCATCGTCCTGTCCCAGAGCGTCTTCCAGGGCGATCCCGTCGTTCCGCTGACCAACTTCCAGCCGGGCA
>Ga0209706_10000451_pt1 | contig 23683 bp, 17 predicted proteins | sample PPLLaktember2015_6_FD_187263 | JGI IMG/M metagenome (GOLD analysis project Ga0209706, IMG submission 187263) | Freshwater sediment microbial communities from Prairie Pothole Lake near Jamestown, North Dakota, USA - PPLs Lake P8 Core (1) Depth... | ecosystem: Environmental > Aquatic > Freshwater...
CCGCGGCCGACGCGACGAACGCGAGCCGGCTCCGTTCGCGGTCGAGCAGCAGGCTGAGGTAGAGCTCGCGCTCGATCGCGCTGCCCGACTCGATGTACACGGCATCGACCGGCAGGCCCTCGGCGCCGGTCTGGATCGTCACGAGCCGCGTGCCAAGCATTGCGGCTGCGGCCTTGCCGACTTCCGCATGTGAGCGGCACAGCTTCACGCCGCCCGCCTTGCCGCGGCCACCCGCGTGCACCTGCGCCTTCACGACCCAGACTGGACCCGCGAGTTCGCGGGCCGCCGCGACGGCCCCGGTCTCGCTTGCCGCAACCTTGCCCGCCGGGACCGGCACGCCGTAATCCGCGAAGATGCGCTTCGACTGGTATTCGTGAAGATTCATCTAGTGTCGTGCCTCACAGTTACCCTCGCAGCCTGCCGCACAGCACGACCGCCGATCAAGACGCCGTCGCGCGCGCGTGTTGGGTACACGCGAAGCGACGGCAACGCCGAGCGGCGGTCGTCCCGTGCGGCCCGCAGGGAGACCGCCGGCTGCCGCGCGCCGGCGTTGCGCTCGCTCGCCATGGAACCACCATGCACTCGCTCGCGCGCCTGGGCGCGCGGCAGCGGGCGGGCTCAGGCTGCGAGGGTAACTGTGAGGCACGACACTGGCATTGTAACGGCTGCCTTGAACCGCGTCGCAAACGCGGCGCGGGCCGCGGGTCGCCCGCGGGCCGCGTGCTAAAGTGCCGCCGTGAAAAATCCGGCGGAAATCGAAAAAACAGCCGGCGATCCGGAGCTCGCCTGGCGCGTGCTCGGGCTCCTCAATCTCTACCGCCTCGGCGTCCCCTCGGTGCTGGTCGTGCTGGCGCTCGTGTCGAGCCGCCCCCAGCTGCTCGGCGCCGCGAATCCGACACTCTATTTCTATACGCTCGCCGCCTGGTTCGCGACAGGCGTGATCTGCATCGGCCTGCTGAAGACGCGCTGGCCCTCCCTGCAGGCCCAGGCCTTCATTCACGTCGCATTCGACGTGATCGCGGTCACGATCCTGCTGCTGACGAGCGCGGGCGCCGCGAGCGGCGCGGGACTGCTGCTCATCATGCCGGTCGCCGCCGTCAGCCTCCTCCTGCCGCAGCGCATCGCGACGACCGTCGCCGCGATCGCGGCACTCTTCGTGCTCGGCCAGCAGATCATGCTCTGGTTTGCCGGGGTCTCTGATTCGTCCGACCTGACCCAGGCGGGCCTGCTAGGTGGCGTGATCTTCATCGCAGCGCTCGCGGTTGCGCCGCTCGCGGGGCGACTGCGTGAGAGCGAGGCTCTCGTGCGACAGCGCGACCTGGACCTTGCGAACCTTGCGGAGCTATCGCAATACATCGTCGAGCGGCTGCGCGAGAGCCTCGTGGTCGTCGACGAACAGGATCGGATCCGGCTGATCAACGAATCGGCCCGCCAGATCCTCGGCGGCGAGGCGGTCGCAAACGCGCTGCTCGGCGAAGTCTCTCCGAGACTCCTGTATCTCCTCACGATGTGGCGCCAGAGCGAACCTGTGACCGACACGGTGGGCGGCAATCTGCTAGCCGTCGACGGGCTACGGGAAGTGCGGCCGCATTTCGCGCGGCTCGGTCGGGGACAGCCGCCGCCCGTGCTCGTGTTCCTCGAAGACCTGACCGCGCTCGACGACCGCATCCACCAGACACGCCTCGCGGCACTGGGCCGGCTTTCCGCCTCGATTGCCCACGAGATCCGCAATCCGGTCGGAGCCATCAGCCATGCGGCGCAGCTCCTCGGCGAGGACGCAAAGCTTTCCGATTCGAATCGCCGCATGAGCGAGATCATCAAGACCAACGCGGAGCGCGTCAGCACGATTGTCGGCAACGTGCAGCAGCTCGGCCGACGGGAAACGACCCGTCCTGAGCGCATGCCGCTCAGCGAATGGCTCACCGACTTCGTCCAGGAATTCATCAGCACCGGCGGCCATGTGCCGGGACAGCTCGTCGCCGAGTTGCCGGAGCCGGATCTCGAGGTGCGCGTCGATCCCTCGCACCTGCGCCAGATCCTCTGGAACCTGTGCGAGAACGCGTTTCGCTACTCGGTGCGGGCGAACGACGACAAGGTCGAGGTCCGGATCGGGCGGCTCGCGGGCAGCCACCGCCCTTTTCTCGAAGTGCTCGACCGGGGTCCCGGCATCGATTCGACGATCAGCGACCGGATTTTCGAGCCGTTCTTCACCTCGCGTGCAAGCGGCACCGGGCTCGGCCTATTCATTGCGCGCGAACTCGCGCAGTGCAATCGCGCGCTCCTCGTATTCGAGCCGCGCACCGGCGGCGGCAGCGTCTTCCGCATCGTGTTTGCCGACCCGCAGCGCTGGGAACAGACCTGACCGGCCATGGGCAACCCGCGGGCGCTGATCGTCGACGATGAACCGGACCTCTGCGAGCTGCTGTCGCTGACGCTTGCACGCATGGGCGTCGACTCCAGCGCCGTGCACGACCTCGCGTCGGCAAAACGCGAATTGCAGGGCCGGACCGCCTACGCACTCTGCCTCACGGATCTCCGGCTGCCCGACGGCGACGGGACCGAGCTTATCGAGTGGATCCAGTCGCAGGCGCCAGACCTGCCGGTCGCCGTGATCACCGCACACGGCCATGTCGAGGCGGCCGTGCTGGCGCTGAAACTCGGCGCCTTCGATTTCGTGCGGAAACCGGTCGACATCTCGGACCTGCGCAAGCTCGTCAACCAGGCGCTCAAGCTTTCGGACAACCGGCGGGGCGCCGACGGCGGCCGCCTGCTGCTCGGCGATTCCGAACCGATGCAGAAGCTCCGCAGCTTGATCAGCCGTGTCTCGCGCAGCCAGGCACCCGTGCACATCACGGGCGAGTCCGGCACGGGCAAGGAGCTGGTCGCGCGGCTCATCCACGAAACCGGCCCGCGCAAGGATGCACCTTTCGTGCCGGTCAGCTGCGGCGCGATCCCCTCCGAGCTGATGGAGAGCGAACTCTTCGGTCATCGCCGCGGAAGTTTCACGGGCGCGGTTGCGGACAAGCTCGGCCTCGTGCAGGCTGCGGAAGGCGGCACGCTGTTCCTCGACGAAGTGGCCGACCTGCCCTTCGTGATGCAGGTGAAGCTCCTGCGGCTCATCCAGGAGAAGACCGCGCGGCCGGTGGGCGACCAGCGCGAGCAACCCGTCGACGTCCGCATCCTCTCGGCGACGCATCGCGACCTCGGCGAGCTCGTGGCCGCGGGCCGGTTCCGCGAGGATCTTTACTACCGGATCAACGTGATCGAGATGCGCGTGCCGGCGCTGCGCGAGCGGCTCGGCGACGTGCCCGAGCTCGCCGCGTCCGTCACCCTGCGCTTTGCGGCGCGCCTCAACATCACCCCGCCCGCCATTTCGGACGAGGCGATGCAGCTCCTCGCGACTCACGACTATCCGGGCAACGTGCGCGAACTCGAAAATGTCATCGAGCGGGCACTCACGCTCTGCGACGGCGGCACGATCCGGCCGGAAGATATCGAACTCCGGGTCTCGCCGGCGTTCGGCGAAGAGACGGTACCGCCGCACCGGCCGGGCACTCTGCCGCAGACCCTCGAGGACATCGAGCGGGCCTCAATCGTCCGGGCGCTCGAGGAGGCCCGTTACAACAAGACGGCCGCGGCCCGCGCGCTCGGCATCAGCTTCAGGGCGTTGCGATATCGCATCAAGAAACTCGGTATCGAGTGACACATCGCGTCAGTTTGTGACGCAGAGGGTCGACCAAGCCGTCGTCAAACCCCGACGATCTTCTGACAACTCCGAAAAAATACTGCTAGGTCCGTCACTTACAGGCGGCACCCGGGTTGGCATGATCCTTGCTGTACCTAAAGTGCATCGGCGCATGAGCGCCGCCCTTGGTTCTCAAAGGAGTTAATGGAAATGAAGGCTATCCAGAAGGGCTTCACGCTCATCGAACTGATGATCGTGGTGGCCATTATCGGCATCCTGGCCGCGATCGCGATCCCTGCTTATCAGGACTACACGATTCGCGCCCAGGTCTCTGAAGGCATGACGCTCGCGTCGGACATCAAGGCGGGTATCGCCGAGTACATGGCGCAGACTGGCTCGTGGCCTGCGGACCTCGTCGAAGCCGGCCTCGGCTCGGGCGCGGTGCTGGGCGACAAGGCCGGACGCTACGTCGAGTCGATCAACGTCTCTACCGGTACGATCGACATCACGTACGGTAAAGACGTGAACCAGCGTGTCGATGGCCTCCACCTCGCGATCCAGCCGTATGTCAACGACAACGGTGACGTCGTCTGGCAGTGCGGCAATTCGAACGCCCCGAACGGCGCGCTTGCAGATCCGGGCGACGGGACCGATTCCGCTACAGTCGCGACGACTGTCCTTGATAAGCACATGCCGGCCTCTTGCCGCACCGGCTTCGGCGGCTCGGCCTGATCCACTGTGATGGACCGGCATGGGCCGGACCGAGCAAGGCCCCTGCATGCATGGGCCTTGCTTTTTGCGCAAGCTGCCTGGCGGAACGGAGGACGCGAACGTGCTTCAGCCCCGGAGGCATGGTGATTGGAATGGCCTGGGGCTCAGCCAGGCATTGGCCCTCGCATTCATGCTGGCCTGCTTCGGGTGGGTCTACTCCGAAATCGGGTACGCCCTCGCGAACCACCCCGTCCTCCCGTCGCTCAGCATCCAGGAAAGCCTGGGTACGGCGCTTACCCATCAACTCCTGGTCTTCGCGCTGACCGCCTGGGCGGTTCATGCGCTCGTTGGTTTCCTGGCACTTGCCCTGGCGCGCCTGACGGAAAGCGCATTTCCGCGCGGCATTGGCGCAAGCCGAAGTTGGCTGGTTACTGGATGGTTCGTGCTGCTCATCGGACTGACGATGGCAGCCAACACCACCTGGCATCCTTCATCCCAGTTCGCTGGTGACCCCTCCTGGTGGCAGCAAGTCCTCGTTGGGACGACGCCGCTTCAGATCGCGGCCGCGACTGTCGCCCTGTTCGTCCTCGTCCTTGTCATCCGGGCCGCGCTACATCTGCGAATTTCCGTCCCAGCGGCGCTGCTCGGCGCCCTTGTAGCGTCCGGCGGCTTGTTCCTGCTGTGGTCGCCGCCGTCGATTCGCGGCGCTTCCGCGCTTGCCGACACGTCCGCGCCCCACATCGTGATCCTGGGCATCGATTCACTGCGCAACGACCTGACCATTCCGCGCCGCGGGGAGGCCGCCACGCCCGCGGTCGACCATTTCCTCGCGCATGCGCGCCGTTTCAGCGATGCCGTGAGTCCGCTGCCGCGCACCTACGGCGCCTGGGTCTCGATCCTCACGGGACGCCACCCGGTCAGCACCAATGCCCGCGTCAATCTCATGCCGCGGAAGCTCGTTCACGAAGGAGTTACGCTGCCGGAGGTGCTCCACGCACAGGGCTATCGCACGTTTTATGCAACAGACGAAGTCCGATTCGCAAACATCGACCGGAGTTTCGGCTTTGACAAGCTCGTCACACCACCGATCGGCGCCGCGGATTTCCTGCTTGGTTACGCTGGCGACATGCCCCTCATCAATCTGGTCGCGTCGCTGCCAATCGGCCGGTGGCTATTTCCCGCAACCCACGCGAATCGCGCTGCCAACGTCACATACCACCCGGAACAGTTCCTGCAGAGGCTGGAGCAAGAGCTGGATGTCCAGGGGCCGTCATTCCTTGCGATTCACCTGACTCTCGCGCACTGGCCCTATGCCTGGGCAGGCAAGCCTGTGCCGACGCGGCCTGATGGCTATCGTGAGGCGTATGGCGATGCGGTCGCCGAGGTGGACAGGCAATTCCGGGATGTCATGCAGCTTCTCGCCGACAAAGGCGTGCTCGACAATGCAATTGTCGTGCTCCTGTCGGATCATGGCGAAGCGTTGGGAGCCGAAAATGATTCGATGCTTCGCAAGGTGGGCACAAGCCGCGAAGTCTGGGACTCACTCTGGGGCCACGGCACGAGCGTCATGAGTCCGCCGCAGTACCAGGTGCTGTTTGCGATACGTGCTTTCGGCCGGGCACAACTGCCCGGGCCCTCGCAGGACTACGACTGGCCGATTTCGCTCGAGGACCTGCGCCCGACGCTCGAGCATTTCGCAACCGGCAAGGCGCCGGCGGACGTCGACGGGATTTCGCTCGTGCCATTTCTCGAGGATCCGATGCAGGCCAAGGCACTCGCGTCACGCATCCGCTTTACGGAAACCGATTTCAATACGCCCAGTACGCTTGCCGGACGCTATGAGGCCTCGGGCATCATCGACGAGGCCGCGACCTATTACGAGCTCGATCGCGAATCGGGCTGGGTGCAGTTTCGCGAAGATCGCCTGCCCGAGCTCATCGCCCGCAAGCAGCGGGCGGCGATGTCGTCAACCACCCTCCTCGCGGCGATTCCGGGACCCCCTGGGCGGGGCCACCGCTACCTCCTGACGGATCGCAGGAACCCCGCGCCACGGGCCCTGGAAGGCCCTCCGGACCCCTCGGCCGAACCGGAGGCGAGGCGGCTCTGGGATGCCCTGCAGGCGCGCTTCCCCGGTGAATTGCCGGCCGGGGCTAAACAACCCCGAATGTGAACCCGGTCAAGGGCTTGTTGGCCACACTATGGGAGCATTCGAGCTAATTTAACAAATGCCGGCACGGTGGGTTAGGCTACAAGATCCTGGTTTTCCGGGAGGCCTCAGGGGCAGGGTTACGCCGTGCGTGGAGCGGATCATTGAACGATAACGCCGTGGCCGCAGGTTCGGTGCGGGCCGTGCTGACCGGCCTGCCCCAGCGCCTCGTGCTCGACGGCCTCGTCGAGGAAGCCGCGATGCTCGATGCGATCGCGAGCGCCCGCGAACGCAAGACCCAACTCGTGAGCTGGCTCGTGTCGCACGACATGGCAGCCGCCCGCGACATCGCGATCGCCGCCGCCCAGGAATTCGGCATGCCGATCCTGGATCTCGACGCGGTCGCGACCGACATCGATACGATCCGCCTCGTCAGCGACAAGCTTCTCTCGAAGCACCGCGTGCTGCCGCTCGTCAAGCGCGGCAAGCGGCTGCACGTCGCCGTTTCGGACCCGACCATCCTGCACGCGGTCGACGAGATCAAGTTCCAGACCGGTCTCGCGATCGAGGCCGTGGTGGTCGAGGACGACAAGCTCCAGCGCGCCGTGCAGAAGGCCATGGAGCAGGTCGATACGTCGATGCCGACGCTCGGGCACGACGAGGACTTCGACCTCGAGAACCTCGATGTTTCGCACGCCGACGACCAGGCGGACTCGGATTCCGGCCGCGACGACATCGAGGACGCGCCGATCGTCCGCTTCGTCAACAAGATCATGCTGGACGCGATCCGGAAAAGCGCGTCCGACATCCATTTCGAGCCCTACGAAAAGTATTACCGGATCCGGTTGCGCATCGACGGCGTGCTGCGCGAAATCGCCCAGCCGCCGGTGCAGCTCGCGACCAAGCTCGCCGCGCGCCTCAAGGTAATGTCGCGGCTCGACATTGCGGAGCGACGCGTGCCGCAGGACGGCCGCATCAAGATGCGGCTCTCCAAGAACCGCTCGATCGACTTCCGCGTGTCGAGCTGTCCGACGCTTTTCGGCGAAAAGATCGTGCTCCGTATCCTCGATGCCAGCACGGCAATGATGGGCATCGACGCGCTCGGCTACGAGGGGTTCCAGAAGGATCTTTACCTCAAGACACTGGCCAGGCCACAGGGAATGATTTTGGTGACCGGCCCTACCGGCAGCGGCAAGACCGTGTCGCTCTACACGGGGCTTTCAATCCTGAATGTCGAGGACACCAACATTTCGACCGCGGAGGATCCCGCGGAAATCGTGCTGCCGGGCGTGAACCAGGTGAACGTCAACCCGAAAGTCGGGCTCACCTTCGCCTCGGCGCTTCGCGCCTTCCTGCGCCAGGACCCGGACGTCATCATGGTCGGCGAGGTGCGCGACCTCGAGACGGCCGAGATCGCCATCAAGGCGGCGCAGACGGGCCACCTCGTGCTCTCGACGCTGCACACGAATGACGCGCCGCAGACGCTGACCCGCCTCGTGGACATGGGCGTCAAGCCCTACGCGATCGCGACCTCGGTCAGCCTCATCATCGCCCAGCGGCTCTCGCGACGGCTGTGCTCGAACTGCAAGACGCCGCTCGACGTCCCGCACGAGGCGCTCCTCCGGGAGGGCTTCACCGAGGAGCAGATTTCGAAACCGGATTTCAAGATTTACAAGCCGGTCGGCTGCTCGCAGTGCACCGACGGCTACAAGGGCCGGGTCGGCATTTACGAGGTATTGCCGGTCTCGGAGCAGATCGGCAGGATCATCCTGGAGGGCGGAAGCGCCCCCCATATCCGTGACGAGGCCCGCAAGGCAGGGATCTGGGATCTGCGTACCGCGGGCCTCAAAAAGGTCCGGGATGGCCTGACCAGCCTCGAAGAAGTCAACCGCGTCACAGTTGAGTGATCCGGCCGGGCGTTAACATTCACAGCTGAAGGTAGAGGACGACCGAAACCATGCCGACCGCAGTCGCTGCCAGGGACACCCAGTTCAACTGGGAAGGCAAGGACAAGAAAGGCAAGAAGATCCGCGGCCGCATCCTCGCGGTCAGCGAGCAGGATGCGCGCGCGGATCTCCGCCGCCAAAACATCGTGCCCACCAGGATCCGCAAGCAGCGGACCTTGTTCAACACGGGCGGCAAGCCGAGCCCGCAGGATATCGCCATTTTCAGCCGCCAGCTCGCGACCATGCTCGCGGCCGGCATACCGCTCGTGCAGGCCTTCGAAATCGTGGGCGTCGGCCACGAGAAGCCGGCAATGCAGAAGCTGATCCTCGACATCAAGATGAACATCGAGGGCGGCAGCACGCTGCATGAATCGCTCGCAAAGCACCCGCTCTATTTCGATGACCTCTACATCAATCTCGTCGAGGCCGGCGAGCAGGCGGGCGCGCTCGAGTCGCTGCTCGACAAGGTCGCGACCTACAAGGAAAAGACCGAGGCCCTCAAGAAGAAGATCAAGAAGGCGCTCTTCTATCCGGCCGCCGTGCTCGCGGTTGCCGTGATCGTGACTCTGATCCTGCTGCTCTTCGTGATCCCGCAGTTCGAGGCGCTTTTCAAGGGATTCGGCGCGGACCTGCCGGCGTTCACGCGCGCGGTCATCGACCTTTCGAAGTTCGTGCAGGAGCAGGGTTGGTGGATGGGTCTCCTGTTCGCGGGCGGCGTGGTCTTCTTCCTGCACATGAAGAAGCGCTCGCGGGCACTCCGCGAGTTGCTTGACCGGATATCGCTCAAGATCCCGATCATCGGCCCCATCCTCGTCAAGGCGGCCATTGCGCGCTATGCGCGCACGCTCTCGACAATGTTCTCGGCCGGCGTGCCGCTCGTCGAGGCCATGGAATCGGTCGCGGGAGCGACCGGCAACATCGTCTATGAGCAGGCGGTGCTCCGCATGCGTGACGAGGTCGCGACCGGCCAGCGCCTGCAGCGCGCCATGGAGAACACCGGACTCTTCCCCAACATGGTCATCCAGATGATCGCGGTCGGCGAGGAATCCGGCTCCCTCGATGCGATGGCCGCGAAGGTCGCCGAATTCTACGAACTCGAAGTGGATTCTGCGGTCGACGGCTTGTCGTCCCTGCTCGAGCCGCTCATCATGGCGATCCTCGGCGTGCTGGTCGGCAGTCTGGTCATCGCCATGTACCTGCCGATCTTCAAGCTGGGCGCCGTGATCTGACCGAGACCTCGCCCGTGGCGCTCCTTGCGGCTTACCCGGCCGTATTCGCCGCAGTGGCGTTCCTGTTCGGCCTCGCGATCGGCAGCTTCCTGAATGTCGTGATTCATCGCCTGCCGCTCGTCCTCGAGCGGCAATGGCGTGCACAGGCGGCCGAACTGGAGGGCCGGTCCGTGCCCGCACAGTCCGAGCCCTACAACCTCCTCAGGCCACGATCGCGCTGCCCGGCCTGCGCGGCCCCGATCCGCTCGGTGCACAACATCCCGATCCTGAGCTACCTGTGGCTCCGCGGGCGCTGCGCGGCCTGCCGCGCGCCGATCTCCGCGCGCTATCCGGCGGTCGAACTCGCGACCGCCCTCGCAACTGCCGCCGTCGCCTGGCATTTCGGCTTCGGATGGCAGGCGGCCCTCGCGATGGTCTTCACCTGGTACCTGATCGCGCTCACCGGCATCGACATCGACCGCCAGCTCCTACCGGACATCCTGACGATCCCGCTGCTGTGGATCGCGCTCATCGCGAGTCTCTGGCACGCCGCGGACGTTGCGCCGCCCGCCGCACTCCGCGATGCGGTGATCGGGGCCATCACGGGCTATCTCTTCCTCTGGTTCGTGTTCCAGCTCTTCCGGCTGATGACCGGCAAGGAAGGCATGGGCTACGGCGACTTCAAGCTGTTTGCCGCAATCGGCGCCTGGCTCGGCTGGCAGATGCTGCCGCTCGTGCTGATGCTCGCCGCCGTCGTCGGAAGCGTGGTCGGCATCGCGATGATTGCCGCCCGGCGGCACGGCCGCGGCGTGCCGATTCCGTTCGGACCCTACCTCGCGGGCGCCGCATGGATCGCACTTCTCTGGGGACCGCAGATCGTCGAGCGCTACCTCGACGTCGCGGGCCTCGGGTAAGCGGCGCGCAATGCTTCGCATCGGACTCACGGGTGGCATTGCAAGCGGCAAGTCGACGGTCGCGTCGTTGTTTGCCGAAAAGGGGGCAACGGTGATCGACACCGATCGCATCGCGCGCGACGTCGTCGAACCGGGCCAGCCGGCGCTCGCGGCGCTCGTCAACGCGCTCGGCGGCGGCATCCTCGACGACACCGGCCACCTCGACCGCGCGGCCCTGCGCCGGCGTATTTTCGCGGATGACGCCACGCGCCGCACCGTCGAATCGATCCTCCACCCTGCGATCCTCGCCGGGCTCGACCAGGAAGCGGAGCGCGCGTCGGGACCGTACCTGGTCCTCGTGATACCACTCCTCGTCGATGGCCGGCACGAGGGCCTGGTCGATCGTGTGCTGGTCGTCGATTGCGCCGAGGAGACCCAGATCCAGCGGTTGATGGAGCGTGATGGGGCGACCCGTGCGGAAGCGCTGCGCGCGCTCGACGCCCAGGTTTCGCGCGAACGGCGCCTGGCGGCCGCGGACGACGTCATCGGGAACGACGGGCCGGCAGGCGCTCTAGAGGCCCAGGTGGCCGCGTTCGACCGCAAATACCGCCAAATGGCCGCAACGCACTGAGGCATTGTCGCGACAGCGTGCCGGGCGTCACAGCCCGCAAGGTTTACGCAAATGGAATCCGTGCCGCAAAATAGGGCGATGTTCGAGGCAGCGCCGGAACCGAGGCCCGATTCGGAGCCCATCATTTACGAGCAGCCGCTCAATGAGCGGATGCGCGCGTTCATGCGCCTCGAGTTCCTCTGGCAGCAGCTCTCCTATCACGCAGGCCTGCCGAATGCCTGGTCGAGCCGCTCAGCGGTCTCGGGCCTGCTCGAGATCCTGGCGATCACCTCGCGCGGCGACGCGCGCGGCGACGTGCTGAAAGAGCTCGAGCGCCAGATGACCGTGCTCCGCGACTACCAGAACCGTCCCGGCGTGGACGCCGCGCGCCTTCGAAACGTCCTGTCCGCGCTGCTGCGGCGGCGCGAGGAGTTGAACGCGGCGGGCGCAAACTTCATGCAAAAGCTCCGCGAGTCCGAATTCCTGAGCGCGATCAAGCACCGTATTGCGATCCCGGGCGGAACCTGCGAGTTCGACATGCCGGATTTCTATCACTGGCTCAATCTCGACCCGGACACGCGCGAGAGCGACCTCGCGGCCTGGCTAGCGACGATCCGTCCGTTGTGCGAATCGGTATCCGAGCTTCTCTGGATCACGCGCGAGAACGCGCGGCCCAAGGAGGAGACGGCGGCCGGCGGGAACTTCCAGGTCATGTTCGAGCGCGACCGGCCGGTGCAGCTTCTGCGCATCACGCTTCCGGGCGCGTCCCGGCTGTTCCCCGAGGTCAGCGGCAGCCATCACCGCTGCTCCCTGCGCTTCCTTCGCTGGAACAACGTGCACAGCCGTCCGGTGCAGGCGTCCGAGGACGTGAGCTTCGTGCTTGCGACCTGCTACTGAGTTCGATGCCGCGGGAAGTCAGCTGTCCGCGTTGCGGCCGCCGCCACGAATGGGAGGGCAATCCCTTCCGCCCATTCTGCAGCGAACGCTGCAAGTTGATCGATTTCGGCGGCTGGCTGGAAGAACGAAACGCGATTCCCGGCGAACCCGCCGAGATTCCGGACGCCGACGACCCGAAGCACTGAATTTCGGAGGGGACAGTCCGCCTTTGATTTCAAGGAAATCAAAGGGGACAGTCCCCTTTAGCCGTAGAACTGCGGCTACTTCCCGCCCGGCATGTCGAGGTGCTTGGCCAGGAAGGCCCACTGGTTCGCCCAGTCTTCGACCTGCATCCAGGTGGGCTTGCCGGCGCCGTGGCCGGCGCGCGTTTCAATGCTGATGATGACCGGATTCGCGCAGTTCTGCGCGTACTGGAGAGCGGCCGCGAACTTGAAGCTGTGCCAGGGCGCGACGCGGTCGTCATGGTCGGCCGTGGTCACAAGCGTCGGCGGGTAACAGCGTCCGGGCTTCAGGTTATGAACCGGTGAATATGCGAGAAGCGCGCGGAACTGCTCCACGTCCTCGACGGTGCCAAAATCGCTCGACCAGGCATAGGCGTTCGCACTCTGCGTGTGGTAGCGCAGCATGTCCATGACGCCGACGCCTGGCAGCGTCGCGCCGAAGAGCTCCGGCCGCTGGGCCATCACGCTGCCGACCAGGAGCCCCCCGTTGCTCCGGCCGTTGATCGCGAGCTTTGGCGGCGAGGTGTAGCCCTTTGCGATCAGCCACTCGGCCGCCGCTATGAAGTCGTCAAACACGTTTTGCTTCTTCGACTTCGTGCCGGCGTCATGCCATTTGGCCCCGTATTCGCCGCCGCCACGCAGGTTCGCGACCGCGTAGATGCCGCCCATCTCGAGCCAGGCTGCGACTGCGGCGCTGTAGGCCGGCGTCAGCGAAACGTCAAAGCCGCCGTAACCGTAGAGAAGCGTCGGATTGGCGCCATCCAGCTTCGCGTCCCGCCTGCGCGTGATGAACATCGGCACGCGCGTGCCGTCCTTGCTCGCGTAGAACACCTGCTCGGTTAGATAGGGGCTGCCGTCGAAGGAAACGGTCGGCTTGCGGAACGGCCGCACTTCGCCCGTCGCCAGCTCATAATGGTAGAGCGCGAGCGGGGTCAGGAAGTCGGTGTAGGCGAAAAACGTCTCGGTGTCCTTCGGCGAATCCGGGAAACCGATGACCGTGCCATTGCCGGGCATGCGAATGTCGCGCAGCCGCCTGCCGTCCGCGCTGTAGACGTCAAGCCGCGAGCGCGCGTCCTCGAGATAGCTTGCGATCACGTGGCCGCCGACCAGGCTCGCCTGGTGCAGCCTGGTTCGCGCTTCCGGCACCACCTCGACAGGCGTCGGCGCAGCCGGATCGATTGCGATCACGCGGCCGAGCGGCGCGCCCTGGGTCGTCTTGAAGTAGAGGCGATCGCCCATTGCACCCAGAAATTCGTAGAGTCCGTCCCAGCGGTCGAGCAGCCGCACGACCGGCGCATCGGGCTTCGACAGGTCGCGCAAGTGGATCGCGTTCTTGTCGAAACCGTAGGAAATGACGAAAACCAGCCAGCGCCCGTCTTCGGTCACGGTTCCATATGGATTGTGGCGGTCGTTATCGGTGATCTCGTAGACCAGCTCGTCATCGGCCTGCGGAGTACCGAGCGCATGACGGTACACGCTCACCTGCTGCTGGTCGTCGCCCGTCGCGTCAGCGCCCTTCGGATAACGCGAGTAGTAGAACGCGCTCGCGTCCGGAAGCCACGAGACGTCCGTGAATTTTGTGTCGCCGATCAAGTCCGGCAGGTCGCGTCCGCTCTCCACTTCGCGCACGCGCCAGGTGTCCCAGTCGGAGCCGCCTTCGGACACGGCGTAGGCGACATAGCGGCCGTCCGGGCTGATCGAGTAATTGGCAAGCGATGCCGTCGCATCCTGCGAGAGCGTGTTCGGGTCGACGAGCAGCTGCGGCGATGCGTCGCGCGCCGTCGCCCAATAGAGCACCCCCTGGTTCTGGCTGCCGCTCTTCTCGACGTAGAAATAGCGCCCTCCGCGCTTGACCGGCATGCGCGACTTGTCGTCCAGCCAGTTGTAGCCGTACTGCTCGTAGTTCCAGAGCTCGGTCAGGCGCCTCTGGATTGCGGCGCGCGCCGGAATCGACCCGAGGTAGGGCTGCGAGACCGCGTTCTCCGCGGTGACCCAGGCCGCGACCTCGGGGGACGCCGTTTCCATCCAGCGGTATGGGTCGGCGACTTCGGTGCCGTGATGGGTCTCGATGACCGGTCCGCGCGCGGCGGCCGGGTACCGAAGGACTCCCGATGCGGAAGACGAATCGTCCGCAGCACTCATGCCCGAAACCGCCGCGAACAAGGCCAACACAAGGCCGGGTATGACATGCCGGTTCACCGTGCTTACACTCCAGTCAGGATCCGGCGCGAAGTCTAACAAATCGTGCCGTTCTTCCCTTCCAGGCTGCGACAGGACGGAGCAACGATGCGTTCACTTGTGATGGCATTCACGGCGATCCTGTGGTTCGCCCCGGCCTCGGCCGGAGACCTGCCGGTCGAACGGCTGTTCGATGCGCCGGATGTGCAGGGCCCTTCGCTGCGGCAGACACGATTCTCTCCCGATGGAAAGCTGGTGACCTACCTGCGCGGCCGCGACGACGCGCCAACCGAGTTCGACCTGTGGGCCTACGACATCGCCGCGAAGAGCCATCGGATACTGGTCGATTCGCGCGTGCTGTCGCCCGGCGAAGAGACCCTCTCCGCCGAAGAAGAGGCGCGGCGCGAACGGCAACGCATCGCGGCGCTGCGCGGTATCGTCGAATACCAGTGGGCGCCCGATTCGAAGGCGTTACTGTTTCCCCTGGGCGGCGATCTTTATCACTACGACCTGACCCGGCCGGGGAAGGACGCGGTCCGCCGCCTCACGGCAACCGAGGCCTACGAGACCGATCCGAAGTACTCGCCGCGCGGACGCTACGTGAGCTTTGTCCGGGACATGGACCTCTACGCGGTCGAGATCGCGACCGGCGCTGAACGGCGGCTGACGTCTGGCGGCGGCGGGCTGATCAGCCACGGCGTCGCGGAATTCATCGCGCAGGAGGAAATGAACCGCAACACCGGCTACTGGTGGTCGCCGGACGAAAAGCACATCGCCTACACGCGGGTCGACGAATCGCCGGTCGCAGAGATCGAGCGCTTCGAGATCGGCGCCGACGGCATCCGCGTGTTCCGACAGCGGTATCCGGCGACCGGCGAGGCGAATGCCGACGTGCGACTTGCAATCCTCTCGCTCGAGACCGGCACGGTCGGTTGGGCAGATCTCGGCAGCGAAGACTGCTACCTTGCGCGCGTCGAGTGGTATCCGGAGGGCAATCGCCTGCTGGTGCAGCGGCAGACGCGCGACCAGAAGCGGCTCGATGTCCTCTCCTACCCCGTCAGCGGCGGCGAAGCGAGGCATCTCTTCTCCGAGCGCAGCGACGCCTGGGTCGAGCTCCACGACGACCTCTATTTCATGCCCGAGCGCCAGGAAATCCTGTGGGCTTCGCAACGCAGCGGCCACAATCACCTGTACCTCTACGACTACGGCGGCATCCTCAAGGGCCCGGTGACCGCGGGCGACTGGGACGTCCTCGGCTCCTGGCAGGCGCCGGCGGTGCGCGGCATCGACGAGCGGCGCGGCAAGGTCTATTTCATGGCGACATTGAAGACTCCGCTCGAGCGACAGCTGTACGTCGCCGACCTCGATGCCGGGACGAAGCGCGAACCCGCTGCGCTTACGACGCAGGACGGCTGGCACACGATCACGATGACGCGCGATGCGCGGCGCTACCTGCAGGGATACCAGGATCCTGGGCAGCCGCCGCAGCTCTCGCTGCATGACGCCTCCGGCCGCCGGCTCGCATGGCTCGTCGAGAACCGGCTCGATTCCGGCCACCCGTATGCGCCCTATCTCGACCGGCACGTGAAGCCGGAGTTCGGCACGCTTCCAGCCGCCGACGGCACGCCGCTCTACTGGCAGGTGTACAAGCCGGTGGATTTCGAGCCGGGCAAGCGTTACCCGGCGGTTCTCATGGTCTACGGCGGACCGACCGTACAGACCGTGTTCCGCGGCTGGGGCGAGCGGCGCGGCGACGAGACGCCGCAACTCTTTACACAGCGCGGCTACGTCGTGTTCGCGATCGACAATCGCGGTTCCGGCGGCCGCGGGCAGAAATTCACCGAAGCGCTCTACCGCCGCCTGGGCGGTGTCGAGGTCACGGACCAGCTGGCCGGCATCGCCTGGCTCAAGCAGCAGCCATTCGTCGATCCGGCGCGGATCGGAGTTTTTGGCTGGAGTTATGGCGGGTACATGACGCTGATGCTGCTCGGCCAGTCACCCGGCACCTTCAAGGCGGGCGTCGCCGGCGCGCCGGTGACGGATTTCCGCCTGTACGACACGCATTACACGGAACGCTATCTCGGCACCCCGCAGGAAAACCCCGAGGGCTACCGGCAATCAGATGTGCTGACCTACGCGGGCGCGATTTCGGACCGCCTGATGATCATGCATGGCATGGCCGACGACAACGTGCTGTTCACCAACACGACCAAGCTGATTCCGGTGCTGGTCGAAAAGGGCCTGCCATTCGAGGTCGTACCCTATCCGGGCAGTCGCCATGCCGCGCTGAGCTTCCGGGAAACCGGCATCCACGGCTGGAAGACGATCCTCGATTTCTTCGACCGCCATCTGTGATCTTTAAAGGGGACGTTCCCCTTTAGCAATAAGCAGGTTTCTCCACCTAGTTCCTGGAGCTAAAGGGGAACGTCCCCTTTAGAGATCACCGCCGGACGGCGCAGCCGTGGGCGCCCGCCTGGTGTAGCTTCTCGAAGCGACGGGCATCCGGGTACCAGCCCGCGAACACGGGCCGGCCGACCATCTCGCAGAGGCGCTCGAGCAGACGCTCCGAGAGCGGCCCGTCCTCCGGCGCGATCACGAGGAAATGGGCGCCCTCCTCGACTGCCTGCATTGCGCCCTCGGCGTCCACGCAGTGCACGCCGACCAGAAATGCTCCGCTGCGGTCCACGTGCAGGTTCTGCCCAAGCCAGCGCAACACGACACCATCGCAGCCGGCGACGGCGGCAGTTCGCACGGCATCGATGTCGGAGCCCACGATGAAGACACGATGGCCGGCGCCGCGAGCCATCGCGACCGCTTCGGCATCCAGCGTTTCGTCGCCGCCCTCGGTCCGGGCCCAGAGCACCGTTTGCGCCGCGCTGCCTTTCAGCGCGCGAATCTCCTCGGCGCGGGTCACCCAGCGTGCGAGACGCGGAAGCCTCAATGCCGTTACGATCGCGCGATCGGCCTCGAGCAGGTCGTGCTTCGGGAGATCGTCGGGTCGCGCCCAGGCGAGTGCCTGCGCATCGCGCGGTTGCGGCTCGCCGTCGTAGGCCGTGACCTGCCAGACGTCGAGCAGCACGCGCCGGTCCGGGTATTCGTGGCGCAGGCGGATCAGCGGCCGGGCCTCGCGCACGATGACACCCAATTCCTCGTCGAGCTCGCGCCGGAGCCCCGCGAAGGCATCCTCGCCCGGGTCAAGCTTTCCGCCGGGGAACTCCCAGCGGCCGGCCATGTGCCGGCCGCGCGGTCGCTGCGCGATCAGCACGCGACCATCCGCGTCTGCAATCGCGCCGGCAATCACATGAATTTCAGCAGGAGTCTCCATCCGTGGTCTGCCCCCGCCGGTGCCGGGCCCTGCTAACCGCCGACCCGCTGCAGCGCGCCGTGGCAGTGCTTGAACTTCCGGCCCGACCCGCAGGGACAGGGTTCGTTGCGGCCGACCTTGCGCTCGCCGCGGACGAATGGCTCCGCAGCAGGCTCCGGGACGGGCGCCTCCTCGCGCGCGGCGGACGCGGCCACGGGCGCCACCTGCGCGGCGAGTTCCGGCGGCGGCGCATGCTGGAGCTGCATGCGGCTCTGCAGGCGCCGCTGGCGCTCGGTTTCTTCGCGTTCGATCTCCTCTTCCGTGCGCACCTGCAGGCGCTGCAGCAGCATGATCGTATCGCTGCGGATGCGGTCGAGCATCGCCGTGAAAAGCGTAAAGGCCTCCCGCTTGTATTCCTGCTTGGGATTCTTCTGCGCATAAGCGCGCAGATAAATCCCTTGCCGCAGGTAATCCATGCCGGCCAGGTGCTCGCGCCAGTGCATGTCGAGCTGCTGCAGCATCACCGCCCGCTCGAGGTGGCGCATGACAGGCTCGCCGACTTGTCGAATCTTCTCATCATACGCCGCCTCGATCGCGGCGAGCAGCCGCTCTGCGGCCTCGGCTCCATGGCGCGAAGGATCCTCTGCAAGCCAGGCCGCTAGCCCGGCCTGAATGCCGAAATCGCGCTCGAAGGCCTGTTCGAGCCCCGCAACGTCCCATTGCTCCTCGACGCTGTCGGGCGGAATGTATTGCGCGACGATCGCGCCGACGACTTCCGCGCGCACGTCCTTGATGACGCCCGCGATGTCGTCCGTCGACATGATCTCGGTGCGCTGGCGATAGATCACCTTGCGCTGGTCGTTCGCGACGTCGTCGTACTCGAGCAGGTTCTTGCGCGCGTCGAAGTTGTGCGATTCGACCTTGCGCTGCGCGCGCTCGATCTGGCGCGTCAGCATGCCGCTCTCGATCGCCTCTCCCTCCTTCATGCCGACAGTCCGGAGCAGCGACTTCGTGCGCTCCGGGTCGCCGAAGATGCGCATCAGGTTGTCTTCGAGCGAGAGGTAAAAGCGGCTCGAGCCCGGATCGCCCTGGCGCCCGGAACGGCCGCGAAGCTGGTTGTCGATGCGCCGTGACTCGTGGCGCTCGGTGCCGATGATGTGCAATCCGCCGGCGGCGATGACCTGCTCGTGCAGCTGCTGCCATTCGTTCTCGAGTTCGCGCGCGCGGCCCGCGAGCTGCTCCTCGCTCATGACGCCGTCCTTGCGCAGCTGATCCACCTGGCGCGCGACGTTGCCGCCGAGCACGATGTCCGTGCCGCGGCCGGCCATGTTGGTTGCGATCGTCACAGTGCCCGGCCGCCCGGCCTGCGCGATGATCATGGCCTCGCGCTCGTGCTGCTTCGCGTTCAGCACCGCGTGGGCGATATCGGACTGTTTCATGTGGCCCGACAGATTCTCAGAGGTCTCGATCGAGGTGGTGCCGACGAGCACCGGCTGGTCGCGCTTCACGCAATCGCGGATGTCCTCGATGATGGCGTCGAACTTGTCCTTCTGGTTGAGGTAGACGAGGTCCGACATGTCCTTGCGGATCATCGGCTTGTGCGTCGGCACCACAACGACCTCGAGCCCGTAGATCTGCTGGAACTCGAAGGCCTCGGTATCCGCCGTTCCGGTCATGCCCGCGAGCTTGCCGTAGAGGCGGAAGTAGTTCTGGAAGGTGATCGACGCGATCGTCTGGTTTTCCTCGCGGATGCGCACGCCCTCCTTGGCTTCGACCGCCTGGTGCAGGCCGTCGGACCAGCGGCGGCCGGGCATCGTGCGGCCGGTGAACTCGTCGACGATGATCACTTCGGCGCCGCGCACGATGTACTCGATGTCCTTCTGGTAGAGGGTGTGTGCGCGGAGCGCCGCGTTCAGGTGGTGCATCAGGCGGATGCTCGCCGGGTCGTAGAGGCTGTCGCCTTCGCGCAGCAGTCCCGCCTGCTGCATCAGTTCCTCGGCCTTCTCGAATCCGGCCTCCGACAGGTGCACCTGGCGGGTCTTCTCGTCGGCGTAATAGTCGCCCTCGCCTTCCTCGGTCTCCTGGCGCGTGAACCGCGGCACCAGCTCGTTGATCTTCGCGTAGAGCTCGGTGCTCTCCTCGGCCGGTCCCGAGATTATGAGCGGCGTGCGCGCCTCGTCGATCAGGATCGAATCCACCTCGTCAACGATTGCGAAGTGCTGGCTGCGCTGCACGCGGTCCTCGAGGCGGGCCGCGAGGTTGTCGCGGAGATAGTCGAAGCCGTATTCGTTGTTGGTGCCGTAGGTCACGTCGCAGCCATAGGCCGCGCGTTTCTCCGCCTGCGGCTGGCCGCTCGTGATGACGCCAACCGTGAGCCCGAGCGCGCGATAGATGGGGCCCATCCATTCCGCGTCGCGCTGAGCCAGGTACTCGTTGACGGTCACGACGTGCACGCCCTTGCCGGCGAGCGCGTTGAGGTAAACCGGCAGCGTCGCGACGAGAGTCTTGCCCTCGCCGGTGCGCATCTCGGAAATCTTGCCTTCGTGCAGGACCATGCCGCCGATCAGCTGCACGTCGAAGGGCCGCATGCCGACCGAACGGGTCGCAGCCTCCCGCGCCGTGGCGAAGGCCTCCGGCAGGATGTCGTCGAGCGTCTCGCCGGCGGCGAGGCGGGCGCGGAATCTATCGGTCTGCGAACGCAGCTCGTCGTCAGCCATCTTCACGAGCGCGTCCGCGAAACTGTTCGCCCGCTTCACGCGATCGGCATACTGGCGCAGCAGCCGCTGGTTACGGCTGCCGAAAATACGCGTAAAGATGTTCAACACGCGACTGAAACCTCGGATCGGCGCCAGCGGAAGGCGCCCGCTGCTGGGACCGGCTGAAAAACCGGTAGTTTACTACGACACGATGCGGGAATTTTCGTTCGGGCCGAACGACTGTCAGCGGACGAAAGTCAGCGGATTCATCGGGCGGCCGCCGCGCAGCACCTCGAAGTGCAGGTGCGTGCCGGTCGAGCGTCCCGTGGATCCCATCAGCGCAATCGGCTCGCCGCGCTTGACGGTCTGGCCGGGCTTGACCAGCAGCTTGGCATTGTGGGCATAGCGCGTGACATAGCCGTTGCCATGAGTGACCTCGACCAGCCGGCCGTAGCCGCCGTCGGGTCCCGAATGGCTCACGATGCCATCGGCGACTGCGAGTACACGCGTGCCCGGCGCGCCCGCGAAGTCGAGCCCCTGATGGCTCGCCTGGTTGCCGTCGAACGGATCCGTGCGCTGGCCATAGAGCGACGAGATGTACCCGGACTCGACCGGCCGGCCGCCCGGCACGATCTGGCGCGCGAGCTCGCGCGTCAGGATCAGGTTCTGCAGGGCGGTGAGCTGGCGGCGGCGATCGTCGATCTGCGCGTCCATCGTGTCGAGCATCGAATCGAGTGCCGGCACCACCGGACCTTCGCCCGGGCCCGTCTCCGGACCACCGAGCGCAGGCTCCTGGTCGAAATCGAACTCGCCGCGTTTCAGCTTCGCGACTTCGGTGAGCTGCTTGCCAAGTGCGTCGAGGCGGATCAGCTGCGCCTGCATGCGTCCGACACGCGTCGCGAGTGTTGCAACCTGGTCGTCGGCGTCCTGCTGGATGCGGGCGAGTTGCTCGCTCTGGGCGGCGAGATCTTCGTTCCAGCGCGCGAGCGTGAATTCGCCGAGCGGGCTTTCAGCGCCCCAGCGACCGCCAGCGAGCCACGCGCCGGCCACGAGCGCGAGCATCGCGAAACCGGCAGCTGTATGCGCGAGCAGGCGTTTGAAGGTCATAATGATTGGGCGTGGCCTCTTCGGGCCTCAGGCTGTCGGCGCACGATGCCAAGAAATCCCTTGAGACTCAAGTACTTTCGCGTTGCGGTGGTCCCCCGTGCCGGCTGCCCTGCATGAAAAAACCGACCGCCGTCAGTCACTTGCTCGGACAAGGTCAGGGAATGCTGCGGAAGCTCCGCGAGGGTACCGCGGACGTCGAGCACACGCTTATGTCACTTCGGCGCGTATTGCCGCCGGATCTCGCCGCCGAGGTGTGGGGTGCGGTCCTGCGCGAATCGAAGCTCACGATTCTCGTGCGCTCGGCCGCCTGGGGCACACGGCTGCGCTATGCCGCGCCCGAGGCCGCGAAAGCGCTCGCCGCCGAACTCGGCACGGCTATCGACGAAGTGAAGGTGAAGGTCCGCGCGGAGCGCTAACTTCCAAAGGGGACGTTCACCTTTAGCAGAAGGTTGGTCTCCGTGCTGAAATCCCCGGGGCTAAAGGTGAACGTCCCCTTTGGAAGTCAGGCGGGAGCGCCCGCGGCCGCATAGGAAATCGGCGCGGCGCTTTCGTCGCGGAACGTCACTTCTTCCCAGGCCTCGCTATCCGCAAGCATCGCCCGCAGCAGGCGGTTGTTGAGCCCGTGGCCCGACTTGAATCCGGTGAACTCGCCGATCAGCGAGTGGCCGAGCAGATACAGGTCGCCGATCGCATCGAGGATCTTGTGGCGCACGAACTCGTCCTCGAAACGCAGGCCGTCCTCATTCAGGATGCGGTAGTCGTCGAGCACGATCGCGTTGTCGAGCGTGCCGCCGAGCGCAAGGTTGCGCCCGCGCAGGTATTCCATGTCCCGCATGAATCCGAAAGTCCGTGCGCGGCTGACCTCGCGCAGGAAGGTCGTCGTCGAGAAATCCATCGTCGCGCGCTGAGAGTGGCGGTGGAAAACCGGGTGATCGAACTCGATTTCAAAGTTGACGCGGAATCCCTCATGGGGATCGAAGCGCGCCCACTTGTCGCCGTCCCGTACCTCGACGCGCCGGCGCACCCGCACGAATCTCTTCGGCAGCGCCTGTTCCTCTATTCCCGCCGACTGGATCAGGAACACGAACGGCCCGGCGCTGCCGTCCATGATGGGCACTTCGCCCGCAGTCAGTTCGATGAACGCATTGTCGATGCCGAGCCCGGCGAGTGCGGAGAGCAGGTGTTCTACCGTAGACACGCCCACGCCGTCATGCGTAAGCGTCGTCCCTAGCGTGGTTTCGGTGACGTTCGTCGCGCGCGCGGGGATGTCAACCGGCGGATCGAGATCGGTGCGGCGAAAGACGATGCCGGTGTTCGGCGGGGCCGGCCGCAGCACCATCAGGACCTTGCGGCCTGTGTGCAGGCCGATTCCGGTCGCCCGGATCGCTTCTTTCAGCGTGCGTTGCTGGGCCATAGAAAAGCCTTGGTTGAAGTTACCACAATGAGCGGGTCGCCGGCCGCCGGCCAGCGGAGAAAGGCTGGCGGCCGGATTCCCGTCTTCAAGGGGGCGTCCCGGGCGGGGCGCGCTCGCGCTGCCGCTCTGCGCGCCGGCCCGTGGCGCGGCGCCGCGCGCGCAGACGCAGACGCGCCGCGCGGAGCAAGTCGCGCTCGCCGCGGACGCGAGCCACTGCCCGCCTCAGTCGGCCTGGCGGCGGAGGAATGCCGGGATGTCGAGCACGTCCTCCGAGCCGAAGTCGGCGCGCAATCCGTCGCCGACCGCGCGCTGCGGCTGGCGGTGGATCGCCGGGCGATCGAGGTGGCTGTAGTCCGCAGTCGGGGCACGGTGCCTCTGCGCGACCAGCTTGACGTCGGCGTTCCGCCGCGCTGCCGCCGGTGAGGTCTGGGCCGTGGCCGGGGCCGCTGCCTTCGCCTTCACGCGGTTGAGGCCAGTCGCCACGACCGTGACCCGCAAGTCGTCCTGCATCTCGGGCTCGATGACGGTGCCGACCACGACAGTCGCATCCTCGGCCGCGAACTGCTTGACGGTGTTGCCGACCTCCTCGAACTCGCCGATCGACAGGTCGAGACCCGCCGTGACGTTGACGAGGATGCCGTGTGCGCCGGCCAGGTCGATGTCCTCG